>JAABUY010000247.1_pt1 | contig 104907 bp, 162 predicted proteins | sample 5560271 | NCBI WGS metagenome assembly JAABUY01 (sample SAMN10711886, study PRJNA513374) | rock metagenome | isolation source: Antarctica rocks | place: Antarctica: Victoria Land, University Valley | reverse complement strand
ACCTCCAGAACATCCATCATATGGTCGCGGCATCCGTAAACTCCGACTGAAGGGCATTGCCTAGTAGGGATAATGAAGCCCTTCTCCTCTCCCTCGGGCTGTCAAGTCCAACCAAGGCCCTTGCCCATCGTAGCGAAGAAGAAGACACTCACGCCGCTTCGAAAGCGCCATCTGGAGAACGGAGCCGAATCTCCTTCCACGAGTGACATCGCCTCAACGCGACCTCGGAGGACGAGCATGTTGATGGATCATGGGTCCGCGAGTCCCGGTCCGAAGCGGAGCGCCAGGAAGTCCAACAGTACGAAAGACTATGTGGCACACAGACTGAAGCAGACCGACTCGCCCTCGGCTAAGAGGAAGCTTGGACGTCAGGAGGATGAAGCGGATAAGGAGGACGATGAGGATGATGATTTGGTAGAGATTGTGAGGATGCGGAAGGCTCAGAGGATGGGAGTCAGGACACAGGATCCGTGAGCAGGGTCCAAAGAAGGTCGAGCCTGAGCTGAGGTCTTTGGTCTCCAGGAAGACATTCGGGCATATCCCAGGTGTCGAGGTGGGCAGGTGGTGGCTGACGAGGTGAGTCTGCTGCTCCTCGAAGCCGCCTCAGGACCGCAGACTGACGGCAGCTCAGGATGGATGCATCGACTGATGCGATACATGCGTTAGTCTCTAGCTCGCTCAGGGGCAGTTATCGTGAGCTCCATATGATGTACCGCAGTGCGCTAACAAGTGCCTGTCCTAATAGACCTCCCGTTTCCGGGATCAGCGGGAACCCTATCGATGGTGTATACTCCGTGGCTCTCTCAGGTGGATACGCGGATGGGTGAGCTCACTTTCTCTACATCATCGAAACTTGGACCGGACTAAGGGGACTCAAGTATCGACCTTGGCACGGCTTTCACCTACACCGGTTGCGGCGGACGAGACTTGAAAGGTACCAAGCAGGACCTCAAGGTCCTTCGGACGGCTCCTCAGACTTCTCATCAGACCTTTGACAACCCCTTCAATGCTGCTTTGCTCGTGAGTCCTTATACGCATCGCCGTGACTTTCTCCTTGATTCATCTCCGTCCCCACCTTTATTGCTGTCATATCGATTCACGGATACTCCGCTTTTTATTCGATTTTGCAAAGCTATCGGTGGTCGAAGCTGACAAAGTACGGTTTCAGCTTTCCGCCAAGACCCGAAAGCCGATCCGCGTCATCCGAGGCTTCAAACTCCCATCCCCATATGCCCCAGAAGAAGGCTACCGCTTCGACAGTCTTCGTATCATTCGAGAAGGCATGGATAGCGAAGGGCTTGACGAATGGACCGATGGTGTGTCGATATGCCTCAAGAGGGTTCCGGCGACTGATCGCTCGGAGGGTGGAAAAGAAAGTTGAGGCCGCCGAGCAGGTGGCGGTCAATCTGAAGCGCCGGAAGACGAGATAACGACACGAACACCGACGTCACGGTTGGCTGTAATGTTCACAACGTAGCGTATACACATATGTTGCTTGGGTTGGATGACCTCATCTTGGATCTATCGCAGCTATGCATATCTGTATGGAACCGTGAGGTGCAACGTCGGTGAACACGCCGGCTACTCGCCTGCGGATCCATGATTTTCGAAACTTGGTGAGGGTTTCAGATCCGCTCATTACAGAGCAATAGATCTGTTTTGTCAGCTGAATATTCGACAACATGGCGACCGAGACTTCCGACCTTCCTGAGCCTCCCAGCTTCGACCCGTACCAACCCGCATCCTCCTCGATCCAGATCCTGGGCCGACACTTCATGGATCCTCATGGCCGAATCCTTAATCTCCGCGGAGTCAATGTGGGAGCTGCGAGCAAGTCGTGGGTTCCCAATCCTTAAGTCTTGTCAGTGGGGGTGATGACTCATATCGTCGCTCAGTCCTGCAAATCGCCTTCCGCTGCATAGACATCGCGAGTCGAGCTATGTCGGTCGACCGTTCCCGCTCGAAGAAGCAGCGGAGCATTGGCGGAGATTGCGGTCGTGGGGGATGACTTTTGGTGAGACAGCTAGACGCACCCCATCTCAAGCGCTTACTGATGTGGGGGTTTAGTGAGGCTCAACGTCACTTGGGAAGCACTTGAGCATGAGGGACCGTGAGCTCCTCAGCTTGACTTGTAGATGGGTTCGCTGATAGAAAGAGGATATAGCGGGAAATACGACCAGGAGTACTTGGATTATTTGCGTGCTCTGCTCAAGGGTATGAGCGAGTATGGGATTGTTGCCTATATCGTATGTCGATTTACAGTCTTCGGCTTCGCTAAGCTCATGTGGTTTAGGGAATCCATCAGGATGTGTTCTCGCGATACTGTGGCGGGGTGAGCAATTTGCAGGTCCTACCGGAACATTCGAAGCTGATTGATGAGTCCGGAGCGCCGGGGTGGACACTCGAAGCCGCCGGATTCGATCTTTCTAATGATGGTGAAGCCCTGGCTCTGAGCGGATCCGCTTTTCTCAACGGCATCCGCGGAGGGCGACTGCAGGGCGAGCGAGGATTATGGCCAACAGGTGATGCCATTCCTCGTGCCGTTCGGTGTCGCCCTGCTGATCGATGACTCGCAGGCTACCAAAAGCTTGCGGCTGCTACAATGAAGTCGGTCATTTCACCTTGAAACAGCCTAGTGCTGATTAATGACAGTACCCTCTTTTGGGGCGGAGCGACGTTCACCCCCAGTCTCACTGTTCCTAGTGACAAGGGCGGCAAAACGGTCAACATCCAGTCGTATCTCCAGGATGCCTTCTTGGGTGCAGTCGGGAAGCTTGTCGAGGCCGTTGGCGACGTGGAGAGTGTCATGGGTTTCGAGGTGAGTTCTTTGCTCTCGTTCCGCTGTATCAATCAGTGTGCTGACAATTCCTAGCTTCTGAATGAGCCGCACCCCGGTTATATAGGCTTACCGTCCATACATGGATGGGTGCGAGACTCACACATGCTCACAGATGCTGAGCTAATCTTGTTGCTGACCGTAGGACTATACTACAGACCTTCATCTCGGTCAATTCCCTACACCACTCCAATCCCTCGCTATGGGTGCCGGTCACCCTACTCCTGACGTAGCGCACTACGTCCGCTCTTTCCCATATCCGACTATGAAGTCTCACACCGTCACCGCAAACCCGACCTCCGCTTGCGCCTGGAGCAATGGCGAATGTCCATGGGAGAAGGAAGGAGTCTGGCGGTGGTCGCAAGCGAAAAACCAGGCGATCGCACTGCAGGAGGATTACTTTGGCAAAGATCGGAAAGGTCGGAAGATTGAATTTTATCGGGACTTTTACTTCCCGTTCGTGAAGCGGTGGGAGAAGGTGATCGGGAAGGGGGCGAAGGGGAAGGCGAGGATGGTCGGGGTGATCCCGAATGAATTTTGCCCAGACTGGCCGGCGGCGGATCGCCCAGGGAACTTCGTGTATGCTCCACACTGGTCAGTCTTGAATCACACGCAACTGAATCAACTTATGCTGCTACAGGTATGACTTGAACGCCTTGTTCAAGAAGCAATTTGGCTTCATGTCGGTCAATGTACAAGGACTGGCACGGGTATGTCGAATCATTCGCTGAGGCTCTCATCGTCTAACGATTCCAGGGCATGTGGTTGTTCAATGCGCTGCACTGGGGCGAGGACGGCGTCAAGAAGAATTACGCCTTGCAGATCGGAAAAATCGTCCAAGCTGCGCGGAAGAAGCTTGGCGACGTACCTGTCGTCTTCGGCGAGTGTGGCGTACCAATGGATCTGAAGTCAGGACCATCCAATCATGAAGGGGATTCAGCTGATGAGGATCCCAGCAATGAGGAAGCGTTCTCGACAGGCGATTTCAAATGGCAGGAGAGGATGATGGACGCGATGATCTCAGCGTTGGAGGCGAGTTCGGTCGGGTTCAAGTGAGTTTCTGACCTCGGCTTCGTGCTGCCGCTGACTCTGTTAGCTTGTGGACGTACAACCCGTTGAACCGAGACGATATCGGCGATAACGTACATGACTCACTACAGCGATGACCTGAGGCTGATTGTGTTTAGTGGAACGCCGAGAATTTCTCGTGGTACTCGACTCGCAATCGGGACGAAGCGCCTGCCGCATCGATCGCAGACAAGACCGTAGAGGACCTCGACGCTGGCGCGAGATTGTTGGGTGTCGTGGTGGTCAGCACTCCCAGTCGGCGCGTTGGATCATTATTGAGACCCCTTAGCGCCCTTATGCCATCGCGACGCCGGGCGTCCCCGTCTCCTCTTTCTTCGACTCGAAAACCGGCATTTTCACCCACCGCTTCAAGTCGCCCGTTCGCCTGCTCGAGAAGACACCCCCCACCCTGCCGGAGGTGACCGAGATCTTCCTCCCACGTCGGGTGTACAAGGAGAACGATATCGATTGGCTCTTGTCTCCGGGCGGTCGGATGCAATTCGATTGGGAAGGGGAGAGAGCATGGGTATGGTTTGTCGATAAGTGGAATCCGCTCGCGAAGCCCCGACTGGATCGGGTGAGGAGGGTCGACCTGTGGGTACCGAGCAAGGCGAAGTCCAAGCAGCTTTCAACGACCACGCTTGTGTCGTTGATAGTGCCCGTTGCTTCGGTAATCCTGTGGATAGCTTGGCGGCTCCAGCAGTATCAGTGGGAGCGGGAGAGACGGGCGGGTCTGGCCTCCGGCTGGGGGCTTTTAGGGGGATGAGCGAAGTACGCGTGTCACACCCATACTATGCAAGTGTCTATACCTCTAGCTACAATGCAGAACCAAGCCTCACGTTGACTTCTCGCCCCATCCATCCTCCACCATTAAATGCAAACAGCTCTCCATGACTCCGACAGCTCGATCACACTCCTCCTTACTTGCTATCAAGGCAGGAACGCACCGTACCGCATCCTTGCCAGCCGCCAAAAGCAAGACTCCCCGTTCTCTCGCTAATCGCACCAGCTCCGCCGGGGCTGTCCCACTCGTGAATGGGATCCCCCGGATCAACCCTCGTCCCCGAATCGGGCCCTTCACAAGCGTCGGGAACAGCTCCGGTAATCGCTGGAGCAATCCATCGAAATGCGAGGCAGTATCGTTGAGGTGAGTGATGAATTCCGGATCATTCAGCCGCGAGAGGACGTGCGTCCCGATGCGAGTGGCTAAGGGTTGACCACCGAAAGTGGTTCCATGAGAACCGACGGAGATGACCTCGGCAATGTGGTCGCATACCATTATTGCGCCGATGGGAAAGCCGTTGGCGAGGGGTTTCGCCATGGTCACGATGTCGGGTCTGGAACAACAACGATCAGCCGATGAGAAGGTGAATGGGTGGCGAGGGGACGTACTGGGCATCGGAGGGGTAAGTGGAATGGGCCCACATCGTCCCAGACCGGAACAGACCGCACTAGAGATCATCAGCATGGCATGACGAGTAGGGAACGCGACCCACTTGTATTTCGTCAAAGATCAAAACCGCTCCAACCTCCCGACACCGTCTCCCCAGCATCTCCAGCCATTCCACCCGACTCGCCTGCACCCCTCCCTCCCCCTGGATCGGCTCGACAATCACCCCGCAAACACTCTCGTCCACCAGTCCTCGCATCCGTTCCTCATCCATATCGTTCAGTTCCCCGACCCGGACGTCGGGGACGAGTGGGGTGAACGGGGTTTGGTATTTGGGGTTCGGGGTGATACTGAGGGCGCCCATCGTCCGGCCGTGGAACGCGTTGGCGAAACATACGATCCCGCTTTTACTCGATGACTTACCCTCGGATGAGGTAGTCGATGTTGAATCTCTGCCGTACTTTCTCGCGAATTTGAGAGCGCCCTCATTCGCTTCCGTCCCGGAATTCGAGAAGAACACCTTCCCCCCACCTCCACCTCCATCTTTCAGTCCCAGCCCACCATGCAGCCTCGTCCCCTCAATCAAACCCTTCGCAAGCTCCCCAGCGTATTCATTCCAATAAACGTTACTCGCATGACTCAACTTCCCGCTCTGCTCCGTCATCACCGCATTGACACCCTCATCCGAATGACCGAGCGCCGTCACCGCTATCCCAGCTGTGAAATCGAGGTATTCCCGACCCGAGGAGTCGTATAGGGTGAGACCTTTGCCGTGGGTGAATAGTATGGGCGGGCGGGCGTAGGTGTTGAGGAGGTATTGGGAGTGGGAATGGATCATCGCTTGGGTCGAGGGAGGGGTGGAGGAGTCGGGGTGCGTGATTTGGGTGTGGTCGAGGCATGGCTGAGAGGGTTAGCGAGCGATAACACGGTGAAGAGAGAACAGCAGACTTTGAGGGACGAGGAAGAAGGGTAGGTCCGGATTGAGGCATGAGGAAGGAATCGTTTCCGAGGAGTTCGGCAGGAGCTCAGTCGGACGAGTCGAGAAGCGAGAGGCATGGCGAGCCCCGTTTGTCGATCGAAGAGCACTGTCGGACCGCCTCAATCTGTGTCGCCGCGATTTGGCCAATTTTTTTGGGGTCGAAAGGAGTAGACGCAATAGAAGCTATTTCGCGCTTGACTTTTGACTCGACAGATCTGTGTGCGGGAAAAATATGCTTGTAAAAAGTGCCTGGAGCGATATCTGGTTCCGTGACCGGCGACATCGTCCTGCTGAGAGTTCTCTCCGACCTTGTAGCTTGTGGTTCACTGTTTCAGATTGGACTTTATCGGGTAACAATGCTCAGCAAAGATATGCATCGAAAAGAAGGCAACCCGAAATCTACTCAAAAGCGCGAAATCATTGTCCGAAATGTAATCCAACGGCTCAGTCCAGCTCAAACCGTCTCGAGGCCAGCTCCATATTCCCTGAAAAGAGAGTAAGCTCCGCTAGGTCCCAATCCTGGAAATAGACTCACGACTCGACACCGGGCTCCATCAGCCCCGCATGAGCGCCGACGAGGCAGCCGGAGGATCCGACGAGCCAGAAGAAGGTGGAGAGAGGGGCGGCGAACCATAAGAGCGGCAGGCCTGTACGTCTATCAGCATGAAGATTGGGAAGAGGCCAAGGACACTGACCGACGACGAAGAGAGCGACGTAGAGGTTCCGAGGGGTGATGACTTTGCCGGAGATCTCGATGGGCTCCGCGACTGCCAATAGATTGTCAGCTGATAGTCTGTGCCGAGAGAGGAACAAGCGAAGCCTGCTGCACTCGATACGACGATTTGAAAGCTGGACGTACCGAAACGACTGATGGCGAGGAAGCCTCCGATGAGGAAGCCAAGGGATAGAAGCAGTAAGGGGTTGCTGATAAGCGAGTAGACGGCGAGTAGGGCGACGACGACAGCGTAGTTTGCGGAATAGTAGCGACTGAAAAGAATCAGTATTTGGATGATGAAAGTGATCGGTGTACGCGCATGTTGTAGCTCGCCCGCTTGAGGTACTCCTGGGTATCCTTGGGTCTCGATACCTGGCGATAGTTGAAGAATTCGGCGGGATGTTTGAGCGTGGATAGCCGGGTGTCGCGCAGCGACTTGGCATAGTCCTGGAAGTTGGTGAGGTGAGAGACGACTTCCATGATGGTGATGCTGTGTATGAAGGATTGGAAGAGAGGAAGTGTTGAGGAAGATTTGAGTGAATAGAAGATGGAACCAGGGAGAATTGATGGGGCAAGTCAACAGCGCGTCCACCGGTCGCCTTCCGCTGAGTGTGCCTCACCGGATTAGGGGATTTGTTGAAGGCGTATGATCTTACTCGCCTATCCAGCGAGCTAGCAGGCCGAGTTGGCAGCTTTCCCATCACCACGGACATTCATACCTTCAATAATATCATCATACTTTGTATATGAACGTCTTGCATCTTCACTAAAGGGTGCTCGAAATCTCAATAGAATTTAGGTACCACGTGACAGAAAGTACAAGCGAAAGGATGGGAGCCTGTTGCGGCGGATTTCACTCCTGCTCATGTCGACAGAGGAGCACTCACATCTCAAGGCGACACTCGAGAATCTATGTATATCGATTCGAGGTTTCATCGATCAAGACGTCGATCGCGCAGTGTATAAGGCTCCGATCATCGATCACCATCACCCTGATGACTATCAGCAGAGGGCTATCACTGGGCTGAAGAAGTTCTTGGGCCATGCGGAGGCGGAGAGGGATTATGTGTCTGGGGTGAGCTTGAATATTGCAGCCGATAAGGATCTCTTTGTGGGCTCCGCTCGATCGGCCCGAATGGGCGCAAGGTCATTGTAGTATCGGCTCGACGGCGATCGTCTCCCATGTTTGCGCCGATCATCCGACCCTCGATCGGCGTCTGAGCTGACTTGCATTGCTCCACCGCAGCTACTGAACTCTGAGATCCCTGTCAATGACCTGAGCACCAATGCTCCGCACCTCCTTGCTGTTTGGGACGAATTCCGATATGCCGAATGGCCCATAGTGTGCATTTCTCAACTGCTCGACTGCGGTACCGAGGGACAGGCAAAGATCGATGTAGTCGCCAAAGGTGGTGACGAGTGGATCAAAGTCAACACGTACATCATTCCTACTGCATCGATCATCTTTTGCTCATATGTCTCAGGATCAAGGAGGCCCGCCTTATGGCCGAGTTCCGCGAACAAGACTCGTATATCGACTCGGATTACGATACAGACCCGTCCACCGGACCGAACCAGAACCCATGTGCACGCCCATCCACACCCCCTTTGAGCAATTCCATCATTGCACACGTCGAATTGCTTGTCCGCGCAGCGCAAGCCTATCCTCGACCAAGAGGCTTTCGACCACCTAGGGTGAAATACGTCCTCAATAGACTACAAGAATGTCCCGAAGGGGGACACCAGGACGTGAGGATCCCTGTGACCTTTTCAGCGGTGAAGGAGCTCGGTGCTTCACTGGTCCTCGGTGCTCGACAGGGTCCACTACCGGAGAGGAAAGAGCTGATTGAGGCCGTACCGACCGCACGGATCCTCCTTGACCTGTCAGTCGTGGTGGCTCTGTGCTGTGAATCGACACACATGGCCCTGCCGACCACCAACCAGGAACTAGAGGCTCGCTTCCGACCGCTTCAGCTTTCCGCTGATGGTACACTCGAGCTGGCACCGCATACGAATGTATCCAAGGATCTCAGAGATCAGCTTGACTGGGAGTCCCGGCATCCGCTGATCCTTGAGATACAGCAGCGCCTCTCGGCAGCCTTGGGAGAGGATGGCGGACCCCTGGAGTTTTGGGTGACTAAAGAGGTGAAAGACCGGTTACCGGCCATCGTCGACCTCATTGGCGGTGACATCGAGAAAGCCAGGGCCAAGGCGCTTTTCGATGGCGAAGGGTTCTGGGATGGTAGTCGCTGGAGCGGCAGAGCCAGGATCCTTCGAGACATTCGCGCTCGAGTGCTGGATAACGAAAGAGGCGAAGCTCGAGACTCTGCGCTGACCTCCTTCCAACGTGGTCTCGTCACCGTCTGCCAGACCATGCTTGACCTCGTCGAACCTGCATCGAACTCTGGAACTCCACCTCGCGCCGCCTCTCCTCCTGCCATTCCAGCCAAAGTCCGACGATCCAAGAACCCAAAGAGATCGATCACGATATTTCCTGGTTCCCGTCTCCCTTCATCTCACACCCTTCGTACCCTCACCGCCGGAGTTCAGAACGGCATGACGGTCCTCACAAACAATCGTGGCGCCATCAGCAAGGTGATCCGGGAGATGGGCGTCACCGAAGGACTTCCACGGGATCCAATTGAGGATGGGAAGGCGGTAGTGTGGATCGTCAATCCGAGCAGCTTGTCCGAGTGGAGGAGAGGCGACGTGGAGCAGCAGAATAGGGCGCTGAAGGAGAGTCTGACGCAAGTGGCACAGCAGGACAGCACGTAGGCCCATCATTCGAAAGCCCCATATGGTACTTCGGCGTGGAAAACGTGTCGTACCGGAGGCGCCGGCCGCTGTGACCTTCATCAAATCCGCTCGATCGCTGTTTCGAGACCGAGCTGTGTCTACCGATCGGGTCCCGACCGCTGTGATCAGCTGGAGCGGTAGCTGGGAGGAGTAGAGCAAACATTCATCTGTTATGGCGGAATTGAGCGAATGGCCAGAGAGCCTGTGGGGTCGTGTGGGAAGTGACCGCTGGAGACGGGAATTCGCCAGTCGGCCTGGATTTGGCAGCCTGGCATCTCCGCAGAAAGTTTGCCCCATGCCTCCCTTCTCGCATCCGATGAAGTGGTTGGAAGGCTGCGAACGATGCACGCACTTTCCGAGCGCATTCGATCATTCTTTACACTATCACGTCCTTGGAATACTCCCCACTCCAGCTGCAATCATTTCTGATATGTTGCATTCTGTATCCTCGTTCGGGCCCTCGACTTACATGGGCGACTTCAATCTCCCCGAAGACTCGGCTCTCAGCTACAACGAGAGTAGCGAAAACTCTGTGTCGGAGGATAAGCAAGGTGGCCTTCACTTAGGCTGACCATACTCGAGGACCGGATTTTCATCGTCACGTCTTCGCCTTCGGTCTCGGGTTCGACTCGCTCGGTAATCGTTCCCAACCAGGACAGGTCGACGACCAGCCAAGTCGACTCAAACCACAGCATGCATCCAGCCAGTGGTATTGTCAGCTGGGATAGGGGCAGCCCGATCATCCCCTGTCCAAGTCCGGTTACGATCACCAACGACTCCTCTCTCATCCTTGCTTCGTTCAACGAGGGCAACCCGACAATGTCCTCTTCTCACGGCTTGGATTTGTCATACAATGACATGAATTCCTGCGTCTTGCAGGATATTGACGCAGATAAGGCCGATCAGCAAGAGCTCGATGACGTGTTGCAGCGTTTCAAGGCAGCCCCCGATCGCTTGAGCCAATGAGGATGAAGGCAAGAGGTAGCTTCCGACAGACAGTCTTGGCGTCTGCGGTGCTCATAGAGGTCGCAGGCTAACATGCGCTCCTTTGAGATTGGAAACCATGTCTGTACGATCCGAGAAGGCGTGACAGACTTCCGTCCCACCACACTGATCCCAATCCTCTTCTTTTCTCTCCTCGTTTGTACGACATTTCATAGATGAATTTCGGCATCACGGGATGACCGTTGATCATGAAGATCGTTTCTGTTGTCAAAGGATCCTGCACGCCTTCGCGCTCAAGGCATTTCATATCTTCCATGCCCGTTCCAGGGGACGTCCGAGAAGGCGCCTCTTGGCACTCCTTGATGTGTGAGTACGCTCCTTTCTGATCTCCTCTCAGCGTTGCGAGGCCACGTTTATCGGACTTTTGCTGATCGCCATATGTATAGGCAGTCGCTATTCTCTCTCCTGTTCCCTTCAACATATTTTCTCGTTGAACCCACAATCATCTATATCGTTTCAGACCGACGTCCCAATTCCACCCCACCAAAAATGGCTCGTCGTACGGTTTACAGCACGACTCGGGCGAAGACTTCGGGTGGCGAACGCCCGATCGTGGTTCGCCGGAGTACAAGGTCATACCGACCCCTTGATGGTACTCCTCCTCGGACTGTCACGTGAGTTTGCACCTAGACGCGCGACACTGATCCGCGCTTAAAGATCGTATACTCCAGCGACCTCACATCGCCACACTCTTCGAAGATGACGCCGACGAACTGCTCAGACAGGAAAAGCAGGGTCCCATCGCATGACACCCCGTCGGCTACGAGGTATTCGAGTGCCCGAACCACGAAGGGCAATGCGGAACAGGAAAAGGAAATGCGCGATGACCCGGAGAGCAGAACTGCTGTCAAAATCCTCGATCTTCCCCCGGGTATAAGGTCATATCAGACCCGTGATGCTACTCTCCCTGAGAATCTCAACTTGACATCCGAGATGCGCAGGACCGATCCGCGCCCACAGATCGTTTCATACATTGACTCACAAACCACACAGTCTTCCAAAGCGATGTCGACGAAAGGCGCAAACAGGATTTTCAGGGCACCAATTCATGACAAGTTCTCGGATTCGGGCTACTCGAGTGCCCATTTCATGCAGGGCCAGGAGGAGCAAGAGAAGGAATTGCCCGATACCTCGTAGAGCAGGAGCCCTGCGAGAATCCATCGCCTCGAAAGCGAGATCGAGACGCTCGAGGACGACAAAGACATGCTTCAGCAGAAATTGCACGATGCAATTGTGGAATTGGCGGATAAAGAGGACGACAATGCGGCCGCGAGGACAGATGCAGACACTTGGAAGAAAAGGTATGATAATTCCCGCGAGGAGAACAAGAGTCTCCATTTCCGTCTCGATGTCTTTGAGCAGAACCTGCCCAATTACCTTGCAAGCATGCGCAAGTAGGTGATTGTTCACTTCTACACAGGTTTCACTTCAGGCAGGAATGACTGGGAGGCGTGGTAAGTGATGTGTCTCATCAGTGTTCATGTATGAAATGAAAATCGAATGACGGGGAAGCTGGCACGTAGCATATCATTTTCGTTCGCGCTTGAGATGCGCTGCGTTCAGGTTCCTGTGTACTCGCTACCCGAACGCGGCTCTCCGATATGGACCTCCGCTAGCTGTGGTGACAATGCCGACCCCATGATCTTATACTGCGCTGGCGCATCCCGACACGATCCATAGCCTGCTGAGCCAGAAGCTCACCGAGCTTGTCTCGTCGTTTTCGGGGACGAGTCTGATTTGGAATCCGCTCTGCCGTGAGCTGTCTGCTTGCACAGGTGGAGTGCCCGCTTCAGCCGTTGATCGTGATTAAAGTTACGCAGATCGGTAGGACCACATAAGGAGATCAGGAGCCAGGGTAAACGCCACCCAGGAGATGTCGCGGCTGGAGAGTGAGTCGATGGAGTGGAGAACTGGGGAGGGGGGGTGGGGGGTGGGGGGGGGGAAGGGTCGAAGTCGTAGTTGCGGGAGGGCCGTTCGGAGAGATGCGAGGATGAGAGGCCATGACAAGCGCACGACCGATTTCGTCATCAATTGACGAATAAAGAGGAGATCCTGCGGAGTATGTTGTCTTACACACAGCTCGGTAAGATGGTTCTGGCTCGGTTAGAGGGTTGGCTCAAGGTGTTTGGAAGGTAATGAGCCTGGGTGTATCGACATGAGGTTTGATACGAAGATGTTTTGTAAGGAAGGCGGCGAAGGCTTTCGCCGATGCATGCGGCCAAATGCATCCGGCTCTGCGATAACTAACATAAATCAAGAATGCTTCTCCGGCGTTTCGATAATCCCGAAATCCGGATGAATTCTTCGAGTGGCCTAATGTATTTCTTCCCTCGCGTCGGTCAACATTTCTGCCACCAACTTTCTCTAACCCTCTTGACTTTGTTTGAATCATCCTGGGCAAGTGAGCAGGGATTTTGTCCCTGCTCAGCTTAAGCCGCAGTATACCCTTCCCGAAATGGCGGCCTCCACACCGTCCGTCAATCGGTCCGGTCGTCCTCGCAAAGCTTCGACTGCGACACCTCACCCCCTTCCATTGATCGGAACTCCGACCCTCGAGACAACACCGTCAGCTGTAGGTGGCGGCGGCGGCGGTGTCGGGGGAGGAGGCGGAGGCGGAGGCGGAGGCGGAGGCGGAGGAACCATCATGCCGGCGCTGAGCTTCAGTAGCAATGGTCCTATGACCGTGGCGGACTGCGAGCACCTAGCAAGCCAGCTGCTTGATGCAGCCGTTCAACCTCGAAGAAAGCTGGAAATCGCTTCGGAGCTGCGGGATTCAGCCGAGAGCAACAGGGACTTCGCTTTCTACGACAAGTATCTCTCCGTCTTTATCCCGGCTCTCCTCACCATCCTTGGTGACGAGAAAGCGATCTCTTTCAACAAGGACAACGCGGATCAGCGGTTCCGACATACCTTGCTCGCCTTTCTCCAGCGACTCCCGCACAATGAGCCCTTTCGACAACATGAGGCGCCGGTCATGGATGTTATGGTCAAGCTATTGCGGCTGGAGAATGAGGAGAATGCGCTCTTGTGCATCAAGGTGATGATTGATGGATTTCGAAGCCATAAGGTTCGTTGAGTCTCCTAAGCTTCCCATACCTTCCTCATGCGTTCCTCCGCTAGGAACAAGCTGAGCCCTATGTGGAGCCTTTCCTCGAGCTGGTGAAGCAGATGTATGCGAACACCAAATCCGTGGTGGAGAAGGAGTTCGGATCTGCTGGAGCGATGAGACCTCCGGTGAGTCTGCTGCTTACCTTCGCGATCCAGCTCATTGGTCTAGTCCACCGCTCCTGCTCTCTCCGCTCCTTCTCCCGCCCCTGTCACTCCCTCGAGCGACATGTCCGCCCAGCCCCTCCCTCCTCAGGCCTCCTCGTCTTCCCACACTATGCTGCCCCGAGCTCTTCATTCGCCCAAAGTCCTTACCGAATGTCCCATCGCTGTCGTCCTCATCTTCCAGACGTACAAGTCGGTGATGCAGCCAGCGATGCTCGACTTCTATCCGCTGGTCATGGAGAGTATCAACATTCAACCGGAGCCGCAGAGGGTCGCATACCTCGAAGCGAAGGAGAAGGGGGAGATTTTCGTGGGAGTGGCCAGCGGTATCGTCAATCGGGATATGTATGCGGAGCTCATCAAGGCGCAGGTGAAGGTGAGTAGTATCTGCAAAGATGCAGGCCGGAGGTAATGCTTGCGCAGACCATGGCATTCCTTGCGTACGTCTTGAGAGGCTCGCAGGGCAACATCAAGGACTATCTTGAGGTCTTCCCGGAAGCTTGCGTGAGACTTCTGCGGGACTGCCCGCCAGAGGATGTGGGGACGAGAAAGGTGTGTTCACTCTTTGCTGATGTGGATGGTCGCTAACCAGATAATAGGAATTGCTGGTTGCGACGAGGCACATCCTAACCGTCGACTCCAGATCATCCTTCATCCCGTATATTGATACTCTACTGGAAGAGCGAGTCCTAGTTGGTACTGGCATCTCGAGCCGCGAGGCGCTACGGTGAGTTATGCTTCTGGATCTGAGCTTACCCTCGCAGGCCGCTCGCCTACTCAGTCGTCGCAGATCTCATTCACCATGTCCGAAATGAGCTCCCAATCGACCAACTCGCCCGTGTTGTCTACGTCTTCTCCTGCAATCTAAACGATGCCACCTTCTCCAGCTCGATCCAGACCATGTGCGCTAAACTGTTGAACACCATCATCGATTCGGTTCACAGCAAAGGGGATCCGGCAGAGGCGACGCGAATCATGCGGAGCATGTTTTTCAGCTCGCTTGAGAAGCTGATGGCGATGACCGAGGCGTATGACCGGCTAAAGGCGCTGAGCATGCAAGACAAGGGCAAGGGCAAGGCGAAGGAGGTGGGGCAAGATGGCGATGTCTCGATGGAAGATGCCAGCGGAGACGACAAGCAAATCTATGGATGGCGGGATATCGAGCAAGCCATGCCTGTGCACGCGGTGGCGTATGCGCATGAGTCCTTTGAAGCGTTTTGTCGAGGTCAGTCAGGACGATTTTGTCAACTTTGTCTGTTGTTGACTTATAGGCAGAGGCTCGCTATCTCTTCAAAACCCTCCTCCACACCTTCCGCACCCTACTGCAGTACACCCGGCAGGGGGATTCACCTCCGCCACAGCCAGACGGGGAGATGCTCGGTAAATTCTTCGAGCATATCCTTCGCTGTCTGGCTATCTTCGAGGGCAATCGGGATCCACGAGAGCCGAAGGAGGCGATTGAATTGCTATCCCAGATCCTTCTTCTCTTCGGACCCCACGTCTTCTCGGAGGTCTGGTCAAGCCATATGGACTTCTTCATCGAGCAAGCGATCACCAACATGCACGTCTTCCCGGTACTCCAAATGCTCATCACCCACGAGTCTGTCTCGCACCAGCTCGTCGGCATTCTCCTCAATTACCTCATGTCTCATCTCACCAAGCTCGGAAGCCTGGAGAAGCCTCGTGCCGCCCTCACTCTTCGCCTCTTCAAGATGTCCTTCCTCGCCATAAATACGTACATCGCCACCAACGAGACGGTGCTTGTCCCAAGCCTGCAGAACCTTATTATGAATTCGTTCGCGTATGCTGCGAAAGCTCAGGATCCCGCAATCTACTACCAGATTCTCCGGGCGCTTTTCAGGCAAGTGGACCCCTAGGTACTGAGTCTTAGCGCTGACGGTGGGCTCATAGGTCTATCGGCGGAGGCCGTTTCGAAGCATTGTATAAGGAGGTCCTGCCGATACTGCAGGAGATGCTCGACACGCTGGCCTACCTTCTGCAGCATGCCACAACCGATGCTCAGCGCGATCTCTTCGTCGAGCTCACTCTCACCGTCCCTGTCCGCCTCACCAACCTTCTACCGTATCTCAGCTACCTCATGAAACCCCTCGTCCACGCGCTGAGCGCAGGACCCGATCTCATCAGCCAGGGTCTCCGAACACTCGAGCTCTGCATCGATAACCTCACTGCCGACTTCCTCGATCCCACGATGGGCCCAGTGCTGCGTCAGCTGATGTCGGCATTGCATCAACTACTCAAACCCATTCCAGCCAATCGCAATCATGCACACGCTGCCGTCAAGATCCTTGGGAAGCTTGGAGGGCGGAACAGGCGATTCCAGGAGGTCGAGAACAACTTGGATTATCGGACGACCACCTCGGACCTGCTAGCACCGATCTCATTCGAGGGTAAAAGACACCGCCTCTTGCTGGCACCTTTAGTGTCGACAGCTTGCTCGGCGATGGAAGAAGAGAATTCATCTTATCCGGAGGATGGTTTACAGGTTTTGATGCTGTCAGCACTCACAGTATTCCAGGAAGTAAGTCAAGCATGTAAATCAGGGCTGACACCAGGATACGCCCAATCCCGAAGGAAATATGCCATTTCAAACAGCCATGTCTGGGCTATTCCTTGCGTGCAGTCAGAGTGGCGTATCCGAGAAGGCTCTCGAATTCGTCCGCAACTTCTGTCGGCGGGTATTCGCTCTTGAACTCAATCGGACGGACGGACAAAAGACGGTCATCAAGTACACCCCAGATATGGGCAGGAAGCGCTTTCTGCCTTTGACGCACGCCTTGTCCGATTGCTTCGTGAGCGTTCTGGCCGAGTCCAAGCAGGGCGAGCGGTCCGGTCTCGGAGAGCTGCTCGCCACTATCGTCACCGATTTTCGATCGTTATCCGCGACCCCGGAATTTTCCGGGAAGATAGACGCAAGCCGATCAGCGGACCGCATGATCCAGTCTTTCTCGCATCGCTTTGTCGGCTTATGTCACGAAGGCGACTGGTCACGCAAGATGGCCGGTGTGTCAGCTATTAGCATTCTGGTTCACAAACCCGACATCGGTCGCAAGCTCCTGACTGACCTGGAGATCGACCTCATACGTGCACTGTTATTCTGTCTACGCGACGCTCCACAAGAAGCGCCCAGCACATCCGAGGAGGTTGTCGAACTCATGAAACACCTCATCAGGACCTGTCAATCCAACGAGGATGGGCGATCAAAGCTCCCACGGTTGACAGAGACCCTTGTGATCGAATTGAACAGTCAGAGTCCTCTCAGTCGAAGCGCTGCTCAGCAGTGCATTGAGATTCTGGGCCATGTCACTTCTCAAGCGGTTCCGGATCTGATCGGCAGTACAGCCAAATCGAAACTGCTCGACGCGAGTGCTGGACCTATTTTCTCGAAGCCTCTCCGTGCGCTGCCCATCCCAATGCAAGTGGGCAATATCGAGGCCGTCACATACCTCATGGAGCTTCGGCCTTCGATCATTGAGACAACAGAGGAGTTCGTCCGGCTCCTGCATGAGGTCCTAGCTCTGGCGGACGTAGATGATGCGAGCATAATCAGTAAACCGGCCACACATAAGGCAGACGCATGGCTCAAAACGCTACGCATAGCGTGCTTACGTTTGCTTCGATCTGCAATGGCCACGCCTGACTTTCTGGGCAAGCCTAATCTTGCTCCAGTCCGCTCTCGGTAAGTCGGACAATACATCCTCGAACTGACCTTCAGAATTATACAGGTCTACTTCAAGCACGTATACTCTCCGAACGCCGAGATCGTCGACGTTGCCCACGAAGGTTTGCGCGACGTTCTGCAGCAGCAGAATAAGCTGCCAAAGGATGTCTTGCAATCGGGTCTGCGCCCGATCCTCGTCAACCTAGCCGACGCTAAGCGATTGAGTGTTTCCGGCCTCGATGGACTCGCCCGTTTCCTGGAGCTCCTGACAAACTACTTCAAGGTCGAGATCGGTGTAAAGCTGCTTGATCACTTCGAGACTCTGGGCGATCAGCAGATGCTTCTGAAAGCAGCTTTTTCTCCCTTGGAGGACAATGCAGACATTTCCAGGATGACACGGCTTGTCAACATATTCCGCCTTCTCCCTTCGACAGCTGTTCAATACTTGAAAAGTCTGACAACCCACGTCGTCGACGTTGAGGCGCTCTTGCATCAATCTGTTCCCGGCCCCTTCACCGAGAATCTCGGTCGATACCTCAATAGGTACTACACCGAAGGTGCACAGAATCTGCTTGACAATATACGGAATCCTCGATATGTGTGGACATTCCGCAACATCATTGCCTCCGGTCATGCTCCACAATTGGTCGAAGCGTTGTCATCTCGCGCGGAAGAAATCTGTCAGCTCTGCTTCGCCAATCCGGAAGCTACCGAGTTCGTTCTTCCGGGTCTGAATCTCATCCGCGAGCTATCCCGCACCTCGCCTACCTGGCTGTCGGACAAGGAACCGGTCCTCGAGGCTCTCGTCGGCGTTTGGCGATCGATCCTCCTCAAGTCGCGCAAGTCGAAAGTCGATATGTCTAGCATTCACTTCCAACAAATGCCTGCACTGCTACTTGAGATGTTCATGAGCAGCCTCAGGCAACAGCAGCATATTCCGCTTCTATTCCACGTTGTCGAAGCCTTCGAGATACGCAGCTCGTTCGAGCGGTCATACGTTGCGTTCTTCTTGTACAACCAGGCCGCCCTACAGGATTCTGTAGAATACCGACGCGACATCATCGAGCATTTCTTCACCCTCTACGAGGACGAGAACGTAACCTGGACATACAAGACCAATGCTCTCCGGCTTGTCATCAACCCAACTCTGCGGGTTTACTTTTCCAATCCCGATAACGATGGGTCGCTGGTGTCTTCTTCCCTGGTTCAGAAGATCGCTTCACTCATGTGGCGTCCACTTGGTGCCCCGTCAGCGGCGAAGCAGCGGGAAGACAGTCTCCTCATCGAGGTCTTTAGCCTTGCGACACTCCTCGTACAGCACTGCAGTGCCAAAGTAAGCGACACTCGTAAGGATGTCTTCAAGCTTTCTTGGATGGGCATCAATCTTCTCGAGCCGACAGTCAAGCTCATGGCATACGTCCTTACTGCGAGCTTCATGGCGACTTTTGAGACGCCATTCAAGTTCGTCCGCCTTACGTGGATCGGTTTGCTACGTCTCAAGGACAACGAAAAACGGGCCCTGTACAGGCAAGCGATTGATATGCTCGCCTCGTCGCTGCCATCACGTGAACCCACGGGGTCCGGAACGCCAGAATGGGCGCAACGGGTTCGGAGCGTTCTGATTGAGGAAGGTCATGCGACTGGTCAACTCGTAACCGTCTGCGAGCTACTCGTCAACCATCCGGATCTGTTCTACGACTATCGGGAGCTGTACATTCCGCATGTCGCCAACTCGCTTTCCAAGCTCGCCTTTGCACAAACCGCCACTCCTGAGCTGAAGAAGCTCACGGTCGATATAGTTGAGCTTATTTTCCACTGGGAGAAGCGACGTATAGCCACGCGAGATGCGGAGGCAGTGGAGGCGGACGAAAGGAGGACTCACCAAAGTTCGGCGGAGACGTCTCCTTCGAAGAAGCAAAGGGTTGATCGACTAGGAACCGTCGGATCAAGCACGAGTGGAGGAGGATGGGCTGCACCTGGCCATGTACGGGAGCTGATGACGGCGCACCTGTTGCGGCTGGTCTCGACCTCGCCCGACCCTGTTGCCCGCAGCGGGTTGATCAAACGTGCATTGGACCTCTTCAAAGAGATCCTCGGCCCGAAAGGCTTACCGAACGTTCATGTTAAGCTGGGCTTTTTCCAGCGCACTATGACGCAGGTAAGTGGGACTATTCTGTCTAGCTCTCCGAGCTGACTGCCCATTAGGAGATCAACGAGAACAGCATCAACATGGTCGCGAACTCGACCGAGGTAATAGCCGCCGTTGCTGCTGTACGGGACGAGCAATGGGTCAGGTCGAACCTAGGCCTTCTGACGAAGTTGCTGGAGAAGGTTTGGGTCTTCGATGACACCGGTCTGCACGAGACCGTGCAAGACTTGACGGAGAGCATGTTCAAGGAGATGCCGGAAGAAATGCCGGAAGTGGATACCGATGGCAAAGCACTCTTGACGTTTGTCCAGACAGCGGTCACCGACGGGCTCAGCGCGAGTCTCAGGTCCAGCACTCACCTACCGGGCACGCTTTTCCTCCTTCGATCCTGGTTGAAATCGCAGCCCAAACAGCAGCTGCAGGCTGAGACGATTGGCGCCGGTCTACTGAGGGTCTTGGCGAATCTTGTCAAGGTGCAGACGGCGAATGGGCCGGATCCAGCAAATCGCCTGATCATCTCTGTTCTCGATATCATTCGAGACAGAGTCGCGGATCTCAAGGATCAACGTCGCCATCTCATCAGTATCCTCGGAACCCTCGTCGACCGGTCTACCAACCTCACCCTCTGTCGCTATCTGCTGGACATGATCCGGCAATGGGTGCTTGATGATCCCGAGCCAAGCTCTCATGGCAAGGAGAAGGCCAGCTTACTTCTCAAGATGGCAGCCTTTGAGCACAAAGACGAATCCCTGTTCCAAAAATACCTCGATGTGATCTACGATATCTACGAACTGGATGCTTTGCGCGGTACCGATATCACGCACCGACTCGAACCGGCGTTCCTGCTCGGGGCTAAATCTCGAAGTTCTTCTCAACGGACTCGATTCCTCGACAAGCTCGAGCAAAGCCTACCACGATCACTTGACGGGCGACTGCAGTACTTTTACTCACTTCAGAATTGGGATACCTTTGCGGACGATTACTGGATCCCACAGATTCTGAGCATGCTGCTTGGGACGGCCGATCATGTGGAGCCGCTCATTCGGCGTCCACTGGAGAAGGTTCTCGAGTCCGACGCTATGGCGGTCATGGCTCAAGAGGCTTTAGTCGGCGACCTTATACTGCCTGCACGGAATCTCGCTCACCTAGATCACGACCTTGCCCATCAACTTTGGGTCGCCGTCTTCCCTTTCTGCTGGTCGTCTTTGACTCGACCTCAGCAGACCGCTTTCACCGGCTATATCGTCAAACTGCTCTCCAAGGAATTCCATAGCAAGCAGGTCGAGATGCGCCCCAATGTGATCAAGACATTCCTCGACGGCATTCTCCCATGCACTCCATCAATCACTCTCCCTCCGCTCCTCATCAAATACCTAGCCAAAACCTTCAACGCATGGTACGCCGGTTTCGAGATTTTGACCAAGCTCAGCGACGTCTATCGGCCGGACGATGGATTGCGAGAGAGCTGTGCTAGCGCCCTCAGCGAGCTGTACGCGGAGCTTGCTGAGGATGACATGTTCTATGGCCTCGCCAGAGGCCGTTGCGCCTTCCCTGAGACGACAGCGGCGCTCACCTACGAGCAGAATGGGCAGTGGCCACGTGCGATCGAGATGTATGAGCAGGCTCAACTCAAGGCAAGGAATGGCTTACTGCCTTTCACCGAGGAAGAATACTGCTTCTGGGAGGATCATTGGGTCTTGTCTGCACAAAAGCTTCAGCACTGGGAGTCGTTGACCGATCTCGCTCGGGTTGATCAAGACTCCGATTTGCTTCTCGAGTGCGCTTGGCGACTGTCCGACTGGGGTTCGTCGGATCGCGAGATGATAGAGACCAATATCAATCGTGTCGCAGACATCCCGACACCTCGAAGGAAGACGTTCGAAGCATTCACTGCTTTGCTCAAAGCACACCTCGCCCGCGAGCCACCCAACGACTTCCTTCGGATTCTCGACGAAGCCCAGCAGGTTACGCTCCGCAAGTGGGTCAGCCTTCCCTCGCAGATCACTGCGGCACATCTCCCGCTTCTCCAAATGTTCCAGCAATGTGTCGAGCTTGGAGAGGCGGCTCAAGTCTTCGACAGCTTGTCGATGACAAATCAGGCAAACCTTGAGATCAGGGTCAACACCGACCTCAAGCAGATCTTCCAGACTTGGCGCGATCGCTTACCCAACTTCTGGGATGACATCATGGTTTGGAGCGATCTTCTCGCTTGGCGACAGCACGTATTCCAGTCGGTTACGCGAGTATACGTCCCGCTCATTCCGCAGGGCGAAACCGCAACATATGGCTTCCGCGGCTATCACGAGACGGCATGGATGATCAACCGCTTTGGCGAGGTCGCTCGTCGGCACGGCTTGCTCGACGTCTGTAGCGTCGCCCTCAACAAGATTTACGCACTGCCCAACATTGAGATTTCCGAGGCCTTCCTGAAGCTCCGCGAGCAGGCCCTATGTTTCTTCCAGAAGCCCGACAAGTTCAACGACGGGCTGGAGAACATCAGTACGACGAATCTGATGTACTTCGCTCCGGGTCAAAAAGCCGAGTTCCTCACACTTAAGGGCATGTTCATATCTCGGCTAGGGCAGAATGAGGACGCAAACGCTGAATTCGCTCATGCCATCCAGATGGACATGACCTTGCCGAAAGCGTGGGCAGAATGGGGTCGATTTAACGACAAGCTTTACCGCGAGCGACCAGAGTTCAGCGCTACTGGGCCACCGGAACCAAAGGCCGGGGAGCCGAAGATGACTGACGAGCAGTGGGCCATGTCCTATGCTCGCGATCGCGCGTTGCTGGCGTCCAGCGCGGTGTCGTGCTACCTGCAAGCCGCTGGGCTATACAATAACCACAAGTCTCGCGGCCTGCTGCTCCGGGTGTTATGGCTCCTTGGACTAGACGACAGCAATAATACCATCGCCAAGGCCTTCGACAACTACAAGGGCGATCTTGTCATCTGGTACTGGATTACCCTCATTCCTCAGCTCATCCTCTCACTCTCGCACCGAGAGGCGAAGCAGGCGCGTCTGCTCATCATGCGGATCGCAAAGATGTTCCCTCAGGTCAGTAGAGAGAGATGCATTCCGCTGACTTGTTAGGCAATATTCTACCATCTTCGCGTAGCGCGAGAGGACTTTGGAAACGTAAAGCGTCAGCACCTCAACAGCCGTGCTGCAATGGCCAAGCGCGCCACAGATAGCAGCAAATCGGCTGCTGCAAACGGAGAAGGGACGCCCTTAGCAGAACAAGATGGCAAAGACGTGAAGGACGAGACGGGTTCCAACCCTGGTAATCCGACGTCTGCGACGTCTGCGAACGGCTCAATGCCACCACCAGGGTCCGCGCAACCCTCTGGCCCCCGTCAGCCTTGGGAACTGGTCGAAGAAGTCATGAACGTCCTAAAGACTGCGTTCCCGCTCCTCGCGCTGACCATGGAGAAGATGGTGGATCAAATCTCGCTCCGAGCCAAGCCGTCTTCAGACGAGGATATCTACCGCTTCTTCGCTGCTCTCCTGGCGGATGCGCTGCAGGTGCGTTTACAGACTTCGTGTGAAATAATGAGCTGACTGCTTTCAGCAATGGGGCGGACGAAGTGGTGTGCCGAATGACGATGGCGAGCTCAGCTCAATGACAAAGGACAATCTCACCAAGTTCTCGAACAACCTGTCTGGCGATCTCAAGGTAGGAGTAGTCATTTGCTGGCCAATATAGACGCTGATGTATATCAAGGCCGCCATCGAGAAAGACTTCATGAAGGACATGCCTAAGCTTCGCGAGTATATCAAACGCCTGCAATATTGGCGAGACACGTACGAGAAAAGCCTCGACGTTCGACCCCGGAGCCAACCATTGGATCAGGGCGGCTGTAACCTCATCGAATTCCATCATGCGAAGTTCGATGACGTGGAAATCCCTGGTCAATATGTTCAGGTGAGCGGATTGTGTCATCCTGGGAATCTGCTGAACTCTCTCAGCACGTCGACCAAGGGGACGAATTGATCAAGATCACTCGCTTCTCGCCAAAAGCAGAACTCGGAAGAGGTCATGGACATTGCTTCCGGCGCATCAGTATGGTCGGCTCCAATGGATCTTTACATACCTTCAACGTCCAGATGCCCGCGGCCCGTCACTGCAGGAGGGAAGAACGCCTCACCCAGTTATTCCGGATCATGAATAGGTGAGCTTGATCCGCGAGACCTCGGCTGACCATCAGTGTCCTGCGCAAGCGGAAGGAATCGCGGCGACGCAACCTGCAGTTCCACCTCCCCACCGCCATCGCACTTGCGCCCCAACTCCGACTCGTACAGAATGACTCCTCCTACGTCAGCCTTCAGGACATTTTCGACGCCTTCTGCTCTAGTCGAAACATGTGTCGCGAGGACGGCATCATGTCCTTCTACGACCGAGTGAAACAGCTGCATGACCCCGCTATTCCGAGGGTGAGTTCCGACTTGGGGGCGCTGAGCTGATTTTGGCAGAGTGACCAGAGGTTCGTACAGCTCAAAGCGGAGATTATGGAGGAGATCCAGGCGAAGATGGTGCCAGAGACCGTCCTGACAAATGTGAGCTGGTTTCGGCGCTCTCGACGAGTAACCGCTGAGGACGTGCTAGTATATGATCATGGCAATGGGTACGCCGGAGAGCCTCTGGCTCATGCGGAAGCAATTCGCTCTACAGACCGCCACTGTCTTGTTCCTCACCTTTGTCTGCTCGTTGAGCAATCGTACTCCAAGCCGTTTCCATATCAGTCGCAAGACCGGCTTGATGTACATGACAGAGATCCTCCCAGGTCAGCTGATTTGTCTGATCGACTGATCGACTGAACGGCAGACTGATCTCCACGCAGCTTTCGCTCAGGGACAACCCTTGATCAGCTCGAGCGAGTCGGTACCCTTCCGCCTTACGCCCAATATGCAGCACTTCATCACTCGCGTCGGCGTCGAGGGTGTAGTCACTGCCGCGACGACTGCGATCTCAAGATCCCTTATGATGCCCGAGTTTGACTTGGCAGGCACACTCAGTCTCTTCATCCGCGATGAGGTAGGTCACTTTGTGTCGATGACTGTGCACAATCGCTGATCACCGAGCACAGATCCTCACATGGCACAACACGTACATGAAGGAGCCTCGTCCGGAGATGCCCCTTACCACTCAGGTCTACAAGAATGTAGACAATTTCATCCGACGTGCCGGCATGATGGGCTACATCGGCGAGAACAAGGACAAAGTGAGTGACACTCAGCGGTCCTGGACAGTCTTTGATCGCAAATAGTCCCCCGATGCTCCTCCAGTCGTTCACGCTATCGTCACCCTCATCTCTCAGGCTACCGCGCCGAATCTGCTTGCGCAGATGGGCGAAAATTTCATGGCGTGGTATTAGTAATTCCGCTTCTTGGTGTATATCAAGTATAATGATTACCTGTCAATGCGAACCCTTATGTCTTGTTGTAACTATGTATCATGCATCCGACTTGAAAGGTACACCTTGCTTCGCCTGATGCGCAGCAACGATACCTCCAATTCTCCGGTAATCTCGCAGAAGAATGCCTACTTCGGACAATCGGATATCACCCGCTTCGCCTGAGCAAGGTCAGCGCGGACTGGGGTTGGGGAATCGGACTCGCATGTCATGAAGCGCTCGATAGGCGGCTCGACTGATCCCAGGTTAGCAGCAGAGGCGTTCAACGAAGAGAAGCTGCCGGATGGCGAGGCGTTGCCTTCCCCCTTGGACCGATTCACTGAGTCGGACAGGGGACCGCTGAGCATTGAGCCGCGACGTCCACCTTGCGAAGCGGACACCGCTCGTCCGCTAGTGAGGCTTGCCAGGAAGCTCGTCTGCTGAGCGGGGCTCATTAACGTCTGCGCTTCCACAGGGGACCGAAGCTTACCTTGCTAGGCACGACCTCAGGGGATGTGATCGGACCCGCAGACTCCGCGGTACCCGTCTTCCCAAGTACACCTATGGAGGCCAGTCGATCATTTAAGCTGACCCTTTCCATTGCCTCGTCTCTCGCCCTGTTCGCCTCATGATCCAGCATCGAGGACACACTCCTGATACTCCTCGCATCGCTCACGCGGCGTTGATGCTCTTCTTCTCGATCGCTTGACTCTTCATCGGTATTCTCGGACTCCTTAGAGTGTATTGCGTGGTCTTCGCCGGTTTCTCGGATCGACTCGGGCCGGGAAGCGACTTCCATCATCTCCTGATTCCCACCCCATTGATGCTCGGGTACCATAGCTGATGCATGAGAGTCGGCGCGATTGCGATTGCGAGCGGCAGTCGTGGAAGCTGCGGCGGCAGCGGCGATGCTCGCTACGCTAGCTGTAACGCTCGCGAGGGAGAAGCTGGACGGATGACGTTGTCGCAAAGCAGGAGCTGAAGCCACGGCTTGCGCTGTCTCCCCGGCCTCGACCCCATCCGTTCCAGCAGGCTGAGCGATGATGAGGCCTCGTAACGCGGTCCAGCTGGAATCGACCACCCCGGTGATCACCTTGTTTGCCGATCCAGCTGCGGAGCCCGCCAACTCGCTGACCTGGAAAACGCGGCCGCGCAAGCGTGACGAGGCGGACGCGATGCTTGCTGCGTCCGCATTGCCATCGTCCAGGTAATTGAGGCCGATTGGGGACAGGTCTTCGACACTGAATTCGCCGAGTCAGCTCGTCAGGTAAAGGACAGAGGGTTGCCTACCTGATGACCTTATCCGACTCGTCCCCCAGGCCGAGCTCCGCTAGGTTCACATGCTCCAGAAACTCGACCACCGCCGTCAGATTGACAATCGCGTAGCTCGCTTCGCCAGTCAAACAAATAGCAGAGCGGTATCGCCGCAGAAACATGAGCTGAGAAGCGAGTTGCGGCGGATTCGACTTGACCACCGCGAAGATGATGATCGGTAGGATGAGGTCAGCACCGGAGGTGCTCGCCTTCAAGGGTCTACTCGACTCAGCGGACACGTCTCGTCTCATGTCTGGTGCGGTCACAGTCATGACCGAGTCTGTCATCGCTTTCTCAATCTCCGAGGACGCGGCGGGGTCTGTGAGGACGAAATGCGGCACTGAGTCGGCTGCAGGTTGCTGCAGAGGAATTAACGTCTTCTCCATCGTTTCAGCGATGCTTGTAAGGGGATCTGAGGCGGCGGATGAGGTAGGCAGGGGCGTTGGGCTTGATGATCCAGACAGGGCAGGCGATGAGGTGGGAATAGCCAGAGAAGGGAATTGGAAGTCCTCCTGGGTGTCTGTCGGAGGCGGTATCGGTGCTTCCATCGCAGATACAACATGTGGGATCGGGGACGGCCTATGGGAGGGAGGGCGCGAGGAGGGCCTATATGGTTCGCCTTCAGGTCGCAACTCGATCGGTGGGAGCTCGGCAAGGCCATCTTGAGGATGTCATGGAGGGAAGTAGCAACGTGAGAGAGATAGGCGTACCTACGACGATTCTGTGTGCCTTTATAAGCACGTCTGCCTTGTCTTTCGGCGTCAAGCAGCTCGGCGTCGACAGCTTCTGTAATTCTACAAGTTGATTAGGCAGCCCCTAGCCTAGGGATGTGATCTCAACTCACCATCACCGATTTGCTCAATGATGATCAACAAGCCTTCAGCAATCGGTCCTTCCCCGTCGTCTGACTCCTCGTCTGGCCGCGTCATCAGACCAAGGTGATCCAATGAGAGGTCAAGCATATTCAGAGCCGCTATGCGCGAAGCGAGTGCCTCGTCATGGCGGCCGTCGTCCGATTCCAGTGGAGAGAACAGGCTGATGATTGAGCGACAGTCTCGTCTTCGTTCTAGAGGACAGACTTACCGGTTGTAGAGCAGTCGACAGAGCACCCCTTCAACCCTTTCAGCACCTTCAGTAGCCTCCTTCTCCGCCACTTCTTCCTTCGCTCTCCTCGTCCGCTCTTTCCGATCCCTTTTCTCAGCCTCAGTCTCGGTTTCACCGCCAGTGCCCTTCGACCATGGTATCGTACCACTCGCTTTTCGTCGTGATCCAGAGCCTTCCGCGAAGATGTGGGAGGAATCTGCCCGGTGATGAAACATGAGCTCGTCGTAAACGCCTTCAACGAAATCTTGCAGCTTCTCGCCTGTGAGCATGGGATCGCGGAAATCTAGGCCGACGCTCCGGTCACGATCGCTGCTCTGATTCGCCTTGGACAGATCCTGACCCACACTGCCCGCTAATGCTGGACAGATACCAGACAATGCAAGCACAAGGACTCGATCGACGATCTTGTCGGGCAGTCTCGATAGCTCATCTCGTATGAACGCTCGCACAGCCTTCGACAGCGCTTTGTGGACTTCGGCATATCGGATAGGTCGAGACACGGTGTATGCGGTAACATGGAAGCCTTCGGCAGTCGCATCGGAGTGAATGGATGAGGTCTCGCCTGCCGATGCGACGGCGAGACTTTGATGGTATGGGCTGCTTTCATCACGCGATGACAGCGGGGGCGATAGGGGACGTTCGGGAGCAAGACTCGCTTGAGCGGTGCTTTGGGGCGACGAAGGAACAGGCGGGGCAGGGGTCTTTGGCGAGGATGACGCTGATGGGGTGGACGAGGCAAAGAGGGATGCGAAAGGATAGATGCGGCCGAGCTTGCCGGTCGGTGCTTTCTCCTGTTCCTTGTCTGTGCCATCCGCCGCACTCGCGGGGGTGCCACTTTTAAGAAATGGAGGGAAAGGTAGAAGGGTATTATTGTCCGATAGAGTGTAGTTCGGGAACGCAATTGGGCTAATGGGAAGCGAAGTGTGCGTGGGTCTGAGAGATGACAAAGATGGATTGCGGAGATCCGAATTCCGGAGTATGGCTAGTAGTGGCGATTCCGAGGGAAGGGAGGACTCGAAGCTGATACTGGATCTAGCACAAGGATCAGCCTCACCGTGTCCAAGGTAAGTGTTGTTGTCACCCACCCCCTCAGTGTTCCCAGCAGTCCGGACAGAGTGACTACCACTGAAACGCTCTCCCTCTCCCCGCCTGCGGCGGAGACGTCGGTCGCGGTCTTCGTTGAGGTGGAGGACGAAGGAATGGGTGGCGAGATCACCGCGACATGATCTCGTAGCATTTGCGGAGTGACGGGCAGAAACGAAGAGACCGTTGAAGGTAAGAGTATGACAGCCTGCTTGGCGAACGAACGCGACAATATCAGTGACGACAGCGAGGTTAGGGAAATGACACTACCTTCCCGCCCATCAATACGCTTAATAGCTCACTCCAATCGTCCCGGTCCGTTGTCTTCGATCGATTCGCTTGACTCTTCTCGAAGATCGCGTCTATCATCGACATGCCCATGCTCCCGTTACCTAGTCCAATAAGTTGTGCGGCTGCCTTGAGACTTTGCAGCTGTAGTCGAGCGGTCGCGGAGGAAGCGCCGGCCGCAGAGGAGGAGCTGAATACTGATTGCTCTATCGCAGCCAGGGCATCAGAAGCGGAGGCAGGGAGAGCGAATGATGTCGATGTGGTCGGTGGCGCTGGCATACCCGTGGGAGTTGCCGGCTTTATCGTTGGCATCGCGTTTGACGGGACATTACTCGGCGTAGAGGAAGGGAGACTACTGACGCTTCCCGTCGACCCTAATCCTCCACCATACCTTTGCCGAGGCTTATAGGGTAGACTGCTCAACGCCTCGCCTGCTCCCGTCTTGGCGGACCAGGAGCTCTGCCGTGTTGTAATTGGCTGAGATGGTCCAGCGTCCGTATTGTCGGCGACCAGGTTGAGTGATGAATGGGAAGAAGCTAGGAGGGGATGGGTAGGCGTTGGCGTCTCACCCGGCTGAGGAGTTCGGGAGGCACGGCCAAGGGTGAGTGAGGAGAAGAGTCCCTGCTTTGGCGAACCGGTCATGGTCGTCATCGTCGTCATCGTATCTCAGCTCGGTAATCTACATCGCTGGCGGCTTCTCCATTTCCATCGAGCGTCCGCCGGGATACGGTCAGGAGCTTCAAGATAATGTTTGATACGACTAAATCAAAGGACGATACTAGAGGTCAAGGACAGACCAGGGCCATTGGCCCCGTCAACGGACGAGTGATAAGCGGTGACACGTGGTGCGGTGTGCACTCGTTTCGGCGAAAAAGCCGCGATGATACTTCACTGAATTCTGATACAGCGCAAGCGGACACGGACGCAGGCCGACAAGGTGGATTAAACCCTTCGAGCCTGTTCATAGCTGATATCATACCTCGCAGAGCAGGGCAGCGCATTCTTAGCCAAGCCCGGTTCGAAATTCCCCCAAGCAGACTTGCCCGAGGGTGCATGCACCGAATCTCGCGGGCAGCTTTATGATTTACGTGTTTCCGGACATCGAGCAACGTTGGGCGAGGATCAAGAATGATGTGTCTTGGAGGGCGGGCGTTTGGGACAAGGAAAGAAGCGAGATTTGGTAGTTGTTGAAGTGATGAAGGTTAATACCTTTCCTCGCTGATCCAGGTCAGCCGAGCTGAGTCACGTCCAGTTCCATCTACGAGATATCTATCTGCAAAAGATTGTCTGCTTGGTGAAGATCCGCTCGCGCATTCCGCCCACACGATTCGTTCTTATCCGATATTCAAGATCGATTTGTGACGTCGCTATCGTCATTTCCGGCTGCCCATCGATCCCACAAAGGATTTCTCCATCCGAACACTGTCCAGATCTGCCTCCCATATTCCCCCTTACCCCGCAAAGCTCCCTCTACCTGCTATCGGTGCTCCCTAGTCCCCCTTCCCCCGACTTCCGCCACACCAGGAGGCGTTTCAGCCCCCTTCGACCTCCTTTCTACGATCCCCAAGGGATGTACCAGCTCATACTCGCCGTCCGCGCACTCAAAAGAGCGTCCTAGTAGCCAGAAAACCCTTTGATTTCCATCGACTTGTCTATTTCACAAGACAAGGAGGATAAAGAATCGCCTCCCATTCAACGTTGTCTCCAATTCAACCGTTGTTGTCCTCTCACAGATCAAGAGCAAAGCTTACTGAGCTCTGTTTCTCCTTTTTGTGACCATGTCTTTTGACGAGTACCGTATCGGTGGGTATGGCGACGAGTCTGTACAGAAGGCTCTCGGTGGCGCTGGTGACGGTGAGCTTCGATATTCACGTAGACCTGTTGCATCACTGACTGAATGGTCTTGGCCTCGTATAGGCAAACGTCGATCGGTGAGCCCTAAGAAACGCATCACCCCGCCAAGGCAAACCCGTGACCCAACCCGAACCTCGAAAAGTCCGCTCTCCGCACCATCGAGGCCTCATACCCCAAATGGCTCGCCCCCTCGCCATGTAGCGAATGAGCTTATCATCGACCCAGACCTGCTCGATGCTGAAGGGGAATCTGACAATGCCCAATTCATCTCCACTGACAAGACTGACCTCGCTGCTGAAGGCCAGAACACCGCAAGACAGCTAGACAAAGGACAGCAGCAACTACTTCAAGTTCAGCTTCCCGGGGGTGTGCCGCAAGTCGATGTCCCCCATGGCCATAGCGAGGGCCTACGCCTTCAGACGACCAACCTCGGGGTCAACGACAGTCAGCCGCCAACCGCATCATCCGAAAGCCCATCCACCCCGGCTGGTCTGGGCATGGAGGGAATCTACGCAAATCAATACGACATGTCAAGGCCGAGCTCAATGACTGACCTCGGGAGCTACGTCGCCGCTACTAAAGGCATCAGTACCAATACCTCTAGCGAGAGTGGGTACGAGTTGGGTGGGTACGCGGATCCAGAATTCGATGCTGGACAGGGGATACCTCCGCCAAGGCCAAAGAAGAGCCATGCTCGCAAGGTTCGTTCTTTCGCTTATTGCACCTACTAATGACTGACGCTACCTAGCAACCCGCCGGACACATCAAGCGCGCTCGCAATGCCTTCATTCTCTTCAGGAAGCATGTGACCGACTCGAACCTCATCCCAACGACTGTCGAGGTCAAACATCAGAATATATCAGTCGTCGTGAGTCCTAGCCCCTGCTGAAGGTGCCGTATATTGATTTCCCGTTCAGGCTGCCAAGATGTGGCGAGAGGCTCCCCAGGAAGTACGTCAGCAGTTCCAAGAGCAAGCGCGTATCGAGAAGGAAGAGCATCAGCGCAAGTAAGTTCTGCCTCCCTCCCGAACTTTGGCGGCTGACATCCTCAGGTACCCCGGGTATCGCTACCAGCCCGTCTTCAGGCGCACTGACATCATCCGCCGTCGCGTCCGCAAGGATGTTGCCGAAGACGACAAGGTGGACGCGGTGGCCGAAGCGCTCATCAAGGGTAAAGCTGGTGGGGCGCTGGAGAAGGAGATCAAGGATCAGATGTCGCAGCGCAGCGAAGCGAGCGAGAGCGAGGCTGAAGGGAGTACGCGCGGTAGCAGCAGGAGGTAGGTCTGCCGCAAAACAGCTAGCGGTGGCAAGCTGATTTGAACAGGCGCCGAAGGGAAGCTGGCCAATTGTCCAAGGGGGCTATGCGAGCCCAACGTGCCCAAGCCAGGGCTAAGCAGATGCGCCAGAATCTCTTCGGCTCGAACCTACTCAACATGTCGATGTACAATGCTCAACAAGCTGGTCGCTCCAACGTCATGCCGCATCACCCAGGCGCGCAGTACGCCATGAACGAGTCGTACATCCCTATGGGGTACGATCTGGAAGGTCGACCGGTCATGCCCGCGGGCTTCGCGCCTCAGGAGGGAATGTACCCGCCTGGTCCAGCTGTTGAGGGCGAGATGTATCGCCTTCCGCCGATCGATAATGGGATGATGAATGTCGGATACGATGGGATGGGTTGGCACGATGGTGCTGTAGAATATTGGGATGCGGTCGATGGCCAAGGTCATCAGTATGAGACCCATCCGGCTCGGGGGGAGTATTACCATACCCAAGCTCCCGCGGGCTACGACTTCACCGACCCTCCGCCGGGAGCCGGGTACCGCCTTCCACCGCTCCTCGAGGGCTCGCGTGAGGGTGGTCACACCATCAACATGGGCACTGACAGGCGTGATGATGAGGGCGTCGATCCAAGGATGAGGGAGTGGTCTCTTGATGGTCAGCAGACGCCGTCGGGGCATGTGCTGTTCAATGAGAGGCTCTTTGAAGGGGCACTCGGGAGTGCTGGGTTGCAGCAGGACAGACGGGACGAGGGGTTGGTCGGGTTTGATGAGGCGATCGCACAGGTGAATGAGGTGCCGCAGTGGTGAGTCCACTTTGTATAGTCATGCTAGTTTCAGGTAAGAGGTCTCGTGTATGCAGCAATATACCCATCAGTAGCCAGCGTCCGAGGGGGAACTGTTCCCCTTCATTACTTAACGTCTGCGGGCGTTTCAAGCTGGTCCTGGTAAATAAGTCGTCTGATTGCTTCATCATTTGCTTCAAGTGTTGATAGCTAGCTTTTCCACCCTACTTCTCACCCGCTGCCATAGCCGCTCTCGGCACAGCTGCGTTCTGCAACTCCAGTCAGCGAACTCGCAACCTCGCTTGTCATCGTCACTCACCTCGGACTGATGCAAGCTCGCCTGAATCTCCTCCGGGCTAGGCGCATCGTCTTCATCCCCGCCACCCTTCAGATCCTCATCTGAACCTCCCCCACCTTCCTTCTCATCCTTCTCATGCTGAGTCTGATTCCCTCTCACCTCCTCACTCATAGCCGCTCTCGGAACGTTCGTCCTCTATCCCGATCAGCCTCCTTCTGCCCCACCGAATAAACGCCAACCCACCTCCGATCGTTTGAGACTATCCATGACATCCTGCTTACTAGGTCCACCCTCATCCTCACCCCCTTGACTCGTATCCTCATCCGGTTCAAACTGTTCCCCGCCCTCATTTTTCCTCCCCGGGTTGTTGGACGGCATCTCATTCCCTCCCGTACCCGTATCGTCCGCGTGGGTAGTTTGGATCCCGACGCGACCGTGTTGATCGACCGCTTCGGAGGTGTGGATGTGCGAAGGGGTGTGTTCGTGCGATTCGTTGGAGGGCATCAAGATCCAGGCGGCCTGGTTGAGCATGACGCATCAGCCCTATTGCCCCATCATAGCCATCCGCGAGCAGGGATTTCGCTCTCGCTCGAAATGCAACATCAAATGAGGGCAACTCACCAGAGGGATGAAGACGACGGCCGAACCGAGAGCCCATTGCATGTCATTCCCACCTGAACCGCCGCCATGACTGCTCGCAGCTCGACGGGCGACCACCGCCGTTCGAGTAGCCAAGGGAAGTGTGGGGCGGATGGAGCGAGACAGTCGCGAGGCCGAGCGGAAGGACATGGCGCAAGATTCTGGGCAGTCTATATGGGATTTGGATCATGCGACGTGAAACAGGGCGAAAACGGACGAGAAAGGACACAGCCTGAATTGTGGCAGTGTCTAAATGTCAGGCTCAAGATCTCACATCTACTCACATCATTATACACACCCAAGAATGGGACGAGGAGTCATGGGAATCTCTGTCCTACTTCAACCCACTTTACCACTGCACCCTCCTCTACCACCAGAGGACCAACATTCCTCTCTACATCGGTCCTCCTCTCCTCTCCTCCTGGCTGTGTAGTCAGTTGCATCCATGTCATCTCCCGAGGAGATAAAGCCAGTGACAGGGGGAGAGGAATGTTGCACTCTTTGTGGTAGATGTGGAGGTGGTGGTAGGGTGGATGAAAGGATGGCAGGTGTTCCCATGAACCGTCCTCGTACTCATGCATGGTCATCGTACTGTATCCACCCCACTCTCTCCAGCTAAGACTTTCCGCCTAACTCCCATCCCCGCTCCTCCGACAGTTAATAAGCGTTTCGTGGCGAGCTCGTCCAGCTTCTCCAGCTGCGCTAAACTGGTCGTCATCGTGGGCGGTACCGCCGATTCTGCAATTCTTTGCTCCTGAAGTGATCGCCGCGTGACCTTCGAACGATGTTAGCTTTGCCATCAAGGAGTACGGAAAACGGACAAGCTTGACACCCCACCACGACCTGCTCTTCGTGCCTTTCTCTGATGTCAAACTCGACGGATCCGCCTCCATCTCCGTCGCTCTCAAGAAGGACTTCAGCGCCAATTGCCAGTCCCTGCCCCCATATTAGCCTGTTCTGCCTCTCGAGTAAGAGTCCGCCTCACCCCATGGTATAGGCCGTCTCTCCGGCTCTACAGACTGCTCCACTGTCCCAAGTCTGGATGACCATGACGTGTCCCAGCGCGGCCAGGCTTTGGCCATAGAGTCCTTGGTCCGCATACAGCTCGGCGAGGAGGGACCATGCCGCCGGGTCAGAGTAAAAGGTGTCGAGGTATTTCTGGAGAAGGGGGATGGTGGATGTTGGGGAGGAGATGGATAGGGCTATCAGACGTTGGTGGGCAGACTGCGAGCCACGCATCAGTGATACGGTCTGCAAGAGGAAGAAGGGAGACCAACGATATTGGTCTCGTCCAAAGACAGTAGACCGTCGTACACCTTACGAGCGCCATCGGAATCGTTCGAGGCTTCCAGCCGGAGTCCGAAGAGTAGGGTCACTCGTGGGGAGAGCGGGAAACGTTGCTTGAGGAGATCGAGTTGCTCCTGTCTCGGATATCAGCTCTTTCCCATGGGTAGGATCGAGACTGACGGAAGCGAGCTTGATCTGCCCCATGTCGAGGGCTGCAATGGCTAGCTGCTCTCGTATAGACCATTCTATAAGCCGACAACACGCTCGTCAGTGTCCCCTCCTTGATCACGAGAATGCCGAGGGAAGAAGCACCTTGATCCCCGAGCCGTCCAGACGTCAGCACCGAGCTTGCCAGCTCCACGACCTCCTCGGAATGTCTTGCTCCGAGCGTCCGCCATCGTGCGAGCTGCTCCAGGTCCGCTGTCGACATTCGTGCACTCAGCTGCCCACTTGAGACTGCTTGGAGGTAGGATACCGCAAGAAACTCCGGGAAAGTCGTCAGACCGACGCGTGGGACCCACGTGTCGCTTCGTTCCTCGGCCTCACTCAAAGTACCCCTAGAGGCAGCTGAAGCTTGCTGATCCACTTCGCCGTCGAAGGTGCCTCCACCAGCAAAACGCGTTCAACTATGGCCGCACCACTCTACGTCACTCAGTCCGGTCGACTCTGGCATGCCGGACTCATTCTCATCGTCACCGTCGGACTTCCAGGTCAGTCCACCATACCATCCGTCCTAGTATGATGTACCGCTGCAGCTCGTGGAAAGACCCACATCTCTCGAGCACTCGAGCGCTACCTCCGCTGGCTAGGCGTCAAGACCCGCGTCTACTCGCTCGGGGATTACCGTCGAAAGATGCTGGGCGGTGCCAAGTCCGTCCCAGCGGACTACTTCCAGACCAAATGTATGTGTCCTCTACCTCAAGGAACGATTCATTGACGAGGGGGTCAGCACCGAGATCCGAACCGACCAACGTGTTGCGCAAGCGGATCAAGGCGGAACTAGAGGACCAGATCTGGGATTTCTTCACGGTACAAGGTGGACAGGTGGTGATTTACGATGCGAATAATGGGGATATCAACGCGAGGCAGGAGTGTTTGAACAAGTTCGAGTCGAGGGGCGTGCATGTCATCTTCTTGGGTAGGTACTAAACGTCCCTCTCTTCTGCCCAGCTCTGATCTTTTGCAGAGTCTCTTTGTGATCAAGAAGATATCATCACCGCCAACATCCGCTCAGTCAAGCTCTCCTCACCTGATGTACGTTATCCCGACCTCGAGAGAGTCCGCTGATGGTCATAGTACGCGGGATGGGATGCAGAACGAGCCGTGGCAGATTACTGGTCTCGGATTCGAGACCAGGAGGGCGTGTACGACACGGTCACAGCGGAAGAAGGACCGTTCATCAAGGTGATGAATGTCGGCGAGCGGATCGAGGTCAACCGGATAGAGGGTATGTCCTACTCGAGGGACTCGGCTGATAGATCAGGATATCTGCAATCTAGGTGTTGTTTCTTCCTGATGAACATCCATACCCGACCCCGGACGATCTACTTTGCTCGTGTAGGGCTGTCTACCCAGTCAAAGACCTTACTGATGAGCCGTAGTCTGGCCAATCGCTTATTGAGCATTCCTACAAAGCGGATTCAGATCTGTCACCTGCAGGATGGGAATACGCAGAGCGTCTCAAAGCGGCTGTTGTCGCAAGACGCAAGGCGCTTCGGGAGGAGCGACGTACCGCTGGAGAGACTCTAGGTGATGAGAACCCTCTTCTGGCAAGTTTCGTCGTATGCAAGGAATAAGACAGCTGATCCAGCCAGATCTGGACGTCCGCACGGCGACGAGCCCACCACACCGCATGGCCATTCGTGCACTCAGGCTACAAGGTGGAGCAGAAAGCTTTTATGAGCGAGATCAACCCGTGCGTATCTTTGTGCATTCTCAGGATGGAAGTGCTGATGGGAATAGAGGGGTATGGGATGGCATGTCAGCGCAAGAGGCGATGGAGACATATCCCGACGAATGGGAGCGGTTCCTCGCCGACCCTTATGCACATCGCGCACCGCGGGCGGAATCATATCACGACCTAAGCGGTACGCTGGCCTCAGCTGGTCATGGACTTAGCTGATTGGGAGTAGTACGGCTTGAGCCATGTATCTTCGAGCTGGAACGTGTGCGGGATGACCTGCTCTACATCGGTCATGCATCTGTCATCCGGTGTCTGGTGGGTCATACAGTTGGTCTTGGCAGACTGCAAACTGACCCCACTTAGCTCGCATACCTTGTCGGACTACCGCCAAACGAGGTGCCAGCAGTCGAGATTGCCCGAGGGGACCTCGTCGAGATCACGCCGACCAGCTACGGTGTCATGACCCGAGCCTTCCACTTTTGGTCAGTATCCTCATTATCTCTCCAAACTGTCCGCTGATGTTTGTCAGGTCTGGAGAAGGCCGTGGCGATGATACCGGTCGGAACCTATATGAGAACTTCGCGGAATCAACCTCGGGTTCGACAAGCGCCCTGCCCCAATACGGCGTGAACTTCGCCCTGGACGCACAAAACATGGAAGCAGCTGCTGCCGAGGAAGAGGCGAAGGATAAGAGGATCAAGGTGGACTATGTAAAGAAGCAGCTGAGGAAAAGATTAGGGGACGAAGGGACGAGGTCGGCTCCGGCTACTGCGGTTGTTCCGGAGGTGGATGACTATCCGGATAGTGCGGAGCTCGAGGGACAGGCGGATGCGGATGGGGAGGTCGTGGTTGATGAGGAAGGTGAAGGGGAAGAGACTGAAGCGAGTCGCCGGGCGAGAGCTAGTGAGTCTCGCTCGTTGGATGAGTTTTGAGCTGATGAGATAGTGAGCATATTGGAGATATGACCTGGCTTTGGCAGATGAGACGAGTGATGTTGTATGCTATGTATCTCATCGTGCCGGCGGTAACAAGCGGGCAAGTACCCCATCCACGTCTAGATCCTCGCCGTCGAGCAAATCTCTTTCCTCATCCCCAAACGGAATCTCTTCATCTCCCAATAACCGCCAATTCGGTGAAGCCCCTCCTCGCACCCAGTCAAAGTCCTGCACCTCACGGTGCCGGCTTTGACCATTCTGGCTATTGATCAACGGTGTTGATCATTCAGTCGGGTGGACATACGACTTCTGCATCCATGAGTGAAGGGGGATATCCCCCGAAGCTTAGACCAGTACAGTGCTCGATAACAGGCAGACTCGTGACGTGCAGAAGCGCCGAAGAATCCCTCGATTCATGTATGCGGAACCATGTCTTTCAGCTCATAATTGCTTGGCGAGTGAGAAGTTATGTACCTGTTGGGCACCGACAAGGATGAGACAATCAGAGACGGCCGAGAACATCGCGCTCCCGGACATCACTGGCGCGATTAATACACATCGGCTTAACGACCGAGCGTGCAGAGCGGTAAGTACTGGTACTGGCTCAGAGCTAAGACTTTTTGAGGAGGATGGGCTAGGTCGGAAATCGATGACGCATGAGTCGAGGTCAGAGAGGGTTAGAGTGAAGGTACTTGTGGAGTAGACAAGGGGCAGGGATGGGGCTCGGAGGTGCGCGTGAGAGCGGGAGGATATGGTGTGGGACATTGATGGTTGTGGCGTCGGTCGGTCATCGGCGTGTGATGCTAGAATATGCGGTGGTGTGATCGTTGGAAGTGGTGATACTGATGGTGCACCAGTCGGAGATGGTAATGACGCGAATGCGAAGCGGGACTTTGGCTTCTCCTTGGCTCGAACCGAAGTCAACTTCGACTCGAGCTCCTTGACTTGCTAATCCTAGACATCAGCCTAGGTCGGAATGAGCCAGGAAGAAGGGGGACGGACGAGGTCATAGCTCCTCTGATCGTACGCTGGTAATGCTGGAAGCGCGGTATTCAGCTCGACTCGGAGTGTCGAGAGTCTCCGAGAGATGTCGGAGATTGACGGGTCTTGGGCGTCGAGGGATGAGAGGATATCTAGGTAGACATGAGCTAGGCTTCAAAACGAGAGAAGGGGCGGACCGGCTTTGATGGCTTGAAAGGATTTGTGAAAGTCGGCTGACATTGAGGTGGAGACCATGCCGCAATACGTGGACAGCTTGACGAGGTGTATGAACATGACGCCGTGATGGAGAAAAACGGGCGTTCGCAATTCGAAAGGCAAGTTTGATCCCGTTTGATCCCGTTTCGCGTTCGCTTTGGTATTTGATTCCGTTTCGGAATTTGATTCCGTTTCTGGCCTTCGGCCAAATTGCCCATAATGCTCGATGCTTGAAACTCTTCCACCTGGTGCAGTGGTCGAAGTTTTGTTCGATGGGATTTGAAATATTACAGCTAGTTCTCGCACAATAGAGCTAGAATCCCGAGACTCCTAGGAGAATTAGAGCATCATTAAGGAAATTAAAGCATGATTAAGTGTATTTGCAGTGGAGGGTCGGTTTCCTACGCCAGTTCATAGCAGGAGTTCAGGAGGTTCTCCATCCTCGAGCGAATTCTTTGTTCCTCCTATGTTGCGCAACCAGATTCTCAGCCTCCGCATGGATTGCAGGTCACAGCGAATATGACCATGACCACTATTCAGAACCAGGTTAACGACGATTTCCCCGATGACGCTTACCCTCTCGTCAAAGACGCCGGTATCAGCTCGACAAGCGTATCTTTCGACCACAGCGCTGCTCGACTACCTTGCCGATGCCCTGGGTGAACGAACATTCCTCCATACACTCAATTTCGACAAAGGCACACTTGATACCTACGCCTTCAGTGAGATTCGTAAGATCATGATCCGGTTGGCGAAGCATCGTGCGGCTATCCTGCCGCCGAGAAAGAGTAAAGGAGAACCAGGTGGTGGTAGGGGTGCTCACGGCGGCCGGTGGGAATCATTGGGTGAATGACCGGGTTCTGCAACGATCGTGAGTGGATCGTCACGTTGGGTTGTTGCCGAGATACGGGCAGCTGAATGCTCTACAGAGGTCATATTCCCCTTCACCTATCGGTCGGCCTTTCCCCCTCGGCCCGTAAGAATCTGCTCGATCGGACAGGGTCGACGTACCTCCTCATTGGTCCTGGCGCCGATGACCAGTCCTCACAGATCACTGGACTGGGGGAATACCGCCGCCTAGAATGGGCCACTGTTGACGATGCTTCGAATATGGACGTTGCGGTGGATCCCAGTCGCTAAAGAACGGCCTTGACCCCCGAGGAAGAAGCCGACGAGATCGCACTGATCCTCCACTCGACAGGATCGACAGGCGACCCGAAGCCGATCCCCATCCGTCACCAAGCATTCTGCAGTATGCCTCCGTCACCGAGCATTCTGCAGTATGCCTCCGTCACCGAGCATTCTGCAGTATGCCTCCGCTGTTCTACCCTGGGTCAAGATTATGCTTTACGCCCACTTCAAACGCCTACACCTACTTCCAAACGCATTGCGCGAGTGCGAGAGGTCACTCAGTGTTCATACCTCCACCCCTTGCGCCGTTCACCGCCGAGAAAGTCATACTCGCGATCCGAGCAGGCCAAGGTAAGGCGGATGTAATGCTCGCGGTCCCGCTCATCCTCAATCTCCTACTCCAGCATCCGGAAGAGATCGAGGCCCTCCTCGCGTTCGAGGAGATCTGCGTGAGCGGAGGACAACTGTCACCCGAAACCGGAAACGCCTTGACGAGTCGAGGGATCAAACTCCACATCCAGGTCGCCAGCACCGAGTCGGGCACAATGATGGACAGCGGCTCAGCGAGAACGGACGATTGGGATGCACTGGAGATACCCCCGTTGGCGGCGAGATACCTGCCTTCGAACCGTTCGACCCAGAATCCGGCTCGTGTGAGTTGGTCATCCGTCCGGGACACCCGTGTCTGTACGTGTGGAATCGAGAGGATGGAGGCTACGAGAGGAGAGATCTTTTCATCCCGCATCCCCACCGAAAGGGAGCTTGGAAGTACGACAAGGGGAAGGACGAGGTGATTGTGCATTCGTCAGGGGTCAAGTCGGACCCTCTCACAAGTAAGTCTGCTGGTCTCGCTCATAGCTAGTCGTGTAACGCTAATCGTGATTTACAGTCGAGCGTCTATTGACTACCTCTGACCTCGTTTGCAACGCCATGGCAATAGGTACCGGTCTCGGCTCTGCTGCTGCACTCATTATCCCAGCGTCGGAAGATGTCACCCTTGCCTCGTTACAGTCAGTCCTCGACAAGGCAAACCTCGAGCTTCCCTCGCAATCCAGGCTGTCCACCGATCGGATCATCCTCTTGGCGCCAGGTGACACCTTTGTAGTCTCCCCAAAAGGACGGTAATTAGGGGATTGACGGAAGACAAGTACGCCGACCTGAGATTATGGGGCAAGAAGCATCACTTCATGACATGAACACTAAATTCGCATGGCCCTACAATGCGACAGTCGAAACCCGCCGACCAATACGGATTCCATACCGGGCCAATATTCGCCACCTAAATGGGGCGCATAGATGATCCGCGACTGGTCTTCGCATTTCGGACACTCGACTGCTTTCATTCCCTCACCAGGAGAAAGCGAGAGGTGTGTTTCGACACCAGAAGCAAACGTAGAACTTGGGCGAGGATGGTCGTCAAGGAATCAGACCTTCCATCACGATTAAGAGGGCCCAAATTCGATATAGCTAGCTAAGAACAATGCATACCCACCTGTAATCCATATTTATAGACTGCCCGTTGTCCGCAGTATCACTAAACACACAATCATACGAGCCCCTCACCGCCACTACCTGCGCCAGTCAAGTGAGCCGTAACACCCCGCGTCCTAGCCCTATCCCATGCCTCGTCCTCCTCTTGATTCGATATGATATACCCTTGTGACCCAGCGGGGGGAGGAGACGCATGACCAGTGAGATGGGCAGTGACTCCTCCGCTCCTCGCTCTCTCCCATGCCTCTTCCTCAGCCTTATTGGGCATGACATTCGACTCGGAGCCATCCGCGAACGGGTTCCTCGGCGGCGGTCCAGGCGGAGGCGCGTACGCCAGTGTCTCTGCATTGGCCCACTCGGCCTCAGGCTGGTAGTCCGACTTCTCGAAGTGTGGCGGTGCAGACGCGTTGTTTGGACCGGGGTAGGGCGGAACCATCCATGGTTGCTGGGCGTTGGGAGGTGGGGGGCCGTAGTCGCCAGGCTGCATTTGGAATGCCTGGTTTTGCTGGCAGGCGGGGTTTCGTTGGCGGACGGAAGATGGATCGAGTAGCTGGCGATAGTACGCTAGGGCGATTGAGCAGAAGAGAAGCTGAGAGGCTGGGTCAAAGAGAGCTGAACGGAACGGAAGGTGAGGGACTCACCGAGACGATAAAGGATACAATGAGCCACACGAAAACAGACCAGGAATCCCGTGACCAAGCCTTATTGCAGACTAAGCTAGAGTAAGCTGAGCAACCAGAAATAAGGTACTGACTTACTTTCACCGGCTTGAGTAACTTTCATGACGGCATCGAGCCCATCACCCTAACGTCGGGATCAGCCTCTGTTGCTCCCCGAAATAGAGCGAATTCACATCTTCGACAGTCTTCCCCGTTGTATTGACTACACACTGATTGATGTAGTCGCTCTGCCATCCGCTTCAGTGTCATGGCTCTGAGCGGAACAGTCATAGCTCACCTTGAAAGTGAAGTGAGTGATGATCGCGATGATCTGGTCCGCGAATGAGACGATTATGCCTAATGGAGCTAGGACGAAGAGGACTCGAGCGAGAGCGATGCTTTGCTGAATCCGGAAACGACATCAGCACCCTCATCCAAGACTGAATGGATGTAGCTCACAACCACCGCCACAACGATGGTAAACGCCTCGATACCGCCGACCACGAAGTACAGGATAGCGAGGATCAAGTCAAAGGTCTTCTCCCTGCCCGTCTCTAATCCCGAGTCAGCGCGTCCCCCGACTGATTCGTAGGCTTCTAGCGGGGCGATATCCGGCTATAGCCGAAGGAATGTACAGGGACGGTACAGACCTCCATCATTGCCCCTATTCCGTATGGAGCCTGTACCCATCGCAACGGCCCAGATGAAACCGATGCATGAGGCGACAATGAGGATGGGACGGAGGGAGTACGGGTACACCTTGGTCATCTGCTGATGGTCAGATCTGCATTTCTTGAAGAACAAATGACGCCCCATAGCTGAGTATCGCGGTGGAGGACCTGCATTCCGAACGACAGCGTATGAGGGAGGATCACAGGGACGAGGTGAGGTGGAAAGGTTTGGAGCGGTAGAGACGGGTTCGGAGGCGGGTAGATGAGATTCCATATTGACGGGTCGAATGAACGAGGCCGACGTAAGAGATCCAGATTGCAGGGTAAGCAGGAAAGTCGGATAGAAGAGGAGCGATTGGTCGGTCGCGGTGATCAGAGGTTGAAAGGAGGGGTCGATTTGTGACGTGTAGCAAAATTGAAAGGGTAGTACCGTCAGCTCTGTTACACTCTGCAGAAGTCGATGACGTCGAGAAAGATTGGAAAGCGTCTGTGACGCGAAAATCACCGAGTGTGGGACACCACAAGCTGGGTGATGGGTGAGAGAAGGAGACTTACCGCTTGGTGGAGCTGGTCGGGTGAGCATCTTGCTGCTTCAGCCTTTCAATCTTTTGTACGTATTCCAAAGAGTCTTTGAGTTCGAGACCGAAATGCCACCTCGCTGGAAATCTATCGACGGACGTGTTTGGCTTCGCGTCGTCGAGGTTGATAATAGAAGGTTAGACACAGCCACTCCGCGAAATGCTCATTCCCGGCCATCAGGCACGGGATGGGCTTTGATACTTTCGGATCCGGTTCCTGTCGATAAACACGTGCCAAGCACTTAAGTGTTGAGATTCGAGCACCTGTCTTGGAGATGCAAGACGTTCATATACAAGATATGAATGTAGGTATGAATGTCCGAGGTGATGGGGAAGCTGCCAACTAGGCCTGCTAGCTAGCTGGATAGGCGAGCTGGTTACTACGCCTTCAGCACTCCCCTTAAACTGCTCGCCGTCGAGCTTGATCTCTCCCCTGAACGCAGTAGCTGCGCCGCCGGGTCTGTGCATGATCTGCGTGATCGTTGCGTCGCCGATGCCGTATCCGTCTCCGTCAACTCTCCCTTTCTCCTCGGTTCTGAGACTCGAAGTTGAGGGATAGGCCGATGGAGAGGTGATACGGATCTGGACATAGGGAAGGACGCCTTTCTGGATGATGTCGAGCTTGATCCTGCCTTTCCGCATCATGCGCTCTGGCAAGTAGATTGTCCATCCGTCTCTCTGCAGTCCGCCGGCCAAGAGGATGTTGGATTGTGCGGCGGGAATGTAATGGACATCCCTGAGGATTCCGTTTCCCTTCCCTTGAGCACTCGATGTGCACCTTTCTCGAGCAGATAAGCTGTGTTCGCCCTCCGCCAGTTGGTGAAGGATTCGGTCCCCCTTAGAGTAGGGACGGTCTTGGCGAGAGAGGAGAGGGAATCAGACATGATGGAATGTTGAGCGACGTTGATGGGAGCGTCTAGAGTGATGAGAGGGGATTGTCGAGAGGATGTAATGAACGTAAGTGTAGGTGAAGTCTGTAGCCGTCACTCTACGGAGTCTTGTTGCGATCGGATCGGTGTGACTTGCTTTTTTGTTCATAGCGGGCCGTCGCTACCAATCGAGTCGTTGCCGTCGTCGTGGCTCGGAATGCCTGTCAAAGGTTATGGACTTTGTAGCAGACACACAGAACAGTGTAGACTCCGACTGTCAATCTGTCAAGATTCGAGCACCTGCATTAAAGATGCATGACGTTCATATACAAGTATGATGGATATGAATGTAGGTATGAATGTCCGAGGAAGCTTCCAACTAGGCGTGCTAGCTAGCTGGATAGGCGAGCTGGTCATTACGCCTTCAACATTTCGATCGACCCCTAGATAACTGTAGCCTTTCGTAACTAAATGCTCTCATTGATCGCTCGCCATGGCCTCCTCACGTACAGGTCTTCGGCATTGCTACCCCTTTAAGCCTCCGACGACTTCAATCGATCACCTGGTGGTCGGTGGAGGTGCTATAGGACTCAGCGTCGCAGCCGGGTTAGTGAATACTTGCGGGAAGGACCGAACAACATTTGTGATTGAGCGACGAGAAAAGGTGGGGAACAATGTTGTGGTTGAGCTTGACTGACGGGTTTCAGGGTTAGGTTGGACAAGGGAAAACGTTGGTTTGCTTCTTCGGCTGCTCGTAAAGCTGGCGTCCGAGTAGCGGAATTGACCATCGATTGATAGTTCGCCAAGGTCGGAGGTGATCAATTCTGGTAAGTTCTGGCCCTTCGTTTCCAGTCAAAGGCTGATAACCAATCTTAGGCATCTAGTCAGTCTTTGTGGCATCGGATCAAAGCGGTTCTAATCCGTCTACAGCTATTCGATTGGAAGCCTCAAGTCCAAGCTATGCATCCGAGGTCGGGATCTCCTATACGATCGATGCTCAAAACTCGACATCCCCTCCCAAAAGACGCAAAAGGCACGATTTATTTTAAGTGCACCTGCCAAAGCTGACTGTCTACCTCTACCCAGCTCATCGTAGCGACATCCAATTCTCAAGTCCCATACATCGATCGACTCCAGACACATTCCCTCCACAAGTCATTCCTCACGGAATCGCGCGCCGCTTCATATGAGTCCAACTCCGTCATACCCGCATATTTCCTCTCCGGATCAGAAGCGCTAGAAATGGAGCCGGACCTATCGAGAGACACAGTCGCTGCCCTACTGCTCACCGAGACCGGGGTCGTGGACTATCAGGCACTTGTGGACACCCTCACACGGGAGATCGAGGAGTCCGACTACCTTTTCAAGCGGGAGGATGTCGCTGTTGGCGTCAGGAAGGGACGAAGAGAGCAAAGAGGGCATGGCGTGGTCATGCTCGGTACACGTGTGGTGCGGGTCGATCGAGATACAAAGGGGAAGGGCTGGGTCGTACAGCTCGAGAATGGCTGGGAGGGGAAGGGCGAGGGCGAAAGGGGGGAGTTGGAAAGTGTCCGAGCGGAAGTGGTAGTGAATGCTGCTGGACTCGGGGCAACGAGCTTGCTCGAAGGGGTCGTGCCAGACAGTGACCGGGTGCAGATGCGGCCTTCAAAAGGTGGGCGGCAGAACTCATTGTCAAGCGAGTGATGTCGTGCTGAATGATATTGGTTGTCAGGCACATACTTCTCGTACAAAGGTCCCGGCATCAACAATATCTCTCGCCTTATCCACCCCTCTCCTGGCGACGCAGTCGACCACCTCAGTGCGCGGCTCAGCCTCGATGTCGACGGAAACGTTCGCTTCGGTCCAGACATCCAGCAACTAGGCGCCTCCGATAGCGATCTCGACGCTCTGGAAAGTGAATCGACCCCCTCATCTGATCGAATCGCCAGTATTGGCAGCACAATTCAGGACTACCTTCCGGACATCGATCCGAATCTCCTCACCCCTGAGTCGACGGAGATCCAACCAAATATCTCATCACCTAAATCTGGCTTCTCGGACTTCATGTTCCGCCATAGCAGCGATAGACAGGGGTTGGTCGAACTGCTGGGCTTCAACAGTCCTGGGTTGACCAGCTCTTTGGCGATTGGGGAGTATGTGGCAGCAATGGTGCGACGGGACGTCTGGAAGGCGGAGGGCAATGTCGAGGCGCTAGCAGATGGATGGGAATGAAGGACTGTTATGCTTGATCTGCTCAGCGCGACTGATTATTGCTATACACCACGCGGATCATTCCCGCGCAACCAAGAAGTCAAGAAGTAACACCTCCTTACGGCATGACCGTCGCGCGGAAGTCAGCGAAGTGAAAGTGAGCGGCGCAATTCAGGTCCCTCTCTGGGTCATCCATTCGATGTCTTCCGCTTGTCTTGCTACATAGACTCACAAGGCAGTCTCTCGCTCCGACTTGGAGTCCAGCTTTGATCTGCGTCCTTCAATTGGCCACAAAGGAGACGAAAGCGAGCGACGAGAGGTCTGCGATGGGACGACCCTCGCGGCTGACTTCTTGAACTCGTCAGTAGTGAAATCGCTCCCTGATCTTCACTTGCGATTGCTTATGTCACATGCAGGATATTGGCCGATACCCTGAGTCTTACCTGGACGCCTACAACCATCGTTCAACCAATCGTCTCTCAGCCGGGCTCGACCCAGTCCGGGAATAGGCTATAGCGCCATCCGCCCCTCGCCGTAAGTCTCTCATCCTGGACTCGCACCTTCACCATCATTTTGTCGTCAGCCCTCCTTCCTACACACTTTCGACTTTGTCAGCATGATAAGCTCATGAGGCTTGGCCTCGGAAACCTTCTCGCTACTGTCGCCGACCGACCGCGTTTGATTTTCCTGTGGGGGCTTTCCTTTCAGCAACCCCTTTGCGCGCCCCTCATGATCGTCTGATCAGGACCTCCTTGCTCCGCTCCTCGCACATCTCTTGGCTCCAAGGGACCCCTTTGCCTGCTGGCATGGCTATCCGCCACCTCCTTTGTCAGCGAGCTCCCTCCGTTCTCACTGTCAATCTGGCCAGTACATGATAAGGCTGACGCAGATTTAGTTTCTGGCGCTTGTTTTTCCATGTCCGCACTCTCCCCAACACCGAGGCTCGAGCCATTGACCGACCTTTTTTCTGCGAATGGCCGGATGCCGGCTGCTGGACCGTCCACTGAAGGACTGCTATGGTCGAATGGCGGACCGATGTTGAGGATGGAGGATGCCGTCGTCGAGACCGTGTAAGGCGTTACTCAATCCCCGAAATCACGCTGATATGATATAGTGTGACGCACACGACACGTACCACCACCTCCTTCGCGCCCATTCCCTTGCCCCGTATCCCCCCGCCTGAGAACATCACCATGCCCTACCATCTGTCATCTGAGTGCTACCCGCTCGCACACGAAGCAACACCTGAAGACCTCAAGATCTTCGCACTCAATCTGGGCGGACAGCGAGTAGTCGTACAAGAGGATGGATCAGCGTCAGCCGAGTTTGAAGCGCTCGGACAGACCGCTGGACCAGGGTGGACGAGAACACTGCTCGGCGGTGCGGCTCATCGAGAGGATGGCGAGCGGATAGGTCTGGTGCAGGCATTCTCAAAGGTCAAGGGGAAGGAGGTGCGAAAGCGGCCACATGAGTCCGGTCGGCCAGCCAGCAGGGCGGGCGAGACCTTCGAAACTCCATCACTCCCGATCACAGGTGATATTTCGACTTCGCGCCAACGTAGTAGTCCTCCGAGGAAGAAGATACGTGGCCTGGACGAGCTAGCTATCGGGCAGGACGGGAGCAATGCGCTTCTTTCGCCACTACCTTCGCCCGAGCCGGAGGCCGGCCCATCTACCGCGTCGTCCAGTTCGACTGCTTCTCCACCTTCTGTCGGGTCCGGCGTCGAAGTTGCCGCGCTCTTCTCCCTTCCTTCGATTGTTTCCAACTTCGAGGTACTGCCAGACAAGCTTCAGCAACAGGTCCTCATGCATCTACTCCGCCGGTCACGAATGCCCACCATACAGCGGATCTCAGCCTTCGCATCTTCAGCTCTCAAACGCGATTTCATCTCTCTGCTTCCGCACGAGGTCGCGGTACAGATCCTCAAGAAAGTCGACACGAAGAGTCTCGCTGCTGCCACAAGGGTTTGTAAGAGATGGCGGAAGATGATCGATTCGGAGCGCGCCGTCTGGCATCAACGCCTCATCGAAGACAACATGTGGATCGGTCTAGGTGTGGAACAGGAGGAGGAAACCCTTGTTGAGAAGCGAATCGAGATACTAGACTCTATGGCGAAGGCTAAGCCGAGCAGAGCGGGAACTCCGGTGGAAGATGAGCCGATGATATCCGCCGTATCCGCGCGCACCCTGGACATGGAGCGACCGACTCCCCTCAAGCACGTCTATCGTCGTCGACACATGAGTAGCCGCAACTGGCTGCACACACCACCCGAGCATACCTCATTCCCTGGTCACGGTACGAATGTTGTCACCTGCCTTCAATTCGATGCGGACAAGATTGTTTCTGCATCGGACGACCATTCGATCAATGTGTACAACACGTCGACTGGGCAGTTGCGCAAACGACTAGACGGTCATGAGGGTGGCGTCTGGGCATTGGAGTATAAGGACGACACTCTGGTCAGCGGGAGTACGGACCGTACTGTGCGGATCTGGGATCTCGACACTCTCACTGAGGCGCATGTATTTCACGGCCATACCTCGACCGTTCGATGCTTGCAGATCGTCGAGCCGGTTTTCGACCCGAATACGGGCGAATACCAGCCTCCATACCCGATGATTGTGACTGGCTCGAGGGACGCGTCGTTGAGGGTATGGAAACTACCTAAAAAGGGGGAACCGCCGTTCATTAAAAGCCAAGTGAGTTACTCAACCGAATCCCAGCTGCCAGGCTGATAGTTTTCGCAGTTCTCGGTCAGCCCTGACGCTCATGTCCCGCCAGACGAGAATCCATGGCATATACACCACCTCGAAGGGCACAATCTCGCAGTTCGTGCGCTGGCAGCGTATGGTCGGACTTGCGTGTCTGGGTCGTATGACTGTTCTGTGCGGGTGTGGGACATCGTTACTGGTCAATGCAAGCATATCCTCACCGGTCACGAGCAGAAGGGTTAACCGAACCTCTGATGTCAGTGTGGTGCTGATGATCCACAGTCTACAGCATCGGCTATGACCGACACCGCAATCGCTGCGCTTCTGGCTCAATGGACAATACCGTCAAAGTGTGGGATGTCGCGACGGGCGAATGTCTTCACACACTGACAGGCCACACATCCCTTGTCGGCCTCCTAGGATCGTCCCCCAATTATCTGGTTTCTGCTGCTGCGGACGCTTCGCTCCGTATCTGGGATGCGAATTCCCACGAGCTGAAACACACTCTCGGCTCGCACGGGGGAGCCATCACATGCTTCAAGCACGACGAGACCAAGGTCGTCAGCGGGAGCGATGGTACGCTAAAGCTGTGGGACATGCGGACTGGGGCATACGTGCGAGACCTTGTCATCGGGATATCCTCGGTCTGGCAGGTATCCTTCCACGGTAATCTCCTCGTCGCCGCATCGAACCGACAAGGTAGTACGGTCTTCGATGTCTTCAACTTTGGCCATAACGGGTTTGCGACCGATGTCGATAATGACGAGCTCGACAAGCTTCGTCGTCCGCCTTGGGAGAGGAAGGACCCGCGTGAACCACAGGCATACCAGGCGGACGAGATGGATTTCGAGATCACCAGTCCTCGATCGGCTACCAGTCGTGCTCAATCAGTAGACATTGATCAGTGGGTTCGAGGAAATTCGTCCTCACGAGCGGCCGGGAGCAGGCGATCGAGCCGGCTCCGAGAGAAAGCGATGGGTAGCTCGTCTGTCCGAGCCGCCTATTCGGCGAGCTACAGTATCGAACCACCTCCTCGAACGAAGCGATCAGCTTTGCGGACCGAAGCTGGCTCCCCGAGTCCGGCGGGTCCGTCTCGGACCGCTCAGATGTTGGGTCTTGCGGGGGAGAGCTTCGCACCGATTTTTGACGATGATAAGGGGGATGAGCCGACGGATGAGGGTGATGATGTCGTGTGTTAGTGATACCTGCTTGGAGACACATCCTGCATCTAGTATCAAGATGTACAGTCTCCCGTACATTTCACCTGCATGCATAGCACTGTCGATTCGGCCTGCGTAGCGCAATGTGGTTTTGACCAGACCCTATCGTCCTCCCAGTGAGAAGAGACGCTTTGTTCGGCATGGAAAGTACTGCATCCGACATTGAACGGCACGTCACCAAGACTTCAGACAATTATGATAGCGATAATTTTGGTCTCCTCATTACTCCTCATCTCGATTCGATCCTTCCAGCCCTTCGCGAATGGCGAATAACCAGAAATCCCTCATAGGTACTTTACATGAGGACCAGTCCTCCGTCAACAAAGTATGCAGATGATGGTGAGGATACCGCCGATCATCGGATTCGCCAAGCCCTTTGGTGAGATCCTGCCACCGGCAGACGCGCTTCCCGACGAGCCGGAAGCGCTGGTTCCGGGAGCAGAATCGCCAGCGGCGATGGAACCGCCCGAACCGGTCGCGCCGGCTGCTGCCGGTATCGAGGTCGCGGTGATGGCGCTGGTCCGGTCCACACTCGTTGCCTAGAACGACGGATTAGCTTGGCTTTCTAGGGAAGAGGAGGGAGGGAGAGATGTACGACAGTGGCGAGGCCGTGAGAATATGCAGTTGCGGCGACGGTAGGGTTCGTGCCGGTATTGACGAGGACCTCGTCGATCAGCTGAAAGATAATCAGTGTCATATGGACAGAGGGGCTGGGAGACGTACGTGGACGACACCGTTCTGGACGATGATATCGCTTTGCACTATCTTGGCAGTAACATTCGCGCTCATAGATTTACGCGCCGGTAGTGTTCGAGATGAACATGAAGGGCTCTCCGCCCGCTGAGGTGTATTGGGCCGACGTGAGATCTGTCGAGTAGACGACTGAGCCGTTGATGACGTGATTGGCGAGGACATCGATGATCTGGGTCGAATGGAGCAAAGCCCACTGCCGACATGACGGCGGAAATGGCAGCGTTGTTGGGCGCGAAGATGTCGAGACCCTGAGATGCCTCGAGAGGGTCGAGAAGACCGGTCTGGACGACGAGACCGGCGAGCGAGGTGAAGAGGGTGTCGGCGACTGTTGAGATTTTGGGAGGGAGAGAGAGGACCTCGACAATCACGTAGACTTGCAGATTGGCGGCGTAGACCGGGGCGGGTGGTATAAATGTTGTCGGAAGCCTGAGCGATCTGGAATGACATGGCCGATGACGATGTGCGGGTGAGGACGAGAGAGGGGGTGTGGTTTCCAGGGAGAGACTAGCCGCCGCCCTCGAGGACGGTACGTGCGATGGTGTGAGCGGGAGCGACAGCGGTCTCATTTTGAGAGAAAAGTATTGTTGAGGATATGGCAGGCGAGGATCTGGGTGAGGAGGGAGGTATTGCTCGACACGCTGGACGAGACATTTGCGAACGCCATGTTGAAGGGAGCAAAGACGGTCTTGTTGCCAACAGCGGGACCGGCGGGAAGGGCAGCTCCCTTCGGTCGTATTAGCGATTGTTGACGCGACGGACACAAGCGTCGTCAAGCCGGCAGCACTATTCATGAATCGTCAGCTCTGGAAGTAGACTGGGTGGAGAGCCTCACGTGAGTGGGCCAAGGACGCCTTGAAGGTAGGGCCCAGGTCCGGCAGTCGAGTTGGTCTGCCCAAGTACCGCAGCGGGGAGGAGGAACAGAGTAGAAAGGGTGGAGAAGCGCATCTTGATGACCTTGGTGGTGAGCCTGTGAGATTTCTTAGAATTTGATGTGAGCGTGAGCAAGAAGCTTTGTCTGGCGGTGAGACTTTATGTCGCGGAAATTGGGATGGCTTCAGAAATGCGCAGAACCTCCTCGCTCTCAGCACGGGATCACATGGGTGAGGTGGGGCCAAGAAGGGGAGATCGATCGGGAAGATGGTCGCGTCCCTTCGAAAATATCCTTGGCGGAGGGAGATCATCCCGGGAGTTGATATTACGTTAGGTAGATCTCTAGCTCGCGAGAGCCAACAGGCACGCCATGCAACATATCGTCCCTTGCTGCGCATTGGTGTGCTTGTCATCAACTCCGAAACGCGTCGAGAGCGCGTTTGGCCGATCGGAGGCAATCGGGTTCTCTTAGGCGTGAGACAGAGAACAGCTCCAGATGCTGGTAGTTTCGCGCATAGAAACACTATGCTTCCGTCTCAAGGCAGGAGAGACGACCTCTCGAAGCTGAAACGGTGAGACGATGCATGGTGTGGTTACGTGAAATAGCCCAAAAAAACGCGCTCCCCCCAGCCAAACATGCAATACTGAAAGAAGGAAGCCATACTCCAACAGCAGTCCATGCCTGGGGAGCAGCAGGAGGGACCCTCAGATCTTCCCCGCCAACCGGTCCTCGATGATATCTGCTACGAGATTCCCTACCACCGTGACTGCCGTCCCTTGGAACCCCTCAGGATAAGCCACAATAGGAAGATTCGGAGAAGTGAAAGACAGGTCGTGTTGGATTGCGAAATGCCGGATGCCAAGCGCATGAGCCGTCCATTGATCTATGAGGTCGCAACTCAGTGTGACGAGACTATTATGGAAGACCGCGACGTACAATCTCGAGCGAATCCGCCCGGGAAGAACATCTCGATAACCGCTGATCGCGGAGTCGCTGGCATCCAGAGAAGATGGCTGAGACCGTTTCCGTGCACGCCGAGCATGATCTGATGCCGCATCAGCATTCAATGCCACATCGACCTGGTGAAAGACGCACCGTCGTCCGTCCCGCAAGGGCAAATTGCTCCTCTTTCGTCATCTTCTCCGCCTCGACAATGACGAGCTCCCAACCGAGTTTCGTCGATTTCTCCTCAAGCGCCTTGACCAGGCCATCATGCGAATCAGCGGTCAATCTCCGTCGGGAAAGCTGCCGCGAGATGTAGGTGATCACTGGAGCATAGTCCCCCGCCGGGACTAGTGGATCGAATTCGGCAATACCCGGACCAACGATGTACGGCTGCCTGAGTATCGCCGGATCCATCGCGCCTGTACCCTCAAGATTCCGGTTGATCACCTCGTCCGGTACACCGGAGTAACGCAATACCTGCCGTCGGATGGGTTCCCACCACCATCGACTGGTTTCACCCACGCGCAACGCGTTGGCGACTGTGCGGGAGGTGGGAGCTGTCCATGGCCCTCGGAACGCTGCTGACCGATCGGCGAGAAGCGCTCGCTCTAGCATATACGCCTTGGGCAGGGCGGAACTGGTGATGTTGGCGAGGTCGGCAAAGTCTTCCGGGTAGAGGAGGGAGATGGAAGGGAAGATGGCAAACATCACTGTGGGATTGAATCGTGGTTCATCCCGCCTATGATTCATTAGCTGGTGAAGAGAGATGAGATTAGGGGAGACCGACCATTGCGTAACGGATTGATGCAGAAACCATATTCGTCGAGGGGGCGGGAGGACGGTCTCGCCCAATGGAGTGACGGCCCGGTCAAGCGAGGCGTATGTCCGCCATGATCCGAGCAGCAGCTCTGCGGCAAAGTGATAGTAGTGATCGATAACTAGGCCGGTCAGCTCAGAGATCTGCGGACGATTGAAGCACATACACTGCCCATCGTTGAAGAGCCACGTTGTGCCCTCCATCTTGTATACCCTTTGTCCCCACAGCTGAACCGCCTCGTACGGTTTGATAAATATGATCTGGTCATGTCAGCTTAGAGTCGTGATACAGGATACTGAGGGACGGACCTCGTTACCCTTTGGTTCTCGTGCTTCGGAGTTCCCCGGTTCATCGTACGCTGGCAGACCCGTCGAAGTCATCATCCTCAACTCTGGCCAGTCCGCTCGCTCATCGCTGCTTTCATCTCAGCAATTTCAAGGCCCAGCTTGAGATTGGACTCACGTGACGACGTAGAAAGACCCATTGAACACATACAACCTCTCCATCATCGTCCAACCCGGCTGATGTCCAGCCAAGACAGTGAAAACACTCCCCAGCTCATCATCTTCTGCCTCTTCCTCACCCTCCTCCCACGGTCTCCCATTACTTGTCCGCCGGAACTCGTCTCCCTCAACCCCCATAGCCACTTGCGGTCCAATCATCTTGACGCTCTCGCCAAATGTCGTTTCCCCGCTCGACGGGACAGGCGGACATCCGAGTTCGGTAGTGAAGATCTTCGACCATCCCGGTATTCGATATCCGCCGGATGAGGCTTGTGAGCGATTGCGCAATCCAAGTGGCTCAGAGGTGGGTGGTGGGGAGAAGAGGAGGTAGGAGAAGGAGAGTGTGAGTAGACAGAGAATTATATCGCGTCGTGATGGTTGTAAAGCGAAGTTTGAGTGTCGCGAAGAGGCTGGAGGGATAGGGTTGGACATGCTGGAGAAGTACGAGCCGAGGAAGGTGGGCTTCGCGACGTGAGGGGAGCGAAGTGGAGAGCCGTTTGAGATAAACCCAAGAAGGTGCAACGCCGTTCGAGGCGACATAGTCGGGGTCATTCAATAACAGATAGAGATCTGCTGTGATCATAGCGCATTCATAGGAGGAATCGAGTTTGTGGGACAGTGTATGGGGAAACCGATTCATGCGACACACCTTGCCGTGATGGGTCCTTCAGGCACGCGTCGAGCCCGATCTATTTTGCTTTCCGTCCCCTCGGCATGATGAACTCCTAGGATCCGCCGCTGCCGCTGCACTGCAAAGCTGATAGTATACATAAAGCCATCGTGTAGAGCAGGGTGAATGAATCCAGGAGACACAACAAGAGGTCCCAACAGGTAACGCCGTCTTTCCTCATAGGCCGTACCGCCACTCTCCGCAACGCATATAGTCTATCTACCCCAGATCATGCTCAGTGCTTGGGTAGTTCCTTGTCTTTGTAGACTTTCCCGCCCCATCTATCAAACCTTATCAGATAATCACAAGACAGAGACTTTTCAAGCTTACCCTTCCAATCCGCTCAAACCGAGAAGGCCAACAGAGACAGCAGAGATGACCCGCCTGTCCCAAGGCTGGTTCCAGTTCTTGTAGCTGAAGTATCCGACTGTTCCCAAAACACCAAGGTTGACTAGACAACATCTGTCAGAGATCACAGATACTGAGGATTCGAGCAAGTACTCACAGGCTCCTACGAGGCCACCCGCAACACCTGGACGAAGAACCAACTCTTTCGCCTGCAGGTAAAGCCTCGATCCCTCCTTCTTGGCCCGCTCCGCCTCCTGCTTTCCCTCGTCCGTCTGCAGGTAAGACTCGGTAACGTATCTAAACGGGAATGTCAGCTTCCTAGTCTTCAGGTAAGCGGATCGCCGTACCCCTCAGCGCTGAAAAGCGCTAGAGTGCCGGCTACAGCACCGCCGACGAGTCGTCTGTCCCATGGCTGATCCCTACGTGTATACGCGAAGTAACCAATAGTACTCAAGAGACCGACATTGACTGACAGAGGCATCAAACATCAGCGGTATTCAGGCTGGATGTCTCAAAACTCACTGACGCCCATAAGGCCACCAAGTGAGCCTGGGCGCAGAACCACGTCCTTCGTCTTCTCCCAGTATGGACCAACGGCGGTCTCCGCCTCGTCGAGCTCCTCCTATCATCTCTGCGTGAGCGCCTGACACAGATTTTGAGTAGGATGAACTCACCTTGGCCTTCTTCTTAAACTCCTTGCCCTTCTTCTCCGCCTTGTCAACCCCCTTCTTCACATCCTTCTCCGCTGCCTTGGTCTTCTTCTCCCATTCCTCCCCGCTTTGAGGGATGTGGACGCTACCCTTCGGGGGTGCATTGGCAGGCTTGGGCGCGACGTCGGAGACATGTGGTTCAAGAGCCCCGATGGGGCGAAGGTGGACGGGTTCGGGGTGAGGCGCGCCGTGCGGGTGGACATCGGGGTGCTTAGGGTCGGATCCGGCTGGAAGAACGTTGATCTATGAAGGAGACATGGTCAGCTCAAGCAAGAGATAGCTCAGTGAGAAATACCTTTGAGTCCACGTCCACCTGAGAGTCGGTTTCGCCATTAAAATGACCGTCCGCGAGGTTCTGGTCCGGCTTGGGCATCTCGCCAAACGGAACTGAAAGAGAATCAGCTTCTCACAAGGAAGAACTAACGATGAGAGGCATGCTTACTGTTGTGTGAGGCGACAGATGCGTAGGACATGATGATGTATGACTCAAGGGTATGAATGGGTTCCGGATCGTTCAGAGATGAGGTCGAGAAGAGATCAGACGCAACTCAACGGGAGGGCGTTATCAGCCAACTTGCCGAGCCCTGATGTCATAGACACGGCTCCTGTCTTCCCACCAACAGCGCAAAACGCCGAGATTCCCGTGGGTACAAGGGGTTACGCGGCGACTGTGGCACCTAATGTACGCAGATATAGAAATCATTCACGCGGGGTTGACTTTTGTTTGTTGAACCTTTCATTACCTCCTAGGCATTTGCGTGCCGCCCATTGAAATCCCTCAAGGCATGCAGGCAGCAGGCGATGTCTCTATCGCCGGTGAAACGTGCTCAGCCAGCTGCACCCCCTTCCCAGCGGAGCTACTTCGACAAATTCCGCGATCATGTACCGCCCACACCAGCGTCTTCCTCTCGTCCCTCACCAAACAAAGATGTCCTCGCTCCAGAACCTCGCGTCGTCGCACCATGCACTCGGATCGGGCGGAATATGCATCCTTCACTCGCGAAGAACAGAGGAAGTGGCTGTGGAGTGACGGATCCTATCATTGTATCGGACACCGAAGATAAGGACGACATCTCCGAATTCAGCAATTCCTTGCAGAGCAGCGGGAGGGATCAACAGGTCTCAAAAGGACAGACGTTCAGGGAGAGGACTGTGGACAGAAGTCCGCGGCGACATATAAGGGAGGGAGGGCATCAAGGAGGCAACACTTCCCCGCCTTCCAACACGTCTGCTGCTCGACCACGCACAGAATCCCCCGTCAAGCGAAGCTACCACTCAGGGCACGGCCTTACATCGAGCAGCCAGGCCGCCGTTCCTTGGGCAGCTGTCGGCGTCATTGACCAGATTAAAGGGTCCGCTCGGCGGTCCTCGAAAACTCATACATCACCTTCCCGTCGGGAGAAGAGCATGATTGATTCCGTAACGGACGCTGTCCCGATACGTTCGGACCCTCGGCGGACAACGGTAGCAAAGGATCTTCACTCTGCCCGGCCGCCTGGGACCAGCTGGCCTGGAAGAGCTCCGCCATACCGTCCGAGGCAGTCCGAACCTGGTCCATCCGTCATCACAACATTTAAGAACGTGGCGGTCGCGATGCATGAGCCTAGACGGCGTGGGGCTGAGACCGCTGCCGTTTATCCCGAAGCTCCGATCGATCTATGCTCCACCAGTGGCTCCTCGACCGCCTTCCGCATATCCTCAATATCTATACCTACACCTCGCGCACTATCTCACCTTAGCCCTACTAAGATACGTAGCTCGGCGTTTGGGTCTCACGCGAAGAAGCTGAAGCCTGCAACGCCAGTCACCGAAGTTGAGACATCGCCGTTCCCTTTGATCGATATTGCAACTCCGCTTGCATCTCCTATCAGCAAGAAAAATGTGCTTCTGCGACCATGTAAGCTGGAAACGACGGATGACGGTGTGCCGAGGGAAGGAGCTGGATCAAGCGTATCTACGGCCTCGCATGAATCGACAAGCCAAATGTCTGGTCCCTTCGCATCAGCCGCAACAGCGCCGGAATCAGCAACAGACACACAACCCTCCTCGACCCCTAGAGTTCGACAGCCTTTCCCACTCTCAGTCCGAGCTCGAGAACTGGCATCTCCATCCAAGCCTTCAGCGGATGCTATGCATCTCCAAGCGAAGATTGGCGAGGCGTTCCTAGTAAGGCCGTCCCTCGATGCGCTTACAGCCTGTCCCACGAAGGTGACATCTACACAACAGCACTCGACAGTCGATCTCGATACGCAGTATCCGCCAAGGAGCCGCTTGACTCACGCGGAAGCCAATCTGACCAGAAGACCAAGTCGAGTTCGTCCTGATCCTGGAAAGTATACGCTGCTTCCGGTGGACACCCCAATCCACCTGTGGACCACTAAAGACTCTTCCCATGCGACAGACAAGCGGCGATTGTCTGGGAAGGAGACGTCAGCCGCGTTCGCAAGGGCGGAAACGGAGACTTTGCTTGCCCCGAAGGTGACCGCGATGGACCCATCATACGGGGTCGAGCTGTCCGCTCAGCGCTCGGAAACGCTAACGAGGGGACCGTCGACGAGATCGAGTACCCTCACATCACTCTCGACATCGGCGAGCCCGCAAAAGGTTATCCTTGTCATGGAGCCCATGATGCAGGACAAACCGGAGGTGCAAGTAGTGGAGGAGCAGGAAGAGGCGGAGGAGATAGTAGAGCAAACCCCCAGTACGGAATCTGCTGACGTCGTAAGCGTCTCTCTCCTGGCATCATGTCAGCTAATCTCTTTATAGCTTGCGCAGTTTGCGGACTACGATTTCTCGGCCGGACCTGACGTGCCCCCAACTCCATCGAAGTCGACCGCTGGGGAAGGTCCTGTCCCTCCGAGGCCCCCACGATCTTCGACGGAAACGCGACATCATCCGTTGTTGGCTCATGGCAAGCCTGATGACCTGCTGTTACCACATCCACGAACTCCTTCCTCAACCTCCCTCAAGGCGATCGGCACTTCGGCGAAGCGGCAAGGGTCTCCCTTGCAGAGTCTTCGACAGAAGGTGATATCACCGATCAAGCCCAGCTTCGCGAGTCCATCGAAACGAGCAGCTTCGGCACGGCTCGTCGACAGCCTACTCGCAGATGCGAACATCATCCGCAGTGCTTTCTTGAGGGATGCGCAGCAGAAGAGAGAGGAGCGACGGTATCGCATCGACGCTATCGAAAACGAGGATGAGCCCGAAGAAGACTTGGAGGACGCGTTGGATTCACTCAGGTGAGCTCTGTTTTGTAGATTGGACGTTGGATCCGACGATGGCCGATCAGCCTACCTTCGAACACGCCGCCGCAGACCTCGCTGGAACCTCTTCGCCGCTCAACCCGGCCTCGAGCTGCTCCACATTGCCACCAGGAATATCCCGCTCCCCAAGCCAAACAATTCAGACCTGCTCCTCCGGAATTCGACAAACTCGTTGCGGGAGAGCGTCGCGATCGGTGGAAAGGAATCGACGGCGACACGGCCGAGTGCGTGCTCGAATCGCTCCGTCGGTCGAGTATTGTCCAGAAGGAAGGCCAGAACCCGTATCCTACACCTGATTCAGGCAGGGAAGCATCGAGTCAGGTCGAAGAGGATGTACTACTCAGCATGGACCTCGGTAAATTCGGTTCGGCGAATTTGGACGGAACTATGATCGGGGGAATGCTAGCAGACGCGAGAAAGTCGAAAAGGGAGGGAAGGAGGAGCCTTTCGAGGAGGAGCGCAGGGCTTGTCGGCTATCAAGGATTCTGGAATGGATCCGAGTCTCCCACTGTGCGTTGATCTCCTTTATAGATGCAGCTCTGACGTGTTTGCCAGCTGGACGAGTGTGACAGGATCAAAGTGGAGCTCACAGGGCATCATCCACGACTCGAGGTGATCGAACGCGCTACTTACTATGGTTGTGCGTGAACGGTTACGCTTGTATCGTATCATATAGCTGATGCAATCCTCAGCAAAGATAAGCGTGATGTCGATCATGCTCGCGGCCGGCTTCTTGGAACCTCTCATTCGAGACTTTTCCAATTTCATTTCTCTAGCAAATCACTTTCTATTCGCCGGTGAGTCCATTGTCCAGACAGCGGCAGCTGCCTAACTCGACGAAACAGCCCTCACCTATACTAGCCCTACTTCCAGCGCAACCGCAAGACAAGAGCTTCTGCACCTCGTGCGCACGACGGAGTCTCACCCTTTCTCCTGCTCAGGACTCCTTCTCTCGACCATCAACTCTATCTGGCGAAGTCTTGGTGTCCGCGAGACTGCCGTACCGCCCCTCACAGCGCTGGACCAAGCAATAGAGGTCCTTGCTGACCGGCAGACTGCATGTGAGCTTATATGTTGTCTCACTCAGAGCTCGGTCGAGTAAGCTCTCCATAACTTGGTTCACTATGAATAATTTCTGAGTCGCGGTCTGGCCAGGAAAGGATGGCTACTGTCTCCCGAAGCGCGTTCTCTCGCTTCGACACTGCTCCTTCTGGCCGTGGATTCAAGCACTTCGTCACCTCTCCGGCGAAGCATCGATGAGACTCTAGTCACCCTTTGGCCGCTTTGTCTGTCCGAAGCGGTGAGTCTTTCTCTCACCTCTTGCAGACGATCTGACTCGGTCCAGACCGCCATCGCAGTCGCTACTGATCTGTGCGCGATCGCCGAATCGTGTCCCCAGCCGATAAAGGTTGAGCTACTTCTTGCTGTCGGCCAACGAAGCGCGGAAGCTCGGGAGATCACTCGGTGGATGGCCATCGGCCTGCTCGTTACCGGAGCTCTTCAGGATCTCAGCCACGTACGTCATTTCTGAGGAGATCCTGTCGTCGTCCAAGACTGACAACAATGTAGGACCTTGTGCACATCGTACCGGACGTGGCACTCCTGACCAAGGGCGCTGAGGTCATCTATGAGATGCTCGTTTCCGATACGCCGGATCATGAGGACGTCAGCGATCTACTTACCTTCTTGTGCGAGGCGGTTCCCGATGTCGATACGCTCGTGCAAAACACCTCTGAAGTTTCTGAGCTTGTGGACTTCCGCGAAGCCCTGCGGAGTGCCGCGAATCGCATACGTAAGTCCATTCTGAAGACCACCATTCGTACTGACATCGTGCAAAGATATCAAGCTGTCCATGTCACTGGAAGGGCAGAACAAGTTTCGCTTGTCACAGCTGGAGATCGCTGTGCGGATGCAGACGGAGGCCGCTGTCATGCGGTGGTCGAAGATGCAACGGCAGGCGATGAGGAATCTCGCCGTGGAAGAAGGGCAAGGTGGGCAAACGACGTTGTCGTTTGGCCGGAAGGAGGTGCAATGAGGGGATCGCACTCTGGGTAGATTGTATCATATCATTTTACATTAGATATCGCATTAGCATGATTGTATATAAGTGCATGGGTTTCAGCAGAGAATGGGCAATTGTAACAAGCGATCCATACGGGACATTCATTCTCTCCAGGCGATCTTTCTAAACAGCAGGCAATATGCTGGTCGACGCTCCCAAGCTTGACGTCTGCCGCAGGATATTATTGATCCCATCGGCTTGGCGTAGGTCTCCGACTGGGTATAGCCTCGCCGAAAATCGCTTGTTCGTCAAGGTGTTATGCGGCACGAAGGAAGGCTGGCCCAGCAGCTCCGGCGGTTCAGGCTCTTTCGCGAGCTGATCGTTTGAATCGCACCACCTCGCATGTTTGCCTACGTCTTGTCCCCGCCCTTGATAGCCTCCCACATCTTCACCACCTCCCCCATGCCCCGTCCCTCATGTACCCGCACGATCCCCACCCCAGCCTGACAGCACCAAGCCGTAATCGCCGCATCCCCATATCCCCTCTCATCAGCTTTCTCCCGTCCAGTCGTCCTCCCCACAAAACCTTTCCTGCTTCCACCGACGAGCAAGGGGTATCCAAACTCTAGTTGTGAGAGGTTCCGAAGGAGTGTCAGGTTGTCGGACTGGGATTTGGCGAAGCCGAGACCGGGATCGAGCATGATATTCCAGGCTTTCACTCCCGCTTTCTGAGCTTTAGCCACTGTCTCGCCTAGCTCCGTCCGGACACCGGCCACTACGCCGCCGAGGGTGGAGTAGTCTTGCATTTCCGCTTCCATCATGGTGGTCGAGTCGCCGCGGGAGTGCATAAGTATGACTGGGACGTCGAGCTCCGCCATCGTCTCCAGCATGCCTGGCTCTCGGCCACCTCGGACATCGTTGACACAGCTTGCCCCAGCTTTGACAGCAGCACGAGCGACATTCGGTCGGTAGGTATCGATGGAGATTGGGATTGCCCTCAATCGACCGTCCGGACTTGAGCGGAGTGCGGATATCAATGGTACGACTCGGTTGAGCTCCTCTTCCTCCGAGCAAGGTACGGAATTAGGCCGTGTGGACATGCCACCGATGTCGAGGATTGCGGGCGGCACAGGTGTATCCAGGAGATTTCGTATTTGCTCGAGGGCCAGCGGGACGGAAAGGTGAGAAGTGTCACCATCGGAGAAGGAGTCGGGAGTCGCATTGAAGATCTGCATGATCTTGGGAGAGCCAACTAGTCGGAGGGGGAGAGCAGGGTGGGAAAAGGGCATGATGTTGGCGAGCTGTGATGGAGTGGTCTTACGCAGTTCAGAGAGGAGTTGGGACGTGGAGACGCTCATCGATGGGTGGACGAAATCGGGTGCGATGCTGTCTCGATCAGCAACAATCCTTCAGGGACCGGGATAGCTCACTCTGCAAAAGGTCGAAGGACAAACTCTCTCTCCGCTATTCGTGGATGCGGGCATTCCAACCATCCTACACCATCGGGATCTCCGTTTATTCCGATAGAGACGATTTGCACTCCGTAGAACAAGAGATCAAGATCCACAACACGTGGGCCGTTTGAATACGTCTTCGTCCGGCCGACTGCCCTCTCGGTGCGCTTCAGCAGTCTTAGCAACTCCAGCGGAGAGAGCTGAGTTTCAATCTGATGATGTCAGCTTCCGATCAGAGTTATCTGTACTCACCTCGATGACTGAGTTGATGAAACGTGCTTGGTCTTCAACGTACATCGGCTCGCTTTCGTACATTCGCCCACACCCTTTGATGCGGCAGTCTGCATCCTCGAGCATCCGGACTGCTGATTTAATATTCATTACATGGTCACCGAGATTCGATCCAAGGGCGATGAAGACTCTCTGAGATGCTGAGCTGCTTGTCCGCATCGATTCCGATTCTGCCTGAAGAGATGACGGTCGTGAGGAGTCACCATTGAGCGCTGCCGATTTGACTGGGAGACTCCGCGCTCGTGATGTGTAGCCCACGATGGTCCTTTCGATTGTGATGCTAGGAACAGCGAATGGCACGGCGCTCGGCTTGCGAATCGTTACCTCCAGCCTGGACTCTTCCCCGGTACCACTGCGGGGGCATGACGAGGTTGAAAGTAGGTGTCCCGCCAAATTATCGGCGAGGGCTTCAAGAGTTCCCGAGGATCCTTTCTCCATGTACTATATCCCGATCAGTCGGTAAAGACAGCTGAGACCATATATCGTACCTCGACCACCTCGTTGGTAAAATCTCGATGACTCCATGCTCCGATATCGTACCCGTGTATCGAAACATCCACTTCGAGTCTCTGTCTCTCCTGTCTTTCATGCGGATGCAGGCCAACCACGCAGCTCAGCCGTATTTCTCTAATTTCACAGCTCCATTCCCCGCCCTTCTCGTACACGAAGGTCGCAGCGTACACGACCGACTGAGCCATGAGTACCGCCCGGGGTAATTCGACAGCGACTCGCACGCTCTGGACCACGTCCTTCCCAATCGCCAATGGCACCCTTGCGACCGCCTTCACCACATCCTCCGCACGCTTGAACGTGGTCTTTGCATCGGTCAAGGCGGCGTATACCGCCTTGCTCACACTGGAATAGTTGACACCGAGACCGCCCATGGCGTCATTCTCGACACACGATGGGACGATGTCAGGTTGCAGGTGAATGTCCATGGAGATGAGCGCCGGACAAGGGGGTGGCGGGAGTAGGTTGAAGGCGGAGGGTCCGAGACCGTTAGGAAGGTGGACGGATAGGTTGGATATGGTGATAGTATCCATCGTGGATATTCGACTATAAAGGCAGCGCGGTGAGTCTTTGTACCGTTCGAGGTGGCAAGTGTCCGGCTCACTGTGATGAGTGAGCAACGTCGGAGTAAGAGGAGAGGTTGAAAATTGATAGATTGCCGAACTCTGTTACAGCAAGGCAATGATGCCTAGAGTCGACGAAGGCCTCGGTGAAGGAAGACTGATGTGGCCCGTAGAATAGGCTTCTACAGCACGATGTCCACCCTGCTCATTCAGCAGACATGATTTGACGCTGCAGGAAGATGCCGTCTTCACGGTGTAACTGGAATGCTGCCCTACGGCTGCCCTACGTCCCGATTCGATGGCCCGGAAATTCGATAGTGATCTTGATTGTGTCGGGAGCCTCGCGGAGCTCCAGGTGAACGCACTGCATGGATAGTGGGTCACGCTTCCGCTTCAACTCCCATCCAGTCAACAGTAGCACAGGGATCAGCTGAGAAAGCTTCTTCCATGCAGTGTGCGGGTTGATGGATTGATATGGCCCTGGAAGTTTTCGGCTCCGGCGAAAACACGTGGTCGAGCAGCGCTGTGTCGCTGGTTTTGTCAGTCGCTGCAACTCCTTCGTTGTCCTATTATATCTTGAACAAAGCCTCTCCCCTCCTGCATTGGCATCTGGCTGCATTGGTTTGCTTCATTGGCGTTTGTCGCATCAATTCACGGCCCAAATCCCCATCCGAGCAGACATTCAACATTCTTGACGTCGACGTGCACGGAACTCCGCTGTTCGACATATGGAAGGTGCCAAGCAGACCTAGCTGGTGATGGCGTCAGTAGAGGCTGGCCCGTCAAGGGTGAACCCGCATCCCTCGACACCGCCTGCAAAAGGTCGGCGAAGATCATGGTTCTCCTTCGCAACACCAGCCTCGTCTACTTTCTCGCCAACGCGTTATGACAAGACGAGCTTCGCACCGGATGATGCACCAGGCGACGAAGTTGAGCTGGCTGCAGTCGGTTCCACCACTCCAACTAGTACGCCGATAGCAGAGGACGAGCGCGAGCCTGAGGAGCTCTTGGATATCGATGGAGATCCAGAAAAAACGGTGAGGAAGAAGAAGAGTCGGAAATTGAAGAAGCCTACGGTTGGGGAAGCTTTGCGTATGGATGACTTAGCAGGCAAGTCATCGGTCCGGAAGACGTCCCGGGAGTCTGCGCCCAAGCTAGAACCTGATCCAGGAGGTAGACCATCCATTGTGAGTTGAACGTCTCGAAGTCACAGGCAGGTGATTGGCTTATAGCCGAAACACCAGTCCCTAGCCCCACACAGCTCGACGCCTGTTTCTAGCGATAAAGAGGAATTGTCCCCCTTCTTCGTCCAGAAATCTAGTCCGAACGTCCACGTAGATCTCGTAGCTCTGTCACAAGCTCCTCTCACATCTAATCCACCACGTTCCTCCCCGATCCCGCCAACACCAACATCGCCAACGGTCCCCGTAATATTCGAGGAAAAGTCCCAGCCTCCAATACCTCTTGAGCGACCGCTACCTCCCCTTCCCCCTCACAATCCCGCGGGTACCCCACTGGTGGTACCGCGAGGCATCGTGGTCACCCCTAGCAGCCCGCGAAAGTCAGCAAATGAGCCGAGATCCTCGTCTTCGCCACCTGTCCAGCTGTTCGACACAGAAGGGGGTCGAGGTCGTACCGGATCTAGATCTAAGTCCTCCTCCAGGATACCACGCAAGTTCAACAGCGCCAACAGCTCGCTTATCGGTCTCGGGCTTCCGGGAGAGCTTCCGCGAACTTCGTCTTTCGATGATGATCGACCACCTCCCGTTCCCGAGAAGTCCCAATCAGTTTCATCACCATTACCTTCCAGAACCGCCAGTCCCGTACCTGAGATCGCTTTCACGGAGCCCGAACGCGTGAGGGAGAAAGCGGATGGAAGCAGTATCAAACAGGTTGAGGAAGGGAGGAGGGGAAGAGTCAAGCGCTCTCACAGTCTCTCTGGAATCGTCAGTCAACCTGCAAATGTTTTAAACACAGACCACTCCGACGCTGTTGCTTCTGACGCTCCCGAGGCGAATGGGGAGACCCCGGTCGATACCAGTGAGACGGGCTCAACTAAGGCACATGGTGTCTTGGGATGGCTCGGCGTTCGGAGGACAATCAAACGACGTCAATCCGAAAGCAGGATCAAGAAGGATGACGGCAGCGAAGGGGACTCCAAGACTTCAGCGAAGCCTGATACGAAGGATATCTCTGGCAATCAGGAGAAGGTGAAGAGTAGGGAGAGTCTCGGGCTTGATGCGGAACTGCTACAAATCGAGAAGACCCCTCGCAGGCCGGAACTCCGGACTGAATCGTCAGGCGGTACCGTGATGCCGCAAGCGGCGCCGGGCAAGCTTGCAAGCTTATTCACCCGTCGAGCATCATCGGAAGCGACTGAGTTCACCGAGCCGATCGAGTCGACCCTCCAGGTGACCCCAGTCGCTTTGCCCGCTGAGGCGCGAGCCATCCATAATGCGATCCTCCGAAACTCGACAGCAGGGTCATCTCAGTCCTCTCTCACTCTGCCGCCATCAGAGCCCGCCTTCTCACCTTTCATGATACCTCAATCCGATACCTGGATTACCAGTCCGACTACTGACGCCGAGGAGATGCTGTACAGTCCCAGTGGGAGCTCTCGATGGGGTCCCGGCATCCGGCCGTGGGTAGATTCGGCTATCAGCGGTAACGGTTCGAATCGTTCGTCCATGTCTAGCCCCCTTGGGTCGATGCCTGAACAAGGAATTCTCGACTTGACATCTGCGCCGAAACTCCTCACAAACGTCCGAGAAGGTCGCGTTCGGTCGTGGTCCGATGCTTCGATTCTTCAGCCCAATCGCCCAGCTCAATCATCGAGTTCTCACCTTCCCATTAATCCCGATGATCCATCTATCTCGAGATCGCTTCAGCCGTCACCTCTCACCCCCACTAGACCGAAGCTTGATGGCAGAGCGAGCTCCGGCAACTCCGCAATAATGGGGAGAATGCGGACTGTTTTTTCGAGAAGTGGCTCAAGGAGTCGCGCCAACTCCCTCTTGCGTCAACGTAGCAGCGATACCGACGAGTTTGGTCGTCTGAGCGCCGACGTATGGCCACGAGGGATCAGGATGCGGCCGTCTTTCTCCTCGTCATCGGACGTCGCGTCGTCGAGATTGTCCGTGCAAGATGATCTGCCATATGTTTCCCTGCTAGGCTTGGAAGGCGGTTCGCCGAATCCATCTACTGAGACATCTCGTCGATCACCGACATCATCCCCTGGGCCTTCAATTCTGTCTACCGTTACCGCCTCCAATCGGCAGCCCGTCGAGAAGGATCTGCGGGCGCATCAAAGAATCAACCGTCCTCGAGCTTCTACACTGTCAACCGGTGCTTCAATCACAAGCTTCGTAGGGCCACCATCACCTGGCCTCTTTCCTACGGCGGCGACCCCCCCAAGGCGAAGGCCCAGCGTAATTCATCGGGTCTCAAATGGCAGGTTCGGATCCGATCCTTCATCACCAAAGGCCTCCGCCTCTCTGTTCCCCCTACCTCCAAGATTCACTGGCACTCCAGTGATTGCGGGAGCGCTCACCCATGGCGACGCCGGCATGACGAGCCAAGTCACGAGTCCCCGACCGAGCTTTGGCAGCATAGCGGCTGCAATGGATAGCAGTGTAATCAAGCAGGTTGCGAAGCGACAAGACGAGGAGACGCCGGAGATGTGGTCCAATAGGGTCGCTATGAAGATCAGTAGAGCCGAGATCGCCGGTGTTCTTACGGCGAGGTGAGTGATATCTGCGGGACTCCCCATTGACGCCCTTCAGTGCCGATGATTTCTGCGCGGAAGCTCTCCGGATCTACATGACCCGCTTCGACTTCAAACACAACCCGCTCGACGTCGCTCTGCGCAAGCTTCTCATGCACATGTCTCTTCCTCGCGAAACACAGCAGATCGATCGAATTATCGAGGCTTTCGCGGTCCGGTATGAGCAGTGCGAACCAGGTCTGTTCGTCCAAACAGGTGAGTCTACGCGTACGGCCTGGGCTCACGGGCAGACAATACTTACGTGCTGGCTTTCTCGATGATGATGCTACATACCGACGCCTTCAACAAGCACAACAGGTACAAGATGACCAAGACTGACTATGTCCGCAACACCCGCCTGGACGACGTGCCCCATCTCGTCCTAGAGGTAGGTTTCATTTAACGATCGCGCTAATATCGAGGCTTTTTATGATAATATTACCTTCACGCCATTCGTCTTTATTGAGGACGATGCAGATCTGGGACAGATCTTTAGTTCATCGTCGACCCTGACAGCGTCTGCGACATCTCCGGTGCTCAGCCCGCCCGCTGCTATCGTCAGATCCGGCAAGATCGATGTCTATCATATGATCGCCGGCGACCTCCTCGGATCCTTGCACTTAAGCATCGAGGAGACGATTCCGGCTCAAAGCCCTTTTTCGGCCTTCGGCACCCGTCCTCTGCTCGACATTCAGAATCTTCATCGGGCCTTCACTCTAGCACATACGCTTCAGATCACCGCACCTCCGCTCAGGAAGAATTCAGCGGCTGGCTTGCTGTCCTCAACGCCAGCCAAGCCCACCACCAGTGAGGCTGACTTGACGCTGAAGGTGACAAAGATCGGTTTATTGTCCAGAAAAGGTGCGCATACAGTTGTTGGGCGAAGCTGATAGGAAGACGACGCAAGTGAAAGCGGGAGGAAGGTCAGCCGGAAGTGGAAGAGCTGGAGCGTCATCCTCACCGGGTCGCAGCTTCTGTTCTTCAAGGATCCGATCTGGGCTCTCACGCTTCTGGAGCAAGCGCAATCGCTGGATGTCAATGAGGCATCGGGTCAGCTGCTGCTGCCAAGGATGACGACTTTCAAGCCGGACGAGGTGTTCTCTGTCAAGGATTGCGGTGTAATCTATGACCGGTGCTTTGTTCAGGTAAGTCACGCCACTTCTTGAATAACAAGATGCTGACACGCAACAGTCCCCCAATACCTTCCTTTTCGTCATGCCGCACTCGCGACATTACCTCTTGCAGGCGTCAGATGAATTTGAGATGAATGAATGGATCGCCCTCATCAATTACGCGAGCGCCTTCAAGACTGCCGACATCCGTATGCGGGGATCAGCCATGAAGAAAGAGCAAGCTGTTCTAGCTGGGGCCGCCGCCGCCGCTTCCCAGCAGCGCGAATTGCGGGACAATGAGGCGAGCTCGGATAACAATGGGCTGCGCAAGGCTGTCTTTGGCGAGGCGGCAGGGGCAATGACCGTTACTGGTACCGGCAAACCGCCGGTACGAGTCGATATCGGAGACAAGAAAGCTTTGGTCGACGTCAATGGAGCCAACGATATCGCCGTGAACGACGGGGAGCAGCTTGAGGAAGTCTTCGGTGATGTCAAAGCGGAAATCTCCGCGGTCAGGGGAGAGGCAACGAAAAATGCTCCGTACGCTGCGCGCCAGCCAGCGGAACGCCTATCATCATCGGCACAGGTATCACGCGCTCAAGCTGTCCAGGTGCGTTGCTTTATCCTGAAGTCCTAAAGTCCTGAAGCAGCTGATGTTGTTTTAGCTCCGAATCGGCGCTTTCGACGCCAAGGCTGAATTGTTCAGTCAACGGCTCTACTCTCAACTTCGGACCATCCGCAATCTAGCCATTCTCACTCCCTTCCAAGAGTCGACTCGTGACCGCATTGCCGCGGCTATTCCCCCTCTCGGGCTGCGCATCCGGCAAGACCGCATACACCTCGCCAGACTGCAGATGTACGCGAGCATGCTCCGTCAAGATCATGATCGAGAGCAACATGAATGGAGTCAATCGCGCCATGTTGCCCTGCAGGCGGCGGCGAAGAGTCTGCGCGACCCCAAAGCTGTGCGAGCTGTCGTGGATGATGTCAACGCGAACGACGAGCCAAGCGTGCCAACCCTCTCATTGCCTGATCCTGACGAAGTCGGCGATGATCAGGTTTTGTTCGGATCGAGCCCGGGGGAGTTGCCGGTGGTGATGCGCCGATCGAGCGACGAAATGGTACGACGACCTACTGTGTCTCGACAAGTGTCGGCGAACTCTTTCGTCAGCTTCTCCGGATCAGTCGGACCAGAGCTTCGCTGGTCCTCGTCAGATTTGTTAATTGCAATCGATACTACCAGGGGACGGCAAATCGACTCTCCACTGGCCACACCTGGCAGTGAGAGCTCGGGCGGACACTCCGCCTCTATGGTCTTGCCCTTATCGGACGTGGACGAGGGAGCTGGTAGGAATCAATCAACGACCGACGACCGGAATGGGCACCACTCGTCAACGGACCCTGAGCTAATGGGACGACGCGTCGATAAGGGCATGAATGAGGAGATCGCCGAGGACTGGCAGAAGACCTTAGCGGCGAAGCGGGTGTCATTAGCGAATCTACCGCATGGCGATATGCGCGAGGTTTCGAGGCGTATGAGGGGACCTTCGGAGGAAGTGGATCTTGGTTCTTCGCACGACGAATAAGAGAGTACTCGCTCATTTTGCATTTTGGTCACATTCCGCACGTTGTACTTGCTTTCCTCCACCATTACCAAGCATATGCATCACGGCGCAAGCCGCTCAATCCTTGTCATTTCGCTAGCCCGATGCGAATAGTGATGTTCTCCATATGGATATCTTACAGTTCCTCCTCTTCCAGCATCTCGTCCTCTTCCAGCTCTGAGCCAGCCTCTTCCCCCTGGTTGTCGAGATCATCTCCCCCGTCTTGGAAGTCCCCGGTTGCTGCGCTGTCCCTGGGCTTTCCCTTCTTCCGCTTTCTCGACCGTTGATGTGAGTCAGGTCGGAACTTCGACGGATGTCTACGCGCTATCAGGTGGGTAGTTTTAAGGAAGCGGAGAGACCCACACTCGGATGGCGTGGAAGAGATAGCCGCCAGTAGCGCTTGTCGTCATCATCGGGTGAGATCTCCCCGGCAGGACCTAAAACATCCCGACCTTAGCAGGTCACTACAGTAGAGCGGAGAGTGCGCTCACCTGGTACGTGCGTGACCAGCTCTCGGTTAATGTCTCGCCGAGGTAATTCGAGTCCTTCTTGGTAAATTGCAGGACCTCGGCCAGGATCTGCTGGTACGGCGAGTAGATGGTGATCGTCGCTGACCCGGCTAGATACGGTGTTAGGCGGGACAAGACTGAGATCGGGGATAGCTCGGTCGCGAGGACCAGTCTGAAGAGCGAGATGAGCTGCACTCAAGGGGGATAAAAAAGGCAAATCACCCGTCCCAATTACCGATATGCAGCTCGTCACGAGTAGCGTTGAGATCTGCGACTTGTGCGTTGTGCCGCCGTAATCTCGCTTGAGTCTTCTGGAGGGCTATTGCGGGCATATCTTCTTCAGGGGGCGGCGGGGCTGTATGTCTTCGTCAGCGGAAGTCATACAAGGTAAGCAGACTTACGTCGCTCATACGCTTCGTCCATCTCCAACCAGCTCAACCACTTGACGCATTCCATCTCCCTCTCCCCAAAGTTCATGACGCTGAGTACACCCCAAGCAGGGGGACTATCACTATCCGTGAATGTCAATATCCGTCCGTCACATCCCATGCGGTCCATCATGGCAGCTGTCACTAGACCGCCAGTATCATCAACCACAAGATATCGACCACCCGGGCGGGTGTTGGAGAGGACGAGGAGCTGGGAGAGTGTGTCTTCGCGGAGATGCAAGATGGAATGGGGAGAGCGAAGGGCATAATGATTGACGATATTGGGAGTGGAAGGAGCGAGGGGATGGACTGTCTGGAAGAATCTGTCAACCATCAGCAAGCAGCCCGCTCAGGAGGAAGGGGCGATACTTCTTCTCTTTCCGCTTTCTCCACTTTTCCTTACTGAAATCCGTCTTGAGCCCGAAACGCTCATGCCGTTCCATCTGCCGCTGAATGAGCTCTTCGGCAGTCACACCTTGTGCTCGTAGCTCGACGATCTCCTCTTGTGACAGTAGAGCGGCTTTAGCGGCCTCAGAATCCTCGATGAATTCGTTTGTCTCGGTGATGTCGTCTGAAAGGGCTATAAGCGCGACGCAAGACCGATCGAATAGATCCTCACCTACCACGGCGTCAACCAAGGGCTGCCGTTTCAGGGGACGCAGGACGTTTCCCCATCCCGGACTCGACTTCCCAGCTGAAGCGCCGTCGTCTTTGGCCTTCCCCTTATCCTTATTCCGCTTCTTCCCCTTGCTCTGACCGAACGCTGGTCCATTCGAAAATCCATCAATCTCGGAAGGCGTGCCTGGACGTGAACTTGATGGTTCACCGGAAGAAGGAGTGATCTCGTTGGTGATGTCGTAATGGACGCCAAGGAGTTGATGGGCTGGGAAAGCTCCAAATTTGCCAAGCTGTATCATCCTGTCCGGTATCAGCTTGAACAGCTGTAACTTGATGACGGCTTACCCATCTTTGGAAGCTACAACAGCTTTGACAGAATCACTCGGTAGACGAAGGAGGACGTTGTCACCCTCCTTGATGGTGGTCACCCGTCGGAGCAAGACATCTTCGAGGGGCTCTCGCGGTTCCTCGAGGGTCTTGCGGGTGCGCTTAGAGCTACTCGCTACCGCGGCTTCGGCGAGTGAACGGACAGCATCTGGGACGTCAGGCTCAAGATTATCGACTACTGGTAAGGCGGTCTCGTCCATGACGATGGCAGACTGGTTGATGTCAGCCGGGTCCTCCATGTTGATCGCTCATTCAATGAAAAATTCTACAGCTTTTGCGTTCACTTGAAATCAGGTACCGTCCATCACGTGGCAAGGGAGTTTTGAAAAATAAACCTAAAGGAAATAATCAAAGCCGACCATAAACTGTTGATTCTCCAGCTTCCAAGTCAAACAAGAGCGAAAGCAAGTCTCCCAGAGCAGAAGGGCACGATGGTGAGGCTTAGCGTCATGACCTCTTCGTCACCTCTCTTTTTAATCCTGACACTCCTTCCAGGCGACCAATATCTCCCTCCAACCCACTTCCATGCGAGATGTCACCAAGATGGAACGCATCGGTCGGTCCCTTTCCCTACCCCATTCTCAGCTTATGATCCCCAGGTGCTCACTCCCATATCCACGGACTTGGCCTCGACTCGAACCTCGAGCCTCGAGCGAGCTCACAGGGGATGATTGGGCAGGGAAAGGCACGGAAAGCAGCGGGTGTGATCTTGAAGATGGTACAGAAAGGACGGATAGCGGGGAGATCCATCCTTATGGCTGGACCTCCTAGTACCGGGAAGACCGCTATAGCTATGGGTGGGTCTACTTGCTAAGAGTGAATATCGAGCTAAAGGAGGTTAGCAATGGCGCAGACTCTGGGGAGCGATGTGCCATTCGTGATGCTCACTGCATCCGAGGTTTTCTCGCTCGAGGTATGTCAGCTGATAAGGGCGGGCTCAGGGCTGACGGATTGGGCCGCAGATGTCGAAGACCGAGTCCTTGACGCAGGCGTTCCGACGGTCTATCGGTGTGCGAATAAAGGAGGAGACAGAGTTGATTGAGGGCGAGGTGGTGGAGATACAGGTGGATCGGAGTGTCACCGGAGTGAGTCAGACTGAGTCGAAAACGCGGTCCTTGACTGGCGGATTCATTCACCAAAGTCAACGAAAACAGGCCGCCTTACCCTGAAGACCACGGATATGGAGACGGTCTATGACCTGGGCTCGAAGATGATAGACCAGCTCCAGAAGGAGAAGGTGCTAGCTGGAGATGTCGTGAGCATAGATAAGGCGAGCGGACGGATCTCGAAGCTGGGACGGAGTTTTGGGCGGGCGAAAGACTATGACGCGATGGGCGCAGACGTAAGTCTCACCTCTTGTTCGAGCAACAGCTGATGTTTGCGCGGTAGACTCGGTTCGTGGCATGTCCAGACGGAGAGTTGCAGACGCGGAAAGAAATGGTGCATACGGTATCTTTACATGAGATCGACGTCATCAATTCGCGGACACAGGGTTTCTTGGCACTTTTCGCTGGTGAGCTCATTTACCAGAAGCGAGGAGTCTTTCCTGATTCTGCTAGGCGATACTGGAGAAATCAAACCCGAGCTGCGGGATCAAATCAACACGAAAGTAGCGGAATGGCGGGAAGAGGGCAAGGCTGAGATTGTTCCGGGAGTGAGTGTGTCTTATTCATCATGCTCGTCTCTGCTGATCAGTGCACCAGGTCCTCTTCATCGACGAAGTGCACATGCTCGACATCGAGTGCTTCTCGTTCCTCAATCGCGCTCTGGAAGGTGAACTCGCTCCGCTCGTGGTAATGGCTTCAAACCGCGGCATCACCCGGATTCGAGGGACCAAATACAAGTCTCCGCATGGTATCCCAGTGGATCTGTTGGACCGGATGTTGATCGTTTCCACGAAGAAGTACGACGAGACCGAGACGAAGGAGATTGTCAAGATACGGTATGTTTCATTGTCTCTCTCCATCGCTTGTTCCGGTCCAGCTGATTTGCGTCAGAGCGGATGAAGAGGACGTGAAGCTCTCGCCCGAAGCTTTGGATCTCCTTGCACATATGGGCACCGTCACATCACTCCGATACGCTCTCAATCTCATCGCCCCTGCCCAGCTTCTGGCGCTACGACGGAAATCCGCTAATGTCGAGATTGAGGATGTCCGATTGGCGTACAAGTACTTTTGTGATGTGGAGCGGAGTACGACATACGCCAAGGAGACGAGTGGGATGATGTTTGGAGAAGAGGAGGTGGGAGCGCCGACGATGGTGAATGGGAATGGCGTACACGGGGTGGCTATGGACCTTTCATGAATCGTGACTTATTTGCTACCGTCCCGGAAGCAGATGTCTTGCTGGACACCCCGCAGAAACAGACCTCCTTGTTTTCGAGCATATGGACCTTCCCTGCTGCTGTTGACTCGCAATTACACTCTCCTTCTCACCAAAAGAACTCGACTTGTATCAGTCGGCTCAAGTCATCATGGGAGACCTGGAAACCGCAGCCCTCTCTGGCAGTCTCTTCCGAACCCGCTCCCATTCACCAGCGCGGTCCACCTCAACCCCGTCACCATCCAATCCCGAGGACGAGCTCGCCTCCGACCTCTCTGGACCCTCTTCCCCAATCACTTTTCCCACCCGCGATGGTCCGCAGACCGGTCCGAAAGGAGTCATCGCGGATAGACGAGCACATAAACTGCAATCCCGATTGGAAAGGGAACAAGCGACTCGTGCTCTGGTGAATGAGCAGGAGAAGCGGAGCATGGTGGCGATGACGGTGCATGAGGAAGATGAGGAGCGTGAACGGGAGAGACTGCTCGAAGATGGTCGTGAGGATGGGGATGGGGGAGGGGAGGATGTTGCGCGGTGGAGAAGAGCTCGGAGAGAGGAGTTGGAGAGGGAGAACACGATCGGTGATGGAAGAGGGGGAGGGGGATCTGTGAAGCGAGGTGGGCTGAGACAGATCGGGAGAGAAGGGTTCGTGGTGGCTGCGGAAAGACCGGGTTGGGTGGTCGTTCTCATCTACGAGCCTGTACGTCGCCCCCTCTCTTCTACCAAATTCAGTCTGATGCGAGCAGGACGTTCCCCGATGCCAAGGCCTCCTAAAATCCCTCCTGCAACTCTCCTTCACACTCCCTCCCTCCTCGATCATTCGAACCCCACTATCCCTCTTCCGAGCCGAAGCGTCCGACCTCGATTTCTCGCTGCTGCCGAACGGGGAACCGGATTTGGATGTTTTGCCCACGATGTTGGCTTATAGGGATGGGGAATTGGAGAGGACTTGGATCCGGGTGGATTGGGAGGTCGGGGAGGAGGGCGTAGAGGGGATGCTCAGGAGGTGCGTTGGCTTCTCTCTGTCTAGAAAGGGGGCACTGAAGGCTGATATGAGCAAGGGAGGGGATATTGCCGTCACGAGAAAGACTGGAGCTGGGGACACCGAACGTGATGGACGTATCTGATGATGACGAATGAAACGGACTGGAGGTTCCGAGCCTGCGAGCAAGGGAGGAGGATCCACTAGGCATCTGGTCATTGCTCTGGTCGCATCCTTGATAGGTCGATCTGCTAGCTCTCGTTCATCAGGATTGGTCGCAGCCAGCTTGCACATCCGTAGAATCCGAGGGGATTCGGCTGTTCGTACACCGCTCGATCGGCGCGAGCTTCCACGGCTGGAAATGTAGGATCTAATGGAACGGGCATGGACAATCGTCTGCATAGCTCCATCTCTCTGGGAAGATCATGGTTCTCGCACACCCATAGCCCTCGCTTGAGGAGACCACTACCCGCGGTCAGCATCAGCTCGACTGCCTCACCGCTTAGCGATCATCACTCACCCATTGTGAAGGTATAGGTCGGGTAGGAGCGATATGTCGAACCTAGAATAAGCCGCTCAGCCATGACGGTACAGAATGGTAAGATGGGGAGCCCACCTCCTTCTGCGCGCTCAATCGCCACGCTCCGAAGGTCATGATGCCGATGAGGACGCAGGAGATGGCGGTGTTGCTCGCCCAATTGGAGGGGCGGGTCCACCAGCCGCCTGAGGGGGACAAAATTGGTCGGCCATAGTAGCGGAACGGGGCAGACGAAGAAACACGGAACGACGGAATCGAAATGGCGATGAACGAGGACAAAACGGCTGATGGAAGCGATGTTGTGACATTAAAGAAACCTGAAGCGCACCTGAAGGACTCCAAACTTCTTTCGGGTAAGGGAAATGTCCCTATGGCCCGTCGATCAATATCGGACAACAGATACCATAGCCTACGAGGCTGGAACACTGGAACGCGACTCACACGCGCCTGTATGCGGGATCCGTCGTCAGCACTCATGCGGAGGAGCAGTACTTGGGAGACTCACCATGATGACCGGATCAGTATGGCGGTAGTCACTTCGCAGATGGAGATCAAGGGAGTCTGGCTGGTCGGTGTATCGGATGCTGGTGTGACACGCCTAATTCGAGAGTTAGCCGAAACGGATATCATCTGGCCGCAAGCCTAAGCTCTAGGCGCCATTCCAGCCAAACTTTACGATTGGGTCGGGCAATTTCGGAGCGTGACCCGTCAGATTCCGTCAAAACGTTATTGAACCTTTAGATCTACAATCATTCTTTCGCCATCGCTCAATCCTCTTCTCAGAGTCACTCTAAACATCACACACTTCGATCGTCCATCATGGGTGTCGAAAAGGGTAAGTCCTGCCTCTCTTCGGTGATGACTACCTCGATGGCTCCAGCTGGGCCCGATCGACGTCGATACAGTGTATTTTCCGGGGCGCTGATGATCCAACAGGAGACGCCAAAAAAGGCGCCTCGATCTTCAAGGTCTGTCCATCATGAAACACCTTACCCCAACATCGGCTCGCCACCCAGACCACTGCTCCATCTCAGACACCGTATCCACCCCCCCCTGCCCCCCTCGTAACTCTTACAGCTTGCTGATACTGGATCCAGACCCGATGTGCCCAATGCCACACCCTAGGCGCAGGCGAGCCCAACAAAGTCGGCCCAAACCTGCACGGTCTCTTCGGCCGTCATACCGGTCAGGTCGAAGGTTATTCTTACACCCAGGCCAACATCAACAAGGGGATCGAATGGGTATGCCTTTCCCTTCCCGCCTTCTAGGTGGAAGATCGCTGATGGTAGATAGGGGAACGACACGCTGTTCGACGTGGGTCTCGATCTCAAAAAGGAGGTGATGATTGCATGCTGATGGCTTTGATGTAGTACCTTGAGAACCCGAAGAAGTATATCCCGTGAGTCCATCGGGTCTGTGTCATGTGGGTGTCGTTTGCTGATCGCGCGCAGTGGCACGAAGATGGCGTTCGCGGGTCTCAAGAAGGCAAAGGACAGGAACGACTTGATCACCCATCTCGCGGAGGCTGTGAGTGTCCCTTCTTACGCGCCATACCTCAGCACCTCAGCTCCTCCCTCGCTCGATTACCGCCCTTCCGATTTTGCCTTGTCTTCATACGACTTTTGCTGATCGGACATAACAGACTAAATAAACGATACTGCCTTCACGAGGATGGTAGAGGTTCATAGAGGTGCGAAGATAGTATATCGGCATACTTGTCGAAACACGTAGTTCCCTGCATGATGCATTCACTCCTCTCACAAAGCATTGAGCCTGATGATCGTTCCGGAAATGCAGTTGATTCATGGTCTACGAGTACACCTGATGACGTGTCCCTCTGAATGACAAAGGGCATAAAGTTGCAGGGTACTGGCAGGTAGACGTCACATATCATGGAGATGCCTATGGAGATCAGCACGTATACCAGTATTCCTCGAAAAGCTAGTCACCAGAGAGATACGTCCTACGGTGGTTCTGCTACGGGAAGCGCACAATAGGGATGCCGCAATGCTTGGGATACACTTATCCGGGTCTCGGGATCGAAGTCGAGGAGCCGGACGATGAGATCGAGGAAGAGCTTGTTATGCGAGTTGTTCGGCGGTATGATCTCCTGAGGATAGGTCAGATTGTCCCCTGTTTGCCGCAAGATGTGGCGCACTGCAAGGCTTTTTAAGCCTTTGACAAACTTGCGGCTCGATCTCGAGACAGATGGGTTCGGATAGTCGATCTTATTCCCCTTGAAGAACTCAGGTTTCTTCAGCCTGCGAATACCTTGTCATCAGCCTGAATACCCCACATCATCAGCGCGGACTGACCGTCCTCGTTCAACCATCCATTGAGGCATCTTTCCCATAACCACCTCCATCATCGCAAGGTGCTCGAGGTTGTCGTGTGTCTGAAACAAGGCGTCTCCGGTGAAGAACTCGACAAGGATGCAGCCGATGGAGAAGAGGTCACAAGGATAAGACCACGGCGTGCCTGCACATCCATTTAGCGTTGTAGGAGATATGTGGAGGGAAGAGCTGAGGAAATCGCGTAGACGCGGAGGTCCCGTTGCGCCGTCGACGCCCATGAAGGGCGAGAGACTCTCAAGGAATAGAGGGTTGACAGAATAGAGGGGAAGAGTAGGGCTGAAGGCGCCTACCGAGAATGATCTCCGGCGCCCGATAATGCCGTGTGCTCACCACCGACGAGTGATACTCATTCTCGAAAGTCGCCGATCCAAAGTCGATAAGCCGTATATCCGTATTCCGCAGTATTGACTTTGACTTGGCGTTCTTCGCCTACATCTCAACTTTTGGCCCCAGTCTGAGACTCACTCTTTGACCCTGTAATCTCGCTTCATTCGACACGAGGAGGATATTCTCCGGCTTCAGGTCGGTATGCACTAGCTTCAATCGGTGGAGGACTACCTATCAGCATGTATCCAGGGGACCGAACGTACATCCAACGCTCTTGAGCAGACTCTTTGCGAAATCCTGGATATGCCGTTCGGGAAACGGCTGAAACGAGTTTTGCTTGAGGAAGTCGAACACGCTCATCCCGTACAGCTCGGATACCAAACAAGGGTGATTACGAAAATCAAAATGCTCGTCAAGGTGGATGCAGTTGCTACCCACGGTCAGCACTGGTCGGAAGAGAGGAAGTTTCGACCTACTTGACATTAGGGGGATCATGCTTCTTGAGCGTCTCCAGCACACGTATCTCGATCTTGCTGGCATCTCGATACTTCTGGACGGCCCGGATGACCTTGATGGCCACTTTCCGCCGTGTCTCGATATGTCTTGCTTCCACGACCTTGCCAAATGTCCCTTGGCCAAGTAGCCGCACGATTTTGTCTGGAGTCAGCGATGAAACGACTGCCGAACGTACATCTTCCACCGATGACGTCGTCAGGAATGACGTTGTAGTGCCCCTCGCTATCATCCCAAGGTGGATTTGCCGGTGTTGCAGCGGCCGATGCTGCAGGCGCTTTGGGTTGAAGTGCTGCCTGTGTTGCATGTGTTGAAGCGGTGGTCTGTCGTCAGCAATAGTCTTGGTGACGAGGACTCACCCCTGACGGCTTCGGCTTTGCCTTCTTAACGCTACCCGCATCCGACACCTCGTCCGCCTTCCGCTTCTTCGCACTTCCCGCCATACTCGAGCTCCCATTCGCGCTATGCCCGTTCACCATTGCCGCCTCTGTTGCTGCTTGTGCTCTCGTCCTCTTCCTCGGTAATCGACTAGGACTCTCGCTATCATTGATCACGATCACCTCCTTCTTCTGTCCGATACTGTCGTACGTTTGCTCCATCGTCCACCCGTTCCCTTTTGCTGTGATCTTGTGCCGCGAACTGCTGGATGACATGGTCTGTGGTGTCAGGGGAGTCACCTTTCCCGAACTACCGCCGGCAATGGCGGCCTTCTTCCGCGGAGGCATGTCGCCAGTGGGCGGAGAGCCAGAGTAGTTGAAGCGAAGAGGGGGAGGGATCTGGAATGGCGAAGTCCGAACAGTGGAGGGGTGAGTGAGGAAGGGGGGTGGTGCGGAGGGATGGGTCGGTACTTGTGTCGATTGTCCGTGTAGGGAACTTGGACGACGACTACGATATTGACTAGGTCCTACTCCGCTCGGGCCACTAGCGAAGGGGTGAGTGTAGGATGGCCTTCCGAGAGGATCTTTCTGTTCGATCGGATGAAGAGGTGGGGGCCAGAGGGGGTATGACGGGTGAATCGAAGCCGTGAGCGGGGGATGTGGAGACCTGAGGTTACGTTCGACGATGGATGAGCTGGATGATGCTGAGAGTGGATTGGAAAGATGGTTGAGAGGTACAGGGTAAGGTGAATGTGATGATTCTGAGCTGTGTCGATGGGCTTCGGCGTTCCGACCGTTGTAAGGGTGCTGCGCTCCCGATGGATGGGTTTGAAGATCGTACGTGAAGCGAGTAGGGTATGGAGCGGATGTACTATTCGATATCCCTATCGAGGGGTAGCTGGTGCCGGAATGATTGTCTTGATAGCGAAGTGAACTGTGCGGAGAAAATCCCTGAGGGTGGAAGGTCGTGTTGGTGATCTGAGTTGGGAATGTTGATGCCGCAGTGTAAGGCAGGTATATGGAGGAGGAGGTCGAGTTTCGGTGTTGGGAAGGGTTCATGAAGGAGAATGCCAGCCCGTCGTCGAGTTGAGGTTTGGACGGGAGGGATGATTGGGTAGGTGGATATAGGCTCTCGGTCCGTCGGATGCTATCCAATTCTTCAGGCGGCCTTCCACTTCATCCAAATCCACTAGAATTCGCCTATAATCCGAATGAAGACGGTGTCAAGAGAGTAGCAGACAGGGTCGACGTCATGCATGTGCCAAGTCCGATGCGGTCATCCCCCATGGACCCCCTAATGAACCCCTGTTACAAGGGTGAACCTCTCCATCCGCAAGCCTTAGTCTCGTCACCCCTCCTTGAATTTTCTCCGTGTAAAGACTGTGCAAACTCGTCTCAAGTTTTGACCCGTTCCCGCAGTGATCCCCCTTTGACACCTGTGCATCACTCGGGAAAGGCGGTGTGTGCCAAACTCTGGGATAAATCGTTTCTCGCGCATCACAGAGCCCGGTGTGGCGTTTCATGTTGGCACTCTGGGTAGCTTTTATCTGGGTCAATGGAGGACAGTGTGGGTAGCGATGGGTCGGCTGTCCCGGCCTAGACAGTATGTATAACCGTAAGGCAGTAGATTCATACGCTCTCCCACAGCAACTCCTCGCCATACGCATTCGGACGCTCCGCCCGCAGATACGCCTCAAACGTGCGTTTCAACACTGTCGACCAACTCAGGTCCACCTCGTCATCCATATCCTCTCTGCTCGTGACACCCTCATCGGTTACGGGAGATGTGTCGAGGTTCTCTTGGACAGCGGTATCTTCGTCCGCTCGCGCGGCCTCGCGAAGGGCTCTCTCGCCCTTGGCGAAGCGCGCACCCAGGTCAGGCCAATTGCGAGACGGGTCGAAAGGGAGCCACCTGGACCCATTAGTCGGTATGAGCAGGGCTAGAGAGAACGCACCAAAAATTGTGGAAGTGATAGGAGAAGGCGCCGCGGAAGAAGCCGTCGAAACCTAAAGGTTGCGCCCCAGCGGTATCGAATTTGTCGTTCGAGAAGAAGACGGAGAACCTAGGGGGACACTTCATCAGAATTGTCTAGACAAGCGGGAATCACCCACTCCTGGAAGTAGGGGAACGGTGGTCTTTCTCGTTGATATCGTTCCATGTTAAGCCATGCCGGATCGAATACTGCATCCGGCACCCTGAAAAGCAGCTTCTCCAGACCTGAATCCTTGAGATACCGCGAGATAGTCATAGGGTGGAAGTCCAGCCCGTTCTCCAAAGCCGTTTTGAAGAGGAACGTGCTGAGCGCGGAACCCTTGTGCAACTTCAGTACGGCGGTATTGTACTTCTGATGCCATGACCAGCGATAGGCGAATTGTCCCCGATAGTTCCACAACTCCTCCCAATCGCGCAGGAAGATGGTATCCGCATCGAGATAGATCCCGCCGAATCGGTGAGTGAGCACAAACCGGGCCATGTCCGAGAGGATGACTGATAAACGATCGTAGTCGCTCTCTGAAGTCGAGCCGACCTTCTCAAATATCGTCTCCTTCTTTTTCCGGGGAGCTAGCGCTTCGGCCACCGCCTCAGCCTCAGCCTCCGATGCGATCACCTCGCCTAGTTTAGGATCGTCCTCGGAAGCTCTCGATGTTGGAGTATGCTGCGGCGCGGCTTGCTTGTAGGTGTTTCCGCCCGAATTGAAGATCGGCATATCGCGCCAATGAGGTTTGAGTTCCGGGACTCCGTCAAGCTGCTCCGTCGTGTTCCACATCTTGAACTTGACCACGTCTCGGAAACGCTCATGCAGGAAAGGAGCGGCCCAGGAGTTCGTGGCCAATTGCTCGTACATCTCACGTTTGGCTGAAGGGTTCGGAACCGCCGCAGCTGGACCGGGGTTGATCCAGACCCAGAACTGAGGTCGGCAGGCGTTGCGAACGATATCGGCTTGTTCTTCAAGGGGCTGGTCGAGTCCAAGATTCTGGGTGAAGAGGAAGGATATCACGGCCATATAAGGCTTGTCGGTGAATGGGCCTGCCCAGAACATGTGGAAGATTCGGGGATGCAAGGGCTCACAAGGGTTGCTGGCTTCGTACGTCCCCAGCACCGGGAAGGGGGCATCCAGAGTCAGCGGAGAACGGGATAATCCCGGCGCTCGGCTGGTCGGAGGCCGAGCGGACCAATTCATCTGCCGTTCCGTGGTGGGGTTCTCGAAGTAGACTTGCTTATATGTGGTGAGGTAATTGCCCCGTCGGACGAGCTTGCCAACATCGAGACCACCTCCGATACGCAAGAATTCGAGGCAATCGCGCACATACTTCCGTAAGTAAGGTCCCGATTTCAAGGCTTACCTTATTGGTAGTCAAGTCGCATTTGTCCAGTACCATGTCCAAGTCAAGTACACTTCCAGGTGAGGGGCGAGCAGGGAAGCCTGGTTGTGATTCTCTGGTATCCCAGATGGAGACGTACTGCCGGTCGGGTCCCACACCGATGACTTGAGTTCTCGGAGAGTTTGTAGTGCGTTGATGATAGGCGACGAGTGGGCTGTGGGAAGAGGTCGATGGGAGGAGAATCTCCGGGACAGCGGGATTGTTTATGGTCGAGGCGAGAGGTAAGTGATCCGGAGCTGCAACTCAGCGGTGCTACGAGATGGTCGACTCACGTTGTCGCGTGCTTGGGTAGTGCCCGCTCAACACCTCCCACTCCCAAATCATCGCCAGCTCCTCGGGTGTCAAGATGAGAGTACTCGGATCCACGAATGGTGGTGACCAGGTATTCCGTCCATCTCTGCTCTTCCTGAATCCCAGCAGGAAGAAGCAGAAGCAGACGAGAAGGACCGCTGACAGCAGAATTCGAAGAGACGAGCTCGGCCGGGGTATCCGACTGTATAATCGCGGCGGAATGGGTAGGCATACCCGCAAGTATTGTTTTGACCGGTGAGGAGAGTGAGAATGAGAGGAGTGGTAGTTCTTCGATGTGGAGGAGAAGCCATTGCCGTTGAGGATTGATTCTGAATGCGAGCTGCGGCTGAACCGAGGGAGAGGGACGTAGAGGACAGTGAACCACCGTGAGCTCCCGCTGTAAGACGAGCTCGGGCTGTATAGATCGAATTTCTTCTCCGGATCAGGCGTAAAGATTGGCAAGGGCGACCGACGAGGCTTCGTGCCGGTTGTATGTCGCTTGGTCTGACCAAAGAGCGACATTGGAGAAGTGAATGGTGGAAGGAGCGCCCGCCTCAGCCGACAGACCTAAGGTGAAGCAGCAGCCTGTGCAATGACTTCTGATACCCTGTGGGCGTCTGATGGCGTGAAGGGGTCGATCCAGCGCTGTTCGGGGATTTTCCAAGCAACGACTGTAGAAGGCTTGGGGAAGTAGACGGGTATCCGATTTTCAAGTCGGCAACGTCGGAAAGGTCACGGCGATTCTTGAGGAGCGAACGGTTGTGTCGGCAGCCGTCGTGCGGGCGGCGAGGTCCGGAGTTTGAAAAGCAATTGTTACGTGACTGCGGATGCACGTGGCAGATTTCAACCCAAAGGTCAGTAAGCTAAACTAGTATTTTGTTACCGATGCTAATGCTTGTGAAACAAATCCTAGGCGTTCTACTCTCCCGCCGCCGACCCGCTCGCTATATTGTTCTTGTCAACGACGTTAATCGCCTCCACTCGTTTAGTCCCTTTATCCATAGACTTATCTTCCCTTCGTATATACATCGACGACCATCTTGAAGACTTTCAAGACGACCCGCTCGTATTTGTCGAGACCAGCCTGAAACCGCACCTATGAACATCGTCGACTTTCGATGACCAGCCTACGCGGCGGACATTAGCAGGTCAACATGCCAAACTTCTCCAAGCACCTCGAGGTGCCCTCGCTGGCGCAGAGGTTGAAATCTGTTGTGATCAACTCGCTCAACTTTTATCGAGTCCACCTTATCGTCTTCGGCATCGTAAGAGCTCCGATTTCCGCTTGGTTCAGTCTAATCGGAGATAGATACCTCTGATCACTTCCGCCATGATGTGGGGCACTTCGACCGAATTTCATATCCCCTACGTTGACTGCCTCTTCATCTGCATGTCCGCTTTGACAGTCACCGGGCTAGCAACGGTGAACCTGAGCACCCTGAACCCCTTTCAACAGTCAATAATCTACGTTCAAATGGTCATTGGCAGCTTGGTGAGTCCGGTGAAATGGCGCAAAGCTGATAAAGAGACATTCGTATCCATCATCATGATCGCCGTCCGATTGTAGGTTCCAATGTAGAAGCTCCGCTGATGACCAGACACTTCTTCCGCTCCAGGTTCAGACACGTCTTGCAAGAGCGACAGAAGATGCGACGCTCATTCAGCGTATCGAAGACGATCTCGAGGGTAACACCATCCGGAGCTCCTCTCAGCGCTTTTCGGAGACGGTTTGGATCGGGAGACAAGGCTGAAGACGGAAAGGTGAAAGAGTCGTTGCGAGCCTAGCTGATGACTCAGGAGCAGCACGAGATGAATGGTCGCTCGTCCGAGGACACAACATCGTCTCCTTCCTCCCTCATTGCTAAGGCGAATGGCGCTTCTCCATCTCTTCGGCCTCAGCCTTTACGAACGCAGAGTGGGCGTCCAGGCAAGCCAGGCAAGCGGAAGGTCTCCAAGGGCATGATCAAGCGCGTCGAGGGGGGCGGAATGGGACTGATGAATCCTATGGGATGGTACGATGCAGAGGGGGGTGAGACACTGGAAGACGGGGAATCGCCACAACTCGACAATCCCCCGAGTCCTCTCGATCTGGTTAGCTCTAGTGCTACGGAGGGGTCAGCTTACGATGAGGCTGTGGAAGACGAGGAGGAACCCCCGGTCATCACAGACAGCCCGACCGCTATCGAGGCGAGCCAGTGAGTCCAACAGAGTCTGGCGAAACTCATGTGTAGGCCACCGTCAGTGAAGATTCCCTACGCTGGTCGGGTCTTGACCGAAGGTACGTCTCTAAGTGGTCCTGAGCTGAATATCAGACGCGTTCCCTCGTTCCCGGACAATCGCTTTCGACGACGGAGCCGATGGAGTCGACCACGATTACCGCGAAGATAGGGCCGCCACATCACATCGAGAAGGAGGCTTCTTGCCGAGGTCCGCCACTGCTCGGAGCATCGGGGGAGACGGTATGTTAATCGGTGCTCGTAGTATCGAGTTGACGCAGACCCAGGCCGCATACCGCGTACTCCTACCACTGGCGCATTCCCTCGGACCGTCTCGCTTCATCCAGTAGCCAGCCGCAGCCCAGATACTAGATTGAGCGGGTTTGGCGGATTCCCCACTCCCTTCCAAATCGCCAAGGGTCTCGTTAATCGGGTGGCGCCGAAGGCTTCGAGAACGCTCACGAGATCATTCACCGTACCTCGGACGGACACAATCTCTGGGCGTGGCACCATCTCGGATGATGGCCAGCAAGGCAAGGAAGTGCCATACATCTCCTTCTCCGCCGTTGTTGGGCGGAATTCCCGCTTTACAGCTTTGACCGACGAGCAAAAGGACGAGCTGGGTGGCGTGGAATACCGGGCTCTCCGAGTCCTTATCTACATTGTGATAGGAGTATGTGACCTTTGAGAGCTCAATTGACGATCCTCAGTATTTCATCTTCGTGCAAATTGCAGCCTTCATCATCATCGCACCCTACATCGGAGCCGGCGGGCGGTATGACCATGTCTTCAATGCTCAGCCACGATTGGTTCGAATACCGTGGTACGCGCTGTTCCAGTCTGTCTCGGCCTACTCCAATACGGGCATGAGCCTCGTCGATATGAGCATGGTCCCGTTTCAAACAGCCTACCTGATGATAGCTGGTAAGTGAGAGCGCCGGTGCTTTAGCTGATATCAGTCATGATCGTCCTTATCTTCGCTGGAAACACGGCTTTCGTGAGTTTTCCATGTGACCTGGTGTCCACGCTGATCAGACTCCAGCCTGTTTTGTCTGTAGATCTTCTCTCGGCGAGGTAACTGCTGACGAAAAGGCATGCAGCTTGCGCCTTACCGTGTAAGCACACCGGTCGAATCGGCGCCTATGGTACTTACGTAGTTCAAAGATGGACTATTTACCGAATCGTCCCCGCCTCATCTCGAGTGAGCGAATCGCTCAAATTCCTGCTGGATCATCCTCGACGGTGAGCCTAGCAGTTAAATCAACATGTACGAAGCCTCATACATCTTATAGCTGCTTCGTCTACATGTTCCCTTCCACCCAGACCTGGGTCCTGGGTTTAGTCATGCTTAGTCTCACGTACGTCAAGCTTGCGTGGGGTCTTGACTGACCGACCTAGCTTGACCGATTGGGTCAGCTTTCTGGTGTTAGATCTTGGCAATCCGTGAGTGCAATCAGGTCGCTGCAGCGCTGACGACAGAGTCATCACTTCGATTCCTATTGGAACGCGAATTGTTTCGGCTTTTCTACAGTCGAGCGCCGTGCGTGCGGCTGGTTTCAGCATCGTCCCTCTAGGTTCTCTTGCTCCGGCAGTAAAGTCAGTACCCTGCTATGAATAAGAGAGCTTAGCTAATATTTACTCAGAGTGCTATATGTGATCATGATGGTAGGGTTCGCCTGCTATCCCGGGCTGACGACAGTACATTTCGGTCTATCCCATCGCGCTCTCCGTGCGGTCGACCAATGTTTACGAGGAGCGATCGCTCGGCTTATTCAACGAAGATCCCGGAGAGGCGATCGATGAGACCGAGAAGGGTGCACAAGCCGTAGCGAAATATATGTCGTGGCAGTGAGTATCACGAGGCGAACTGTCTGACGATCTCAGCGCTCGGCGGCAGCTTGCCTTTGGTTGGTCGGAAAAAGATGGCTATTGCTGATGACAGATATCTGGTGGCTTGGACTAGCGCTTTGGCTGATTTGCATCATCGAGGTGCTCTCCTCCTCTTTAACCGCGATCCCGACTAACCGCCTGCTAAGCGGGGCCACCTGGATGATGGTGCCAACGCCGCTTGGTTCAACATCTTCAGTGTCATCTTTGAGCTTGTGAGCGCGTATGGCACCGTCGGTCTGAGCCTGGGTCTTCCTTACGATAATTATTCGTAAATGTCAGTCTCTGACCAAGATCTGACGTCTTTCAGGTTCTGTGGAGGTTTCCGGAAATTGTCGAAGCTTGTCATAATCGTTGTGATGCTGAGAGGTCGGCATAGAGGATTGCCAGTAGCGGTGAGCAAAAGTATCCGGAAAAAGAGGCCAAGAGCTGACTCGAGCCCGAAATTCAGATCGACCGAGCTGTGATGTGTATGTCTCCTTCGCGCCGTGGACGAGCCTTCTGACAGTGTTCCAGTGCCGAAAGACTTCACTGCAGCGGAGGAAGAAGCCTGGGAGGAGGTAGAGTCCCGCCGTGCCATGAGGCGAGGCTCCGCCAGCAATACCAATGAGAATGTCGCCGCTTTCCGCCAAGGGTCAGATTCTGCCATCCTCCACGGTCGTCGAGGATCGTCATCCTCGGCACCGCAGACTGGATCGGCGAATAGGAACTCGTCGCCCCCGCCTACAGGTCAAGCATCAGCCGTGACGACTTCACCGAACAGTCCGACCTCACTGCAGTTTAGCCTGCCCCGGAACAGCGTGGATCGGCAACGGTCGCCTGTGGCATCGCGGACAGGCGCGTTGAGTCCGGTGAGGGAGAATTCGATGTCTCGGGATCCTTCGAGGGTACGTTAGAGGAGTCGTATCTACTTGCGTGAATCTCGGTCGTTGCATGGTCATCTAGCATAATATCCAAGATCTATTGTTGCATCAGGAAAGTAGCTCTTTAATTCCCTCTTAGCATTTTAGACGAGTAGCAGCTTGATCGAATGAGCTGATATTTACCGGTCATGCTTGTCTTCCCGTCGTGGACGAGTCGATGAATATGACTACATGCTGCTGACCTGTCGTTGGTAGTCCGTCTATCGCCCATCGAACAGCTTCATCTCCTCTTCGAAATCGTCTCGTCCACCGCACTCCGCATCTCCGCAATCGTCTTTGCAGGATCCTTCGACCCAAATATCGCCGTACCCGCAACGAGCACGTTCGATCCTACGTGAATTGCCGGCATCAGAAACGCCTCACACCCCCATGAAACCAGCCTACCAGCCTCTGCGCACTGAAAAGCATTCCCCACCCCAACACCACCATCAACCTGTATATTCTTCTCCGGAAACCTCTTTCTCAACTCGGCCACCTTCTCAAGACACTCTGGCATGAACTTTTGTCCCCCCCGTCCAGGGCGGACGGTCATGACGAGTAGGAGGTCGACGGAGTTTCCGAGGGTGTCGGTTATGGAGGATGAGGGGGTTTCTGGGGAGATGGCGAGGCCTGCTAACATGCTGTGGGAATGGATCAGGTCGACCATTTCGGATGGGTTTTCTGGCGGAGGGTTTAGCAAGGTAAGGGAAGGAGAGAGGGACGGACGGGTCGCTTCGAGGTGGAAGGTGTAGAGCTTGCCCCCGGCTTTGGCGACTTCTGGCACCCACTGTACCCGTCAGTACCTGCCTTGAAGAAAGGAAGGGGAGCAGCCTACTTTGGCGGGATCAGCAACCATCATGTGACAATCCATAAAGATGTCAGGGACGTTGTCGTGTACGCATGTGAGGATTGGGGCACCCATGGTGATGTTAGGCACGAAGTTGCTGGTTTGCGTTGAGCTTGGGATGTAACCCAAACCGAGTCGAGCTCACCCGTCCATGACATCTAAGGACTAGTCAGAATTACCGAATCCGTGCGACCAAAAAGATCGAAGACGGGTCAACATGATCGCAGGACTCACCCATATGCAGCCAGTCGGCGCCGTTAAACATCATACGCCGACATTCCGCGCTGAGGTTCGAGAGGTCGCTCTGTTGAGGTTCAGCGAAGATCTTCCCTATCATGCCACTGCCAGAGAGACAGAAAACTGCGACTAACAGCTAAGACCGAAGGCGAGATGACGGCTTTCGCCATTTCGATGTCTATCCTGCTATTGAGGGATTTGCGGGAGACAGTCTCATACAGGCATTCTACAGCTCGAGAAAGCAACCACGTGAATGTATATCTTTCGGATATGTTTTTCTGATTAATCCAGAGCGAGATTGGCACTCGTCTCGAGTGCTTCGAAGTGATAAATATTCGGTCTCACTACCGCACTTGTTCAATCTACACGGCCGGCCGTCCAACCTAGTTCCCCCCTGCATTAGCTCGGTCAACCCAGATCATGGCCGGTCCACTGTCCGTCGAGGACATACTCGCAAAGCAAAAGGCCGACCGCGAAGCTGCAGCGAAGGTCAGACCTCTCTGCTTCCCGCTCCTTTCAGCGCTGACCTTGTTCCAGCCAAAATTCCTTTCGAAATCCGAGCGGGCCGCCCTCGCGCTCGAGAAGCGTAACGCTGAGGTCAAGCTTGAGCAGGAGAAGGGGGATATCGAAACGAAGGAGCGGATAGACTTCGAGAGGGCTGCGGAGGAGGAACGGCGGAGAGCTGAGTCTGCGCGGTACGGTGCAAGCAATGGGAATGGGAATGATGGGAGATGTGAGCGGTCGAATGGGTTCAGGAGCAATACTGACCATTTCTTAGATGACCGGTATGGTCGCCCAGATGGTCGATATGGACGGGACGACCGGTATGGTCGGCCTGACTCCCGCAATGACCGGTACAATCAGCAAATGCCCGACAACCGCAATGGCGCACCCCAGCAGAATGGAAACGGCCATAGTAATGGCTACGGGAACGGGTATCCAACTGCATCCCGTAGACATGGCCCGCCCATTGGCCCTCGCCGTCAGCAGAATGGCCATGCTATCGCTCCCTCTCCACTCGCATCATCATCCACTATGACCGGCTCGCCAAAGCCTACACCGCCAGGCGATGTAGCCCTTCCGACCGATAATGAACTATCTACGATTCGAGCCCGTTACCTTGGTCAGAAAGCAGACAATAAGAAGCCTCGGCTCAGGAAGGCGGCTGACAAGAAAGTCATATTCGATTGGAATGTGAGTGACGATACGAGCGCGATGGAGCAGGGGACTTGGACTAGCGAGGTCAAGGGGAAGGGACCCGGTGGAACGATGTTTGGGGGCAGGCTGGCGGGATTCGATGAGCGAGGGAAAAACACGGGTCAACAAGGTGACTCGGTAGACAAGTAAGTAAATGTCTATTGTAGCTAGAGCTCTTGGGCTGACCCCTTGCAGTCACGCCGATGCGCTTGAGCGGAGACGAGCTGGCAGAGGGAACAACGACGAGCGGCACTGGTCCGACAAGCCTCTCGACGAGATGAAGGACCGGGATTGGCGAATCTTTCGAGAAGACTTCAGTATCGCTGCGAGAGGAGGAGCTATTCCCGCGCCGCTACGTACCTGGTACGAGTCGACTATTCCTCCGAAAATCCTTCAGGTCATCGATGAGGTCGGGTACACGGAACCGAGTCCGATCCAGCGGCAAGCGATCCCCATTGGGATGCAGAATCGCGACCTCATCGGTATCGCCAAGACAGGTAAGTATCTTGGCTGTGTAACTCCACCCTTCTCTCCCTCGCCCCACAATAGGGGCCTCGGAGTCCTTATTCATCAGTCCCTATTCTATCTCGTCGTTCTCCCAATTTCACTCATTCCGCGGTACTTGACCCTGCACGTGCTGAACCAGGGCTTAGGTTCCGGTAAAACCGCGGCATTCGTCATCCCCATGCTCGACTACATCAGTCACCTTCCCCCTCTCGATGACAGCAATCGTCAACAAGGCCCGTACGCTCTGATCATGGCACCAACTCGTGAGCTCGCTCAACAGATCGAGGTCGAAACACATAAATTCGCCCTCCCCCTCGGCTACACCTCTGTCTCCATCATTGGTGGTCGATCAGTCGAGGAGCAGCAGTTCGCTTTACGAAACGGCGCAGAAATCGTCATTGCTACGCCTGGTCGACTCAAAGACATGATTGACAAGAGCATGCTGGTTATGTCTCAATGTCGGTATGTAGTGATGGACGAAGCGGACCGAATGGTCGATCTCGGCTTCGAAATCGACCTCAACTTCATCCTTGACGCCATGCCCTCGACTTTCATCAAGCCTAACACCGAGGAAGCTATGCAAGTGTCGAACGAGTGGAGAGGCTGGCGCGTGACGACCCTCTTCTCCGCCACCATGCCTTCAGCAGTCCAAAGACTCGCTCTGAAATACCTTCGCAAGCCCGCTACGGTTACCATCGGTGTTGCCGGCGAGGCTGTCGACACTGTCGAACAGCGTGTCGAATTCATCCACGGCGATGAGAAGAAGAAAGCGCGTCTTATCGAAATATTGAGATCAATATCTGGACCCAATATCGTCTTCGTCAACGAGAAAGCAGGGGCAGATGGACTCTTGAGGCATCTTCGCCAATCAGGTGTATCCGCGACAACCATTCATTCAGACAAAACTCAGACTCAGCGAGAGGCCGCACTCCAGGCTCTGCGCAACGGAGAGGTCAACGTGCTCGTGGCTACCGACATTGCCGGACGAGGTATCGACATACCAGACGTGAGCCTGGTCCTGAACTATAACATGCCGAATGTGATCGAGAAATACATCCATCGAATCGGACGTACTGGTCGCGCGGGCAAGACGGGACTGGCTATCACCTTCTTGAGCGACAATGATGAGGAGACTATGTATGAACTCAAGCTCGAGATTGCGAAGAGTCCTATCTCGACGATGAACCCGGAGCTAGCGAGACACGAGGCCGCGAGGCAGAAGGTGACGAGAGAAATGAAGGTGAGTGGTCATCCTACGACGGGTATCAGCTGATGCATTTCCGTAGCGGAAGAGGGACGAGCAGGAGGAAGACTAAGCTTGATGGGGAGCGTACGAGAATGCGGGAGGTCTGGGTAGACTGCTGCCGGTCAATATTAAGATGCAGGAAAGAATGCCTCCGGCAAGCTCCGGCCGGAAATTAGCCGAGCCATAAGTTATCAGTCGCGTGTGCGATCATTAGTCGGGCGAATTCCCCTTAACTGCTACATTCTTTTGCAACGGCTGTCCGTGAACAATGAAGTCACTCGCTGCAGCTTCACGAAAGGGCGTTCGATTGACAGTCGCTCGAGCAGCACCAGCTCTACCGCTTGTAGTAGATCGACAAGCTGATTTCCGAACCTCTATCTTCGAGTCGACGCCACCTCGGCCATCCCGGACGTCAAACCGAAGAGCCTTTGCATCTCTCCCCACCGAGCCGCTTGCACAATGGGAGGGTCTCACCTCTCATCCATCCACCACCCAATACACCAAACCCCACTTCAAAAAGATCCTCATTGCGAATCGGTTTGTCCACCTCGTCACCTCTTCTGCTTGACCTGATCTCGGATTTTCGCTAGGGGAGAGATAGCATGCCGGATCATCCGGACTGCCCGGAGACTAGGAGTTCAGACCGTGGCAGTATACAGCGAGGCCGACAGAGACTGCATCCATGTGTCCCTGGTATGCTCTGACTCCGGTTGAATAGGCAGTATTGACAGGACGTAGGCGGATGAAGCATATTGTATCGGTCCAGCACCATCCGCTCAGAGCTATGTACGTCTCCTGATTTGACCAACGCTGACGAGAGCTCGTGATGGACCGCATCCTATCAGTCGCGTGGGATAGCGGCGCAGAGGTGAGTGAAGAGGAAGCTCTAATAGCTAGACTGAAGTGGACCAGGCGATACATCCGGGTTATGGCTTCTTATCCGAGAGCCCCGAATTCGCGGCGAGGACGAAGCAGGCTGGTCTGGTGTTTATTGGTCCTCCGGCAGAGGCTATCCGGAGTATGGGTAGTAAGAGGGAGAGCAAGGAGATAATGCTCGGTGCGACACCTCATCCGTCTGCGAGGCTATTGCTGACCATGATTAGCTGCTGGTGTACCTTGCGTACCGTAAGTATGCCCTTAAGGCGTAGCTGATCGAGCAGAGGATATCATAGTGCTGCACAAGACATCTCCACGCTTAGCAAGGCAGGTGAAGATGTTGGCTTTCCCCTACTTATCAAACCCACGCACGGGGGCGGCGGCAAGGGAATGAGAGTGGTTCGTTCCCTCTCGGACTTCGAAGAAGAAGTGGCGTCGGCCAAGCGGGAGGCGGCCAAGAGTTTCGGCAATGACGAGGTACTGCTGGAGCGATGGCTTGAGCATCCGAGGCATGTCGAGGTGCAGGTATTTGCGGATGAGATGGGGGAATGTGTAGCGTTGTGGGAGAGGGATTGTTCGGTCCAACGGCGGCATCAGAGTGAGTTGTTCGTGGCGGCTTATAAAACCACAAAGCACGCTGATGAGGACTCCAGAGATCATCGAGGAGGCGCCAGCACCGGGACTGAGTATGGCGCTGAAGAACGATCTTGCTCAAGAGGCGGTAGCAGCCGCGAAGGCTGTCAACTAGTGAGCTATCCGCGATGGCTGAGCTGATGGAAGTGTGGGGGCCGGAACCGTGGAATTCATCGTTGATGCTCCGACAGGCGCCCACTACTTCATGGAGATGTAAGTGAGAGACAAGCCGCTACAAGCTGACGGAAGGAACACACGATTACAGGTCGAGTGGGTGATTATTGCTGTCTCAAGCTGACAAGGAGGCATCCTGTGACGGAGATGGTGACGGGGATCGATCTTGTGGAGTGGCAGCTCTCGGTGAGTATCAGTCGTCGTCGGGAGCTGATCTCAGATCGCCGCTGGCAACCCGTTGCCAATGAAGCAGGCTGAGGTGCCGTGTATTGGGCATGCGTTCGAAGCTCGGATCTACGCCGAGCGGCCTGAAGCGTAAGCTAGAGGCCGAGGAGCCGGGAATGAGCGCCAATGCCGACTTCATCGCAGGAACTTTCTGCCCGATGCGGGACGGCTTCTGCATACCCGGCCCCCTCTCAACTCTGTCCATCGACTAGAGACAGGGTTCCAAGAAGGTGACGAGATCAGCTCGTATTACGACCCAATGGTGAGCCATCTGTCTCTCCTTGCGCTGACGGTCAGATCTCGAAACTCATCGTACACGGTAAAGACCGGCCGGAAGCTTTAGCGATGCTACGGCGAGCCTTGGGAGAATACCAGGTCGTTGGGCCTAGCACGAATATCGAGTTCTTGAAAGCTGTGGCGGAACATCCGGATTTCGCTGCCGGCTCCGTCGAGACCAGCTTCATTCCGGTACGTCTGGCACTTGAAAGGAGCTGACATCAGAAACATCACGATGAGCTGTTCAAGCATGAGGCGACACCGCAACGAGTCCTAGCGCAGGCCGCCTTGTTCCTCACAGCGCAAAGTCAGCTGGCCTCGGCAGGGACTGGGACACCTTGGACGACGCTCAGTCATCGGCGATTCGGTGGCATCAGCGAGCGAGCTTTCGCGTTTGATGATCAGGTCGTCACTGTGCGAGCGGGAAGTAGTGGATATCATGTCTCGACGGGCGATCTGAACACAGCAGCCACCTTCACTCTCATCTCCCCCACCGAGATGATCACGCAGTTCCCCGACTCTCCAGCACAAAGCACAGTCATCCCCGTTGGCCACAAGCTGCATATCTTCCACTCTGGACGGCAATATACTCTCTCCCAGCTCATAGTCGCGGAGGAACAAGGATCCGCCGCCCAAAAGGTCGATAGCCTGACGTCTCCGATGCCAGCGACGGTGATCGAGGTGAAGGTGGCCGTCGGGGACGAGGTGAAGTCGGGACAGGTGATGTGTGTTTTGGAGAGTATGAAGATGGAGATCAACATTCGAGCGGGGCGGGATGGGAAGATTGGCGGGGTGAATGTGGGCAAGGGGCAGGTGGTTGAGGAGGGGAGTGTGCTGGTGGCGCTGGAGCCATTGCCTGAGTAGGGTCAGCTAGAGTCTCCGAGAAAGGTAGAAAATGCGGAAGGACGACTGGATCAGAGCATAAGGATAGGCATCCAGCCCCGAAGGGTCAGGCTCATTAAATCATTGTAAAGCATCAGAAAGGGTGGAGTTATATCGCTTCTCACCTGGGACAAGGGAAATTGTCCCAGGCGAGAAGCATGTCCTCTGAGGGATTGTGGGGAAGGCATTAAACTCGACAAGCAACACTCACGTCAGAGGTCGATGAACAGCTCGCCCTCGACCGTCCGCCTATCCAACCCGATATCTGCCAACGTCCGTTCATATTCGTCCGGCTTCGTCCTCTTGAGATACTTCAGCACCCTCGCCCGTTTCTGAACCAGCATTCTCAATGACCGCTTATTATGCACATCCTTGGGGTTCGCCAGGATATGTTCATTCAACCCTCGGATCTTCGTCGTCATCAATGCCGCTTCCCACCCATCAGTATTTTCCATAATAAGAAGGGCAAGCGATCCACCTTGTACGTTAGAAGACCCGGTATTCCACCCTTCTCCAAACTCCTCGACGACTCGATCCCGATTGACCGCATTGATCCTCTCCCTACTTGCGTTCCGCAAATCGAGGATCCGCATGAGCATCTCACTCTGCTTATCTTGCTCCTCCATCACTTCCGCCATCACTTCCGCCCTGACATCCGGATCATACTTGAGCGCCGACGCAACATGAGGGACAGCGCCAAAGATCATCTCCCTATCCCCTCCACTCAAGCCAGGAAGGAGATGCCGGGGTTTCTCGCCGGATGCATAGTCTGGGACAGGGAGATTCCAGATACTCTGGGGGTGTATCAAGGTCTTCTGCAATCGACAATTGTCCCATGGTTGGACGGCAGGCGGGGCAGAGCGGGAGGAGGAAGAGCGTTTCATAGGTGTACCAGGTATGATGTGGCCCAGGATAGGCTCAGGTGTGCCTGCTTCGGCGGCGGAGGTGATGGCGTCTGCTGCACGACGCTTTTTCTGTTGTCGGGCTTGGAATCTTGTGCGGGCTCGGGAGTAGGAACGGGAGGTGGAGGCGAGGGGGAAGGCTGCGGGGATCAGCGGTCAGCGGGTCGACTCGGGTTGGGAAAGGGAATACTCACCGAGGGTGGAATGTGGGGATTTGAGGGAGAATGGTCTGGACATTATGATCAGACGCACGGAGGATGGGTATGCGAAATGCGGATTCACGGTGGGAAAGCAAAATCTCAGCCAAACCGGCGAAGGTGGCACTTGGTTGCTTCCGTTCAGACATGAGGCATTGTGGAAGCGAAGCTTCAAGGAAGAGCCGGACGACTAGCTGAGGCGATGATCCGGATGGGAGGACACAGGGGGCAGTAATGATACTCGCAGCTCTGTGCATGCTTCGACGAGCTTAGCTTGATGCTTCCAACTCAGCGACAAGCAGGTTTGGTCTTCCGTGTCCGATCGCCATGCATAGTATCCCCCTCATACCATCGATAACCAGCCCATCCAGAGCACCTGCGAGACGGCCACGACCAACAAGAACTGTATCCGCCGAGAACGTTGAGCGGAGCTGAGGGTATGGGACGTGACTGCGGTTTGGGAGGACGGGTCGGGTAGAAGGACGTACTTCAGGGATCGCAACTGATAGAACAGATCGGTCAGTCCGAACAGGGGGAGAACGGCGTGACTTACGAGGAAGAATGCGTTCGCGCCAAAGGTGTAGACGAAGACGAAGACGGAGGTGAGTGTGCCAAACTTGAGGAAGCCGACGAGAATGGTGACGATTATTCTGCCGGGGTATCAGTCTTAGCCAAGTGGGAGTCATCGATAACGCACCCGACAAATTTATACCCTCCATACCCGATGAGCTCCACTCCGCTTGCCCCTCCACCTCTGACGTCGAGAAGGTAACAACCCAGCTTGATCGCGCAGAACTCTGCGATGACGACGCCGATGGCTTTTGAGAATGACACGCCGAGGACCTCGGGGTGAAAGCGGGATTGGAGACCGGAAGCCAAAGCGGAGAGAAGGGTATATGTGACAAGAGCCATTGCTAAGCTGTTGTCAGAGAGACTCAAGGGGCGGTACAGAAGGCGTGCTAGGGATGTAAAGGTCCGGCGCATTGATGTCGTCTCTCGGCGGCTGCCATCCCTCCATCGTCCCATTCTCCGCCGATCGTCTCGGCGTCCGCGCCCAGGGCTTATGCCGCCATGGAAAGAGGATGAGACGGAGTTTCTTCAGGACGTAAGAATTGGTGACCGAGAAGCTCGTCTTGATCAGCTGTAGCGGGAGATACCTCGTAAACTATCGTCGTCATCAGCTGATCAGTCCCCTTACCATTACCGGAACTCACGTTCTTCTCCATATAGTCCTGACCCGCCGCAACAGCTGATTTTCCAAACTGCACCCCCATCTGAGTGGTCGCATCGTTCATCCCCGGCCACCCATTGAACCCTACATTCTGGTACCCGCCCAACCGCGGAGCACTGGGAGCCGGACTATGCACATATCCCTGTCGAGGATGTGCGGGGGCAGCATAGGCGTTGATGCCTGATGCACTGGCTGAAGACGGCTCGCCGACTGGAGGAGAGGAGAATCGCATGTACCCATCTTGCGAGATCCGCTGGGCTTGGGAGTAAGGCGAAGAATCAGTGGATGCCGCAGGAGTATGAGGGGGTTCGGGAGGTGGGTAGGCTGGGTGTGTCGGTTTTGGGTGATGTAAGGGAGGCGGAGAGCGAGAGGACATGTAGGGTGGGGAAGCCATGGTCTCGATCCGAGTTGGATCACCGTTTTGACAACTGTGTCATGGTGAAACTGAACGCGCCAATATCTTCCGGTTTGAGAGAATTTATCCGGGACCTTATTTTCCCAGTGATTTTATGGACCCGGCTGATCACTGCACGCCTCATAACGCAAAGATGTCGACCGCAGCGATATCAAAACCTCGGAAAAAGGCCGGCCGGACGCCAGAAGAGCAAGCCGCTCGAGACGCCCGCGAAGTCGCTAAAGCTGCTCTCCCCGCATTCTCGCCGGAAGCGGAATCGGCAATACAAGCTCAGCGCTCCTCGCCCGAGCTACCGACGAAGAAGCGACGACCGGAAGCTGAAGCACTCGAGGAACTAGAGGTAGACCTAGCTGCACCCGAGCCATTGTCGAAAGCCGACGCTCGAGCCGCGCGGAAGAAGGCGAAGAGGGCTGATGTGGTCGAGGACGGTATCGCTGTCAAAGGGAAGTCAGAGCGAGAAGATGGGGAGGCGAAGGTGAATGGCGCCGCGGAGGTGAAGCGGAAACCGAAGAAAAGGAACTCGATATGGATCGGGAACCTGTCGTTCAAGACCACCCCGGACCTCCTCAAGGATTTCGTCCAACGAGGGGTAGTCGAGCTTGGTGGAGAGAGTGAAGAATGCGTGACGAGGGTGAACTTGCCAAAGAAGCCTGGTCATGGGGAGTTTGCGGGGAATGTTGGGTGGGTTCGGAATACTTTGCCATCTACTCAGGCTCACCACTGGTCAGATATGCTTATGTCGACCTGGCGACATCCGAACAGCAGGCTATGGCCGTGAAGTTGAGTGAGCGGATGCTGGAAGGACGAAGGCTGTTGATCAAGCTCGGTGGGTCGAGCTCTCATCCATAGTCTGCTATGTGCTGATACGTGGGGCGTAGGAGACGATCATGGCGAGACACCGAATGCCCGAACTCCCAGGCCAGAGAAAGCGAAATCTGAAGCCTCGGGAGTCGTGAAGAAGCAGCGACATCCGGAAAGCGCGACCCTGTTCGTAGGGAATCTACCATTTGACGCCACAGAGGAGGCTTTAAGGGTTCTCGTGGAATCCACCGCTACAGCCGTCGATGAAGACTCAAGCAAGATGCCAAAGCAGGAGGACGAGGAAGTGCAGGAGAAGAAAGGGGAGGGACAGGAGAATGCGCAGAAGTCTGGCCGAGGTGGGAAGAAGTCAGGCTTGCGAAAGGTCCGCCTAGGAGCGTTCGAGGACACGGGGCGGTGCAAGGGGTACTTCAATCGGTTTATGACATGTTTGGGTTTATGCTGATATGTGCAGCTTCGCGTTCCTTGACTTCTACTCGCCGGGGGAAGCGACCAAGGCATTGACGAACCGGATGAACCACTATTTCGATGAGCGGAAGCTTGCCCTCCAGTATGCTTCTGTCGAAGCCACCAAACGCTCTGGAGGACGAGATCCTTCGAAGAAAGTCCTCAACGGTCCTCGATTGGGCCTACCTCAGCGCAAGACCGCGCCATCTGTGGAAAAGGGGATCTTGAAGGACACGCGATCTCGAGAACCGCCGTCACGCCCTACGGAGGATGAAGCGATGGGAGAAGTGGAGGTGGTACAGAGAAGCGACGAGGCAGTGCGACCAGTGAAAGATAAGCGAGGAAAGAAGTGGGAAGCAGCAGGTCGGCCTAGACCGGGTGCGGCGCTGGCGATGGCCAAGCGGGAGAAGGTGGGAATTATCGAAGGCAAGGGCGAGAAGATTGTCTTTGATTGATGCATGGGGCGGCATGCCCTTGCTGTGTACTCCTGCAACCTGCATGCGTCCCATGTCTCGCTTGAAACGGCAGTTTGAAGCCGATTAGGCCTGAGCAAGAAAGAGCTCGATGCCACGCCCGCCCGGTCGGGGGAGACCCGCGGTTGGCGCTAAATGCGAATTTCCTCACGGAGAACAGTGTCCTACACTATCATCCTGATCTTCCCTTCACTCTGCTCGATTTCAAACCGATCCCTTGGGATATCATCATCCTGATCAAGCAATTTGACTCGAAAGCCGTCCCTCCGGCGTCCTCACCGAGGAGTCGGGGGCTGATCTCGTCTGTCGACTCAACTTTTCATCATCTCCACTGCTGATAGCCAACAGTTTCCGACCGCTCTCCACACTTTGCGATGGGCGTCTCGCGCGATGGCAACGCCGAAGCGTCGACCTCTCGCTCTCCCCACACCGCAGCCCATCAGCTCTTCACCCACATCCCCAAACGTTTCCATTCCATGACAGCCGGTGCCGGCGCCGGTCTCGTATCATCATTCGTGACCTGTCCACTCGACGTCGTCAAGACCCGACTCCAAGCACAACATACCTCTCGCGACGCGAAGCATTACGAGGGCGTCCGGCTGACTATCGCTCGGATATGGAAGCAGGCGGGGTTTAGGGGGTTCTATAGGGGTTTGGGACCGACCGTAGCGGGATACCTCCCGACTTGGGGGATATATTTCACGGTGTATGATTTGGTCAAGGATCGATTAGGGAGACAAGTCAAGACGGGGGGTGAGTTGCCTGGATGCTATGGCTGGGCTTGGTGTTTGAGCTGATTTGAGGTATTCGGAAGCGGAGACCACGGTTGTGCATATCTGTGCGGCGATGACGGCGGGCGCGACTGGGACGATGATGACGAATCCTCTTTGGGTGGTCAAGACGCGTTTCATGGTGCGTACAACCCTCGCTCTTCATCCCGAGTGCCCGCTAAGAGCTGCCCAGGCCCAAGCGATCCTCCCATCTTCAGCTGCTCGATATCGTAATACCCTCGATGCGGTCACCACCATCTACCGCACAGAGGGTTTCCGAGCGTTCTACAAAGGCCTCTTACCCAGTCTCATCGGAGTCTCCCACGTTGCAGTCCAATTCCCCTTGTACGAGAAAGCAAAGACATGGGCAGGTATGTTCTGTCCTCTAGTCGCGCACGGTTTCGGCTATACTGAGGAAGTATTAGATCGACAAGGCGACCATTCGACTCTACCCCCTTCCACTATCCTCATGTGCTCCGCATTCTCGAAGATGATCGCTTCCCTCGTCACATACCCCCACGAAGTCCTACGTACCCGCCTACAAATACGACGCACCAGTCATCCCACGTCCTCATCCTCATCATCCCAATCATCCCAATCATCCCAATCATCCCAATCATCCCAATCATCCCAATCATCCCAATCATCCCAATCATCCCAATCCTCCCAATCATCCCTATCCTCCCAATCATCCCTATCCTCCCCATCCCGGTCTGGTCCACTCCACGTCCCTCATCTCACCACAAGACCGCCCCTCTACTCCCCTCTCGTCACCGGCTCGAACCCGCCCTTACCCTTACCTCTACCAGTGGAAGTCCCCCGCATTGGGATGCCGTCTTCTCGCTGGACACCGACGAAGGATGGGGTGGTGGATACATTCTTCAGCATCAAGCGGCAGGACGGGTGGAGGGGGTTTTATCGGGGACTGAGCATAAACTTGGTCCGGACAGTTCCGAATAGCGCGGTGACCATGTTGACGTGGGTTCCATTTGATACCGGTTGTATTTCAACTGACGAGGCGCGTTAGGTACGAACTGGTGATGCGCTCGCTGAGTAACACTTAATTTTGGGTATCTATACAGCATCGACGATAGCGTGGCAACTAGGGCTTAATGGGATTCATTGCATAATAAAGTCTCCATAGCTCACTTGCACGCCTTCAAGATACCCTCTACCACCGCGACGAAAGCCATGGCTCCGGGATCAGGCGGCATCTCCCGATCGTCCCTCTCGCCCACATAAGTCGCCCGACCGAGTTTAGCCTCCATCGTCGTCGTCGCCTCCCCTCCCTTCCTACATGCTTCTGCGGCTTCTGCCAGATCTCCAGTAGACGCCAGTGCCTCCGCAAAGGGAATCATCGCGTCCATGACAGTCCGATGACCGACTCGCGCGGCAGTTCGCTCTTTGAGTGTCTCAAGTGCTTCGAGGGTAGTCTCGCCGAAAAATTTGGGTGATACGGCGGGTTTCGTTTCGGCGGAGTGTATGAGCGAGGTCGTCATCCCCGCTAGGAAGATCGAGAAGATGGCTCCGAGCGTCCCGCCACATGCCTCTGCGGGGGCATCAGTGAGAACCTAGAGAGAAGGTGGAGATGATGTCTCACCATCGATGATCTGAGCGAGCTGACGGAAGAGATGGACGAGGTCCCCATCTGATCCGAGACCGCCTTTGACAGCTTCGAGGACTGATTTCGCGCCGCTTGCGCATGTCTCGCCGCAATCTCCGTCTCCCACGATCTATGGTGATCAGACGCCGTTCCCAACCTGTCTGACTTAACGCAACTCACCGTGTCCCATCGTGTCAGTTCTGGCTCGAGAGCAATCACGTCGTCCGAAGCGAGTTTCATCGCGTCCTGAATCATTTTTGCCGAGGCTTCTTCACATCAGCTTTTCCCCTCATGAGGATGGGTTTGCTTGACCTTGTAGCTTCGGACCGTCTGGCGCGAGGTTCGTCTCCTCCTTCGCAACTTCCGTGAATTGGTCCGCCCTTCTCCGATTTCTCAGCTTCTCCGGCAGGGGATAGATATTTTGTGTCGCCGGCCACGCGGGACTGTTGTGAGGTGCGTCGATGAATTCGAGTAGCTGGGCGACCGAGGTGGAGGAGCATTCGGAGGCGACGTTGGTTAGGTTGAGCAGGGAGAGGGAGATTCCGGGCATGTTCATGGATGTCATGAACATCCCTTGTATCACGCGCAAGGGGGCGATACCGCGAGACTCTGAGCCTGGTCAGCTCGGTTTAGCTAGATGGGATCAAGCTGACCTAATTGGTTCAACGTCTCGTCGATGACTGCACCCATCTCGAGCGAAGACATCCCGCCCTGATTGTTGACCAGGAGCACGAGCTCATCTCCATCTTTGAACTTGACGTAGGCTCGCTCCGGGTCGTCCTGGTTGAGGATGAGGTCGAGCAACTTTGTTATGAACTCCTTATCAGAGGGTTGGGGGATGTTGAAGACGCCCTGTTATCTCCATCAGCCTTGGTCTGCGAGTTGGTAGCGGTAGTGCACAGACCGTCTCATTGTGCAATCCGAGACCAATCTCGACCCGTCCCTCCGGGATTTGCCAGTCCCCAGACCGTCCCGGAACATGGCAATGATCGAGAGCGGCGCAGATGGAAGCGGTATTACTGGACGCAGAGCGGCCGAGGGTGACAAGGTCTTCGAATGACATGTCGGCTTCGGAAGCGGCGCCCATGATTTTGCAGACTAATTTGGTCCAGCATCAGCGTGTCCCATTCTAGAGGAGGGATCCATGTACCTAAAATGACACCTGACAAGCACCGCCGACCGACCATGTTCCCCTTTGACCGTGTAACGGATACATCGTCGCCGACCACCACCAGATCAACATTCTTTTTCCCATGACTTTGCGCCATGAGCTTCGCCAGTCCGAAATGAAGATTATCTCCTGTATCTATGCGCTCACCCCATCAGCACGATGTACTTCCGCACGACTCCATACCCACAATTCGTGATGATCAAGATCGTCCCCTTATCGCTCGGCACCGCCTCGATCCCACCAAACACCTGCTTCGCACCAGGACTCGCGAAAACGTCCCCCGCCACACCAGCACTCAACAGTCCTTTCCCGACAAACCCAACGGTCCCCGGCTCATGGCCGGATCCACCACCGCATATGAGGGCGACCTTGGAAGGGTCATGGTCTGCGCGATAGACGACTTTGAGGGAAGGGATGAGGGAGAGGTAAGGGTGGGTGGCGACGAGGCCTCGGAGGGATCGGTTGACGAGGATAGTGTGGTCGTGGAAGATGTGTCGGTCGGTCATGACGGTCAAAGCTGAGGATTACTTGCAGAAACACAATGATAACTTGACAGGGTTCCAGCAACTCAAGTAAGTTACAGTATCGCCGTTATTAATTGGCTATTCGCCGATTAATTCCGCATGTGGCATTTTACTCTTCTCTTTCTCGCACCCACCCTCTTGCGGTCTTAGTCCCGTCACTTGTCTTAGATCAACTCCTAATGCTTCATATCATCACGGAGGCATGTCAACTACCTAGCAAACAATATTCAGTACTTAGTCTCCCCTCCTTGTGCAGCCCGAACCGCCTCC
>JAABUY010000246.1_pt1 | contig 105689 bp, 169 predicted proteins | sample 5560271 | NCBI WGS metagenome assembly JAABUY01 (sample SAMN10711886, study PRJNA513374) | rock metagenome | isolation source: Antarctica rocks | place: Antarctica: Victoria Land, University Valley | reverse complement strand
TCTTCCCCCTGACCGCCCTCTCCCCCTCCTCCAAACTTGGGAGACTGATGACCCTTTAGATGAGAACGCCATCCCGCCCTTGCTCCCGTACATCAGTTCTCCCTTTGACCTTCTTCGATCCCGGGACGGTACTCGTCGGACTGCACTCCCGCTTCGTCGGCGACATGTTCTGGTGCTCGTTCACTTCCTCGATCCCGGCTTTAGCCGGAGGCTTCTCCCCTTTCGCTTGTCTCCTAGCCATACTCGCTTCTCTCTTATCAGGCTTTTGCGAAGCTCCTCCTCCACTGGTACCAGCATCAACCGTAGGGTTGGCGTCCCGCTCCATAGCCCTGGTCACATCATCTCCCTCATCCTCTTCCTCTCCGGCAAAGAGGATGTCGATCGCGTCCATGTAGTGGGACATCCTCCACATGTCACCAACCCGGACGGACATCAGATCGAAGGAAAGGCAGACTACGGATTTGCCTGGGTCGGAGGTGACGTGGTGGGAAGAGGATCGGGCAAGTTTGGGATATCGTTGAGAGAAATGGTTGAGGAGGGTATGCCGAGCGTTCATCCTGAAAGGCGGTGAGCTTGTCCATATCGGGGTCGTGGGAGATTACCTGCGACCGACTTCAATAGCCTGGGAAAAGGTACTGTGCCCTTTCTCGGCCGCGGTCTCCGCCTTATCGTCCTCGAGTGTGGCTTCATGGATGAGAAGGGTGGCGCCCTGGCCAGCTCGGATGAACCTGTTCGAGGGCTTAGTGTCCCCGGAGTACCTGGCCGGAGAGTGAATCCGACGGTCTAGGAGCTATAGCAAAGCTTACGCTATTTTCCACCCCGAAGAATGCTCGATGACTAAGCCCCAAGCGATACCCCGATGATTTACAAGGGGGGTCCGAATGTTCCGAAGACCCAAGTCCGCTACCAGTCGCTCAAGCTTCCGCTGGTTCTCCCATTCGCTATTACAGGATGCATCAGCAGTTTCCAGAGCGGAGATCAAGCCACTCACACAAGCGGCGATGAGCCGAAGTGGTCTCTGGACGGCCACCGCCGTACACCGCTCTCGAAGTCTTGTCCAACCGGCAACTTGTCGTTCGGGGGCGTCCGAGGCCGTGTCTCCCAGGGGCCAAGGATTTCGTCCTGGGACTCGTCCGAGTCATCCTGTCCGGCCAGAAACGCTCTAGCCTGTGTACGTCGATTATCGATCCAGATGATTGAGTCAAGAGCAGCTTGTGAAACACCATGCTGCCAGGCCGCGGATTCCTGTAGACTGAGGGCGATTGGGAAGGGGGCGACAATGTACAGCGTGCTTGTTATGCCATGCTATGGCCGTGATCAACTCCGCTAGTATGATAAGATGGAGGAGAACTGACCCTGAAGCGATCTTCCAGCACGCTTTGCAAGCCTAGGTGATGATCCGCGTGCATATGACTGATGAAGATCATCCGAAGTTTGCCGTATAGCTGAGCGACTCCTTCGGGTCCAAACCCGCGTCGCAGCTGACCAAGTGTTCCTTCCCCGGCGTCGAGCAGGATTCCTCCCAAATCAGGGATATCGAGATGTGTGGAAGAGACATTTCGGTGATTTGACGGCATCGCACTGCCAGTCCCGAGCGTAGTGACCAAGATGTCATCGCCAGTCTCCTTTTGCTCTGATGTCCATCTTGGGTCCGCTCGAACAGATCGACGTGCTTTGGAGCACGCCGTCACGTAGTCCGGCAAAGTATCCTCTAGTCTCCGCTTGGCGATTTGCACATCTCCGTCAGTCGAAGGATATGGTATGTCTTTCGCTGCTCGTGGGAGGATCGACCCCTTCGCGGCAGGCTGCATGCGGACGTGATGATACGGTTGCAGGAATTCGGCATTCGTAGGGAATTGTGCCTGAGTGGTGTCGGTAGGCGTTCGGAACGGAAGGGGAAACATCTCATCGTCGACGAGAGAAAGATGCAGGGTATTCCATGATGTGCTCGTGAAGGCGATGTCGTTCGGATATTGATCGCTCCGTGCTATGAGATGCTATTGGATCATGAGTTGCACTCGGCTGACAATCCGCTGACCTACCTGGGTATCGCTTCCAAAGGCTTTCATCCATTCCTGGTAGCCCTTGTCGATCCAGACTTTTGTTGGTACGCGATGTACAACCAGATGAACACGGACCGCTTGGGTAAATTCTGCGCGATGTGGCAGCTGTTGATAAGGATGGAACGCTTTTGAGGCTAAGAGTACTGGCAGGTTGGCAATCGAGCAGGTCACCACTATTAGAACCTGAGCATGAAGGTCAGAGTTTTCGGTACACATGAAGCAATTCACACTTACGCCTCCAAGGGCACTACTACCGATGACATCCTCCGGTCTGATGATTCTCCGCCCTCCTTCCGCATCCTCGTCCTCGAATTCAATGGTCTCTCCCTGTACAAGCTGTCGCCTAATCGGACCATTGGGCACCTTCAGTGCCGACGCTTTCGCGTTATCGAATTTCCCGGGAACGGGCGGTGCCTGACAGATATACACCATGTCTGTCTCGGTCTCATCCGGATCTGGCAATGGCAGTTGATACCGATGGTCTGGTCGAGTCAATCTGATAAAGCCTGGTGCATGGCCACCAGGTTCGGGATGGGTTTCCGGGTGCTGGAACATGGCGGATAGGATATTGTCATGCCATGATCGGAGGTGGTCGCGAGAGAGATCGGCTGGTCCCGGCAACAAGAACCCGTTGGCTTCGGTAGAATCGTTCGGAACGGAGGGTCGGACAATTGATGACCACGGATCGGCCCGCAAAGCCATGGCTCGTACTGTTAGACTGGGACATCGATATACCTCCTCCACATGATCCGGAGAGCTGTCGATTGGCATCGGATGAGTATCGATGCGCATGGCGCCTCTAAAATTGTGGACGTGAGTCTTTTCGATCGTTAAGTGGGTTGAGTGCATACCTGTTGACACTAGATCTTAGCGTTGCAAGGTGATGCTCGATATCTGCCGGTCCGACGATATCAAGCTTCGGTATATTGGAATCGCATGCCGTCATGATCAGGCCTTTAGGGATCAGCTGCAGCGTCAAGCTTCCTGATCAACCTCACCTGGAAGGCCTCCTCGTCCCTCGGAGCCTCCACTACAGATGAAGACCGCACTCATCCCTCTCATCCCCACCCGCTTCTGCACGAACGCCCTCTGCGTGCCTTCCCCACAACCAAACAGGAATCGCACATTGTCGAAGGCAACGTGGAGGGAAAGATCGGTATCGTGTCCCGGTACAGTGAGACATCGAACATGCCATTGATGACTGATAGCTGAGGGAGCCATCCGTGGCTGTGGTAAGGGACTGGCAGGTGCAAGAGCTGAGGCGATCGAGGAGGATTGTCGGCAGCAGAGCTGACGGGCTACGCCCGATAGGCTTCGGAAGCGATATGACAGGATGTCCAGAGGAGCATAGGAGCTGCTGTTCCCCTCCAGCCGAGCTTGACGTGCAGGTAATAGTGAACGAATAATTCCAGCCCAGCTGTTCAAGCCGTCTCTGACAATGGACTCGACTCCTACACGGAGACCGGGATGATCTCCGCGTAACTCCGGACTCAAAACCGTCCAGCTTCGTTCAGACGAAACTCATTCAGCTACCCCAAATAGGTGAGTCGCATTCGTGCCATGATGAGAGCTACGACTGATATGAATCGTATCCGAAGAGTCGCTTGTTTGTCGAAGCCTCCAGACGACTCTCGGGTGCTCGGAGTACGCTGAGAGCCAAGTCCGCCTCCCTCTTCTTCAAGACGGGGGCTCGTCCTAGTCTTCCTGCACTCAATTCCGCGCTGCTTCGGTACGGTGGTAAGGCACAGGCGACACATATCATATACCCAACTTCCTATATGCATGACCGTTGAAAAAATTCGCGATACGAACAGCGAGCCACGGAGTTTGAATGATGTCCGCTTGGCTTGACTTTATCGGCTGTTATCTGTGTCGCCGATCCTGCCTTTGGCGACCTCGACAAGATCAGCCAGCATGCGTCTGGGATCCTTTGCCGCATGTTCCCTAGCTGTGGTGCCTTGCATCGCCGCCTCGAGCACGCCGCAAGTCAGCCACGAAGTCAACCGAGACCTCTTGTTAGGTGGACTTCCTCAAATCGGCCTGTGGCAGGCATTGTCGAAGCAGGAGACGGAGCGAGCATCTGGGCATGAACTCCTGTAAGACTTGACGAGCTTCTATGAATCTGATACGCTGACAGATCCCTTCAGTGGCTCTCCGGACGCTCAAGTCAGCTTCTCACCCCCATCGGCCAAGCCCGGTGGGAGATTTGAGGCCCACTGCCACTATCAGCCAATCTCGCATTTTGACTCGTCTCACAACAGTACTTTCTGTCAACGATATTGGATGGATGCGAGCTCCTACCAGGAAGGTGGACCTGTATTTTTGCTTGACGGAGGGGAGACAAGTGGAGAGAATCGGCCAGTCGCCCTGTTTTTCCACTGTTCAGGAGACAGGATTACCGAACATCTGCTGACATCGACCATAGGCTGCCATTTCTCGAGAAGGGTATTCTGCAGATCCTTGCGAATGCAACGGGTGGGCTAGCAATCGTCCTGGAGCACCGGTATGACCAGGTTCTGTCCTCTTGAGAATCAAAAGGCTCATTGCGTCAGATACTATGGGGACTCCTTCCCTGTCTCCTCATTGTGCACCGATGACCTCCGCTTCCTCAACAACGCGGAAGCTCTCGAAGACTCTGCTTACGCTCGTATCGCACAGTTGGCTCGAATGAAGCTAATGAATGCCCATACAGTTCATCGAGAACTTCAAACCCCCTTCTTCCTTCCTCTCGCTTGAGGACCCCTCCGCCTTGCATCCCAATAATACCCCATGGATCTATTATGGCGGGTCATATGCCGGCGCAAGGGCTGCTCACATGCGAACTCAATACTCTGATCTCGTATGGGGTGCCATCGCCAGCAGCGGTTAGCTATTCGTGCGATTTCGCGGTCATGCTAATGCCTGTCGATACGTACAGGTGTGACACATGCCCAAATCAGTTACCCCGAATACTTCGATCCGATAATGAAGTACGGCCCAGACGAATGCATCACCGCATTGCAGTCCGCTGTCAAAGCCATCGACACCGTCCTCGATCTGCCGGAACCTCTGCCGACTGCATTGAAAACACTTTTCGGATTGGGTCAGCTGAAGGATAAAGCAGACTTCGCCGAAGTCCTCCGCGATCCACTAGGTGCGTCGACTGATGAAGCTCGCCTCAAGGCTGATCCTTGCTTTAGGATTATGGCAAGCCAAGAACTGGGATCCGAAAGGTGGGCGATTGACTGGATGTATTGTAAGACTTTTCTGATGGCACTACAGTCGGTTCTCACGGATTCGTGGACTTCTGCGATGCCTTGACCACCAGTGGTCCCGGCAGTCAGATTGGGCTGTTCCGAATGTCAGTCCAACCTCATAGCGGGTCGTAAGCTAATCCCACACATGATGCAGACCCGTCGAAGTCGTCAATTACGGTAGATACATCAAAGACGTAGGACCATCCATCACTTGTCAATAGGCTGCACTACTGAATGCGGATTCGTGACAGCATATTGTCTCAGAATGTCCCCGATCCGATGGCAATCCTGCTTCGGACATTGAAGATGCAAGTCGACTATCCTGAATGCGGTTGTCAATGCTGATTTGATTTAAAAGTGTTTCGGCACTCAAGACGATAGCAAATTCTTGGACACCGACATTAGCCAGATCTGGCGTGCATGGACGTTTCAAGGTGAGCTGGCTTCGACTTGGATGATGTATTATGACTTCGAACAGTTTGCACGCAATGGGGTTATTTCCAGCACGCACCGCTCGAAGGTCCAAGCATTGTCTCAAAGTAGTCAGTGACACAATGAGACTATAGTGGTAGAGCTGAGACTCGATCTCAGTGTGACTCTTGAGTCCTCATCGAAACTATGCCGCCAAGCATTTCCTCCCGGGCGCCACTTTACCGTCCCGCTTGAGCCAGACGTAGAGGAGATCAACGCCCGAGGAGATTTTGCTATCGAGATGGACCGTTTGGCTTTTATCGATGGCGATCGGGATCCCTGGCGTCCGACGGTAAGCAACCGTTCTGACCGGCGAAGGCCCCGCTCATCCCCGCCTGCAGACACCAGGGAGCGACATCGCGCCAAGGCGGACGTCGACGGTAAATAAGCCAGTGCACGTGATATTCGGTAAGCCGTCAAAGCTGATCGAGTACTGATCTGGTCCTCAGACGGAGTACACCATTTCGATGAGGTGAGTCATCGTGCTTTATCAGCGGATCGTTAATGGGTTCACAGAACGGCCTTGCGGATCACTCGAAGGAGCCGGCCCGGATCAGGGACATACACGAGCTAGAGATCAATTTCGTCAAGGAGTGGCTCGTCCAGTGGGAGGAAGAGAAGCAGGCTCGAAAGAGCTCCTAAAGCAGCGGGAGATCAAAAATATAGAATGTAGCGAGAAGGCATAAAATCTTCATCGTAGAAGTAAGCTTTGACATCGGGTGTGGCGGTCAACGAGACGGCCGATGCTCCCGGCTTGATACCATATGCATGGTAAGATGCCTCCTTGCAGCCCTACGATAGCGAGACCGTCGCTCCGAGATCGGTCAATTGCTTTTGCAGTTTCTCCGCCTCCTCCTTCGGCAGACTCTCCTTCAACACTTGCGGCACCGACTCCACAAACTTCTTCGCCTACGCACACCACCATCAGCACGTCCCTCCACCATCGTTGCCACTACAGAGGTATCGAGGAGAGTGAGCGGTGCTGGCTCACCTCGACTAAATTCATATTCGGCATCATCGCCTTGACCTCCCTTATGATCTTTGCCTTGGCCGCCGTTTCAAACTTCTCGAGCTTTACCGTAAAGATCGTCTTCTCCTTCGGCTTTTCTTCGGCGGGGACGTCGTCGGATGCGGACGGGGCGGCGGCGGTCGGAGCGGAGGAGGAGGAGGGTATGGAGATCTCGGTGATATTCAGCCGGGTCTGACAAGGTTGCATAAGTTTTTTATCCAGCGGGTAGGAGCTGAGCACTGACTTTGAGGGCAGTGACAAGCTCGGAGACCTCGAGGAGGGAGAGCGAGGAGATTGTGTCGACTATAGGCCCTATCTTGGGGGATGCGGGAGAAGCAGCGGGTTGAGGAGCCGGGGCAGTGTCGAAGGCGGAGGATGAGGAGGAAAAATGTCGGGAAGAGGTAGCGAGGGGCACGCGACAAGGTCGTACGGATCTAGGAATGACCATGGGATTAGCATAGACGCATCGGACCGTACCGCGGAACCCTTACCTCGAGGAAGAAGCCGCTCCGCGCGCAGCTCGGACCAGTGTCTGAGATGTTCGCTAGGGAGACTCGGTCTCGAGCGGAGGTAGGGATGAAGGCGGACTTACATTCATGACGACTGGCTGAAGACCTCGTGAGGAAGTAGCGGGCAAGAGTCTAGTATGAAGACCTTGAGGCGCTCGTTGAGATATAGATCAAAGCCTTGTTTCAGTAAACGCTGACACTTCTAAGTGAAAGATCGAAATCTCGGAATTCCCTCTTCACCTTATCCGGCAGCTCCACTACTGTTTCCGACGGAACGAAGGTTACGTGCAGGAATGATATCGTACGGACAGGGCAGCACCGAGTATCGTCCAGTGGAAAGCTATCTCCCCCGGTTCAAAGATCGTTTCCCTCGATCATGAATCCGCCCGCGGATCCGGACATCAGCTCCGACCCTCGTAAACCACCTCTCAAAAATACCAGATTCCACCACATCTCCCGCTCCGCCGCCAAGCGCGAGTCCGTCCAGATGCTCGGATCCATCAAGGATCTCCAGCAGCATTTCGCAAGGGCGGGACTCGTTGAGCATAAGCCAGGGCGAGGAGTCAGCTTGGGAGGCTTGACGGCTGTTGGGGAGGATGAGCAGAATCAGCCGTCAGACCTGCAGGATAGGAGGGAGAGGGCGAGAAAAGAGAGGGAAAGAAGACCTTGGAAGGAGGTGGACTTTCAGCGGATCGATGTTGACGGGGCGAGAAGAGAGGCGAAGGGAGTCCTGATTACCGTCAGAGGTACTTGGGGATTGACCTTGGTCGCGTCGTCTTCGAGCTCGACTATCCGAGTATCACCGACTACCCCTGAGAGGAACGCCAACAGGGACACTCGGATGACACTTGTCATTACCGCTCGGTCTATCCGGCGGATGCGGACCCTCGCACTGGCCGTTTCACATACTGCAAATCAAGGTACAGGTAGTCGTCGAGCCTCGACGCCAGCTCTTCATGTGCCCCGACCCGTGAGGGGACGAAGCAGTTTCTCAACGCCATCTCGACCTGCTGCACTTCCTCGAGCGGTCTCGTATGCGGTAGGCGAACGGCGATGCACCCTCGGGCTTGAGGCACCTCTTCAGGCGAAGGAGGACACGATGGCGGAGCTACGCAGAGCCGCTCTGGATGTGCTCGCGGGACTCCGCAGTATCGAGGAAAGTCTGCGAACGCCGCTGAACGTTCACAGCGAGGAGGAGGTCGATCGCCAACTATCTCCCATTGGCGAAACGAGTGAAACCTCCTCTTCCGCCCTAGATGTCAGCTCTACGGGCCCGAACTCTATCCGACCCCAATCTGCGGCGTCGGGCACCTACTCCCAGTTGGAAACTTACCTCGATGACGAGGAAGAGTATTCTTTTAATTCGATGGCTCAGACAGGCGAGATAGAGCATGTCCAGACGTGGGAAGAGCGATTGGTGTCCGAAGGCAGGGAGTTTCGGAGCCTCGAGGAGCAAGAGGATAAGGAGCGGAGCGTGAGGGAGAGTGTGCGGAAGTGGATCCTCACTGCGGAGCGGGTCTTCTTGGTCGGCGCACTTGAGGAAGATGTTAGAGTGGAGGAATGGGCGATGGACAGTTGGGAGGGGAAGGTGCTCGGTGCGTCGTACGTTCCTTCCAGACTGAACCAGCTGATGCGATCTTCAATGCAGAGCGCTTGCACGCCTTTCTTCTCGCGCACCTCCCGCTCGACCTACAACTCCTTCTCCCTTCACCGACTACCGACGACCTCGCAAATCTCCTTCCATGCCTCTCGTGCGCTAATCCTTTACGTTCCACGCATCCTCTGATTTCTCGTAGAGACGGCTATATCCTTATCCAAGCGTTCAATTCTGCCCTCGCGTTCTCGTCGAAGGCGTGGGGTTTCATCCCAGACGAGGACGTTCACCGCACAGTCACTGCGGTCGGGGAAGAAGGAAAAGAATGGACTTTCAGGCGGATAGAGAACTTGACTTGCTGGGCCGCGTGAGCTCCGCCTTCCCTTGATACAAGACAGAGCTTGACCTCGCCTGGATAGAGCTGTGAGACTGCGATATAATCTGCCGATCCATATGCCATCTCACACTACTTCGTCCTCCTTTCTCCCTGTCCCAGACGGCAAAGCGACGACTTATGCTGGCTCATCGCCACTGAGCACGCCTGGAGCTTCACCTATCTCTGAGCAGAGGCCGTCATTAGCTGAAAGCCGAAGAAGCGAGAGATCGCCTCGTATCGACTTTGACCCCGTCGTCATTGCGAAGCGTGGAGAAGGGTGGGAGCGGACTTTCATGGATGTGTTAGGGAATTGGGTGGGCGAGGCTGCTAGGGAAGCTAGAGGGGACGTTTGATGACTGTAACGACCTGTGCATAGCATTGACACCCACAACATTCATCACATGCATAGCTATCTCCCATGATCAGCGAGGGGAGATGCCACGACACGCGACCCGAGACTTTGGGTTATCGCTGGGTTGAGCTTTTCGTTACTTTACGAAACTTGTGTAGTCCATTACCCGTACAAAGTTATATAGCTCCTTGGGCAGTCCTACCTTTCGAACACCTTTCTAGTCTCCTGGTCAATTTTGCGTCCCAAGCTTCGGCGAATTAGCTGAGCGGGCAATGGACGGCCCGACGCTCACCTCCCTTGTGAGGGAGCTTACCGAGGCCAGCACTTCGGGCAAGACTGAAGTGAGTTTTCACTCTCTTCTTTCATCCGTTAGCAGGATTCTGAAAGTAGGCTGTACTGATATCGCTCATCATGTAGGATGTCACTCGTATCCTTTCGAAGCTCAAAAGCGAGCTCCAACCCACAGAAGATCTCCTCCGAGTCGGTCCACTTCCTTGACTCTCTTTCGTGCTCAGCTGATGGAATCAGTCATCCAAAGCAGGAGTAGCAGTCGGGAAGCTGAGAACCCACTCGGCGCCTGGAGTGAGCGACCTCGCGAAGGAGCTGGTCAAGCTTTGGAAGGATGTGATTGAGGAGAACAAACGGAAACGGAAGAGGGAGGATGGGGAGGAGGTGAAGAAGGAGGATGGGATGAAGAGGGTCAAGGCGGAAGGTGGATCTCCGATTCGTGCTGTATAATTCGGGCAGGAGGGGATGGTGTTCCCTTTCTTTCTGTGGAAGCACACAGCACAAAGGCAGCTGATCATGGACAAGCAGGGTCGTCATTTGGCCCCTCACCCATAGCTCCAACCCATGACTCGAAGCCCGACCTGAAAGCCAAACTCGAACCCGAGCCCAAACCTTCAGGCTCCTCTTCCCGAGCCCCTTCACCTACTCCCGTCAAACGCGAACCGCTCTCCACTATCGATTCGTCCCGGACCACACCACGGACCGCCAAGTCAGATGCCGTGGTGGATAGCTTGCGGTGTGATGAAGAAGGCGGGGATCCGGTGCGGGATAAATGCGTGGTCATGATCTATGGTGCTTTGGCAGGGGATAGTACGGCTGGTGCGTGCCACACTCTGTGGGATCTCTTGGTAATCTGCCGAGATATCTTGACAATCATTTGAGTCTGCGCTGAGACGGTGGCTGTAGAGAAGCGGATATTGAGCGAACGGGCCGTAGCCATCGAGAAAGCGGTCCACAAATCCCTCAACTATTCCACTGGGAACGACTACCGAGCAAGTGAGCGACCCTATACCGCCCGTCGTCTGTCCTGACTGACGAATGTGATGCAGAGATCCGCTCGTTATACCTTAACCTGAAAGACAAAGGGAATCCTGCATTGCGGAATGAGATCTCCCTAGGCGTACTGTCGGCTGATAAGCTGGTCGACATGAGCAAGGACGTGAGCTCACGCTACTACCTAGTATTGCTCGGTCGCTGACTAGGATGTTCCGGTACTCAGGAGATGGCGTCAGAAAGTGTTCGAGCTTTGAACGAGAAGATCGCGAGCGACAATCTGTTCAAAGCAAAAGCTGTCGGCGAAACTCAGGCGAGTCATGCTTATTGGCTCCAATTCGTCCTGTCAATACTGATTTTGTGGTTGCGTAGGCCGAGACGGACGCCTTCAAATGCTCCCGGTGTCAGCAGAGAAAGTGTACCTATTATCAGATGCAGACGAGAAGTGCGGACGAGCCCATGACAGTAAGTCTCATTCGCTTCGAGGCGATCATATCGCTGATACATCTTGTGTCCAGACATTTGTGACGTGACTATGTTTTTGTCCTCCGCTGGGATATAGGCTGATATGTTTGCTTACTCCTGGAAAATCGCAGATGTACAGTGAGTGCTTCGGGCAGTCGACCTCGATCTACAAAGCTGACGAGCGGTCAGCATTGCGGCAACAGATGGAAATTCAGCTGAGCGAGCTTCATCCTTTGCATGGCCGTACGTTGTACATGAGCCTGCGTTGCAATGTAGCCATTCTCAGCAGCCTCACGGATTTGTCATGCATTTCGGGAACCGCCCAAGAGCTGTCCGAGCTTTTGATCCCGTTGAACCGGGACCACCTTTGCCAGGCTTACGATCCCGACTATTCCTTTCACTAGTCAAACCATAAGAAGAGCATAAACCCCTCAAACTGTCACTCCGGACCAGTGCCCGCTGTGTCCGACTGCTCACTAAAAATCGCTCCCAGCTCCCTCGTTTGCTTCGCCGACAATTTCACTCCACCCCACCGCCGAAACAACGTCTCCCAACCGCCCCTCGACTCGCACTCATCACTTCCCTTCCCCTTCCCTCCTCCGACCAGGACTCTTCCTCCAAGATGGCTCCGATTTCAAACGGTACGGGCGAGATGTCGGTACGCGAACCGAAACCGCACGGGGCGAAGAGCAAGAAGAGTCACAGTCAGGTGGTAATCATCGGTTCGGGACCTGCCGGGCATACGGCGGCTATCTATCTAGCTAGAGCAAATTTGGCGCCGGTCATGTATGAGGTGAGTGTGTTCAGACTGTGTTGGGTCAAGAGCTGATGGTGTGATAGGGAATGCTGGCGAATGGGTGAGTGAAGAAAAGGGGACTCCGAACAAGCTGACAAAGCTCCGCTTTCCTTTTCCTTATCGCCTCATTCCTTCGTATCTATCCCCTGCCTGATGTAACAGGTTTGCACCTGGTGGACAGCTCACCACTACCACTGAGGTTAGTTGTCCTCCCCAGAGCTCCTTGTGACGATGCTGACACCGCGTCAGGTGGAAAACTTCCCCGGTTTCCCCGATGGCGTCACCGGTCCCGAGATGATGGACAAGTTCCGCGCACAGAGGTGAGCTTCTCCATGCCTGGTCTGACTCTCTTTTACCGTCGTAGCGAGCGGTTCGGGACGAAGATCATCACCGAGACCATCATCCGAGTTGACCTCTCTCAACGACCTTTCAAGTTCTGGACAGAAGGGGAGGAGGATGAGGATGATTTCATGACCGCCGATACGTACGTTCTCCCAACTCACATCTCGCATTTCTGGGCTGACGCCATTGATGGCAGGATCATCCTTGCGACTGGTGCCTCCGCGAAGCGCCTCTTCTTGCCCGGCGAGGACACGTACTGGCAATCTGGGATCTCGGCTTGCGCTGTGTGCGACGGAGCTGTTCCAATCTTCCGGAACAAGCCGTTGGCCGTCATTGGCGGTGGGGACAGCGCTGCGGAAGAGGCGACGTGTGAGCCAGGCCAGTCTCCACCATGATGAGGAAGTCACTGACGAGCATGTATGGTCAGATTTGACGAAGTACGGATCGCATGTGTATGTGCTTGTCCGGCGGAGCGAGTTGCGAGCGAGCAAGATCATGGCGAAGCGCTTGACGTCACATCACAAGGTGACGGTCCTGTGGAATGTGAGTCCACCTTGAACTTTGTCGCTCCTGCTGCATATCTTTGGCTGATCCGGGGTCCCGGTAGACGGTGGCGACTGAGTGCAAGGGCGATGGCGATCTGCTACAGTCACTGACAGTCAAGGACATGAAGACGGGCGAGACCCGAGATCTCCCCGTCAACGGTCTTTTCTACGCCATTGGTATGTGCTTTCAGAGGTTTGCGCAAAGTGACGCTCACATCCTTGTGCAGGACATGAGCCTGCAACTCAGCTGGTCAAGTCAGAACTGGAGCTCGATGCGGACGGCTACATCCGAACCGTACCCGGTACAGCCCAGACATCCGTCAAGGGCGTCTTTGCTGCTGGTGATGTCCAGGACAAGCGATATCGACAGGCCATCACCTCCGCCGGATCCGGATGCATGGCTGCGTTGGAGGCGGAGCGGCTCATCAGTGAGGAAGAGGCGGAAGATGAACAGATCCCGGCCGAGGAGGTGCACATGCCCTCCAACGGCTACCTAGGGGCGGACCAGGAATGAGGTGGTAATGAGGTTGCGGACGTGTACGAGGTAGTCAGGATATGGCGTCCAGCATAGACATAGACACATGTGGGGCTATTGCCATGCATGGGACCCTACATCTCGAGCCAACTGAGCCCATTGAAGATGGTCTGAAAGTCGATTATCATGACAGCCCGGCCATGATGTCGTTGACAGCGGCAGCAGCTGCTGCGTCCATGTCCTCCGGAGGGGGAGGCGGAGGTGCTGGGCCGAGGAACTCTTCCTATTCGATCAATCAGCATGATCTTCCCCCGAGCTGGGTCAAGCAAGATACCTCAGGCACACTGGCCACCAAGATCGTCCTCCCCGCAAACTGCCTTCCACCAATCGCCTTCATCGCCTTCCCCGTACTCTCGATATCCTTATACATCACATACACCCTACCCACACCCGTCTCCTGATCGGCCTTGCGATTCTTCTCGATGGTCGCAGCAGCCGAATCCGAGGGTTCCCATTTCTTCGATTTCGGTACCGGTCGCGGGATACGCACACCCTCGACCTCGCCGTATTTCCCGCATTCCTCGTTGATGTCTTCCACGATGTCGTTGTAGTCGGCGTCGGAGTAGAGTTCGTCTTGGGTGACCATGTTGAGGAGGAGCATGACGCGGGATGAGGGCGCTTCGCCAGAGACGGCGGATTGGAGGATGTTCGGCACTAACCAGATCAGCTACTTGATCATGTAAGTTGGTGGCAGACCTACTGGCTTGGGTGAGGAAGGCGGCGGATCCAGGGATGGCGGATGGGATACCGGTGTTGCGGCCGACCGCAGCTCGCTGAACGACGAGTGTTCGGTCGCCGAGCTGGAAGTTGTGCAGACCTTGTATAGCCATGTCGGTAACTGACGGATCGAGATACTCGGCGAAAGCGAAGCCCTGACTGTCAGCGCATACCCGTCTTCGAACCGCCTCACCTTCGACTCGCCACCTGCTGCGCTCTCCTTGACGAGGTTGAAGCTCCGTAGCTCGCCAAACGACTTGAGAAGCTCCATGACTTGCTCGTCATTGAGGTATGTCGGCAGTCCACCGATGAATAGCTTGTTGGGTGATTCGCCAACGGTCGTCCCAGCGATACCTGGGAAACCCAAACTAGGATCGATGCCGATATAGTCCTTCGGTCGGCGGACACGAAGCGGGATCCCATCACACATGACCCCATCGAACTGCATGGCCGAGCTCGCCTCGTCCGCTGTCCGAAACTGCATGTCGTCAGTACCACTCAACTGGAGGAGCGGACGCCTCACCTCGCAGAATGCAAAGCTCTTCTCGGTGTTGATCTGGACCTGGGTCACCGGCTCCCCAGGCATATCGGCAGCAATCAAGTGCTCGTGCATCAGGTCATTGAAGAATTTCTCCAACTCATCCTCCGTCATCTCATCCTTGATGCCGCCAATGTATAAGCGCTTGCTCTGTCGGATGGGGTTGATAACACCGCTAGGTGGGAAGGAGCCGGCGATGAGGGATGAGGGGACGCCGAGGTGTAGGGGAGGCGGGACTCGTCCGGGTCCATAGGTGAACATTCCTGCTTCCATCAGCTCTCCGGGACTCTGAGTATAGCGAAGCACTCTTACCAGTCATTTTCGCCTCCATAGCGCCAATTCCTGCGAATTGCGGTGGCCGGATATCCCAGTAAGAGTTTTCCACATGTCGTTGGTCCAATGGCACCGTCCCCGGCGGCGTCGGACTCCGAGTCGGACTAGGCGGTCCCCTTCGACCGCCCCTCCCCTCTCGCCTCGGCCCGCCTCCTCTCCACTCCCCTCCTCCCCCTCCTCCACCATGGAAGTCATCGCGTCTACCTCGGGGCGGTCCAGGTGGTCCAGGCAGGGGATGATCATAACCCCTCATAGGAGCAGCAAAGGCTTCCTCCTCATACCGAGGTCGACGATCGCGGTGAGCCGCCATAGGTTCGGCAATAGCAAACTCGTTGTCATCCCGCCTTCGACGACGGTCATCCCGGAAGTCAGGTCGATCCCTTTCTCGATCACGGTCGTACCGCTCCCGCTCGCGATGTCCATCTCGGTCTCTATCCCGACGGTCATCCCTCTCTGGCCTGTCTCTTTCGCGTTCTCGGTCACCCCCTCGATGCCGGTCATCGCGGTCGTCGCGGTGTCGACGATCCCTGTCACGGTCACGGTCATGATCACGGTCACGCTCGCGATGGCTTCGATGGCTTCGACCTGTGTATCAATCAATCTGAGCTCGAACTCTTTGATTTATCGAATCCGCGCTCACCATCATCATCCTCCCTCTCCTTCACCTTGGCGAACGACGAAGCGGCCTGTTCGAGCGCATCTGCCGGGAACGTGGTCAGCTTTCGAGAACAGGTCTAATACAAGCGGGACGACGTACCGTAGCCTGCGTCCATGATGCTGTTAGTCCTTCTAGGACCGTTTGATTAGTAATTCTGGCGAGAATGTCTGGCGAGCCGAGAAAACGCAAAAGCGCAAGCTCCCGGTTAATTCGGAAATTAGCGAAGTGGCATTTTGGTTGCGGGACGCTTAGATCACCGGGGAATGTCTGAAGCGGTGGCTTTCGAGTGGATGACAATCTCGAATTCTAGCTCAAAGCATATGATGCAAGCATGCAGAGGAAGTCAGAGCTCTCGCGCCTGCTACCCTGATCTTCAATATTTACGGCTTTTCCGGCCAGATTGCAATCTGGGCATCATTCGCTCGCATCTCGCCGTGATTTGGTCGCGTGTTCGCACCCCATCAACGTCAACGACCGACTGCCTACAGCAGACGATCATCACCATCAATCGGTTCAGTTGACCGTCCTTTCAGGCATCCGGCGGTTCACGTCGAGCCCGTCCGTGAATTGTCTAGAACCCGACCGTCGACGCCATGACCAGTCTCGGTTCCGACTTGTCGCATCGTCCCGGTCCACGAATCACCATCGCTCCACACCTCTCCCCTTCGCCCCGCTCCTACTTGTCGTTGACCGGATGGACCGGGAAATCGAATGACTTCGCTCGAATACCCCTCAACAGCACCCTCCAGTCCCGACAAATTCTTGCGTCCTCCCACGACTAGACGAACAGTTCCGCTCGGTCTTGGGGTCCTCCTTGCCGGTGTCATTGTACTCTTGTCGCGGAGGAATGGTACTCCAATTATGAATCCGTCCAAGCAGCGGTTCGAGGCGGAGAATGCGGTACCGGTGGAGAAGCCTTCGACTTGGCGATGGACAGAGGCGATGGGATGGAAGCAGGATGAGGGGGTTGGTCTGAAAGACCTGGGAGAGAAGGCGGAGGGGAAGTACCGGTAGAACGCGAAACCAGGAGAGGAGGGAAAGATCGAGTAGGTCGGACAAACGACCTCGGAATCCCTTCATGCTTGCTCATGGATTTTTTTCTCTCAGTTACTTCACACGCTTGTTACTTCACACGCTTGTACCACTTCGCTTCCTCCCTACCCCGATCCGTCCGCGCACCGCTCATCAACTCCCTACATCGGCATCTTCCACCTTCCCACTCCAGCCTCATCCCCTATGATCCCTTCATACCCTCCGGACCCCTTCCAGGATCTCATACAAGGACATCCATCAAACAGACAAGACCAACAAAACGCTCGGAGCGGAGACACAAGCTTGGATCGACCTCAACAAAGCAGACGGATGGCGTCTGAGCTTTTTCGATGACCGGTGAGACTGGGTGGAGAGCATTTCTCGCGCAGCGATGTGGAGTGGGCTTGGGGGTTATGCATCGCGGTGTCCTGCGGGCGGACTCTCTCCGGTATATCCTACCCCTTATCGAGGGTGGGGTCTACTCAAATCTCGATGTGAGCTCCGTCTAGTCGCAGGGTATGTTTGCTGAATCACTCAGACACGACCACTGAGACCCATCGAGCATTGGGGCCGAACGAATACCGAGTACCTGGATATAAGCGCTACCGACGGCGAATCTTGGCGGTCGAGCTTCAGCACCTATCCCGCCGTCATCGCAGCCATCGACGTGGATGTCCATGCTCGGACGAATCGGGAGAAGGGAAGGCCCCGGCCGTCCGGGATCTTTCAGTGGACGCTCTCTTCCGCTCCATATCACCCGATCTTCCTCGATGCTGTGATGAGGGTCGTCAATTCCACGCGTGTGGTCGAGGAGTGGGAGGCATGGCGAGCTCAGGAGATTCAGCGGATAACAGAGCAAGAGTCGAGAGGTTGGGAGAAGGAGGTGAAGAAGCTCTCCAAGCTGGGAAGGCTCGAGGCGATGAGTGTCATGGAGTGGACTGGTACTGCTCTCTTCACCGACTCCTTCTTGGCGTGAGTATCTCCCATCCTTGCCGCATTCCGCTGTAACCTTATTGACGATGAACAGGTTCTTGTTGGCCCGATACAACGTTTCTTGGCACCGATAATGAGGGCTCGACCACCCTCTGCGGATTGGCGACGTTATGATCCTCCCCATCACAAGCCTGCTCGCCAGGCGGCGAGAAAGATTTCAGAGCAGAGGGACGGGAATCACCGCAGGTGGACGTGGTGCACGAAAGTAGGTTGTTCACTGTGGATTTTGGGAGCGGATGAGCGGACGAGCTGATGGAGATGTAGTTCGGGCGAGCCGGAAGGCTGATGGGCAGTAGATCGGCAGATTTTCTTGAGCATCTTGTTGTCAGCATCGTTGTAGCTATCGAGGACTTTGTAGCTGTCATGACTTTAATGCATGACGATCAGGCTCGAAGGCTTCTCAGTTCCATGCCTTGCATTCGAGCAGTAGATTCGTGTTTTCTGTTAATGGATGTTATCGCGTGATGATGGTCGTTGTAAGCATTGTCCGCGCCCTTGATTGCTGATACGGTCGCGGATAACGATCAAACCTCGTGAAACTCGCAAAATTTTGATTCACTGTATCAGGCCGCGGCCCCTGACATCCCCGAGTAGACGGCGTTTCATTATTGAGTGTGCCTTATGTCGTCACGAGTCTGAACGGTCTCATGCATAGGTCGGAAGGTGAGGAAGGCGACCGGACGCGCTCAGAGGTCAATCTCGGGTAACTACCCCGGCCCTGGGGCCAGACCCGTTTAGCTTCCGGTGGGTATGCCTAATTATCCTTGATTCCGGGAATTGAATCGGGCAGTGCGAAGATTCCGTCCGACAGCCGGAATGGGATCTGAGATTCTTCGTAACGGATGGAGTGTCTGGTCACCTGTGAGCTTCTAGCATCAGACAGATCCGGTACGAACGTCTTGATCCATAAGGTGAAACGGAAAGAGATCTGACGATGGCAAATAAGCATGTTGAGCGGCGTCGGTTGTCACGGGATTGGCCAATTTGGAAACAACCCTGAAATCCCTCCCGTCCCGGCCGTGTTAGCGTCCTCTGTTCGTGCCTGCGGCTAATTTTCTTAGTGAGGTCAGGTCTGGGCACAAACAATAACGTCCCGGATCTGGTCGACAACAAGAGGCGCACGCTCTCGGTTGATCGTTGTCATCGGAAAAGGTTCGTACCTGAAACCGCGCGCAGATCAAGGAAGGTCAAAGGTCCAAGCGAAAGAAGGCCGTTCTGGCACGGACCTTCTCGTAAACAGGATTCATCTGACGGCACCGGCGCTAGAGTCACGCCGTCAAGTATCGCCAGAGGGACCCGCCCGTTTGATTAAGGCGAATGAAACATTGGTCGATCAGCTTTATGCTTGTCGACTCTGCTTGCGATCCACTTGGTCACTGTGAATACTTCGGATCCTCCTCAACCAAGAGGGACCCCCCTAAACCTCGGGGTCATCAAGGCGGCATCTTCCGCCTAGCTCCCCGCCTTCAACCCTTCTTTTCCTCCCGTCCAGGCCTTCACTTCATCTCGTGTCGCTTCCGCCGTTGGTCATAGGATCACCTGGCAATCCTGCCGTTGGAACCTCATGCGCGGGCGATGAGCATGTACAGCTCGACGTCGACCCAGCAGCCGGCGGCAATATGTGCTCTCAAATCTCCCGTTGATGCGTGAGCTGCGGAATCATTCACGGCGCGTTATTATTGTACGAGGATTTGCTGACCAGCGCTTCTCCTGGCGCAGCATTTACATTCTCGAAGCGGTACGATTGGGTCTGGTTCCCAGGGTCACACGACGTCTCACCGGTCATGAGCGTTCGACGATCCGCCCGGGAACCGTCTGGGTCTGGGAGGAAGGTGAGGCCTTGTGAGCGCGGCGGTCCACGGTCGAGGCTGAAGTTGTGCAGAGGAGACGAACATGCGTCGCTGGACCGACGGCAGACGATGGGGTGCTTCGAGAGTTGGCGGAGGAGGCTTCCTTGTTTACGCAGAGTACGCCAAGTTTATCCCCTGCAATCCTCGTCGTCTTATGCGTCTCCAGATCGTCAGACTCGCTCTCGCCGCCTCCCTCTCAGTCCGACTCGCCAGCTGGATCCTCGTTCAATTCACCTCCATATTCGGGACACAGTCAGAACGGCTTCTACCCTTCGTCCGGCTCCAGCTCGAAAAAGGTGGAAAGTCTCGTTAAACAGACTTACTCAACCACGATGACCCATCCCGTCACTGGCAAGGTCAAGAAGTTCCATGTCGTAGCATATTCCAGCAAAGTAGATCACATTGTGTGCGTATCGGCAATGCTGATCTTGTTCAGCACAATCCGCGAGGGGATGCTCACAACCCCTTTCCCCTCCCCCATCAGCTTCCTCTTATGGCGAACCTCAAGATTACTCCTGGAATCTGGCCAGAGTGGGAAACCCGACGCGACATCGATTATTCCATCCGTCGCTCGACGAGTGGAGGACAGATGGGACCCGGCTCGCATTCGGCTCCCGTCACCGCTCTTCCGTCGCCGGACGGTTCAACAGCCAAGTTGAGGCCACCAACCGCTTACCTTGCTCACGGCCGACAGCCGTCTCCAGGGCAGAATCTCCATCCGCCGCGGCAATATGGACGGGAATCACCAACCCTGCCTGCGCCTCGAGGTCAGCGCCATCTCCCTGGACCATACGATCAAATCTACCATCCGAGAGACCCACAATCTGACTCATACGAATCTCAACATCACCTCCACGCCGGACGCACCATGTCTCAACCCCCAAATTACCCGCCTCAACACCCGCAGCCCACTCAAACAGTTAAAGATCGGTTCCACCCTTACCATCTTCCCGCTCAATCAGTTCGACCGTCGCCATATCCTTCAAACCAGTCATCTGACTCGTCCGGTTCTTCGATTCGGGCATATCCGAACCCGCAAGATCCGTACTATAACTCCAACCGCCAATATTATCCACGACGGCGAGACATCCGAGACGGCCAGTTTTACGGCCACCCTGATGGTCGTCTATATCATCAGCCACACTCCGACGGCCACCCTGATGGTCATCAACACCATCAGCCCCGGTCGGACGGCCACCCTGACGGCCATCAATACCCTCCGCCCCGCTCGTACGAGCAGCCATACCCGTCAAACCCACCGCCCCCGTCCGACCAATACTCCAGCAATCCGTACCACCATCACGGCGGAGAGTATTACCTGGATGGTGGCCCTATGCCCCGCGATCCTTCCCGGCCATACTATCGTGACGGTAAACGATCGCCCGAGGGATTGGTCCGTGACATGCCCCTTGACGGGCATTACCCTGATCATGGCCGAAACGCTGGCGCCGAGAACCACTATCGAAACCTTCCCGTGTCTCAAGTAGCCCGGTCAGACCACCACCTGCAACCGCCTCGGACTGGCAGCTCCGCAGCCAAATCACAAAAAATGTCCTTACCCTCAACTCTCCTCACTCCGGATAGCGTCACCTCCGGCGGACTAACGCTTCCTCCTCTCAGACTGGCGATCGACGATGCGGATCGGCGGCTGCCGTCCAGAAAGACGAGCCCACAGACGGGGAAGGTCACTCCTCGAACCGCCTCGGACAGTGAGTCAGCCTCGAATTCAGGGAGCTCGTCGAAAGGGGCCGGTCGGAGTTGGGGAGAGGATGCACGGCAGTTGGGCGAGTTGGGGAAAAGGGTATCCTTATGACAATAAAAAGCTGTTCGTCTATGCGAATCTGAAGAGGAATGCCAGTGAAATCTGCTTGGCTCTTCCGACTTCCGATGGAGCTCGGGTTCACGACGTGCTGAAACCGTGATCGTGTTGCATTCCGCCATTGTACGAATCTTGAAAGCCAATCTTTTGCAAGGTCCTTGTGAGCCGGATATGCAGCAACGGTGAGGGTTCCGTCGCGGATCTCGCTTCAGACCCAAGGTGCCGTCTGGAGGATGCCGCATGAGGAGGAACGTACTCCTCTTCTTGCGCCAGTGTCGGCAGTCTCCTCGGCGATCTTGAGCGAGGCACGTATTGCTCTTCCCTATGACAGGAAGTGGAATAGGTGCTGATGAGGTCTTCTACCTAGACTAAGGTCTACCCGCTAATCCACCTCATACGGGTCGATATCCTCGCCCATATCGGTTCGTCTCCTTTCCCACCTCGCCTTCAGCTAAAGGCGTTTTTGTGCCCAGATACGCCCTTGACCTACGAACAACTTCTCGCTCCCGACTCGACTTATACCATCGTCAGGTTTGTTTCCTATGTACGATTTGGCAGCCAACGGCGCTGATACGGCTAGGCCTTTGACGGAGAAATACCTCGAGCTGCAGAACCAGGCCACCGGTAGGTTTGCCTTGCTCCGACAGGGCACAACCTAACGGGAGATCGAGTATTCTGCCTATTGCTCAACAAAGTTCAATTTACCCGTGACTCGACTCAGCTATCGATCTCGACGCTCTCCCTCTCCCGAGCTACGCTATGCGAGATCCTTGCCATCCGCGTACTCCGTCCGTTTGCTTTCTCGACCACTTTTGGCCAACTGCTAATGGGATGAGCTAGGTGGATGGTCAGAGAGGACTCTGCCGCTCGCGACTGTTCTGCTCACTCCATGGGCGCTGTTCCAGGGGGCGTCGAATGAAGTGATCGCTAGAGCTAAGGAGGATGGGGACGACGACCTGCTCACTCAGGGTGGGACGGCTCTGGAGGTCTGTCTCTGAGGCATTACGGGAGTCACATGAAGCTGATGGGTGTAGATGGCCATCATCAGTACTTCGAAACGGTTCATCCGGAGTCCTTCCTGTCAGAAGGTCATCGGTAAATCCCATGTTTCAGCGTTTGAGACGGATACTGAGGGTGCACAGAGGGGATCTGGTCGGGACGAATCATCTATTCGGCACTCAACACACATGCCCTCATCGCGGATGTACGTCCCTGTCTTCGCTCCCGCTAAGATTTAATCAGAACTACAAGAGGAAATCCATTCAGCTTTACAACCCGCACAAAGCGCCTCTGCTCGACCATTACCGGTGCGCTTTATTGTCAGGCAATCCTCCTCCAAACTGAGATCAGAGCAGGCTGAAGGTCCCGAAAGTTCGCTCATTCCTCGAGTACGCCAACTTCCTCGTCCTCTTCATCCTCTACGTCATCGCGGTCGAAGGACTGGAAGAGGGGCGATTGAATGGAAAGGAGCTGGCGTTCATCATCTACGCGCTCGGTACGCTCGTTGGACTTCCACCTGGATACTGCTGATGTCGACGCAGCATATTCGCTCGATAAATTGGCAGCCATTCGGGAACATGGCCTGAGAGGTGAAGTAGGATCCCGTGTGAGGGTCAGCGCTGACTCTCGCAGTCTTCAGCAGCAGTCTTGTCAACGGGTTCGACATCGTGCTTATGCTCATATACGGCGTGTACCTCAGCGCAAGGGTCTACGGATTCCACTACCAAAATTCCGAAGCCCTGTCGCTCGGTGCTGACTGGCTCGCTATTGGTCAGCTTGATCACCGATGTTGCTCCCGCGGATGTGCTGATCATGACGATAGGTGCCGTCTTGATCTTTCCAAGATTGGCGTTTGTGACACTAGCGAACAACCTGATGGTTCTGAGTATCCGCTCCATGCTGACTGAGTTCTTCTGTATGTCTTCAGCTCCTATAGGCGTAAAGGCTGATGAAGTCGTGCAGTCTTGATGGGAATCGGCATCTTTTGCTTTCTCGGTGAGTCCGATGCATCTTCTGAAGGGTGCTGATCAGGTGCTCTATAGGCTTCCTCTACGCACTGTTCACACTCGGTCAAGGTCGCTTCGAGCTCTCACAGATTGGATGGTGGCTGCTTGAAGTCTACTTCGGCCTTGACGCATCCGGCTTCGAAGCGGCTCGTAAGCCAAGCATCTCGAAAGCTGAACACGTGATAACGGGGCTCTTCAGATATGTTTCACCCATTCCTGGGTCCCGTCCTCATGGTCACCTATGCCTTGCTATCAAACACTTTGCTGCTCACTGTCTTGGTCGCCATCCTCGGAAACACTTTCGCTACGATCAACGCAGATGCCGTCGCCGAAGTAAGCAAGCTCTCAGTACCCCTTCGTGCGGCTATCTAATCGACGGTTGGTCAGTCCATGTTCCGCAAAGCAGTGGCTACAATCGAAGGCGTGAAAGCGGGTACGTGATTCACACTTCATCCCCACCATGACTGATCCGAGAAGACCTGGTGTTCAGCTATCAGCTGCCATTCAACCTTGTTGCGGTAGTCTTCATGTGGCCGATGAGCTATATCCTAAATCCTCGATGGTCAGCAGAACCCGTCACACACGGTTTCAGCTGACGATGGACAGGTTCCACAAGCTGAATGGTGAAACCTTTGCGGCAGCGAGCGTGGCGAGGGTCGAGGGTCCAGCTGACATGTGCAGTCTTGATGATCCGCGCTTCCAACCTGCCTGTCCTTCTTGGTATCGCTCTTCATGAGCGTCAGCAATACCGCGAGACGACCGTCATGGAGCAGATAGGCGATTTCGTCGAGCGCTACACTGGCACACTCCCCCGTCGTCTGAAGGCTGCTGGTAAGTCATATGACATCCCCGAACCTGGCTGGGACTGAAATTTACGTCAGCCGGCTTCGAGAACTTCGGCTCGCGAAGGGAGATCAATGCAGTTTTCGAGATCGAGCGGGAAGTAGGCAGCTTCTATCGCGGTTGGGACTACGAGGACGATCAGGACTTGCAGCTGCCGCCTCCGTTCGATGCGGACAACGACAAGAGCTCGCCAGATGCCAGTCCCAGCGATCCAGCCGCCACTGGCACCCAGGAGGCATTCTATTTCCCTCAATCCGCGCCAATGTCGTCTTCTCCCTCTCAGCTCGAGCATGACACTGAGACTCTGCGACAACGGCAGAACTCCATGCCGTCCGCTCACCCGTCTCCTCAGACAATAGCCTTTCAGCCCCCTCCCATGGCGCGACCGAGGCGGAGCAGCTCGATACACGAACCAAGTCCCCTCGCTCGACTGTTCCTAGGCAGTCCAGACGAAACAGGTATCGTCAACCGACTCCGCGACCGTCGGATGTCTTTGGTCAATGCCGTTTCCAGCTCGCAATCCCAGCCGGCTCTCTCGTCAATCTTATCGCCCGTCCGGTCGCGGGCGAAACGATTCAATCAGGAGATTCCGCAGCAACGAGCCAACCCCCCACCCGAGCCACGACAACGCCTTACTCATCTCTCCCGTCCGTCTATAGTCCGAATCGAGGAGGGAAAGAAACTGTCATTCTTGGGACGAGACGACTCGCCATCGAGAAATCGGGAGGCGATACCTGGCAAAGCGAACGTGCCATTCCCACGTCGGAATGACGCGGAGCGAGAGGAACATATCGGCAAGGCGTCCCAGGTAGAGGAGATGTTAGCCCAAAAGCAGGACGACGAGAGTATTGGAGATCGATTGGCGGGGATCGATGCACGTCAGAGGAGGATTGAGGAGTTGCTCGAAAAGCTTGTGAGGGCGAAGGAGAAGGTCGGCGAAGGAACGGACGATCTTGATGACCATTGATGACTATGAGAGCATGTACATGCATGATAACGGTATCTCAATGAGCGCCTGAGTGACGCGATACTCGGGTTTTGTGAAGGCGAGACTGAGCATCTCAGCGAGCCCATCTCCAAGTTCTTGGCTCAGACTGATGACGGTCTTGGAAACGCCCGCCAGCCACGAGGTGTAATTGCCACGTTCGGTTGTCCCGAAAGCATCGTGTTTTTTTTCTTCGCAAGTTTCCAAGCAACGCTTTTGATAATTTTGGTGTTTCAGCCTATTTGTTTCCTACAGCTTTCCTCTTCGACCTACGCCAAAAAGACCTCGAGACAGACTTGATTTACCTAGAACAGAGGAATATTATCGAAACAATGGCGAGTCTTCACCGGCTGTTGCGTTATCCACTCCTTTCAGTTTGATCATTGCTTACGACGCGGTATCTCAGTCTTACGGCGGAAGCGGCGGCTACGGTGGTGGTGGCTACAGTGTGTTGACCTCTTCGATAATTCCCCGATGAAGCTGACGCTATGTCCAGGTAATGGAGGTGGTGGATATGGTGGCGGCGGTGGGGGATACGGTGGGGGTGGTGGCGGCTATGGTGATTATGAAGGTGGCGATGGTGGCTACGGAGGCATGTCCAGACGATGACCCATCGCCGAAGACAGAATACGCTGACGCTTGTGTGGTTGTTAGGCGGTGGTGGTGGTGGTGGCGACCGCATGTCTGGGCTCGGTGCTGGGTTGAATAATATCGATTGGAGCAGGCAGCAGCTCTCCAAATTTGAGAAGAAGTGAGTTCGAACAGGGTGTACAGTCAGGATAATGCTGACGACTCGACAGCTTTTACATCCAGGACTCACATGTGACGGCTCGCTCAGACCGCGAGATTGCGGATTTTCGAGTGGAGAAGGAGATGACTGTGAGTCGCCCTCAAGTATTCTCGGACGCCGCTGACGTGCCGTAGATCCAAGGCAGCAATGTCCCCCGTCCTATCACCACTTTCCACGAAGCTGGCTTCCCCGAATACGTCATGACTGAGATTCGCGCTATGGGCTTCGACGCCCCTACTCCCATTCAGTGTCAAGCTTGGCCCATGGCCTTGTCTGGTCGTGACGTGGTCGCTATCGCCGAGACCGGGTCCGGCAAGACGATCGCTTTCGCTCTCCCCGCCATGGTTCATATCAACGCTCAGCCCCTCCTCGCTCCCGGTGACGGTCCTATCGTGCTCATTCTCGCTCCTACCCGTGAGCTTGCCGTGCAGACTCAGACGGAATGCACCAAGTTCGGGAAATCTTCGCGTATCCGCAACACCGCGGTCTATGGTGGCGCCCCGAAGGGCATGCAGATTCGTGATCTTCAGCGCGGCGTCGAGATCTGCGTCGCAACGCCCGGTCGCTTGATCGACATGCTCGAGAGCGGAAAGACCAATCTCAAGCGCGTCACTTACCTTGTCATGGACGAGGCCGACCGTATGCTCGACATGGGTTTCGAGCCTCAGATCCGTAAGATCGTTGGTCAAATCCGTCCCGACCGTCAGACCCTCCTATTCTCCGCCACATGGCCTAAGGATGTTCAGCGTCTCGCCACGGATTTCCAGCACGACTTCATTCAGGTCAATATCGGCTCCATGGACCTGTCCGCCAACCACAATGTTGCGCAGTATGTCGAGATCTGCTCTGAATATGACAAGCGGCCGAAACTCCTCAAACACCTCGAACAGATCTCACAAGAGAACGCGAAGGTGCTCATTTTTGTCGGCACTAAGCGCGTCGCAGATGATCTTACGAAATTCATGCGCATGGACGGCTGGCCAGCTCTTGCCATTCACGGAGACAAGTGAGTCGTCTTCCTGGCAGTCTGTCATGATTCTCACCGATATTTCAGACAACAGGCAGAGCGAGACTGGGTTCTCGCAGAATTCAAGTCCGGCCGAAGCCCCATCATGCTCGCCACTGACGTCGCCTCTCGCGGTCTCGGTATGTTCCCACCCCTCTCACCCTGTAAGACGGCTTGGATCTCCAGGTCGGACCGGCAGTCATGCAGATCAAACAGAGAAGCGCGCTCAAGTAGTCGTTGGGGGCGGCGATCTCTGCACTGACCACGCGCTTTCCCATCTGGGAACGCATCAGGAATGAGATCACTCAAGCCCTCTTCGACCACGTCGGCGCCAACGCATTGCATCAGAGGACGTACGGGCACCGGGTTTTCCATTCGACGACCCGGAATGCTCGTGGCGTCTGGCAATAATAAAGCGTTCTCTCGCTCGTGATCTGCCACCGCACCGACAAGCCGTCACGCCGTCTGCAGCTTCCGTACGGTCCGTGTTGACGTAGGCATCGTGCGCTCCCATTTCCCCTCCGATTCTGTCTTCGTCTACTTGGTCTACTGACACTTGATACCTCAATTCACATTGAAGACGTCAAGGATATCAGGTGAGTCATCAGGTTGACTCTGTCAAACACGCTGACGGGCTTTCGAATCTCAGTTATGTCATCAACTATGACTTCCCGAACAATTGTGAAGACTACATTCATCGAATCGGGCGTACAGGCCGAGCGGGCCGAACCGGCACTTCATACACCTATTTTACAACTGACGTGGGTTCATTCTTCATGAGACGACATAGCGCGTGCTGACGGGCTATTCCAGAACGCCAAGTCAGCCCGCGAGCTGATCAAAATTCTATCTGAGAGCCACAGCCAGGTGCCTCCTGAGCTCCATGAGATGGCCGCGTATGGGGGCGGTGGTGGAGGTGGCCGTGGTCGGGGTGGTGGTCGCGGCGGTGGTGGAGGTGGTCGGTATGGTGCTGGTGGTGGTGGAGGTGAGTATATGGCCCGCTGGAAATGATTCAATAGTTGACATGATCCCTTTAGGCGCCTACGGTACCGGTGCGAACAGCTTCAGTGGTGGTGGAGGTGGACCCGGCGGCGGTGGATACTCCTCTAGGTGGTGAGGTTCTCACTACGGACTCTTTCGCCATCGACTGGTTCGCCTATAGATATTTACTCTCGTGTGCATCATTGGTCATGATATACTTGCACAAGGAAGCGAGGGGTACTCACGTCTCGCGTCTCGCCTCGCGTCTCATCGTCGATCCCGCACCTAGGGTTAGAGTAGCCGAAGGCAGATCTAGTACCGGAAGCAAAAACACAGCTATAGGGGTCATCGGATAATCCTGGGTGGCGGGCTGATGATGGATTGGGCTACGGTTCTCTGGAGCGGACCGATTTGACGCCGTGACAGGCGTAACGCTTCTGTCCAAAATCGGTAGCGGAGTTGAGACTTGATGACGCGGCAAATGTCACGTCGTCGATCCGGTCTCGGCTCAGTCACGGCTTCAGATCTGCGGGGGACGATCGAGAAAAACCTTTTTGGCTATTCGCCGATTAATTCCGCATGTGGCATTTTACTCTTCTCTTTCTCGCACCCACCCTCTTGCGGTCTTAGTCCCATTACTTGTCTTAGAGTAACTCCTAATGCTTCATATCATCACGGAGGCATGTCAATTACCTAGTAAACAATATTCAGTACTTAGTCTCCCCTCCTTGTGCAGCTCGAACCGCCTTCAATCGCCTCGGATCGCCTCGGATTGAATCCACTAGGGTGTTGATATAACTCATCGGGATGGCCTCCCAAGCACTGTCTGCCTGTCCCAATAGGACGTCCCCGTTTCTGGCATGTACTGGGAAATCCGCAAGCCTTCCCTGGAGCTCGGACCATGCGTTCTCGATGGGATTGAGGTCAGGAGAGTAAGGTGGGTGAAAGAGCCGCCGGTACCCCAAGTCCCTTCGAGTCAAGTCGCAATATTCGTTGTTATGGACGTGCGAATCGTCCTCCATGACTATAGGCAGTCTCCCCTGGTTGGTGAAGGTCCGCGCAGCCTCAATTAGAGGCCCTCGTATGATCCATTCGGCGTATTTGGGGCCATTGATGCCGTTTGCAGGTGTCTCGCGGAAAGGACGCTGGAGGTGGTATCGGAGGGGTGGTGTGCATGCTTGAAGGTTGAAACGGTAGAGGGGACCCTTGTACCACTGCGGGTATGACAAACCCCGTCCTCGTACTCCTCCCTAACTCTGCGTGTGACCCAATGACGTCTTGGATCCTTTCCAATCGTCAATGGTACCTCGTCCGTCCAAAGAACCGTTCTCCAGTCTCTCTGCGTGTTATCCTCGACCCACTGGCGCCGTTTGACGCCTGTACAATCGGTAATGCGAGGCGCGTGTCGCATTATATGAAGCTGTAGCCCATCCTCAGCGGCAATCTTCCGCATCGTGCTTCGAGAGCACCCCTCTTGGCTTGCCAGGGACTCAAAATGTAGTAAGACGGTTCGTTTCAATTGTGGCTAGGATCCCTCTACGGCATTTGGGCTCATGCATGAAGGGGCGACCAGAGGGAAGGGTATAGGTGGACTTGCCGAGTTCAAGCCACTCGTCCCAAAGCCTCCGACTTGTAGTCTGCTTTACAGCCATCTTCTCCTCTATTTCTCGGTATGTAATCCGGAATCACGATAGGCAATGACTCTACCACGCTCGAAGTCACTTTTGTTGCTTGAAAACATGATATCCATGCATAGAAAGGTCACTAAAGACAACGCGGAGACTTAAGTGGGGCCACACTGCTCGGAATTAGTCGGCGAATAGCCAATTAATAACGGCGATGGGATTTTACTGCATGAGACGATGACGATGACGTCGGAGTTTATTTCAAAGGCACCGGGAACGTCGTCCCACAATCCAAAGGTCTAAAGGACCTCTTTATAACGTGTTTTCCCAAAAACGGTCAGCATGGGCCCTCTTGAATTACTTGGACGGGCTTTTTAGGCATGAAGCTAAAGAGCAAAGAAGGGTTACGTTACCGTTCGGTGACGCCACTTTCGTCACCATTTCCGGAACCGTGGGCCTTTAAGTAATTGACCCGTTACCCGGACCCGCCGATGGAAGGAGGAAAGGGCTGGGGTGGTACCCCGAAGATCGTTCGACCTCGATTACTGCGCTATGATGCGGGAAGGGACAATCACTCTTTGGGTCATGGGATCATATCCGTCGTCCCAGCGAGGGATAGGAGGCATATAAGATCGAGCCGCATCTCTCAAACCTCCTTACTCAGCCGCTCTTCTGACTTATTCGATTTTACAATCCAATTCTAACAAGATGAAGACCGCTGTCCTCGCTTCCGTCCTCGCCATCCTGGGCGCTTCTGCTGCACCCCTCAAGCGTGCCACTGCACCGACCACCACCCAGGTCCTGCAGTACGCTCTCACCCTTGAGAACCTCGAGAACAACTTTTAGTCCGTACTATGCTAGGCAGTCGCGGTTCAAATACTGATCCATGTCTGTAGCACAAATGCTCTCGCCAACTTCACCGCGGCTGATTTCGCCGCCGCCGGTTACCCCGACTGGGTCCGTGGCCGGTATGAGCAGATCATGATGCACGAGTCGACCCACGTCGCAACCCTCTCTGGTGCGCTCGGAAAAGACGCCGTCGCCCCTTGCGAGTACAGCTTGTGAGTTACACCATCCTTTTCCCCCATGCTCCGCTGACGTCGATCCAGCCCTTACACCGACGTCAAGTCGTTCGTTGGGCTCGCCACTCTGATTGAGAACGTCGGTGTCTCTGCCTACTCTGGTGCCGCTCAGTACATCACCAACCCCGAGTACACCACCGTCGCCGCCGTCATCCTCACGACCGAGGCTCGTCACCAAGCGTGGCAGAACTCTGCCGTCAGCGGCTTGAACCCGTGGGGATCTGCATTCGACACCCCTCTCGGCCTCGACATGGTTTACACCATGGCCTCGCAGTTCATCACCAGCTGCCCTTCTTCCAACGCGGCTCTCCCCGTCAAGGCGTTCCCCACCCTCGCCGTTGGAGCCGGTAACCCAGGAGATAACGTCGCGTTCACCTTCAACGACAACCACTCTGGTGTCAACTACGCCATCTTTTACGAGGGTCTCGGCTCCACCGCCGTCCAGCTCGACTCTAACGATATGGCCACCATCCCTTCGGGTCTCCAGGGTATCGGTTACGTCCTCATCTCTACCGCCTCCAGCGCAGCAAACGTCACCAACGACAACATCATCGCGGGTCCTGCCATGTTCGACTTCCCCTTCAGCGCTTTCGTCGCCAACCCCGCTTACACTGGTTAAACGGATCGAGTAGGATGGTTTGAGGAAACTTTGCTGCAGAAGGATAAAAGTTCATGACGGACTCTATAATTTGGTAGTGCTGTATTAGTATATAGCAAATGCAGGTCTATATCTGTTACGTCTTGTGCGATTCTGGTGATATTGGAAGCCCATCCAAAAAGTCATAATCAGTTCCTGTTGAAAAGCACGAAAGAAAGGCGTTAGATAGGTCCGAGTCCCATGCCCACAGACGTCGATCGATGATCTGTGGCCACTTGGGCCCAACTTTCCGCTGTGCTCATCACGATCCTCCCGTGCCCGATATTCGCAGGTCCGCGTCGTAGAAGCGAAGCTCACCCCACCTTGCCGCTTCGTCCGGGATGCTCTTCCGTACAAATCCGATCTTTAAGTCAGTGGTCTTCTGAAGGAGGCACTGAATGGTGAGATTGGGGTGATTCACGCTTCGAGATATAATCTTCGCACTGACTATAATAACTTCACGTTTCGGTTTGAGGCCGGCATTACCCGTCGTAAGCGACAAACTCGATCTCCACATCCGTTCCTCCCGCTGGCAGCTCTGCTACCCCGATGCACGTCCTAGCAGGCTTCGGGTTCGGCATCATCTCCTTCCAGATCTGTTGCCGATGCATCAGCTATCGACCCCCAATCGGACTTAGCTCGTGAAAGAGACTACAGGAAAGTAGGCTCCTGTCGAGCGGAGGGAAGGAGGAGGGTAGAGTCCGGATCGTAAGTACATTGGACGGGAGGCAAAGCGGAGAGAGGCTTCAAACGAAGGATAGAGCGGAAGCCAAACGGATTGTCACTCACCTCGTTGACGGCGGAGAAGTCCCTGGACAGATTGGAAAGGTAAATGTTGGCCTTCACGACGTTCTTCAGAGACATGCCAGATCCTTTGAGGACAGCATCAAGATTCTTGGTGGGGTATCAGCGGAAACTCTGTTAAAGAACAGTGCGTCGTATAGTAGACTTACGGAAATGACCTGACGTGCCCGATCTTGCACCTGTTGCATAGCTAAGCTGGGTATCATGAATGGAAGACTCCACCTACAGTCCCTTCCACCATCTTCCCTTCTTTGGTCATACCCACCGAGCCGCTCGTGTAGACATATTTGCCCGCTCGGACGGCTTGGGAGTACTGTCATTCCCGGTCAGCGAGTGCAACGAGCGGCGGATATCGAGTACGGCACATACGATGCCCTCGAGAGGAGGCGGCGCGTCGTGGGTCAGTGTGTATTCGGCAGGCATGCTGGAGGTATATGGGAGTGCTACGTTTCAGAGGCGTAAAGTGCAAAGAGAGATTACCCGGTTGGCCGAGTGGGGGGAAGTGGGGTCGCTGCCTGAACACATTACGTCACGTCTTTCACTCTGATCTACGAACGTCGACATCAACGAGATCAGCCCCGGCCCCGGCCTTCGATATGCGTAATAGGCTTACAGGGCACAGCTTCGCTACTCGAAGTTCCTCAGACCATCGGCCTCACGCAGCGGTAAGTAATCCCATCTGACCGTCCTCCTGATGTGTGCAAGTAATCCTGCCTATCCGGCAGCGCTTCCATGTTCCCAAAACGACCGTAGGCTTGGCAGAGGGAGTCTTTTGTTCTTGAAGCGACGCCCCTCCCGGGAACCGAGAGGGGCGCGAAGGACACGAGCAGCAGTATGCATCTGCATGTGACTCGATTCAGTACACACTCTCAGAAGTACGGTGCCCGGTGCCGATGGACGCAACCAGCTACGGATCCGGGGTACGAGTCGGCTGGACTGGACAAAGGATGGTGGTTTAGGTATAAAGGCAGATACCTACGTCGTTGCTCCATCTCCTCTTAATTTCACTTGAGAGTCTGTGTCTTCACTCTCGAGTGTTTGTTGCGGCGGCAGCGCAGACATCAGTCGACCTTGCAACGTTTCGTTCACTTCCGACGATGTGTAGTCTCTCACTCGCTAGTTGGGAGCTGAGTACCGCCAACTCCCCCGCGTCCAGGTATTCCCTCGCCCGACCGTGATCGATCTTGCACGACATCGCACGACAGCCTTGCGGCATACGCTCTGACCAGAAGGGTCGAGGTGGTGACCGTCAAAGGTTGGTTCGCTTCTTACCTCTGAAAACCTTCCACATCCCGTCGTTTCGTTTGGTAGCGTCTACGACGTTTGACGGCTTGCATCGACAGAACTGCCAACGCCACACCAAAACGGGAGATGGACTGTCTTGAGTAGAAATCCTAAGTCGGAGATTGATACTTCCGCAGTCACGCGTTATGGGATATTTAGTACCAGCGTCCATCTGCCATCTGTTCACAATCTTCCGCACAGCTGTCAACCTTCTTCTCTATTCCATATATGAGTAGGTGAGTCAGCGTTTCCGATGGTCCACCTTCACCAATCTTGCACCCCGGACGATACATGCTCGACAAATTTGCACGTCAGGACGACCGCATCTCGGACTGCTCTGTATAGAGATTACCGAAGAGCTGGAGGTGTACACTTCGCATTTTCTGACCCCAATCCATATTATCTTCTTATTCCGTGACATATGACTTGGGCTTGACAATATCGCTGACCGCTTGCATTATCAGGTTAACGACATACCAAGCCTAGTACTCCTTGTTAGACCTCATATAATCTCCAATCATCTTCACGCATCTTTACCATCATTCAGCTTCTCGGACGGAGGCCGCCTATCAAATCAGTTGAGTCAGTTGAGGCTGTTCTCTGAGTCTTCACCGCTCGACCTTTCTCGCTCCCCACCATGTCTTCTTCCCACCAATCGGCCGCTTCCCCCATCCGCATATCCCAACCTGCCACCGTCACCCGTGCACCCTCGACCTCCCGTGCCACCCAACGCCCTTCCCAATCCACAGTCACCGGCTCCATCCCCACCGTTGGTTCATCAACCATGGGTCGTCGGCCATCCCGAGCAACTCAATCCCCCATGGTTCCGCCCAAAGCCCTGTCGCAGACCGAGGCGCTCGAGGCATTACGGGCGTTTCTGAAAGAGCGGTCGAGCTATGATGTCTTCCCCGTTAGCTTTCGGCTGATCGTTCTGGACACGCAATTGAAGGTGAAGAAGGCGCTGGACGTGATGTTGCTGTATGGTGAGTCGATGCGGAGGGCGGGTTCTGGATACTGAGATCAGTGTAGGAGTCGTGTCAGCACCTCTGTGGAATACTGAAACGGCGAGGTTTGCTGGTGAGTATCTGCGTTGAGGTATGCTAGAGATGCTGATGTTGTAACAGGGATGTTCACGGTGCAAGATGTGATCCATCTTATTCAGTACCATTACCATACGTCAAGTTGGGAAGGAGCAGCAGCAGATGTCGAGCAGATCCGACTCCAAAGCATTCGAGGTGAGTTGTTAGTCTACTACACAGACCTATGGGCTGTGACTAAGCCGTTTAGATATTGAAAAGGCTCTCGTCGTACCTCCACCACCACTCCTCTCGGTTCATCCCCTTCGACCACTATACGACGCATGCCGCTTCCTGATACGTACCCATGCTCGACGTTTACCCTTGATCGACAAAGACACACAAACGGACGGCGAAGTGGTGATCAGCGTATTGACACAGTACAGAGTACTGAAGTTCATTGCTATGAACGTGAGTGTCAACCGAAGAATCAGCTGACAGTCAGTGCCGGGATATCACACAGTACTTTACGGCTAGCGTCCAGGAGCTCGGCATCGGAACATACGTCTCTTCAGAATCTGATCCCGCGAGGAATCCTTTCTACCCACTCGCGACCGCCACGCTACAAACGACAGTGTTCGACGTCGTCCACATGTTTTCCGAGCAGGGAATCAGTGCCGTGCCCATAGTCGACGAGAGCGGAAGAGTGCTGAACCTGTACGAGACTGTTGATGTCATCGTGAGTCCCAGAACGACCGCTGTTGCTGATGTCAGACCCTCGTGCGAAACGGCGCATATCAATCACTCGACCTGAATATAGCGCAAGCACTTAAACAGCGCGCACTGGACTTTCCAGGAGTCGTAACCTGCTCACCCAAGGACTCGCTGAGTGCGGTGTTTTCGCTCATCAAACTACGAAGAGTACACCGACTGGTCGTCGTTGCTGGACAAGACGATCCGCAGCGGGGACGTTTGGTAGGAGTAATCAGTTTGAGCGACATTATGCGGGCTCTCATTGTGAGTGCTAGGCCATCGGACGGTGCTCATAGCTAGGGAGCCGATATGCCTATCGGCGGTAGCGGAGTCGGTGCTGAGCCGATCGATAAGATCCTACGAAAAGAAGCTGCCACGTCAAATGGTGCTCATGTTTTCCCTTCGGCGCAGAGCGCTGAGTAAAAAGAATATAGATTGCCTCTTGCACGGAGGGGTGGGGGGGGATTATGATAGTGTCCTGCAGCATAATGTATCGAGCATTGTGAGAGAGAATCTGTATGGCTTAGATGCGAGACTTTAGAGCCGCGCGACTGACCCTAGTATCGTGGACGTGAAGGTCAATCAGATTCGAAGAAGATTGCACTTCATAGAGGTCAAGCGTGCTGGCTGTCGTCCCCACTTCAAATAGTGTTGTGCTACTCTCTTCCGCACCTGATGTTGCGATTGCCAGCGTCAATAGAGAGCTGAGTAGGGCAAGGAGGCGGGGTAGAGGCGGTGTATCTGTAGAACGGTCAAAACATTTCGCCACACTTACGGAAGCAATTATTAGGTCGAGACGCGACTTTCAACGAAATTCTCAGTTGGCAATCAACTCCCATCCCAAAGGGACCCCCCTGCATCTCTCACTCGGGATGTCAGTGGCTACTCCCCCACGGTGTCCGAGCCCGACTAGGAGTAGTTTCGCCACACCCATCGTGATCAACCCGAAAACCGCTACAGCTCGACGGATGTCCCTCTCCTCGACCCCGCAACACTCCGTCCTCGCACCACCATCCACACCAATGAACGCGCTGCAACATCCTCAGCTCACCCTTGCGGCCGTCTTGACTAGTACCATGCTGTACGTTCTCCCTTCGACACCGAAGAATCAGCTGAACGAGGTAGACTGGGTATGATGATCTCCCTCGTCCTCGATACATCCCTAAACACCTCCCTCCTATCCCATTCCCACCTCCCAGAACGACCGCACTTCTTCGCCCGGAAATCCAATCCCATCAACCAGATCTTCGTGAAGAACGCGTGGGGATGGACGAGTTTGGCCTACCTCCTCCACCTCGCCTCATCGCCGCCCGCCCGAACAAGCAGGCGTTCGCGATTAGCGGTATGGCTCCTGGCCACCGCCTTCTGGGTAGTATTCACCACTTGGTTCTTCGGAGCCGGACTTGGAGATCGGATCATCGCGCTCTCTGGTGGTTCTTGTGCAGTCGCTTTGCCGAGGGAATGGGATCTGGACCCTGCCGCTCTCAAACCGTTACTACCGTCGGCCTTTCCGGAGATCCTGACGTCGACCGACTCGGATCAGCTTTACCTTCCCCTGTCCAGCAGCCTTTGTTCCTCTCGACTCCCCCTGACTCCGAAGACACATCCCGAGCTCTTCTCCATCCTCTCCTCAGCTTCCGAGATCTTTCCGACCGATACCGGAACCAATACACTTCACCCAACATCGTCTCATCCCACTCTCACACTACTCAATCCCCGGTGGCACCGCGGCTTCGATGTTTCTGGCCACGCCTTCCTGCTCACCATGTCCACTCTCGTCCTTGCGCGCGAACTCATACCATCATGGCGGGGGGAGAAACAAGGCTCTTCAGGGCTAGCGGGAGGATGGGGAAGATGGGTGCAGGGAGCTGCGACACTTGGAGGGACGAGTTTGGTGATCCTCTGGGTATGGATGGTGGGGATGACGGCGGTATGGTTTCACAATCCGCCAGAAAAGCTGTCGGGACTTTGTGAGTCGCCCTTCCTGCCCCATCGAGATTCTGATCGTGCTGACGAGATCTTGTATAGCTCTTGGACTGGGTGCTGGCGCATTGATCAACCTGATCATCCCGCAACCTACTTCACCAACGACATTCGCGCCGCGCACACACGCGGCACTAGCTAGGGCGACCGGGGAGGACGAAAATGCCGCGCGAAGAGGACAGGCGATTGACGAGGGTGTCATCATCGACGAGGAGGATGATGAGGAAGACGCGACTCCGATCGGGAAAGGCAGGAGGAAGGAGGAGTGAAGATGAAGAAGAAAGCAGACTTCTGCGCCTCACGTTTAGCGCGCGACACGGCGCAATGGTCTCCGCTCCGCTCGGCGAACGGGAGAGGATGCCTCTGCAGCTGAAAACGAAGAGCGAGGAGAGGCAGAAGTCTTCCATCTGGTCGTTACAGACTCCACACCCCACGTTCCCGCTCCAAGTCCCTCGTCCCAGCTGTGCGACCTTTAGTCAAACCGTGCTGTTGTCGAGGATAGTTGACCTTCAGCTCAAGGAGCGGAGAGAGAATGACTCGACTGGGCATGTCCTGGGCCGTTCTTTCGACCCTACTGGTCTGGGACTAATCAGTCTTGTCGACATTCATTGGCGAGTATGCATTTGCTGTTTTGGTATGCCAAGCGGAAGCAGAATTCAGGTGTTCGGTGGAGGTCCTCCGCCAAAGTCAAGTAAAAGAGTCCCAATGGGCTGCAAGGATTATTTTGGCTTCTCTTTGAATTTCCCTTCATATTGATTCGGCCCTGCGAGGATATATTGGGCCTGAGAAGCTCGACGACCTTAAGTTTTCAAGCGCAGAAAGATGATCGTCCGAGACATCGTCGAACGTCCAACCCTATCCCCCTCTTCATCCCGCCCACCTCGTCCTCCTTCACCCTCCTTGAAAGGCGAGACCGGCTTCCCTGCAGCGCTTCACCGCTCACGAAAGCCGACCCAGAAGCTTCCTGATTCTGTTCAATTCAGGCGAGGCGGACAGGAACGGCAAGATGGTGTACGAATACCGAGACCCGGGAAGTCTACGGAAGATGTTCCGACCCCCGAAGCAGCCTCAAGCACTCGCGCAGGCCTATCACGTCTGGCAGAATCTTCGGCAGCAGAAGGTGCAAGTGATGCGGACAGGATTCTGGATGAGGTGTCGCAGGAGAACTGGCAGCGTGTACGGGATATGGATGAGGAGGAAGTTCAGGAAGAGAAGAGGGAGCTGGAGGAGCGATTTGGGGGAAAGATGCTAGAGGCGTTGAGGAAGCGGGAGGAGGCGAGAAGAGGAGGAAACGGCACCGTTGACGAGATTCCGAAGACTTCGGCTGGTATATATTGCGTCAAGTACGGTAAGATGATTCCCGCTGATTCGATAGTAGATCAACCTGCTCCAAGACGAATAGACACTTCACATCGTCCCATATACAACAAGGATCGCAGTCCAGACGCTCTGAAAGAACGATACTTCCCCTACGCCACAGTGGAAACTCGAAAGCTCGAATGGCTACAACCGCCAGCCGCTTCATCCTCGACCGATACTTCAGTCCGCTTCGACCTGTCGAGCTCCGCCCTGTCCGAGGATGCCAAGGTCAACCTCGACCCAAATCTCGGTCTGCATCATCACGGGACGTCCTCCGACTTGGCGGGGTACACGCTGCAAGACGTGCTGTACCTCTGCCGATCGACGGTGCCATCTCAGCGGATCACGATGTTGGGTGTCTTGGCGAAGATCATCGCGAAATACCTCTTTGGTAACGGTGACGGACTGGACAATGAGGTGACGAAGGCTTGCGAGGCCGAGAAGGTGCGTCAAAAGGCATTGATTCTTGGAGTAGAGGTCATGTCGCATCATCCGAGATCGTTTGGAATCACCCGAGCGGGGATCGAATTGGTGTACGAGACGCTGGGCGGCGACTCGTGGAACTGGCTCGACGAGCCTCATCGTTCAGCTCCATTCCAATTTGATACCGATCCAAACGGCTTGGACGCACTCCCTCTCGGAGGTCTCCTCCCGAGACTAGAACTGCTCCTCGCCTGGAATTCAGGCTTGTCGCCGAGATCATTCGAACAACTGATCCGTATCCTTCGCCGGGCTGCTTATATGTCCCAGCAGTACTCGGAGATACTACTACCCGTGGTACCTCATATCATTAGGTCCCGCGTCCTCCGGCAACCATGGCCTCTCGAAGCCGATGACGAGCCATCGGTCAGCTCCCTCCGCTTTTTTGTCGATGTCATCACGTCTTCCCGCACCTGCGCGCAGACTCTCGCTTCGGAGAATATGCAAGACTCTTTGCTGAAGTTCCTGATTCGCTCGACTTGGACATCAGATACCACATGTCTGGAACTGGCGCTGGAAGTATTGCGAGTCTTCCATGCCCTCGGCCGATATGGCCTCTGCTCTTCAATTACGACCTCTGCCCACGACGTCTGGCGAGGCATGGGCAGCTGGACTGCAAGCCAGACCTCTCGGTCGCCTCTGACCATTGCTGTAAAGTCGGTATACTTCGACTGCCTCGCGACATGGACGACGTGCGCGATCGACCCCCATCGGACGACGCCGGAGCATGATCTCACCTGGGCGCAGGTCTCCGCGATGGGCTGGGCGGACGAGGCGATGGCTGTCATCGAGACCATCCTTGATGGTCTACCCGAAGGGAGGTCGGAGAGTTTTGGCGAGTTGGCAAGCGCCTTGAATATGCTGGTCGCCTGGATAGAGGGAGCAAGTATCAATGGCGCCCGAGGGGGAGAGACGGAGAAGGCCGCTGTACTAAACAGTCTTCGACAATCTAGGCTCGGCTCTCACGTCAGTCGATACTACGATGGGTCTTACGACATGACGAAGCACGAAGGTCTCATTGACGTGCTTTGCTCGGCAGTACAGCTACACAACCGGCTGTCTACCGAGGAAGGGAAAGAGATGCTCCTCGAGCCCGATCTCATTCAGAGCTTGATATCGAGATTCCTCTGCAATTCAACATACCCCAGCCTAAATGCCACCAGGTCCTGGAATGCATTTCGATACGAGCTACTCCGCTTTTCGCACCAAGCCAACCATGTGGGCTCAGCCACATGGGCAAAAGCAGCTTTCAATCTCATGCTCGACTTCCAGCCTGGCGATGAACCACTCGCTCTCGATGTAGTCGATGATCTCCTACGATTAGATTGGGCGTCTTCGGTACCATCTCTGACCGATCAGCTCTCCTCTATAGCCCATCGCGATGGTTTGCAAATGCTCCGCCCCTTGCTGCATTATGCTGTCCTTCCTGATATTACCCATGTCGTCGGGCCTTCAACGCCCTCTCACCTGTTCTTAAAAGCGACGGCTACCCTTCGTCCACCAGCCGCATCGTCTATTCCTGGCTTACCACTACCAGCCGACTGGTTCTTCTCGCCACTGAACGAGCTCCTCTCTTCCGCCTCTTCGCCAGCCTTTGCACAAGCACCGCCAGACTGGGATCCGAGCGAGCTCGATATCGTCCGGTCAACGCTCGTCCTCGCCCAGCTCAAAACTCGCTCCATCAGCAGATCTCTCACCTTGCTCAATCTGATGAAGGTATTCATGCTCGAGCAAGGTCAACAGTCCGTCTCGACATCAGAATCCGACCTCTTCCGAGACCCAACGGTCTCCACTGCACTAATCGCTCTTCTCACTCCGAGCACCGGTGTAGAGATTCAGCCGTTTCCCCCATCCGTTGGTCTCGAGGAAGCTGCGAAACCTTTCCTTGGGGAAGACGTCCCCTTCTTCCAATTCTACACGGACTTCGTCGCCCTGTACGAATCCATCTCCTTCTCCCACCCGATCTTCGCCCAGCTCCTCCTCCCGCCACTGGCCATGACCTACCCTGTGGACTTCCGCAAACTTCTTTGGGCAGAACAGCCGACAGCTCTCCGGACTATCCGGACGAAGATGGTAGACGTACCGTTCGACTTCGGATCGATGAGCGCATACTTCGAGCCGAGGGAGGAAGACCCGGACGTCCTGGCTGGGTATACTCGGGCTCTGATAAGAGGATGGGTGAGCGAGGAGACGACCGAATTTCTCTTCAGGTTGGCGATACATCATCTCGCTGGACTGTTTTGGGACGGGAAGGACGAGGGACGGGATAGTCCGCGAGTTAGTCTGCTAGTGGCGCTGCTGAGTTCCGCAGGCGACGGCGTGTTGCAAAGGCTTCTCGATCACGATCTCTCACGGCCTGGGGAGCTTGTTGTAGTTGGAGCAGAGGAGAATACTCGCAGAATGGGCGAGGTAGACAAGCTCTCGGGGAGTAAGGGCTCCCGGCGGATTGCAAGTCTCTGAAGGGCCAAGCCATCGTCATGCATTTACAAACTCTTACAGAATCGCTGTTCCGCTGGCGAAAGCAGCGTGAAAGCAGTCGCCGGTCTCCCCTTCTTGTCGTGTACTGCACAGCACAAGCGGGGCGAAACATCTCTGGCCAGTTGCGTTGGCGGAACGCTCGCATCGTGTCCTCGCATATTGCGTAGAAATGAGAGGCGTATACTCATGAATGAACGATACGCATTCGTATGCCTCGAGCACGAGCGTCCTCCTGAACGACTGTAATAGACATGAGTATTCAGACCCAAGAACATCTGCGGACATACATTGCAACTCGGACGTCTCCTGTCTGCGCTCGTTCTGCAGGACCAGGCGCTTGAGCTGCTCTTGTTCCGCCTTGCTTTGGAGCCGGTACGACCTGGAGTTGACAGCTATAGCTGAGTCGACCGGGATATCCAGTGAGCGCATCTGCTTCTGTTAGCTTCGGAACTGACCTACATGGATGTATACGCACTTGCGGCTTGTTGCCCCGCTTTGACAGCAGGGTGAAAGCCATCTTGCTCAGGTCGCCTTCGGAATCTTCCGCCTTCCTCCGAATGAGGGGCACAGCAGTGTCAAAGATCGGAGGAGCATTCTTCCGCTCTCCCCGCCGCGCATCGGATGTGTCCACGAGCATCTTTGCGAACTCGCGATCGAAATCAGCTTGGGCTTCGGTGTCGACTTCGTCATGCTTCGGCTCGCGGATGAGGACCACATCGTCTTGTTCCTCGTCCTCAGAGGCTGCGGTGGGGGCTTGTACCTGACCCAAAATCAATATCGAGCATACGGTCTACGGGGGCGCTAACCTCTTCTTCCTCTTCGGCTTCGGCGATCTCAGCAATGTTACGCTCGCCTTCGTCCTCGCTGCCATCCTCAGTAGCGGACTCGTCCCCGTCTTCCCCGGTCAGCGCAGCCGTGGCCATTCCGTACTTCTGAGACTCACCTCTAGCTTGCGTGGAAAGTAGCTCGTCGACGGCAGCCGCAGCCTCAGCAAAGGACTTGAGCCGGGGAGTTCTCTGCCGCAACATCTACCGATTTCAGCTGAGCCGCAGAAAGGGCAAGAAAGACCGACATCGAGTGTATCGCTGAGCATGAAATCTACGTCCATAGGAAGCTCGCTCTTGCAAAGAGTATACAGCTTTGGCGAATCAACAAATGTTCGTTGCTCAATTAAAAACAACCCACCTGGAAGACCACGAGAAAATGATCCAGCTTCCTCCTCTGTGAGCCGCGGTCGAAGCACGCCCCGCAAGTATCCAGTAGCGTGCACACCAGGCGGACGCGGAAAAAATCGTCGACCGTATCGATCGAGCTGTCGCGGCCTGGCAAGGGCAGACCCTCGCCTGAAGCTTATCAGTGTGAGAACCCAAAAGTAGGTTGTAGCATGCCATGTCCGAACGACATGAGCGCCCAGAGTATGTCAAAAATGACAGACGCGTTGACGACGCGATACATGAATAGCTCCCCAAGGTATTTTGCGGTCAAGATCCGGCGTTGGTTGAACTTGAAGATATTTTCCTGTCTCACGATGTCAGGAAATCCGTGTGGAATGCGAAATCATCCTCACCTCCATACCAATACGAATGTCCTCTATTACCTGGTCAACGATGGCGACGCTGAAGTACGGGTGATACCGCTGAAGATCGTATACCAGTGCAGCGACGAATGGGATGTTGCCGTACTTTATCTCCCAGATCTCGGTGAACGAGTTGAGGATAAAACGGTAGATCTGTTCGTCAGGCTGATGGAATGGTAGCCCGAAAGCGAAAGTCACCTCTAGATCGTCCCAATGCAGCTTTCGGATGAGCTTTAGTACCTTGTCCAGCGTGCGCTTCATCAGAACGTCGTGCAGGAGATGCTGAATGAAGCTGTGCATTGGTGGGAGCTCGATGATTTCGCGAACGACTCGTTCCGGCGGGTTGCACTGAAAGTAGTTCAGCTGACGAGATGCCTGAATGGATACCATCACTCGCCTGATAGAAAGCATTTTCAAGCATGACATGATATCGCGAGTCGAGGTATTGGTTGCCTTGCTTCCGGCGCATCAACTCGACCTAGATTCCGCGTTAGTCGAGCCGATATCGGTTATATCAAACAAACCATGCTCTTGGCAGTCTCTGCCGTCTCCTCATATCTTAGCAGGAAGCGCCCGCAAGTCTCCAGCAGGTTCGCAATGTTTTCGATATTTGACCGGAAGTCGTCGAGAAAGACCTTCAGCACGTGCAGGATAGTGTATGGCTTGGCGACCTTGAACTTGGCCAATTCGCCGTAGAAGCGGACATTCTAAGATCGGTCAGCATTGTCCGGCAGCACGAAATGGCGATCCATGTACCTTCAGCCGCATACTGTCAAGTTCGCGGACGATTTTCTTCCGCTGAAGGTAGCGTAGCTCTTCGTCCAGCTATGCAAACGTCATCAGTACGTAGCAGCATGTAGCAGCATGGAATGGTCAACCAAGCTCACAATCTCAATGAGGCCAGCTGATATATCAGGCATGTATCTCTCGAGGGTAGCGACAAGTCTTGAATAGTGCGGCAGGAGATCCGTGCGAGTCTTCGGGACTACGCCGAGAAACTGCGCTCAAAGCTTCAGCTCTAGAGGGCAAGGGAAGCAGAAGCGTGGACTGACCTTGACCAAACGGTTCCGAGCGGCCTTGGAATTGAGAAATGCAAACTCCACCGCCAGCTTGTCTACCATTTCCCGATTACTTGCTTCGGGGAGTGCCGCAAACAGGGCCGTCAGTCTCGCAGCCGGGGCAGATTGCAGACCGTCCCCGTCAAAGTCCGTCGTATCAATGCTGGGCGGTGGGTCCGGCTCATCCGCTGCCAGGGCAATGGGAGCTTGAGGTACGGGCGATCCCATTGTCGAGTTCGACGCAGTCCGAGCCATATCCACCGCTTGTTCCGGCTTCTGCTCCTCAAGATCTATCTGTTCCAGCTGTCTTTTGATGTCCTCCTCATCCCGCTTCTGCGCCTCCATTTCCTTCGTGGCTTCTTGTGACGAAATAGCTCCTTCGATGGCTTCGGTCGATACGACTGCAGCAGACGCCTTGCAGTCTTGACCTGCCGCTTTCGCAGGCTTCTCCTTCACACCCAGTAGGCTCGCCGGAACCAGCTCGTTGAGATCCACCAGATCCTCATAGAACCGCCTCTCCTCCTCATCGTCCCAAATACCACCCGCTACCGGACCGTCATCGCGTACGGTGAAGGACGACGTCGATTCGACGATCTGCAGGCCCGACTTGGAGAGAGACGCAGCAGTAGGTAGAGTTGGTGTGGTGAGACTGAGAAGGTCGGCCAAAGTCTGTACGCCACCTGTCAAGCGCTCCACAGAGCGAGTCATGCGCTCATAGGCGTGTTGGCGATCCTCGAAGATTTCGCCAGACTTGATGTACGCCTCGTGATTCCGCTTGTCTTGCTCGAGCAATCTCTGAAAGTAGTCTCAGCGTCGTGTGGAAGGCAGATCGTCAAAGGCCTCACGATCTGTCCCTTGACGAGCGTCTTGCCAGCCGAATTGAAGTATCCAACGAATATCTCCCTCATCCCCTTTTGAATCTCCTTTGGGATGAGCTCCTCCATGCCTTCCGGCAAGGCCGTCGAGTGCTCGTTGAGATCTTCGACGCCGTTGGCGCGAACGCCTTCTTGTGCTGGAGTCGCATCGGCTTGGGGACCAAGGTATGCACGATTGAAGTGTTTCAGGAATGTGGCAATCAGAGGAAGATTGAGGAATTGAGGGTCGTCGGTCATCTGGAAATCGCATTATCCGTCAATCACATGAATGAAAGAAAACCCGCCTGGGCGAGAGACCTACCAAGCTTTTGAGGACCTTCCCGACCTCGCCCGCACTTTTCGACACCCCTTCTGTCCAGGCACCAACCAACGCGAGCTCCGCCACTATCCGCAACACCAGTCTTTGCCTCGCCAAGCGCTCCTTATCCTCCTTCTCACGTTCCTTGTCCGCATCCTTACCGCCTGTATTTGATCCGGCACCGACAGGTGCAAGGATGGCTAGGAATGAAGGAAGGAGCATAGGGAGGAAATCTGGGGTGAGGCGGGTGTGGAGATGCACTATGACCTGTTGAACAATAGTTCAGTATGGACAGGCTAACTGAAATCGACTACCGACATCAACGGCTACTTCTGGATCACCCTTCGCCCTGCTAGCGCCCTCCACTACAGCGGCAACGATCTCTTCGAGATATTTCGTCAAACTCAGTCCATCGATCTCCTTGATGAGCGTCTCCGCAGGTCCCGCCAACAGGTTAGTCCGGAGCCGGTTCAGCAAAGTCGTATGCTTCTTTAGCGATGAATCAAGGGTGCCCGACGGCCCTACTCCCCAATCAGCCCACATGTCTTGCAAGAGAGGAGGAAGAACGGACGTTGTGCCTCTTCCAGCCAGTATCGCTCCACCTTTTCTCGCAATGCACGTCGACGTGTGTACTTGGCCACATATTCAGCGCTTGACATGCCGTGGCCCTTTGGGGGGAGATCTCAGGCTGGCCAAAAGTTGGAAGAATGATGGCCTTCGACAACAAAGCTAAGGGAAAATTCGAAAGTGGCCGATAGTTTGGTCACGTGACTGCCGAATCGCCAGTCTATCAAACGGCGACCTCTTTCCTATATCCCTTCCGGCGAAATCGTGGCTCTGGATGGTTCTCTGCACCATAGCGATGCCTTGAAACAGGCCATCGACCAGTTCGGAAGCCGATAGGTATCAGAACCTCGCAAATCTAAGACGATTTCAGCTCGAACCCAGGAACGTCAACCGAGAACCGGGGGACAAGGTGGGGAAAACAGGATGGCTTCGCCGGGCCTCCTGCAGTATGAGTCCCACTGTAAGTACAGCATTCCTTTGCATGATGCACCTTGACTGACTCAGCATAGACCCGCTGTACGGCATCGCCTTCTCCCACTCTCCTCAACACCCTCACCGCATAGCCCTCACCTCCCTCGTCACCGGTCCGACCAATAAGCTCATAGTCGTCGATCCTTCAAATCAACAGAACCCGTCTTACGGTCCCACAGCCGACTTCCAGCAGCTTGCCCAGTCCAATGTCGCTTTACCAGCTACGAAAGTTGGCTGGGAACCGGAACAATCGCTCGTTGGAGCAGCTCACGCCGACGTAGGAGGAAGAGGGGAGCTGCTGGCTACTACCGGAGACGTTTTGCGATTATGGGAGTTGGGGAAGGATTGGGACACCGAAGCTCGAGGACGGAATTACGAAGGTCGGAATGGGTGGTCGAATGGTGGAGAGGGATATGTGCTCTCACCACGAAGCGTGCTCACAAATGTAAGTCTCGTTGTCGAGTCTTGAGCTGATGGTCAGAAGAGCAAGTCGCCCCAGACGGGCTTACCACCCATTACATCATTCTCCTGGAACCCCCATGCCCCAAACTCGGTCGTCACTTGTTCCACCGATACTACTGCGACTTTATGGGATATCAATACTTCTCAAGCATTGACACAGCTCATCGCTCACGACCGAGCTGTGTTCGACCTGTCAGTCGGTTGCTTCACTATACGTGAGAGACCTGATGGAGCTCCAGATCCTGGCTGCCGAACTCCTCCGACATCTTCGTCTCCGTTGGCGCAGACGGATCATTGCGAGCCTTCGACCTACGCACCCTAGAGCACTCAACAATCCTATACGAGTCATCCGAAGATACTCCTCTCGCTCGAATAGCTTTCAGTAACCGGGAACAGTGAGTCGACTATCCTTCACAATGGAAGCGCTGAGCAGTCATATGGACATATGCTCGCTTGCTTCGGCCTCGAAGACTCGAAAACCCTTGTCCTTGACATGCGTAGTCCGGGACAACCTGTCGCAGAGCTCGTCGGACATCAGGCACCTCTCGGGGCGATCGCCTGGGGAGCAGGAGGTGATTCGGAGCTCAGCGCAGGCGGATGGATCGCAAGTTGTGGTACGCTTCACACCTTCCAGAACTCGTCCCATTTCTGATGAGTGCGTTAGGCGATGATTGCCAACTCCTCCTGTACGACCTCACTCAACCCCTACCCGCCGCTTCTCGCTCAGCTTCTACCCGTCCTACTTCTCGGCAACGACCATCACGTCCCGCTCCCTCGCCGAACCCATACACTGTCTCTCCACCGACCACACCTTCTCAATCGCGGAAGACACCCTCGCCTGCCGAGGCGGTCGAGGTCCTGCCGGCAAAGGCATGGACGGCCGAGACGGAAGTCAACAACCTCGCATTCTCCGACTCAGGCGAGTTTGTGGGCTGCGTCAGCGGGCAGAAGCTTTCCGTGCTCCAGGTGTAATGGGCCTTTTGCGTATCATGTCGATCCGAGATATCTGTTCTCACCTGTATCTAGCGAGCATACCCTCATGAGATAAACCTTCCGTTCATATACCATGAAAGAAAGCAATGCATGCGATCGACCAAATGCCCGGCAGATGTACAAGATTTATTTAGGGTATCAACGTAGACCTCGATACCAGCTAGTACTCGTCCGGAGCGACGAAGCGGAGGCGTGTGGCATTGGCTGTGCGGACAAGGACACCCATGTTCTCGTACTGGTGACACCCATCAATCAATTGCAGTATGTTTGCGAAGAAACGACTCACCTCGAGGACCGTGTCCATAAGCTGGGTCTCGGTAAAGCCCTTTGCCAAGACCCTCGCCCGGACGTCCACCATCGCCAATTCCTCCAACTCGTCATCATCATCATCATCCTCATCATCCTGTCCTCTCCGTCCCCGTCCCCCTCGTCCCCGAGTCTGTCGTCCACCCTTGGACGAAGCCATGTCCTTGACGATCCTAAAAATCTTCGACGTATCCGTCTGGTCCTCGCCCGCGTTCCTCCCCGCATGATGCTCGTAAAGACTCGACTTGCTCACGTCCATCAACCTCAGCGCCTCGTCCACATCCCCTTGTCCTACCACGTTGTCCATCCTCAATCTCGCGAGCGCCTGACTTAATCGTAGTACCGCAAGGAGGGTTCGTGCAGAGACGTAGGCGTAGTTCCTTTCCTCCGCCTCGTCCTCCTTCTGCTGTTTTCGCATCTGGACGTAGCTGGAAACGATGTACTCTGACATGGCGGGCGGGACGATCGGTCGGACTTTACGACATTCCGCGATGTAATGCCGCATGAGGGTAGGTTCGATTGCCTCGAAGTCCAGCTCGGGATGGGTATTGTGCATGTGGACATAGGTGACATGTTGAGCGAGTCGTTCATCGTCATCGCGGCTGGGGGTATCGAGTATCAGGAAGAGCACGTCGAATCGAGAGAGAAGTGCCGCGGGGAGGTTGATGTTCTCTACCGGCGAGACTTTGGGGTTATACCGCCCGTACAAGGGGTTGGCGGCGGCGAGGATGGATGTTCGGGCGTTGAGAGTGGTGGTGATGCCGGCTTTCGAGATGGAGATGGTCTGCTGTTCCATGACTTCGTGGATAGCGGTACGGTCGGACTCGTCCATCTTGTCGAATTCATCGATGCAGCAGATCCCGTTGTCGGCAAGCACCAGAGCACCTCCCTCTGCGACGGGTCAGAACTGTGTTCTGGAATGGAGGATGACTCACCAAGAACCATTTCGTCCGTCACTGGATCACGCATGACTGCCGCGGTGAGACCGACACCCGAAGATCCCCGACCGGTAGTGTAGACGCCCCTCGGCGCGACTTTCGTGATGTACTTGAGCAGCTGAGATTTTGCCACACCAGGATCACCCATCAAGCAGACGTTGATGTCACCCCTGATCTTCATCCCGTCTCCGACCGTCTTGGTCACACCGCCCACGAGCAACAGCAGCAACGCCTTCTTGACATCCTCGTGCCCGTAGATTTCCGGTGCGATACTGTTCGCCAATCGGGAGTAGAGGTTCTGGTCCTCCTGCAAGTCTCGGATCGCCTCCTCGATCTCGGGCGTGAGCTCCATGGCGTGATACTGCTTCTTGAGCTGATGCACATGCATCGCCTCGAGGAAAGTATCCTGGAGCAGACCCGCTCGGATCGCGCGGAACCCGGTGTATGGCGTTGGGAGGAAGATGCCCGAGACGTGAACGACATCTCCCGGGTTGACCGAGCGAGTAAGGGTACCATACAAATGAATCGTCATAGACCGCGGGATATGCCCGACCGGCACTTGATCGGCCATCTCCTGGATCTTGACCTCTTGGAATGGCCTGAAACGACTCGCTCGAGTCTGCATGTGCAATTGCCCGTTGGTGCTGTTCTTGACGCATTGCTCGGATGGGCAGGTACCCAGCGGGGTGAAAGCTTTCTGCGCGATCTCTTGGAAGATCTCGTTGCCGCATGAATCGCAGGTGTAGGCGTTGACGAGGAGGAGAGGCTTGACCTCAGATACGCGTGTGACGATACCTCGGACGGTGATGAGTTTGCCAAGATGTGTCCCGCGGACTGCACGGACGGCGAGCGCCTCGATGTAGCGTGGTGGGCGGAGGTAGACGTTGCTATGAACATCAATTCCGAGCTCAGTACCGAATGAAAGAGGACTCACTACCTCCTCATCAGCTCGGGAGGGAACATCCCGCTCTCCTGTGTTCTCTCGCCGTTCGCTATCTGCTCATTCATCTCCCGCCTCTGATGCATGATCAAATCCAACACATCCTCGGTGTAATCCATCTCCGTATCCGGCTCGGGCAAGAGCTTGTCAATCGCCTCGGAGAACAGCTGGATGTATCGTCGCGTATTCCGAAGGATATTGTGGAGGAGTGAACCGTCATTGCTGAACTGCGAAATGGCGGGTCAGCCACCTGAGAAGTGACATCAAGGTAGACTGTTCACCTTCCGTAGATCCGCCAGGTCGACAACGACCTCCGTCGTCTGTCGATTCGCGACCTTTCTCAGCACCTTCATGTATTTCGCCTTCGACCGTCCAGGCGCCTCGTCCTCTCCGTCCACGCCCAAGTCGTCGAGATCATCGGCTAGCTCCTCATCCTCGTCCTCGGCTTCTTCGTCATCGTCCGCGGGGAGACCACGCCGTTGTCGCAGTTGGGGGACGTATCGCGTCAAGAAATCTGAGATCTTTTCTGTGGTGATGGGTGGTCAGCCTGCAAGCTCCTGCGTGTTTAAGAGACTGACCGAGCTCTTCGTCGTAATTGATCTGCCAATTACAGGTTCAGTGGAGAGAAGAAGCGGAGAGGGGAGCTTGCTCACCTGAATACTGGCGACAGGTAGCACCCCTACATTCGCTGCCATCTTGATCCAATTACTCGACGTATCACTGAGGAGGGAAGATCTCGCTGTCGGCGATGAAACAAAATCGTTACTGGCAGCAATGAGCGCAGCCGAGAGTCCTGCGAAATTAATGACTTTCTAAGGTGGGCTGGCACGTCCCGACGCGTCCCAACCATCGTTCGAGGTATCTCGCGTCGCGTGCCTGGCCCGGCTCCGACATGGCATTTCTGAAAGGTATCGCCATGAATGCATGGAATATAAAACCAAGACCAAAGTCCGTCGTCAAGTCTCGTCTCGAAACGGATACATGAACAGGGAGCATAGCGAGAAGATCGTATGAAGAAGCATGAAAGCAAGAAAATTGTCCTTTCAGCCCGTCAAGGCCATGATGTCCGCTGCACTCCTAAGCACTCCAGACTTGGTAATCCTCTTGCCCTTGACGAAGTCCAGTCCCTCGCCGGCGTATGTGAGGCCTGGCGTCACCTCCACCTCGACGCCGTCCGCTACGTCTGCGCCATTGCCGATAAGCCATCGTCGCTGCTGAGCTAGAAGGTCCCGGCGAGAGGTTTCTGGGCAATCGGCTTTACTCCCCGGAGCGTTCTTGAGAGGGGAGAATTCCTCGGCTCGGTCGATCTCGAGAACGCAGAGAGACCGGGTGAAAGGGAAGACGTCGAAGATGAAGAGCTCGAGTTTCATCCCGTTGATTGTGTCGGGTTTGATAAGTTTGCCGGATACGAGGTCGACAGTGGGGATCTTCTTCCGTGCAATGTGGAACGCCATCCGTTTCTCCATCGCCTCGACGCTCTCCAAAAAGCTGGTGGTGTAGAAGTGGTTGGCGATATTAGCGGCGCGGAAAGCGAGTTGGCCGTCAGATGTTCGTTGCTCAGCCTTCTCCTTGCTCAGCTCGGAGTACTCGACGACAGCGAAATTATCGCCGCGTTTGGCAAGGACACCGACAGACTCGGTAGGCACGAGCTTGCGCACGACCTTGGCACCGGCCGCGGCGGAACGGGAGATGCAGCAGCCGATGAAGACGGGATCGGCGACGCGGACGAGACAGTTGTCCACGCAGTAAGCATGAATGTATTCGATATGACGGGATCGGAGGTCGGCAAGGACAGATTTGGGGTTCGAGGGTGATAGTGGTCGGCGAAGGGCAGCATACAGACCGCCGTTGCCGTCCGGCGCGACGGATACAGAAGAAGGGCTCGAAAGAAGCAGTTTACCACTGTCGGAGAGAGCGGGTAGCACACCTAACGGAGGTCAATGACAACTCGGTCCCACTGAAATCGACTCACCCTGCTCGAAGAAGATCACGTCCTCCTTTCTCAGCCCAAAGAATCCCTTTGTCTCAAAGTACTTCTCCGTCTCCCACCTCGTCGGTCCGCTCGTCATGACATACCACCTGATCCTCACGCTGCCTTCCGCCTTGCTGCATACCCGCTCGGCCACCCTCTCCAGCCTCGAGATCCGTCCCGCCTGGTACTCGAATCCTGTCATCCCCGAAGGGAGGTTGATATCGTACATGCCCTTTGGCAGTGGCGAGCCGAGTCGTGTCCCTTGTCCACCCGCCAGCAGGAGTACGGCCAGACGATTCTCAGCAATAGCTTTGAGCCCTATGTCTCGCCACTTGGCCTCATCGATGGGATTGTTGACGATGGTTGCACAAGCCTCGTCTGGGAGTGGTTGGACTGCTTCAGGTCCAGGACTGGGTGTGCGGGAACGTCCAATCATGTTTCCGCCTACGCCAAGGGTATCGTCCAGCCGTCGCGCCTCCATGGGTGGGGTGATGGCACCATCGGCGGCGACGGCGTTCCGGTAGATCCGGTTGACGCGGACGATATCGATGGTGGAGAGTTGATCGAGGAGGGAATTCTGCTCGGATGGGGTGAGGGAATCGTAAAACGTGAAGACATGTGACTGGCCGGCTGTATCGTATAGATTGCGGAGCTTGGCGAGGCGGCTGGAATCTGGGATGGGGTGATGGTGTGGATTGGCGTGGCCGTTGGAGTGGCCGTTCATGGTGGTCATGCTGAATGTCGTGATGATTGCAATGGGTGGTTGTGTTGAAATACGTGTGTAGTCTTTGGACCGTGAGGTGTGTGGGTGGGAAATTCACAGCGAAGCGGTGCTGTCCAAGGGCCTCCACAACGGAATGGAAGGAGGGAGTGGTGTGATCCCTGGCGGTGGTGAGGTCCGCTCGGTAGGATAGGCGTTTGATAGGTGATCTATTGGTACAAAGGAGGGTGCGTGGTCGGACAGATCAGATGGGGATCGGATCATATCACACAAGGGTAGTCACTGTGGCGGGATGCTGATCGTCGAGACTAGCTGATCAGCCTCTCGATGAGATTCAAGGGAAAAGAAGTGAAAGTGGTATGTTCAACTTGGATGCAAGGTTCTATGCAAAGTGTCTTTTCATGGTCGAGGTGTAAATCGTTCCAGGGATGTTGCTCGAAACCTTTCCTGCACCGCAACGAAAACAACCCGCGGCCTCAGGGTCGGACGGGGAAAGGTACAGAAGAATGCAACGTCATGGGAATCCTCGGTTCCGAAATGCTCGGCTATGGGCAATTGAGATGTCTTAGAATGCCTGTATCAGAATTGATGCATGAGCAGTATGTCGTCCCGACTCTGGCTGCTACTCTTCATACTCCCTATACTCCGCCTGCTCAAAGCTCGGCCCTTGCCTTCTCGGGAGAAGGTCCTCCCGCCCATTCAGGAACGTGTTGTCCTACTCGGAGCGAGCTCAGGAGTCGGACGTGATCTGGCTCATGCTTATGCAAAAAGGGGTGCAAGGATGTGAGTCAGCTTGAGATACACTCGGAAACGCATTGATCTGTGACGCTCAGATGTCTCGTTGCGAGGAGAGCGGATTCGTTGGAAGCGGTCCGGAAGGAATGCCTCGCCCTTGGCAGCTCAGACGACAAGCTCATCCTCGTCACCGCGACTGTGACAAGCACATCTGATTTGATCAAAGTACGAGACGCGGTCGTTCAAGGTGATTCGGTTTGAAAATATCTGGAGTCTAAGCTGACTGAGCTGGAAATTCACAGCGTGGGGCGGTCTAGACACCTTGCACATCATCGCTGGTGTCCCCTCGACTACGACTCTCCTCGACCTCGCTGGCGTGCCTCTGACCTCGACCACATCGAGGAGAAGGCAGTTTCAAGTCGATGGCAAGACGTACGCCGACCTCATTGGCGAGGATAAGCCGTCGCCTGGAATGCCGAGTCAAGAAGGCATGGACAGAGTCGCGGAACATGCGAGGGCTTGCGGCGAGATCAACTACGTGGGAACAGTCCTGGCGCTTGCATGCTTCGTGCGCCATTTCCTTCTCCAGCTGGATCAAACTGACTGTTACCGACAGCTTCCATTGCTTGCGACAACTTCCACGAGCCCAGCATTGCATCACCTGTCGTCGGTCGCAGCTAGCAATCCCGCCCCTTGTCGGACTATATATTCCGCAACAAAGGCGGCTGCGATGATGGCTGTTGAGAGCTGTCGAGTGGAATGCGAGGGTTGTGGAGTGAGGCTCTTCTGTGAGTTGATATCACCTCTGATCAGGAATGCATCGCTGACAAATTCGCAGCTCTGCTGCCCGGCACGATTGCGAATGATTTTCGGAAGAAGACTGCGTTTGCGCAGATTGGTGGGGTCGACGAGACATTGACGGACAACGTATATTCGCAGTATCTCGTACTGGCTCCTGATGAGGGTTCGTCACTCCGATCGATGCTGCCGTTGCTGAATTGACGATATTGTGCGCAGTCGTCAAGGCAATACTTTATCACCTATCCCTTAATCCGTCACCTCAGCCGCTCATCCCCTACCCACCTTTCTCTTGGATGCCGTCACTGTCGGTACCACCAAAACATCGTGTACACCTACCATGGCAGTTCCGCCTCTCTGCTTTTCTCAGCGATACACCTTTGGGATGGATGTTCGTCGAGAAGAGGGCTAGGATGAAGTATGGGTTGCCGCCGTAGGCAGATTTCGTAGAGTCTATATAGCGTGATACAGGAGACTTGTCTCGCATGCGCTTGATGCAAATACAGTCAGCTTGGACGCCTATACGCAAACGATTCTGGTCCGCAAAGAGGAGTTGTCTGCCGAGTTCGTGTATACACAACCTGCCCGACACGGTCATCACGATATCACCGCAACGTCTAGGAGACAATCTCCGCGTCATCTGGGGTACGGTAAGTACACTAGATCACCTTGTCATTCCTGAATCTCTTCCGTCCATGTAAACCGAGTCTGCCTGGAATTGCTGATATCACCGATGACCAACGTATACCCGACCGATACATCGTAGTGGTTCAGATCAATGCTCTAAGAATTGAGGGTGGCCCCTTCGTATCCAGAACATCTATGGTGGCGAGTTTCATCCCGTCGACAGCGTTGTCATCCGCAGCGCTCCAAGCGTTCCTGGTGACGGTTGGATGGCGTTTTTGGAAGTCTTCCCACTGCTTCTGGAACACGGCCTTGTGGGTTGGCAGCAGGGGCGAACTGCGCAGCGAACCGCGATGAAGCAGCTCTCCCTCGGATACTGATAACATCTCGATAATGACTGCACTATGAGCATACTTGCACAACGAGTCCTCGGAAACTTCCCTCGGGATGGTTCAAGGGTATTGACCATTACCTTGACCGCCCGGCCACTGCGAAGAATTCGAAGACGGTGGGAAAGACAGTGGAAGACCGTCCGAAGACTGCGGATGACCGTGCACAAACTGCAGAGGAGCTTGCGTATGTCCCGGCAAACGCTGCACAGACTGGTGAGGCCCCTGCATAGATAGCGTAAAGTGTGGAAAAGCATGCGAGACTGTGAACCTCCTGCACAAGGTTTGGACGACCATGCCTTAGAGGGGTTCCCTCCCACTCCTCTTGGGACTTGTGGTGCTCCCACTGATATCTGTTGTGACTTATGATGGATGCATAAGATAGTACAAGCGAAATGAAGTTGTTTACACTATGAACGAACGCGTCGTGACGCGAGCTCATCCGAGCCTTCCAACGGATAGCAATTACTACAGTCTGGCCACTTAGTGTAAGGGTCGTCTGCCCAACGTCGCGTCAAAAGGGCGCGGAAAAGTTTTGAGGTAGTTGGGTCTTCGTAACAGAGGAGCTCATGTTGACTTGGGATGTTGAGCGGATTCTGGGGTAATTGTCTGTGTGTAGATATAACACGATTGAGAAATGTGATTCTATAAGGACACATATCCGACGAGAAGCCAACAAGCCCTCTCATCAACTCGATGCGATGTACAGCGGGTCTCCTCCATTATCAATGAACCATTCACGGCGAACGAGGGAAACCCGTCTGCCTGAACTTGGCAAGTTCCACTCATCCCTGCGCCAAAGTTGGGCGGATACTCGCCGCCAATATGCGCAAATGCGGTAGTGTGTATCGCGACGAGTACAAGGCAAATATCGACCTTCCGAGTCCCACGCAAGATGAATTGCAAACCAGGCCTAGACAAGGCAGCCATCTGGGCCATAAGGATGCAGAGACAACAAGCAGTCGAAGGTTCTAGGACTATAAATGGCCATACAAGCAGGAAGGAGCGGGACTGGGGGGTGGACGAGTCTTTTTGCATCCGACTCGGTCTGTAGGGATACTCTTCATCCCGCTCCCAAGCATCTCATGTTGCGCTTTGGTGCGGGTCGTCTCGGCAAGGGTAGAATCGGTGTTGAAGCCAGACTTGCCTCCACCGGTTGATACTTCTCCAACGGCTGCTTCCAATCCTAGCTTCCCACCATACTTCGTCAGTCACAGCGAAATGATCCAAGCAGTCCTCATCTTCAACACACACGGTAAGCTTCCCTCACTCCTTTTCACGTCCGACCTTTCGGGTTCCCACAACAAGGCTTGAGAAGACGAGGCCCCTCCCGGCCTCCCGAACCGCGCTGATGCCCTGCTCCCCAGGCAAACCCCGCCTATCGAAATTCTACACCCCCATCCCCCCACTCGTCCAGCAAGACCTGATCGCCCAGATCTTCTCACTCATCCAAGACCGTCCAGCGGGGCTGTGCAATTTCTTAGACGCGCCGGATCTAGCCTTCCCCACGCCGGGAAATTTTGGGAGTGGGAGTGGGAGTTGGAGTGCGAGTGCGAGTGCGAGTGCGAGTGCGAGTGCGAGTGCGAGTGCGAGCGGCAAGGGGAAGGAGAGGGAGAGGGAGAAGGTTGGCAGGAGGGGAGGTGGGGATGACGATTCGAGGGTGATTTATCGGCATTATGCGACGTTGTACTTTGTGTGAGTGGAGAGCGGGTTGAACTTGGTGAATTTGGGCTGATTGGGTAGGTTTGTGGTGGATGGAGCGGAGTCGGAGTTGGGAATACTGGATCTGATTCAGGTGAGTCGGATACCTGATCGGTCAGGACGGCAGCTGATGGGTGGATGGTGAATCAGGTGTTAGTGGAGTCGTTGGACCGTGCTTTCGAAAACGTCTGCGAGCTCGACCTGATCTTCCACTTCGACGAGGTCCGTCTCTACCTGCACTTGAAACCCCTTGCACATCTAATAAGGCCTGGTTTAGGTTCATCATGTCCTGTCCGAGATCATACAGGGAGGTCTCGTGCTCGAGACCAATGTCAACGAGATCTCGGCATGCGGTCCGTCTACTCTATTCCCACGACGCCTTGACTGATGAGAATTTCAGTGCATGCTTCGTCACGGAATCGGAAGACGTCGGCGGCATCAGCAAATCCTCTCATGCCTTCTCTACTGAGTGTGCCCGGAGCGGTAGGAGGCAGAGCCTGGGCAAGAGGGGGTAGTGCGGACCGGCCAAGAAGATGGTTAGCTGCTATGGGAGTGTAGGTGGATGCAATCGGTCATGACCATCACATGTCCACGTCGTCATACCGGGGAGGCCTCATCACTAGAGGCTCGTCTCGGGATCCAGCGTCACGCAATGCTGTTACAGGCTCGTCACCGAACAGATCATCTACAGGTGACATGGTCTCCTCCTTTGGCGTCGGCGCGCTCTCCACCTACTTGACCTCTTTGCTTTCCTCCTCCTCTTGTGCCGCGCTCCCGTTCCGCCCCTTTGCATCCGCCAGCGGAAGGTCGTGGATGGGTATACGTGGGGTTATCGTGAACCGGCGGTGGTATGGTCCCGGAGGCCCTTTGCTAGTCTAACATCTCTCTTAGACTTCGATTGATGGTAAATGTTCAATGAGACGTACATCTAGAAGCTGCAAGAGGCCTTCATCGATCAAGCCCATCTCGCAGTAAGCGCAGAAATACTTGACAAACGCTGTCAAGGATCAGCTTGTGTTACCCTCAAACCCGAGGGCTAAGCCTTACATTCGACCTCAGACAGGTCCGACCCGATCGCTCCGTCCGTCTCACTGAAGTCGATGTCGAGACCGAACCGCGATCCCAGCTCAGAAGCGGCGGCGTATGCGTCCGGTAAGGTATTTGGATCGACCATTGCGATGATGAGGGCGAAGATGGCGAAGGCGAAGATACTGGGAGCATGTAGGATTGGTAATGGTGTGAGGTGCCTACTGACCTTCAGCAAGTGATGGTCCTGGATGGAGCGAGACCCACGCCTCGTTCATAAACGTCCATGCCAAATCCAGTATCACCCTGTCGGAAAGCTTGCCCTTGCCCTTGGAAGTGGAATGACCATTGAAATTCCCATAAATCCTCGCCCTCTCCTCAGCAGCGTTACTCGATTCCGCTTCTTCGTCCCGAGACATCACAAGCTCGTCCAAGCCGCGTATGCTGCGCCGCAAGATCACCCAAGGCTGCTCGACGCACAGGTCAAAGCATAGCGCATCGAGCACGATCTCCTCGGTCGAGAGGATGTTTCGTTCCCATCGCTGATACTCAGGTGACGGCTGCTGTAGCTGAGACCCATAAGGACCGCTCGGCCAACGGGACGATGAGCTCACTGCTTTGTCGCCATGCGGTTCCCAGGGCTGGGCGTTGTGCTCCCATTTCGCCAGACAGGTGTTTACGATGTACCGGAGCTTGAGAGCTTCTTCCTCGATTTTCGAGGCCATGAAGAGCATGGACGCTGCTACATACTGATGCTCTGTCAGCAATCATCTCCGACTACTAAATGCGACATCTCCTGATGGTCAGGACAATCCCTCACCTTCTCCTTGAAATCAGCCATGGACCGCCGCATGTAAAACCGATGCAAGAGCGTCGCCCCAACAGTTAGGACACCTCGGGCCTGCAGATGCATAGGATCATGTGGATCACATCTTCCTGTGCGATCAGTCCTGAAACAAGGACGAGCAAAGATACGCATACATCTCGGCTCTGAGGGCTAGACTCCGCATATACACTACTGCAGTCTTTCGACGCTTGAGCTCGTCTTCTAGGGTGATACCATCGTCTCGTGAGGGAGTGTTCTGTAGAGCGGATTGAGTAAAGGTCCATTGTCTCTCGACTTGGGTCAGGGAGCGCATGATCTAGGTGCAAGAAATGGAGAGAGGGTACGAGCTCGAAAACGCAAGCTTTAGCAGCCGGACGGTCGGAAGCAAATGTATCAACACCGAAACGTCGAGTAGACCAAAAGTTGGGTTGTCTTTCCCGAACGTACCGATAACGCTGGCCTTTGAGGTTCATGAGCTTCAGCTGTCTTCGCAATCCAGCTAGACTAACATTGAATCACCTATACCGCCCTTTGACTACTGTGCACATCGTACACGCTCACTCCTGGACCTCAACACCCGCCATGGCTGCCGCAGCTTCCAATGCCACCCCAAACGCCTTCACCACCCCTGTGAATAAAACCGCTCATGCCTTTGACAAATCCGTCCTCGATGCGACCTTGTCTCAGAGGTTCTTCTTTGCCCCTGCTTTCGAGATCTACGGCGGTGCGTCGCCTCAAAATCGCTCAAGATCCGCATGAACTGATACGTGACCTCTGTTCAGGTGTTGCCGGGTTGTACGACTATGGTCCAACGGGCTCGGCACTACAGGCGAACATCCTGGACGTTTGGCGAAAGCACTTCATCATCGAGGAGGACATGTTGGAGCTTGACACGACGATCATGACGCTCTCGGACGTGCTTAAAACCTCTGGACATGTGGACAAGTGAGTCGACTGTCCGACAGAGGGAGCTGTCCCCTATCACTTGTGGGCTCACGAAGGTCTGGCTGTCAGATTCGCCGACTGGATGGTGAAAGACGCTAAGACTGGCGAGATCTTCCGTGCAGACCACCTAGTAGAAGCAGTCATCGAGGCGCGGTTGAAGGGCGATAAGGAGGCTCGAGGGGTGAAGGACGAGCCGCCTGCAGAAGAAGATGGGGACAAAAAGAAGAAGAAGAAGAAGAAGACTGTCAAGAGCGTGGCGGTGAAGCTGGATGATGAGGTGGTGGCCGAGTATGAGAGCCTGCTCGCTCAGGTATGTCAGCTCTATAACGGCCTGGCAAAATGCTGATTCCCGAAAAGATCGATAATTACACCGGTCCGGAACTCGGTCAGCTAATGCGAAAGCACAAAATCGTGAATCCGGAAACTGGGAACGAGATGACGGAGCCAGTCGAGTTCAACCTCATGTTCGAGAGCAATATCGGTCCGACCGGGCAGATCAAGGGGTGCGTGGACTACTGTCTGCTTGGCTGTATTGACTGAGTCTCAATAGGTACCTTCGGCCAGAGACTGCTCAGGGTCATTTCGTCAATTTTGCCCGACTGCTGGAGTTCAATAACGGTCGGGTACCATTTGCTTCAGCGCAGATTGGGCGGAGTTTCAGGAACGAGATTGCTCCTCGGCAGGGATTATTACGGGTCCGGTCAGTCCAGTGCAGTCAAATTCCGATAGCTGATGAGTGCGGTACCAGGGAGTTCACAATGGCGGAGATTGAGCACTACGTCGACCCCCTCGACAAGCGGCATGCGCGGTTCGAGGAGGTTAAGGAGGTCAAACTGATGCTGCTGCCGAAGGAAGTGCAAAGTGCGGGGCGGACGGAGTTGAGAGAAATGGCGGTAGGAGATGCAGTGGCCCAAGTTTCTCATTCCCGCAGCATCACGACTAGGGCTGAAATGGTGTCTGAAGAAAATTGTCGATAACGAGACTCTTGGATATTTTCTGGCCCGGACGCAACTATTCTTACAGAAAATCGGGATTGACCCGACACGCATGAGATGTAGGCAGCACATGGCGAATGAGATGGCTCACTACGCTGCGGTGAGCGGACTCGGATAATGTCAGAGCAAGCAACTGATAGGTCATACAGGACTGCTGGGACTTCGAGATTCAGTCCTCGTACGGGTGGATAGAATGTGTCGGATGCGCGGACCGATCAGCGTATGATCTGACCGTACACTCGATTCGGACAAAACAGCCTCTACGTGTTCAGCAAAAACTGGACGAACCCCGGATAGTTGAAAAGCTAGAGTGTACCTTCGACGCCAAAGCCTTCGGAATCAAATTCAAGAAGGAGGCCCCAATGATCAAAGAAACATTGCTCGGTATGGATCGTGTGAGGCTGCAGTGTGTCAAAGATGAATTGGAGAAGGGGCGAGTGTTTGGTTGGCTACTGCGTGGATAGAGTCTGCTGAGCATGAATCAGGCCTTCAGCCGTGGAATGCGCGGATGGGAAGTCGTATGAGGTTACCCCGGATCTGGTCAAGATCGAACCTATCATCGTGACAGAATACGGTGAGTCGATTGCCACCTTCGATGATCCGCTGATGTCTCGCACCCAGTCCGAGACTTCACACCTAACGTCATCGAGCCGTCATTCGGTATTGGGCGGATCTTGTACTCGTTACTCGAGCACAGCTACTGGGCTCGAGAGCAGGACAAAGCTCGAGTAGTGCGTTACGCGCTCTACGTTGGTTGAATATCCCGGTTGACGACCCTGCTAGGTCCTATCCCTTCCCTCTGTCGTTGCACCCATCAAATGCCTAATCGTCACCATTTCTCAAGATCCAAGTCTTCGAACCCTCATCCACGATATCTGTGCGGGATATCATACTCTTCTTTGACAGCATGCTGACCAGACTCGCAGCCCGGAAGATGCGAAGGCTCGGTATCGCAAGTCGGGTGGACGATTCGAGCGCTTCGATCGGGAAGAAGTATGCGAGAAATGACGAGCTTGGTACCCCATTCGGTTGCACGATCGATTTTGCTTGTACGTATTCCTCTCATACACGTCGTCATATAGCTGACGTAGCTTGATGCTTTTCAGCTCTGAAAAACGGCACGATGACCTTGCGGTAAGCTAGAAGTCCTCTTCAAGGTGTCAATTTTCATTTCTTTCGTAGGGAACGAGACAGTCTGTCTCAGCTAATTGGCCCAATTGATACCGTCATCAGCGTCGTCGTCGATCTCGTCAAGGGTAATTTGAATTGGGAAGGCGCATGCGGCAAGCTCGATACATACAGCGGTGTGCAGGATGTGGAGTAAGAATGATACCATATTGGCATGGATATCTATATATGCGACAGTGGTGGTACTACTTCTGGCTTTCTGGCGGCATCATGACAAGCTAGCCCCGACAAAGCTTTTCGCTTTGCAGACCCCTTCTTTCGTCCGGATTCTGTGGGTCGACTTTGTCTCAGGGTCCACCCAAGCGGCATCGAGGTTGTCGAGGGTGATGAAGCCCTATCGATGCCGCGATCAGCATACGAAGAAGCACGGTAAGGAAGATGACAGACAGGTTGAATGGTCTCGAAGACCTTTTTCTTCGGATTCAGCTGCGCCTCCGGTTGTGCGCCTGTGGATGATTAGTCAGCCATACGCTCATGAATCACGATGACCGGCGTACTCTCATATTTCTCCCCCTCGAAGTACACCCTCTCGCCCGCCTGACTTCCGGCCGGCGGAAGTACAAATTCGACCCCTCCTTCCGCCTTGCCTTCCTTCGACGAAGCGCACAGGAGCATCGCGAAGGACTTGACTCCGCGCATAGCTACGGGTTTCAGGTTGCACTATGTCCCCTATCAGCTGGGTGTAACGTGTCAACGAGCATGGGCGTACGATGACTATGACCGTAGCGCCCCGTATCTCCTCCTCGGGCATATATTTCACGAGGCCAGAGCATACTGTCCGAGGTTCGGGCTCGCCAATATCGATCTGCTCAACGTACAGGCTCTCCGCATCGGGATGTTTCTTCACTAAGGTCAATCCTCAGCTACCAGTCTCGCAACGAGCGGACGGATGTGACCCAGCACTCACCCTCCACTACTCTGCCCACTCTCATATCGATCATACTCGGCATCGGCCCCGTCGGCTCCTCCTTAGCTAGGGCGGCCTTTGCAGGCTTCTCCTTCTTCTCCTTCTTCTTCCCGTCTGCCTCCTTGTTTGCCCCACCAGTTGTCTCGGGACTAGGTATCTCCACAACGGCACCAGTGACAGCCTGCACAGCTGACCCGGCCGTAGCCGCAGCAGAAGCGGCAGTATCTGTCACAGCCGCCGCGACAGCTGACGCTCCCGCTACAACAGAAGCTTCGTGTCCCTCAGGTTGAACAGCCTTTTTCTCCTTCTTCGCCTTGACTGGCGGGACGACCACTTGTCGAGGTGGAATGGGTAAGGCATCGAGGTTGATGGAGATGGGTGGGAAGGAGTTTGGGAGGGATGATTGGGCGGATTGAACGGGTGGGAGGGATTGGATTTGGAGGAAGTATCGGAGGATGGAGGGGTGGGTAGGATGTTGGGATACAGGAGCGTTGATCTGAGCAGGGTCAGGCTGGGTGGTAGATGATGGTTGGAAGGGACATACCATGGAAGGGTGGAGGTGGCAGTATAGGCTGACGTCGGCGGTGGAAGGGTGGTTGAAGTGGAGGTAGGTCAGGGCGGTGAGCTTCTCGTTCAGCGCCTGTTATGGGTCGAATCGATCAGCGCTCGTATTGAAAATCGCAGAACGAAGCATACTGGAAGGTCTGCGGACATGTTCTTTGTCTCGGATTCGAGCTGCGTGATAGCCTCCTTGTCCTTGTCGTTTGACCCGAAGAGCGCAGGGTCCGACTTGAGAGCTACTGCCACGAATTCTGGTCTTGACGACATGTTGCGTGTCGGCAGCTGCCTTCGAGCTAGACGCGGTCCTAAGCGGATGGAAGGAAAGCGCATCCACCTCCTGTGATGGGTCTCGAGCTCCGAGTCGACCAGAAAGCAAAGTCGAAACAGTATGGGAACGTTACCGTCGGATCCGGAATGATGTGGAGTTTTTCGCGTGGGTTTTTGGGCGGTGGCCAAATGCCTCCATCACCTCTCGCATTCACCTTTTCGTTTGTCAGATAAGCATTCCAAATCCGCTCGCAGATTTCTTAGAGCGGCATCCCAGTCCCGTTATGTCTGGCCCTCCACCTCCAGTCGGCTTCAACCCCGGCGTCTACGAGTTTCGACCCGGTCAACCCCAATCCTTTGTCCCCCGAGGCCAACCTCAACCTCAACCCAACGGTCGACACGCCTTCGACCCTTACGTAGCATACGGCCAACAGCAAGGTCAGGAATACTACCCACAGGATGGCGGGTATTCTCAGTATGGCCAGCAACAGCCATATGGTTACACCCCTCAACCTCAGGCATATGTCCCGCCTGGAACTCGACAGGCGTATCAACCACCTGAGGTCCGATCGGTCCAGGGCTTCCAACCTCCCAATATCCCTTCGTCCAATTCTCCCGCTCCATCAGACCCGCCTACGAGACCACTCAATCCTGGGAAGCCGGTGTCGCTGAGCATAGGGGGAGGGGCACCGAAGGCTGCACCGTCGTTGAGTATCGGAGGGGGAGCGCCGAAGGCAGCACCATCTCTCAGCATTGGAGGAGGAGCGAAATCATCTGTTTCGTTGAGTATCGGAGGGAAGAAGCCAGTAGTAGAGGAGAAGAAGGAGACGGTCAGAGACGAGGTCGACCCTACAACAGCATCAACAGCGGATTGGGAAGGGGAAACCGCATCATCCAATTCTGCACCACCCACCAACCCCTCCTCCGCCCCGTCTCCTGCACCCGACTCAATCGCACCCGATACCGATGCCCAAGCGAAAGTGATCAGATCGTCCGGAACCGCCACCCCCACCAACTACTCCAAAGTGTCCGCCAAGAACGATGCCGACGCCGTCTACAAAGAGCAAGCCGCAGCAGGCGCCGAAGCGTTGCGAGATCTGTACGGCAACAACGACAAAGACCCGAACGTCAAGGGACATCTCAACATCATCTTCACGGGCCACGTAGATGCCGGAAAGTCAACGATGGGAGGGCAAATGCTCTTCTTGACCGGAGCGGTGGATAAGCGGACGATGGAAAAGTACGAGCAGGAGGCGAAAGCGGCTGGGAGGGAGACGTGGTTCCTCTCGTGGGCTCTGGATTCGAATAAGGAGGAGAGAGCGAAGGGGAAGACTATCGAGGTTGGGCGAGCGTACTTTGAGACGGATACAAGGAGATATACGATTTTGGACGCGCCAGGACACAAGACATATGTGCCGAGCATGATCTCCGGCGCGGCCCAGGCGGACGTAGCGCTTCTGGTAGGGGGTCCTACTAGATGGCGAGTTGGTGCTTACACTGAGTAGGTACTGTCCGCGCGGAAAGGAGAGTTCGAGACAGGTTTTGAGAGGGAAGGTCAAACACGAGAGCATGCGGTGCTCATCAAGAACAACGGGATCAATAAGCTAATCGTGGTGGTCAACAAGATGGACGACATCACCGTACAGTGGGACAAGGGGAGGTGAGTTGTTCCAGCTCAATCATGACTCTGTCCCTGTCAGCGAGCGCCGAGACGTATGGCTTGATCCGGAAGCATGGCAGGCATGCTAGAATTGAGCGAGACGCACAACTCGCTCTTGGCCCTATCCCTTCCCTTGCCCTCTCCCTGTGTCGTTCGCCTTTGCCTCTCCTTCTATCCCTTCGTCACGCCGAAAAGCCAATGTCGGTTGGACCGCCACCCAACTGCGCTCTCTGCTCTCCCCCTATATCCAACTTTCCCCCCGGTCTTTCTTCATCCGGAACGCTAATCGGTTCCCTCTCGTTCCCTTCTTGTCTGGAACGTGCTTGCCCGCCCCCTCCTCCTTCTTCCCTATCCACGCGTTCGCGCAAGTCTGCTTCATCTCGCACAACTCACATGCACATCGATCAGCCGCCCCTCCTCACTCTCAATCTATCCGCCATCTGCTTATGTGCTGATTCTGTCACAGATTTGACGAGATCTGCCAGAAGATCACACCGTTCCTGAAATCCCTTGGCTTCAATCCGAAGACAGACCTCACTTTCGTTCCAGTATCCGCGCAAATAGGGGAGAACATGAACGAAAAGGTCGACAAAAAGATCGCACCGTGGTATGAGTGAGTGCCAGACGGCTTGTAGGCAGTACTGATGTACCGTCTGCTGAAGAGGCCCTTCCCTGCTTGGTTATCTGGACAGCGTGCAAATCATCGACCGGGACATCAATGCGCCATTCATGCTGCCTGTCTCGGAGAAGTACAATGAGATGGGTACGATGGTCATGGGGAAGATCGAGTCTGGGCGGGTGAAGAAGGGCGATAGTCTACTTTTGATGCCAAATAAGGTCAGTACCTTCGGACTTAGCTTGTAGCTGTGACTGATGCAGCTCTTTAGACAACTATAGAAGTCTCCGGAATATACACCGAACAAGCGGAAGAGCTCGATCAGGCGTTCTGTGGCGATAACATCCGTATGCGGCTCCGAGGCATCTCCGATGACGACGTTTCGCCTGGCTTCGTCCTTACATCCGTTTCGAAACCCATCAAAGCGGTCACAGCATTCAAGGCGGATCTGAGTATAATCGGTGAGTCCGCGAGTAAGTCTTGACCTGTACTGATGCCCAATCAGAGGCGCGTAATATAATCGCTTCGGGGTACTCCTGCGTGCTTCACGTCCATACTCTCGCTGAGGAGGTGACGATCACGGTGAGTTGCCGACTGAAGGTCAAGCGCTGATGCTCGACAGTCACTGCTTCACTACTTCGAGAAGCGCACTAGAGCGAGATCTTTCAGCTCACGCCTGTAGCCAGAAAGCTGACAAGCAGGACGGTGCGTAGCGGAAATCTCGAAACCCGCCTAAATACGCGAAAGCTGGCATGCTGGTGTCGGTACTTCTCGAATGCAGCCAACCTATCTGCATCGAGACGTGGAACGATTTTCACATGCTTGGGAGATTCACACTGCGGGATGAAGGTCGGCTCGACAGCAACCTTGAGAAGGTAGAGCTGACATAACGCAGGCAAGACGGTAGCGATCGGAAAGGTGACGAAGCTCATTGAGAGGTCGGAGGATATGCCGGAGGTAGCTGCGCTCAATGTTAGTGCTTGAGTATAGACGAAGGTGAGTCATGTTGTAGTATCTATCTGACTGTCTACACAGTGGGTTCGTGGAGCAGTAGCATGTTTTTCAAGTCTGTATGGGGGAGACACCATATAGACAGAAAGATGATTTGTAATTGCTCATTCTTAAGCAGACTGGAACCATCTTTTCAGAGACGTAGATACCTACAGAACGAACGAGCGAGTCCCGCATATACCTCTGCGAGCAAATGGCGGACACCCGTCGGAGTAAATCGAAGCAATCCCATCAGTCCCAGCTTCCCATCTTCATACGTGTAAATCGCTTCACATCGGAACGCCCGAGGGGTCTCCAGCCCTTGCATCGACTCATTGAGCTCTCAAGCTGCCTGCTGCGGGTCCAAAAATAACCACAGCACCAAACTGCATGCGCGTATCTAGTATGACAGGTATCACTAAAAAATGGGTACTTGCAAAAAAGTCACAGCAAACGGTATCTAGCCAATCCTCAACCCATATCATTGGAACCCAGCCGCGGCCACCTTCTCCGGTATTTGCGTTTTTAGATGCTCGACCAGCGCTCGAAGCTCCGCTTTTGTCTCTGCTGTGGTATCTCCCTCGTTGCTCGCATCGAGGAGAACGTAGGCGAAGGCTTGCAGGAGTTGATCGATATGCGGCATAAGGATTTGGGATTGTGTCCGGAAAAGAGTGAAGAGTGCAGTGTAGACCGGTCGGTTCTCGAGGGTATCGAAGCGCAGAGGCAGGACGGAGACGATGATTGCAATCACCTGATCGAGGGGTAATGCTGCGGAGTTCTTGACGATCATGCGTGATACCGCGCCAGCGGCATTATCCCGGGCATTGTATACTGCCGGAGCGGAATGTTCAGGTATGGTGAAGAATGGTTGGAGAGCGGTGAGGAGGGCGACGAATTGTGGCGCGAGATCTGTTTCCGTATTCTCGATGAGAACTCCAGAAGCGAATGCCGCATTCGACCGAACGTCGGGTTCCGCGTCCCGCAGACCCCTGGAGATGATCTCGAGCAGTGGCTTTGGCAGTGTGAGTTCACGTCGCAGTGGGAAGGTATTGCGTACCTGGGTGAATTGGGTAACTCCACCTTTCAAGCCTACAATGATCTCGCCTAAAGAGCCAACCGCCATCGATCGTTCTGAGTTTGTCCGCTTGGCCTCCTACGACGTTGTCGGCCATATCCCAGGTGAAACTCCAACCACTCACCGAATATCTCGATATTAATGGCAGGACAGAACCAAATGCCTGAGCAAAGTCCGGTCCAAGCACCGTGGCCATAGCGCCAAACACGTCCGAAGCATTCGACACGAGCGCTGACTCATATTCTGACGAGTCTGCATCGGCATCGACATTTTCATCATCCTCGTCCGGGTCCTGTTGACAGACTGACTTCTTCTCAAGGATCTCGATGGCGAACGTCGCCACCTCGTCAAGGTCTGAAAAAGTCAGTGAGGCTCCCTGAGCGATAATAGAGGCCTCACGACCCTCAACAAGCGCGGGTCCACACTTATTCATGCTATCGGCGAGCTCGGAGCACATCAGGATGACAACTGATCTGTTATTCGCGCGACGTCAGCGAGTTGTCGATGACAGCTTGCAAGCGGAAGCGATGAGAGAATCAGAGGGTTGAAAAACAGGTGGTCTCATTCGCACGTCGCGTCGAAGTGAGCTGAGTTTGATTCTCATCCGGTGGGGGAAAATTGCCAGGGCCGCCAGATTTGAAATTGGACTCACTTATCGTCCTCAGTCTTCCATGCTTCGAAGATCGGTGGTAAGACGTGGTCGACGAGCTGTTTCACGTCCGCGTGAAATGGTACTTGCTATCTAGCATAAGCACAACTTCGGCGACAATGGGAAATACCTACCACCTGACTGCCCGGCACCCAATCGGTCGGATCAGACATATCATAGATAGTCTTGATAAAAGCGAAGAGCGCGCCGACAGAAGCCGTGCGAAGCCCCTCATAGTAGTGTTCAAGAAGATCGATCAAGACCTGAACAGTTTGCTCCACATAGGGCATGAAAGACTGCTTGGTCGCCGCGAAGAGCTCGCCGATAGTGTCTGCGGCGACCTCCTTCTCGATCGCGACGGCGCTGTTGACCTTTGAAAACATTTGCTCGAGTGCATCAAGATCGGGTTCCTCATCCTCGATGTCTTCTTCGTCCACGACTGCAGCAGCTTTTGAGCTACCCACTCCAGTCGTAAAGGCCTCGGCAGCGGCATTCGGCGACGTGCTGTTGCCCTCACCTGTTGGCGATGTCAGCATCTCACGCATGTCATGCATTGTACCCACCATCTTCGAGGAACTCGTCGGTATTTTCATTCTGCTGGCAGCTCGCAACAAGGGCCGGTACGCATTGAGGCAGATAAGGAGCAAAATCACCTTCGAAGACCTGCGCCATTACGCCAAAAAAGATGAAGCTGCTCTCCCTTAATCGTGTGTTGTCCATGGTGAGGGCCTCAAATGCCGCTTTCATGAGGTCATGGAAGTAAGGTCGGAATACGTCTGCTCCAACGGCCTCGGCGATGGTGCCTATCGTATCCGTGGCCACACCTCGCAGGTCGCTTTGCTCGTCAGAGCCGGTGAGAGACAAGAACGGTACGAGCCGCTTGATGGTCTGCTCGAAATACGGCGTGAATTTCTCCTTCGCGGCGTGAGCAGCCGAACCAATGGCCCCGGTGACGGTGATCTTGACGGGGACGGAGCCACCCTCCAGAAGAACAAGGAGGCGCTCTATGAGCAATGTCAGGTAATTGACGATATCGTCGCCGAGGATCTCGAGATATGAGTCGAGGCAGGTACACGCGTTCTTTTGAGTCAAGGGGTCCACAATGAGGTTGAACAGGATCTGCACGCATTTAGCATTGGTTTGTATCCAGTGACTTACCGGTACTATGGAGGCATGACGTGTGGCGCACTCTTCGGACAGCCATTCGCAAAGACATCCCAGAGCGATGCACGCCGCCTTGCGGACAATCACATCGGGATCTTGAAGACCTCCCTCTATCACCGGCCACAATTGATCGACAAGCGGACGAATGAATTCGCTGCATCCCTCGACAGACACGCCGAATGCCATGAGGGCCGACTTCCGCATTCGAGCATCGCTCGACGACATGTAGACCTGGAGCTGCTGACCGAGGACAGGAAAGACTTGTTGTGGAGGAAGAGCCTGGGCGAGGGCGTCGAGGCATCGGAACGCAAGCTGCGAGAGGTCAGCTTTTTGTCATTATAGACCCAGGGACGCACTCGTGAAGGGGAGTCCTCGTCGACATCCTCTGGATCGTCCTCGCAGCCTATCGGTAGCAGTCCCTCGACCACCGGCTTCGCCAGTCCAAGCGCCTGCACCTTGCTTTTCTTGCTGTACCCCCGTCAGATCTGCCCACAGGAGATGTACCTGCACTATACTCACTATCGCACGATCCACGCCAGAACATTCAAAGCTCCACATCGCATGGTCTCGTCAACCTCTTTGTTGCTGGAAACGCCAAGGAAGAATTGAGTGAGTTCCGCGACATGCCGCGAGACCAGCGGTGTATCCAAGATAAGGAGTGTCTCGAACACGTCATAAGCATGTTTGACACCCTCATCATCCCCGTCGTTGATCGCCTGCTGGGTCACGTTCAGCATCGGTACAACCAAGTCCTGAAACGCCTTGATGTCGTGCTTATCATCCGTCGAGATGTACTCCGCCACCTTTGCTAAAGCTCGTAAAGTCGTCATCCGGACCTCGGCGCTCTCGGGATCCAGAAGGGTGGTGGCGAAAAGGGCGAAAAGTGCTTTGAGCTGAGGCTCGAACGATTCGGCAACTGTGTCGAGAAGAGAGTAGAGTACGTAGATGGCTGTCTCTCGGTGGGATGTGGTAGGGGAGCGAGCGGCGTCATAAAGACCGGGAAGAAGGTTGGGCCATTGTGATGGTTTGACGGCGAGCTCAATGTCGGCGATGGCTGAGACAGCACGAGCTAGGGCATGTCGGACGATGGACCTACGGGACATGAGTACAACTAAGAATCAGCAGATGAAACGTACGAAGGCTCCTGAGTCAGACGTCTCAGCAACGCGTCTTTCAGCTGTTGCCGAGTACCCTGTGGCGTCTTCTTCCATAATCGTCCATCAGCAGTCGATATCCGCTTTCTCAGCTCGACTGCAGCCAGCTGTCGGATCTATGCAGATCTGTCAGCGCTGCTGTCGCCCATCGTACTCAAGCGCTCACAGCCTGATTCGAGCTGGTCGCCGAGATTTCATACAGAGCTGGAATGCAGGTGGATTTCTTGTAGTATTGGGTGTTGAGCTGGGTGGTGGCCTGGTGGGAGTAGTCCAATGTCAGCTCTGTCTCCGCAAACACAGCATTTGGATCGGACCTGCTTGATGACGTTTGTGTCCGGCGCTATAGTAGCCTCGAGCAGCTGATGAATGGTTTGTATGTATTGGGCCTTTGGACGATCCTTTCAGCACCTATTTCGCTGCACTGATGTGTCACGCTCACGTTCATTGTGATTGCCCCAATGCCATCCCCACGAACAAACTGGAGCAGATGATGAGGAGATGAGAACACGGTTCACGTCTGAGTGCCGTTTCGAAAAAGTTGGTGCGAATACAGTACGATGGCGAAGCACGCGCTCCTGATTCAAAATTTTGTCTAATTACCGTTGACCCGGCTAAACGACACGTCATACTGTCTAGACGGTCTTAAATGAGCGGCGTTACTTCGGCATTGAGAGCAGCTACTTCTGGTTTATCCACTGACTCCCGATGCGCTCTGTCTCTTTCCCCATGGGCCCCATCTTGACAGAATTCAATAGTTAGCCTTGTGCAGCACTCGATGGATGAATCCCGCATAGTTATCCTACATGCAACAGAAGTCGAGTCTATGCATGAGATCACTGACGTACAGCACCCGATGCGTGGTTTCGTTGCTTCAACAAGAGCAGACATCATGGATATATGCGAAATCGACATCTTCAGCCATTTGTATGTATGGATTTTAGGATTGAGGAATGCTGCATCGCAACTGATTTTTCTTTCGGAATGTTTGAGGCACGAAAAGGTTTTGTCATTCTTTTCAAAGCATTCCGATGGATAAAGGATGCAGCGTCTTCGGGAAACCATCGCCATAGTCTGTGAACACTGATGACGGGCGTGAATACGATGAGGACGAGAGACACGATGATATAAGTTCGGCGGAAGGAACCCCCGGGAGGTCTGTGCACAGCGGTGATGACGAGAGAGAAGGTGATGAGCACGACAGATATGCTGGGACTGAGCTTGCCGATGGAAGTGTGCAGAGTCGGTGGAAGGCGGTGATGACGACAGCGAAGGTGGTGAGTAAGACAGAAGTCACGGTACAGACGTAGGATGAGAATAGTCATCATCGTGTCTTCCTCTTCGAAATCAGCATATGAGTTGGGATGGAGGTGAGCTGGAATGCTGGCTATGAAATTTGAGGGGGGTGGTATCGTATGCTTAGCTGTATGCAGTGTCTCCTTTTGTTCCGGATCCCTATCATGGTCTAGTCAGCTATTCGCCCCAGGTCTTCCTTCTATCTACTTCATCTTAGCCTCCTTGAAGTCTACAGAAGTCAGGTCACCATGCTCGCTTCAAGTAGGGGGGGAGATCTTCCATCCTTACAACCTATCAGGCAGGCACGACCTTGCTGATCTGGGTGTGTCCTTTGGGACAGTCGGCGAGCTCGGATTGTCTCCTCATCCCCTTCTCTTGATCCCTCCGACTCGGACTCGGACTTCTTCGAAATCCTCCCTCCCAGCTACTCTACAGCCAACACTTCTGCCACCTCCTCAACCTCCACCCGCGAGCCTTCCGCCTCGATTACCAATCTCGTCCCGGACGAGCCGACCTTCGCGGATCTTGTCCTCGTGCTCGCACCATCTCCACCTTCTCCCCATGACCATGAGCGTTTCGACAGGTTTCAGTGGTGTTTCAGTATCTCGCTTCTCTCCCCGTATGTTGACTCCCGGCCTGGAGTCACAGTGGTTTCAAGTCTTCCGATACTATCTCGCTCCTGGGATCATTCCCCCCCCTCACCGCCCGCGCCCCACCATCGATATAAGACGTGGAGGATCTGGGGTGGGTGGAAGATGCCTTCGGTGTTGACGGGAAGCTAGGGATCGCCACGGATTGGGGCCATAATGACCTCTTGTACGTGGGCTCGGCAGCAGGCCAGGTGTGAGGCGGAGCAGGCTTCGGAATGGCGAAGAGCAAATATGGGAATGAGGATTCAATATTTCGTTAGAGCAGTGGGTGAGTACGATTTCCAATCTATGCGCATCGCTTTCTGACCAGCAATGTAAGAGGTGCCTCCTTCGACAAGGTGTTTCGAAACCGTCCGAATGACAGACGACTTGCCTTTGCTGCCTTCTACGTCATCCCCGTGGATATCAAGACGATTTCCCTTCAGGAGTTCTCTTCGGCCAGGATATATTCGCGGTTCGCCGAGGCTATGCTCTCTCACTGGTTTCAGTCGTGGATGACCGACCAGAAACCTTGGGCACCCCAGCACGACGGTCTGCCCTTCTGGATCGAGAAATTCGCATACATCGGTGCGAACACTCAATCACCATTCAGTGAAACGCTCCGCCTGGTCGAAACCGATGTTTTCCTCCGAACCACAGAGCAGGTCAAGGCCTACCAAAAGGAGGTTGGTCACAAATGGAGGGAAGCGAATAGGGCGACCAGCGAAGGGAAAGCAAAGCGGAGAGCACATGCCCAGGAGGAAAGAGAGAAATGGACCGAGGCAGAGAAGGAGAAGAATCGGGCATACCAGCTGGATTGGCACTACGATCACCGAGACGATAGTCTGGCGCGACGGATGACCTACAACCATAGGACAGCGACATATCGGGCTGACTACCTCCGAGCGAGACGTAGGGGCGCATCTGAGGCTGAGATCAGGGAGATTAAGCTAGCGCACGGCCTTAAACCTCGAAAGTAAGCAAGAATCGGACTGGAGGATTTTGAGGACGTTTGATTAGGTTCCTTCATGTCATGCTGATAGCCATACCATCCGCTCATAACGCGTACCGAAAGTACGGGTTGTCTGAAGATGAATAGCGTCATCAACCGGACTTCGACTTGCTCGACGACGGATCACTCACTCCACTCGGTAGCATCCGTCATCCCGATCTCCTCCGCATTTCTCTTCCTATCCTCCACATCGAGGACCTCCCCTCGTTCCCGAGCTTGCCGATTCCATTTCCGGTTCCAGAACCACATGTACCCACCGAGCGCGAGGTGCGCTGCTGTCTTGACAACGTAGCCTGCCATCATCGCCTGACGATTGTCATGTCAGCACGCAGCACCTAGGTGTGAGGATTCGAGGCGTACCTTGGTGGCGGTTGGGTATCCGGCCGCTTTTTCTGATGCGATGAGGACATGAGGTCCAGCGATGTCTGTGTGATTCAGTTAGTCTCGGCCAAGATTTATCGGACTCAGGATAAGACGTACTGCCGACGCAGTAAGCGACGAAGGTCGTAGAGTTGATCGTCTGCCTTTTCGTGTATCCCGCGACGTTCTATACCCCACGTCAGAGAAAGCCTAATCCGTGTTGTGATGGGCATACCGCGGAAATCATGACCAAACTGAGCGAGAAGCCGACGGATTGGAAGGAAGTGAACCAGAAAGCGACCAGTCGGCCCCAAGTTTCATGGCGTGGAGCGTAAGTCAGCGCAGCTGCCGCGACTATGCACGTCGAGTTCCCGACAAACTAAATGCTTGATCAGCACTGACTAAAAGACAAACGTGCTGGCAAATTGACCATCATGATGGCGCGAGAGTTCTTGAAGTGACCTGCGAGGTAACCGCTGAGGACTAGGGAAAAGATCTGGATGACGGAGGAGGGGATATCGAGGAGAGTCGTCTGGAGTTGAGTGAAGCCGAAGCCGGAGATGATGGTGCTTGAGAAGTTGGAGGCTACACCATTCTACCACACTCCATGTCAGCAAGAAAGACAGACAGAAGACTCGACTCACGGGGATTTGCGCCGCGATCGACGCGACAAAGAGAATGTACAACCTGATGCGCGGTGAGTGTCGCTCGGCAGGTGCAGCAAAGATACTCACTTGGGATCCATGAATGCCTCTTTGACTTGCTCGAGCTTGAACTCGGTATTCTTCGTACCAGTCTAATTGTTATGAGCTTGATTAGGAATGTGTTTAGGTAGCGACATACCCGATTGGTGGCAACCCGCTTGATCGCGATGATCTTCTGATCCCGTTTGAGGAATCTCGCCGATGCCGGGGAATCAGGAAGGAAGATGAGAAGGATGATACCCCAGACGGAGGTGAATGTTCCGAAAACCTGTACCTGAGGGTCAGCAAAGAGTCAGCAGGGTCCAAGGGGACGTACAACGAAGAAGATCGCCCAGACTGGAATAATGGTGTTATGTGTATGCCCAAGCCCGCTAAGCCATACGTCAGCAATGTAGCACGACACCAGAAGCACCTACTAGACGATGAGATCACCGATGATACTCGCCACGCCATTCCAGCAGTACCATGATAGGTGTCGGACGGGCTGCTCATTCAGCTTCCACCAAAGTGGGGTCATGAGACCGAGACCAGGACTGAACTCGTCAGATCAGGCTGTCCTCTGTGGGAGATGACTCACGTCACTGCCGCTTCGAGACAGCCAAGAGTCGTCCGGACGGCGAGACCACCCGAGAAGTTGTGAGTCGCCGCCATGCACTGTGGACAGCTGAGTAAGCGATTTCCTTTCAAATGTAAGGGTGACTGACAGCACAGACGATACCCCAGAAAAAACAGATAGTGCCCATGACCTTGCCAGTCTACTGCAAGGTCAGCTGAGACGCAAGGGATGGTCGATTACAAACTGAGAACTTCTGGAGCATCAGATTCGCGGGCCAGGCAAAGACGAGATAACCGATGTAGAAGGCTGAAGCGAACCAGGCCTGTTGTCTGGATGAGCTGGTAACAAGAACCTGCACCAGGAAGGAGACTCACGAATTGCGCCTGAGTGATGTGCAGACTGGTTCTGATCCCGAAGAGGTTGGCATAGTTTGTTGCCGTCTTATCCAGATAGGCCAGTCCCTGGGTCACCATGAACAATGGCAATATATGCCAATCGATCGTTTTCAGCCTGGTCGCTTGATCAGCACGGACTCAAGCGCAAGATGGGATGAGCGTACACGCTCTTCGACTCCTCGGGGGTGTACTCCAGCTCATCGGCTTTTCGATATAGGTCGAGACCGACCTCATGCTCAGACAGCTCAGGGTCGGCGTAAGCCAGAGGGCGCTCAGTCTTTTCGTTGACCGAGGCGATCTGAGGAGACCCGACGATCGTTTTGTCGTCGTCCATTTTGCGATGCTCCTCCATTTTTTAGGTGACTTGTGTCAATTTCCTTCGTAAAGAATGTGGAGTTAGTTGAAGAGCGCATTTTGTGCTGCCCTTCAGCCAGGGTCAACTAACCGCTTGCAATCAAGGTGGACGTTCAGGATACCAGATACCAGGCGGCAAAAGCCGCTCGGCAGCTCGGCGTTGCACGCAGGGAAATGGTAAAAATCCCGCCGAGCAATTGCACGATAATCAGCTTAATTGTCGAGAGACCGTCACTATTGTCACGGTTCCTCTCGACGGAAGACATATTGGACGCCTGCTAGGTCGAAATACCTATCTTGCTCGTAGTGTCCATCCGGAGTGCAGCCTCGGAGATGTCAACGCATGTCATTTCCGACCGCCGCTAAACATCTTCAAACCCCTCCTCATATCTTCCTGGGTCGCTCCGCCATCGAATGTCCGTTTCAGTCCGATTCCGCTAGAAAAGAGAGGTCGTCCCCCTCCCTGCGATGCGAGGGGCCGAGAAGCTGATGAAGGGGGCTGATGGAAAGGATTTTGCGAGACTCTCGTTGATGGCGAGAAGGCAAAAGAGGACACAACCGCTCTGTCTACCGGTCGGAAAGGTCCGGCAGGGGTCGAGGCGGGTTTTGTCGCAGCCATAATCGGTCCGACCAGGTCATCCCGATTGGTCCTCTGCGTTGCTGCAAAGACTTGCGAGCTGCTGCCCCCAGAGTCCAAGTTCGCGACGGCCAGGGAGGGTCCAGACGCCCAGCTCAGTCGCTCCCATCCCCCTGCTATCATCCTCACCATCATCAAACTCCTCGCCCCCTCGACCTCCTCCGCCTCGCTACCTGGCCCACTTCTCTTCCCGTTCGCGCTCCCCTTCCCCCTGATCCCGCCCTTCACAAACGCCTTGCTCCGCTCATCGGCACTGTTCCCCCTTCCCTTCGTATCCTTGTACACTTTGCCCACATACCGTTTCACAGGCGTATCAGACTCCCACCACTTCATATCCCTCTTCCTCCGTAGACCGGCCGCTTCTCGCCGATCCTCCTCCTCATCCGCTGGCAGCATCAATGCGATGGGGACGTCCGCACGTTTGGCTTGTACCTCATCGTGGACTTTGGTCACGTCCGTACCGTAAATCTGACCGATTCCGCCACCTCGGTAAACCGCATTCGGATGACTCCCTTCGGGCACAGGTGTGTATCGTTTCTACCTTCCGGGCTGTGGATCCGGGAGTTGTTCTGGCGGGATCGGCCGTTTCGAGGGGACGATGTGCAGCGCGATATGCCCGAGGGTCGATGTCGTCATGGTAGGTGCAAGGAGGGTGCGACAGAGATTATCGATGATCTCGGAGGGCGGTGATTTCGTGGCGAAAAGAGGGAGGAGACCGGGTGTGCAAGGTTGGAAATCGGCGTTTGCGCAGGAGAAGAGGGCTTGCGAGCTGCGGTTGAATATGCTCATACTGGCTTCAGTGCAAGATGTATCTCGCACATCTGAGCATATCAGCGTGATGGCATACGACGAGGACGGAACATCACCCAGCAGAGTCAGTCCCGGCCAGCGCGCAATCGGTTTCATCGACCGATCCGTCACGCCCGTACATCCACGCAGGAACCACGCCCGAAGCCTCCACATCCCCCTTCCCTCCACCTGCCCACTTGTCCCATCGCCAGGGAGGACAAGCGCGCTAGCAAGGAGTCGGATCCCAATGTCGGTGACCTGACAGCCTTTCAGCCATAGCGCAGTGAGATGCGTACACCATTTCAGCGCCAAGACTGTCGAGTCGTTGATCAGGGCATTCATCGCATCCAGAGTAAGCGTTGTGAGGAGTCTCAGCGAGTTGGGCTGGAGGGTACGATACAGTTTCGGGAGGCCGACAAGGGGCTGATCGGGATGGTCGGACGTAGGGTCACAAGGTAGATGAAGGAGGGTCGACATGATTGGTAGTCCGAGGGTATGCGATTTCTCCCCCCCTTCCGGATCAAGCAGAGCCGAGAACGCCCAGATCGTCGCTTCGTCCGGGCGACAGTTCTTCTCGAACTCTCGAACATCCTCGTATTTCCGATCCGCACGCACACGACTCAGGACTCGACGGACGAGGATGGGTAATACAGCCGCGAAGGAGGACGGGGAGAAGAGGTGGAAATGACGGGATATGGTGGTCAGGCAATGTGAATGGAGAGATTGGACTGGGCCGCGGACAAAGGGTTTGGGCGTGCGTGACGGCCTAATTTGCTCTAGAGGGAGAGGACTGAGGTGCCAGACGGGTCGGGAAGCGGCGCAGACCCTGTGGAGTGCTGGTTAGATGGATAGGCTAGGAGGAATGTAGACGGACACGTAGGATTGGTCAGTCGCTTCCCCACCGACACCGGTTTTCAGGATCTCCTCCATCAATCAAACGGCTCGACGGGCCTGTTGGTGCAACCCCGCCTGCCTTGACTGCAAGCTCTAGTCGAGTGGTACTTTGAAGTGAGACCGCCCAATTGAGATAGATTGATGAGCCAAGACGGCGCGAAGGAAAATCCGGCGCGTAAGAATTACCAGATTTCAATGATTGCTTCCGCTGGGATTATTACCGTCGCGGCGGTCCAGAGGCATAGAAAACTTATGACATATGAGGACATCGCGAGTGCTAGGTAAATATTCGTGTGGGGCATATCATTATGTCGGTCATCACCTCTTAAGGATCGGATGGACGATGCGAGGTGAGATCAAGTAAAGACGCGAATAACCGTCTCATAAACTTCGACCTCTTGCTAGATCGACTGACCCACTCTCACCGAGCGTATTGACGACATACGACCCGCCCCGTGTCTTTCCGACCGGCTGATACAGATTCATGCTTTGAGACCTCGAAACTCATCCAGGCGGAATATCAATCCCGACCAATCAGTCAAACACCAGCGCGGCGAGCCCGTCTTGGCGACGGTCATTCACGGCTCATCCGAGATGCTTATAACCTCGGCCTTCCCATCCTGTTTGATTACTCACCCTCCATCTTCTACACTCTCTCTACTTTACCCGGGCATCCCGGTGATCCACTTGCAGTGCAAATCCTCTCCCATCCTCAATCCCAAAAGTACAATAATCGCGTTCTGTTTGGCAGGTCCCGAACAGTCTCGTATCCTACACTCCCTACCTTACGCACTACTCGCTTCACCAGATCCTACCCTCTTTCCTTTACGACTGATCCTATTTATACGAAATCAAAATGGTCTACATCAAGTCCACCTCTATCGCCTCGGTCCTCGCGCTGTGCGCTACAGCTTCGGCTCTCCCTGCCAACAAGGCTGGCCCGGCGCCTGCTCTCGTCAGTCTCGGTGCGAAAGTCAACCTTCCCGAGCTAAATATGAGCTGTCAAATACCATTAATCGCTCTCGAGCTGATCTGGGTAGAATGTACTTCCTCGGGAGGCAAAGGCTCATTTCGCACCTCACGACAAACAGAAAGGCAATCTCCGCGTCCTTGCAGCCGAAGCAAAAACCCAGTGTGAAGGGCAAGGGCAAGTTGGAGAAAGACCACGGCGACGGCAAGAGGTCGTGGCGCGGTCGTCTCGGTCGACAGGGTGTGTGGAGGAATACCCCTGGCGAGGATGTAAGTAGGAATCGCGGAAGGTGATGACGCTGACGTGTTGCCTAGCTCATCGACGTTAACCTCGGCGACGAGAGGCAATCCCGCCCAGTGAGTGTTATCTACCCCGCTATGCGCCCGCAGCACGACCACGACTGCATCTCTGACCGAGAAGACGACTACTACAGACGTCATCCGGATGACCGTAACCACGAGGATGTCAATGAGGTCGTCGGCGATCGTCACCGCGGTCAAGAGATTCACGAGCACAACTACGCCCGTCACTCGCACGACCATGACGATGTCGATGTCGAGGAGGTCCTAGTCGAGGGTGACCGATATCGCGGCGAGGGCGAGATGTTCGCGGAGAGAGCAACATTGTCCACGAGCACATCCACGGGCGACGCCGTCACGCTGATGAGCTTGTTGGTTCCGGATCTTCCCGGCCCAACGAGGTCATCCATGAAGGGAATTACGAGGGTCACGGTTTCGCTGAAGGTCACGATCATGATCACGACCATGACGACAAACGCGTTGAGGTTCACGAGCATTACCGCCGTCACGAGGGCGATGTGGTCGTCGAGAATGGCGAGAAGCACCGACACGGCATGGTGACCGAGGTCAAAGGCCACCACGGAGATGTGAGTACCGCTCTACACTTCGCAGCTTGCGAAACTGATCTAGGCAAGGTTACCGTGGTACACAGGGTCATCCTCCGGGTCGCGGACTCTGAGCACCACCACAAGTCAGACATCGTCATGGTCAACGACGAAGACCGCCACCATGGCAGACCGGTCACTATTGTAGACAATTGATCCCCCGGCCCCTCTTACCTTCGCAGGTCGACCGTCATCGACTCCGACCGCCACGGTAGCATTATCGTCAACTCTGATCGCCACGGGAATGCCATCGTCGACTCTGATCGCCATGGCAGTACTGTCGTTGACGCTGACCGCCGCAACACCATCGTTGATTCTTGACGCTACCATAATGTGGTTGACTCATCTCGCCACAACACCATCGTCGTCTCAGGTGGTCACGCCGTTGTTGTCGACGGAGGCGAGCACCGTCACGATGGCTCTACTGTTGTGATGGGCAAGCGCCATTCCGACCGGATCGTCGTGGTCGGCGACGATAGGCGATACCGCGATACCGACACTTACTACCGTTATGCAAACCGCGAGGCGGAATTCGGTCGTCCGATCTACTTTGGTCAAGGCGCCGAGGACTTCAACCGCATCTGAAATGGTTGGGGGTGTTCCTCTCAACGGCGGAGACGAGAGAGTGTCCGCCCCAGCTCGCTACGCCCCGGTTGGGCCTGCCCCGGTTCGGTACGTCCCGGTCGGATACCCTCCGGTCAGGTCCGCCGCTGGGCGATACGCGAAGCGACACCACAGAGAGTGCCGCGGTGGTCGATGCGAAGACGAGGTCACTGTCGCCAACGATGTGCACGGCGATGAGCACGATCGTCACGGGAAGGAGCAACAGCGAGGTCAAAGTCATAAATCACAAGCGACAATCTGCCACAGATATGGGCGGTGCGCCAGGGTACATCGATGTGACCAGTCCGGGTTCAACACGGATACGGTGCAGCGAATCGTATCTCTCGTCCTCTCCACGAGCAACGGGACGGATGCCAACTCCATCTTCGTCCTTAACGCATCGAACAACATCCGTACCCAGGTTTACCTCGTACCGGTCAACTCTACCTCCAGTAACAACACTGGTGGGCCGATCGAGGTCTACCAGAAACTCCCGATCTTCGTCGCAACTTCGGCCTCGGTCCAACCTTACAGCGCCGCCTTTGACCCCTCACCTGCCGCTCCCGCACCCCTGACTGTGATGCGCCGCTCGGATGTCGACTCGGTGTATGAGTCGCAGAAGTTCCTTTACAACCCCCTCACCGGAGTCATCCACCCTGACTGGATCCAAGCGCCACCGCTCAGCAGCTCCTCCAATCCGTGCCCGACTCCATCGACGATGACTCGGATCAAAGACTTCACCTCAGCGATGACCGCGTCTGCTACTACCTTCGCGGCAGAGGCCCTACAAACCGGTCCTTCCGATTGGTTTGCGACGGCAGCGCTAGCATGACCGCACCTTTACTGCTGGTATCACCGCTTCGCCCACAGCACAGTACGCTCAAGCGGCGGCAGTCACCCCTGAATCCCCTCCCGCACTCAACACTACCGGACCATCCTCCCCTACCAACTCCACCTCTGTCAACACCTCCCCTTTCAACGTCACCCTCATCTTCTCTCCCGCCACCCCATCCATCATTGACTCTGAAGCGATGTACGAGCCCGAGTCCGACGCCGATGCCTCGCAGATGATCGTCCGACGACAGTTCGATGAGCCTGAACGTAACGCCTACCGAGGTGACTACCGCGGCTACACCCAGGACCCGTCTTCCTACACACCTTACCCATCGCACCCTACCGGCGCTAGCGAGAGCGAGGGCCCGATCGACATGTCGGGACAGGACGAGAGCGCTTCACCCTACGCCGCCATGCCCGACAGCCAGGACGAGTCAGCTACACCTTACTACACTCCTGCTCCCCAAGGCTACGCATTCCGCCCCTCAGGAGCCGATGGATGACCCCACCTACGCCATATTCCCAGACCGACCAAATGCAAGCGGTGAGTTATGCCCTTGGCAAATGCTCAGAGCTGATACCTTTTAGCCGATGTCCGTCCCGCATCTTACAGCGCTCCTTACAATCAAGTCATTCTTCGAGGTCGTTGAATCGCGCCTGACTTCCTAGGCGCCGATGATCCCGCTGAGCTGGAGATGGACGACTGCCGAGACCACTGAATCTACCACGGTTGGCGATGCAGCGCAATAGTATAGCTTACATAGTTGGTGATCTATGCAAATGGTCCACACACCTTTCTCCTGACCAATGCCAAGAACATCAGTTCCGAGAGATAAATGCTGAACAGATAGATGCTGAACAGTAAGATGCTGAACAGAACCATAGCTTAACTGATTGGCAATTTGCGAAATAATGCTTCGATGCGGAGCATCCATGATAACAGTATGTTGCGACTGTTGCCATGCAAGATCATAGATCAATGGCTGGGGATTTATGCCCAGTGGTGTACGCCCTGAATTTATGTAAAGCATTGACTACCAGGATCACGCAACCTAATTGTGCTACAGTTTAGCTTACATAGTATGCGATATATGCTAAATGGTCCTCACTCCTCTCCGAAGCACTGACACCCGGCCATCTCGAGCTCCCTCTATGCCAACCTCTAGAATACAGGTTCTTCCCATCCAACCGCGTTGCAACAACATGTGATGATCGGTGATCTCCCTTCGAATACTGGCACAACCGATTCTTGTCCCCAGCTCGTCTAACCTCCACGTCGAGGCGCACGTCATGGCTTCCAGTACCATACCGGACCATTCGGCGAATGTTCCTCCTTCAGCGCGTCATTCCACACCTGCGATTTTCAGCAAAGGTCCGATCTTGCTCGCAGATACTCACCCCGAAGAAGCCCCTCTTGGCTCCTCGCCCGCCAACCTGCACACCCTCTAATCGCCATCGATCCTCCCCGCCATACCGAATGACCAATGTCCACCTGACCTGCGGCGGTTCATCCGCTGTCAACTGCACGACACCCCGTACAAAGCTCGCGGGCGATTGTGAGGGGTAGGTGATAGCGCCGTTCTGCTGGACCGATGATCCGTGGAAGTGGATCGCTGGGAGGAGATCGGAAGTGGCGAGATGAGTGGTGACTCGTTCGAGATGTTCGGAGCGGGAATAAGCTTTTGTAGCAGCGGCCGCGTCCTGGTCTATTACCAGGTCGAGACGCATGAGATCGCCAATCGCTTCGGTGTAGCGGGACAGGTCGAGCTGGTTCATCGAGCGCCGGAGCTGGACGACGCGGGGCTCGTTGAGTGACATCCAGTCGGAATAACTGATATCAGCGAGAGTAGGAAAGCTCGACTTACTCTAAGAAGGCATATGAGCCGCACCAAGGCCCTTGTACCCCGGCCCAATCCCAAACTTCGTCCTTCGGCAGAGGAGCCGGCCGTCGAAGGTCGTTGTAACCCCATCCTCGGACCGTCTCGAGACCGTACGATAATGGTAGCACGGCTTGTCTCCAACCATCCTCACCCATCGCTAAGACGTCTTTGGCATTGGCCACTGCTCCATTCAGCACTGACAAGCAATAGGGCCGTGCAAGTACTCATGACCGATCCGATTGCATCCACGAGAGTCCAGTCCACCTTCCCTTCATCCGTAAACGGTCCCCAGTCATTCCGATGCTGGAAATTCCCAGCGCTATAGACCACCTCTCTCAAGAATCCCCGATGCTGTCGGTGAATCAATTCGTCGTGGCTGAAGTCCCGCGACAAGAGGACGTGTAACCGCGATAGTTCGGGATTGACCGCTTCCCGATGCGCCCGTCGATTCGGGTTACCGGGCTGACCAGAGAGTGGCCGGAGAACGGGCTTCGTCTCCTGAGTAGATAGGTTGAGATAGACATGCTGGAACGCGTCGGAACGTAGTATACTTTCGAGCATATGACCATTGACCGTCTCCTCCTTTCCGAAGGGATTGAAGGCGGAAGGGCATGGGTCATTGGAGGCCGGGAGATCGAGGTACATCTCCATGAGTGTCGAGCAGATCAACCCGATGTGGTCAGGCTAAAGGAGGCGTAAGCGAGGTCCGCCCAAAGGGATAGCCACGCACAATCTCCTCGTATCGATCTTCTGTCCACTCTCGGAAGATCCTCGCAACGAACTCCCGGTCCTGCACGCGCCTCTTCCAATCGAACTCTGCTCGGGGATGGTCGAAAGACCCAGATAGCCGCGGGTCATCGAAACGGCGGAGGTGAATGTCTCGCCATAGAGCTTGGTCCGGGTTCTGTGCAGTGTGGGCTAAATTGAATGATGAGGAGAGACGTACCTCGTAGATGAATGACCGAAGCTCGCGACATGTCTTTGCAGCGCGAGCGATGGCTGGGAGGTCATCTGCCCCAGAGCTGCACAGCACACGATGTATGATCTAGTCTAATCAGCTTGTTGTCGCCAATATATGCTTACTTCCGAAGGCGATCGCAACAACCGGCTCTGCGTCTGCACCGACACCGGGGTCAAGAATAGCGAAGATGGGGCCGAGGATAAGTCGGACATCGGCGATGGAGTACTGCTGTTCGAGATGGAAGTCTCGGGTGTGATTGTCATGTCGTCGTCGAATCTGGGTGTGATGTGCATGGTCGCGTCTGACATGGTTAGAGTCATCTTCGAAGGGCTGATGTAAAAGCGTCCGGGCATCTGCTCAATGTTTCCCGAGTCTATTGAAGGGAAGCCGGAGGTGATTGTGCCACAAGAGATACTGAAGAGACGGGATTATGGGATTGTGCTTCCCTGCTCCGTCGGTTGATCAGGTGAAGGGTTCCATGGTTTGCAGGAATCCTACTCAAGAGCTCTCGGCAAGATGTTTCAACATCGACCGCCGACCGCCTCGCCCACTCCAGACAACTCTGACACCTGGGGACCGGCATCTCATCACTTTCCTCAAGCACCCGGAGGTGGTGGACCCAATCTCGTCCCGCCATACATGTACGACCGATATCGAGGGTACCCACCTCCACCTGGTGAAGAGAGATCTCAACCTCAGCAACAACCACCGCCGACTCAGACCACGCCCCAACCCTCGAACCAGCCAGCGCTGCTACTGAATAATCTTGCTCAACACCTAAATAACCCTCCTCCGCCAAGTTCGCAGCAACAATTTCCTGGACAGGTGCAGCAGGGTATAGGGGGAAAACTGCTGTTACTGCCAAATGGAGTACCCCCTCCGAGTGGAAGCGAAGAGGAGAAGATCTATATCCTGATCACCGAGTTACTGGATCCAGAGACGAGGGAGACAGCGTTACTGGAATTGAGCAAGAAGAGGGAGATGTATGAGGATCTGGCCTTGGTTCTCTGGGGAGGTTTTGGTGAGTGGACATGCTTCAGGATTCTAGGCAGTCGAGTGGAATGCTTCAGGATATTCTAGGCAGCCAAACTGACGCTACTAGGCATCATGTCATCGTTGTTGCTGGAGATTGTCAACGTCTATCCCGCCTTGTCTCCGCCATCCCTCACAGCACACGCTTCGAATCGAGTCTGTAACGCCCTTGCCTTACTGCAATGCGTGGCGAGTCATGCAGATACGCGCAGCTTGTTCCTCAATGGTGGGTTTCAAACTCCACGACAGCGATGACATCTTACTCAGCCCACGTCCCACTATTCCTTTACCCCTTCCTGAACACTACTAGCAAGACCCGGCCGTTCGAGTACCTTCGCCTCACTTCTCTTGGCGTCATCGGTGCACTCGTGAAGGTGATTCATGTCTAGACTCAAAATGAGGAAGTCATGCCGATTGTCGTTTTCTTAGCAAAACGACAACTCGGACGTCATCAACTTCCTCCTCTCCACCGAGATCATCCCCCTGTGCCTACGTATCATGGAAACCGGCTCTGAGCTTTCCAAGACAGTCGCCATTTTCATCGTCCAGAAGATCCTGCTCGATGATCTGGGATTGCAGTATATCTGCCAGACGTATGAGCGGTTCTACGCGGTCGGCGCTGTGCTCGCGAATATGGTCGCGGCCTTGGTCGAGAGTCAGGCGGTGAGGCTGTTGAAGCACGTCGTCCGGTGTTATCTGAGGATGAGCGATAACCCGAGGTCAGCGGTCCCATCTCTCCTTGAGGGCCAGGATGACATAGTGCAGGGCGAGAGAGGCGTTACGAGCGTGCCTGCCGGAAGCCTTGCGGGATGGGACCTTTGCAGGCCTACTCAAGGGCGATATGGTCACCAAGCGGTGCCTCACGACGTTGTTGATGAATCTCAACGAGCGACCCGAGTAACGAAGCCTTGTATTTTACCCCGCATTTGAAGACGTCTCGCATTTATACCATTATCACCTATACCATCTTCGGGCTCAAGAAGGATAACCCACATCGAGCATATTACTTCGGTCTGTAGTTTGTTGATATGCTAAGCGCTGCTCCATCTGCTGGAGTAGGCTATTGCCACACCATTTTGACGCATAGCTGTGGCTGCTGCGCCGACGGATGTGACCGCCATGCATCCGTTTACATGTGATAACGAGAGCCGGAAATTCGGCGGTTCCCATCTGTTGTGGAGCCCACGGACGAAATAGTCCCGGGGCCGCGGATGTCCTGGGCCTCGATCGTTTTGTCATCTCAGGGTGATTTTGGACTAGAATTGCAAATGCCACGAGGACAGACGGAGTCTAAATCGCGCAAATTCTGATCCGGCACGATCAACCCTGTAGCCGTAGCGCCGTTTCCCCTCGCAAACCCCACATCTCGGTGCAAAGCGTACGTATCATCCCTCACCAAATATCCTCATCATCATCAACTCCACCGCCGCGTGGTAACGTACGTTGTCGAGGTTATCGAACGACTTTTCAGCATCTTTGGAGCAGGCATCGTTTCCGGTGAGCATGTCATGCGTGTGATTTGGCCCGGTCGATACCGGTTAAGGCTGACAAATGTTGATTCCCTCGTCCTCCGGTATTCATCCATGTCCACCTGGAGCCCTGTTCCAATCACACTCCCTAATCCTCGACCCCCTTTATCAACGCCTTCCCGCCTTCCCCCGATTCCCATCTATCCGTCTACTTTGTATCGCGCCACATCCTCCACGATGCCCGCTACTCCACCTGCCGACCACACACTCGCCTGGGCTTCGCCTGACGACATCCTCGCTGACACAGCTTCTCTCACTCGGTCGACACCCCTTTCATTCACCATGACTGGTACCGGGTCCGACATTTCGTCCCCTTCGGATTTCGCCTTTGAACCCCGTGCCATACCCTCGGATTCGCCGTTCGAGCCGTACAAGGCGGACAAGACGGCGAATTATCCACCTTATACCCCAAACTCCTATACCAATCCTGCTTACAATGTACCACAATACGGCTACTCCTCCGCCTCCCCCTTCTCCTCGACCTCAGGCTCCGCCACGGGCAGCTCGTTCTCATCTGCCGATGCGCTTCCCGCTATCTCGCGCAACTTCGTGCGCCCATCACCTACCGAGACCCGTCGACCCGCTACTGCTGGCGGGGCACTTCAAAGCCGGAGTCCCTTTGTCGGCTATATGGGCGGGGATGGCACCCGATTCCGGAGGCTGAATCAGCGGAGTGCGGCTGTCACTGCTGAGGATGGAAAGGCACAGCGGTTCACCGAGACGATAGACGAAGCGGGTGAAGGTGTGTTTGCGAATCCCAACCCGTTCGCGTCACCCAGTGAAGAGGATAACGACAAGCAAGTTCCATTGCAAAACGTCGTCGACCCGCGCTTCATCCCTGGGCACCGCCGGGCGTCCGAGCCTCACTTCGCCACTATCAATCAACAACCTTCTTGGTCACAAGCCTATACCGCCTCACCCATCAGTCAGTTCCCCTTGAACCCCATGTCGGCGCAGGCGAGTCAATACAATTCCGCGATGAACATGCAGCATCACATCCAGCAGCTCCAGCGGGCAATTCCGAACCTGTCTTCTCGCCCACAGACAAGCGATGGTCTTCCTAGCTACTCTGGCGTCGTCTCGCTACCCAGCGCTCGCACCATCGTCAACCAGATCGACGGCTTCACTCCGCAAACTCATTTCGTCCAACGACAGGATGACAAGACAATGCAGCCCGCATCGCTCATGCCTTTCCGTGATGCTCGTGCTGCATCAGTGGGCACTTCGCCGTTGTCTCAGAGCAATCTCAGCCGAGCTTACTCGATCGACTCGTCCAAGACTGCTCGGCCGTCACATGTTTCACGTTCATCAGCAAGGAATGGCGAGACGGACTCACAAGGCGAGATGACGTTTGTTCCCCTTGGTGGACCGGCGCCCAAGAAGCGCCCAAGGCGGCGATTCGACGAGATTGAGCGGCTCTACACCTGCGGCTGGGATGGATGTGAGAAGGCTTACGGTACACTGAACCACCTTAATGCGCACGTGGCAATGCAAAAGCACGGCGAGAAGCGGCTTCCATCTGGTGAGTGTTCAATCTAGGCATAGAAGCTGTACTTACGTCTTGCAGAGTTCAAAGACATGCGCAAAGTTTGGCGGAAGATGAAGCGCGAGCAGACTGCATCGTTCTCGAACGGCCAGTACATTAATGGCACCACGTCAGCCTGGCCTCAACGTCCATCCATTGATTCAAGCTCTTCCGGCTCGGAGTCTGATCACCGCGATAGCACGATGAGTATGTTGTCGACGTCTGACCGTGGGTCGGTGGCCTACGCCACCCTGTACGGTTATGGAGATTCTCGACCGACGACGTCCTCTTCTATCGCTTCGTCGGCAGACGGCAGGAGCTGTTTCCCATCGCAGTACTCGCACCACATGCTCAACGCCGTCCCAGCAGCGGTCCGACGCCCATCGGCACCGGGACACCTCCCGATGCCAGAGCAGGTCCCGCAGGGCTTCCGACCGGCAGAAGGTGATCATCCGACTCCGACCCAGCAGAACCCGTTCCCTTCCGCTACGAGGCAGAGCTACCCGTTCCAGACGTTGACTTCGCCAATGCCGATGCCGATGCCAGCGGGTGGGCAGCAGTTCGGCGCACAATTCGCGTTTCAACAATGAGGGAGGATCAGAAGTAGACTTTGTCGGTTGAGGCGGTCTTTAGGATTGAGTTTCGTTCAAAGCAATGCCCATGGATTCACGAAGCGTGGAATCTGGATCACCCTGATGGGAAATCTGTAGCAATATCTATCTGTATGTAGCAATACTGAGTCGGAACGGGAAATCTATGGGACAGTCAACCGGACTTGCGACCTCCACTTCTGGTTTCCACCCATCTCGCAGAGTGGCGCAATTGCGGGAGAACTTGACTGATTCGCTCAAATCTGTGACGAGCAGAGTCAAACCATAAGATGGAGACTCCAAGCCAAGCAACTACCATCGCAGCTAAGCTAGCAAAGTACGCATACCCGAATTCGCCTCTCTTGCCAAATTCCAAATCACCTCATCGACCCCTAGCCCCGGCTACCCCTACGAGTGAAGCAGGAGGACCCTCCACCCCGACCCCCACCCGAAGCCGCAAAGTCAAGCGCGAGCCCGACGTCGAGTACAGAATCGAAGATGAAGACGAGGGCGATGAAGATAGCCATACACCCTCGAAGCGACCGAAGGTCAAGGTGAAGAGCGGCAGTAGTGGTGGGAGTGGGAGCGGGAAGAAACCGAGACCGTTTGCTGGGCCGGAGGTATATGCCCATTTACGACCGGTGCAGGACCTGCTCAAGCCGGATCTCGACAGTGCGTTTCTCCATCAGACATGCTGAAGAGAACTGATGAGGTCGGGTAGTCGTGTTTTGTGGGATCAAGTGAGTTGATGAGACTCAATTTGAGCAGTAGCTGATGGGACCAGCCCAGGTTGGTCACTAGTCTGGTGGGTGTCCTGAGCTGAATGGCTCGGCATAGGGATGAAGTCCTCGACTTCTGGCCATCATTTCGCGCATCCGACCAACAAGTTCTGGGTAGATCTCCAGAACTCTGCTCGTGCTTCAGCTGACCCAAGCTGCCTATCCACAGAAAGCTCTACATCAATCAGGCAGGTCTTCTTCTCCTGCAGTATCAAGGTCGATTGATGGTCTGGAGATCAGGTCTGACACCGCGCTTCGTCCCTCCCTCAGAAGATCACCTTCTCCCCGAGCTGTTCAACTACGGTCTCGTGGGTCCCCTGTCTCATCTCGCTCAGGCTAATCGGTCAGACAAACCTATGTAATCGCCCCACCGCCGAGGTCCGCTCTGTGACCTGTCGATAGCAGAAGCGCTGATATGCCCAGCAATCCGAGCTCTCGACGATGGAGATGCGGCTCAACGTCCTGAACCTCACGCTCAAGATACGCTCACATCGTCCGAGGGTGGTCTGCTTCGTTGGAAAGAAGATCTGGGACGTTTATGTAAGTGTGGTCAGTAAGACTGCTAGACCCGCCATCGGTGTCAAGCTAGAGGTGGACCTGGTCAAGCTGGAGGTGCCTCAAGAGAAGATCGGGTCAGAGGAGGTCAAGCTTGAGATGGAAGAGGTTAAGGTTGAACCGATCGTCAAACTCGAATCACAGCAGGATCTTGCGGATAGGACTCTACCTTCGCCCTCAAGACGACGCTCAATCCCCTCGCCTTCTCGGCGCTCGAAAAAGCCACCGCCGACGCCATTCAATTGGAATTCCCCCCGTTCACTCCGCCTCCCGCATCCTGACGGAAGGGGGTACACCTATTTCTGGGTGACCCCTAATACCTCCGGCCTCGAGCGGACCCCTGTACGTCCCTTGTCTTTCACTGGATCGGTCAGCGCTGAGATAAGCAGCTAAGCGAGCAGATCAACATCTTTGGACGTTTGAGGGCATTTGTGGAGGTGCTCAAGGACGGTAGAGAGGGGGATGCGTTTTTGGATATCGACGTTGAGGGCGTGGAGCGGACTACCGAGAATATCCGGAAATTGAAGGAATAGATAGGGGAAGATGATGCGACTCGTTGCTCATTCGTCATGGCAATTTACAGATGGTCGATGAACATACCTTGATGGAGTGATGGGCTTTCGCTCTTTACTGCGACCATGTCGTGGCTCTCGATCTCGACTATCGAATGCATGTATGCCCACTGATGACTCAATCCCTCATCCCCTTGGGCCCACTCGCAGATCTAGGAGGGTTGTAGAAGATCTTGCGGTTCTTGATGACGGACCACTTGAATCGCTTGATATACAGCGAAATGGCAGTCATGGTGGAGAGGATCACCACCGCCTGACAAGGACGTCAGTGCGCGCAACAAGAGGATGAGTATGACACACCTGCAAGCCCATCTTCTTACGCGTATCATGCTCTGGTTCGGCAGTCCAGGAGAGAAAGTTGACTACGTCCTTGGCCATCTGCGAGGTGGTCGCGGGCGTGCCTACAAATGAGCCTGTCAGCCTGCTTTGAAGGGATGGCAGCCTTGGAAGGCTGTCTCAGATCAAGCCGACCGACCATCATCATACTCGACAAGACCGTCATAAAGTACCCGAGCCATTGCGATACCGCCACCCGGGAAGTAACTGCGAAAGTCAGATCTCGTCTCTTGGCGCTTGGGCGCTGTCAACATACGGGTTGTAATTCATGCCTGCAGCCACGTGTACTCCGGGAGGCGGGTCGACGTAGCCGGTGATGAGGGAGTAGATATAGTCGGCACCGCCATGTCGCGCCTTGACCATCAAGGAAAGGTCCGGAGGAAGACCGCTGCGATCGCCATCAGCTCAGCTGTGGAGAGAGGAGATCAATCCACCCTCCATTTCCGGCTCGTGCCGCTTCGTCATTGGGATAAGGTGGTGGCATGTAATCTGCGAGCTTTCCCCTGATCGAGAGTCAGCCTAAATCTTGGTCACAAGCGTAGGTCGCTCTGTCGATCAAGCTATTTGCAAGCCGATAGTAGGGAGAAGTCGACTCACGGCCGTTGGAACATTTCCCCCTCGTCATTCGGCCCGTCGGAGTACTCGACCTCCTCCGCCATCGCCTTTACCTCGTCGACGCTGTGCGATACACCGACAAGGTTTCGCCAAGCGATCCGGTCAAGCGAGTGACAAGCAGAGCAAACCTCCCGATAGACTGAGCCACATCAGCTTGATTACATAACTGGCCCTTGATCGACTAACCCTGGTATCCTCGCCGGACCGATGCGTGGTTGAAGGTATCGAATACCCCCTTGTGCTCGAAAGGGTAGCTGACGGGGTGCAGCCCATCCTCGGCGGCGGTATTGGCTGATGCCTCAGGGAGGAAGGGGAGTTCACCGAATTGATGAGCGTACCACGCGATCGAACCTGCCGCGGCGAGAGTGGAAGCAAGGATGGTCGAGCGGGAGGTGAGGAGAGATCGAGAGGCGGCGTGGGTGGATGCGAAGCGGGGCTAGTGGGCAACGCATTAGCACACGCCACAGAGAGAGAGAGAGAGGGGAATGGCGAGAAGGAGCGAACCTTTGCGAGATTCTGAACAGGTGAGACCCGTGCTGAGGCCCGAGCGACGAGCTGGGGGACTGCCTGCGAAAGCATCGTGCTCGAGGGAAGGTGCGATCAGAGAATGAGAGGAGGTATTGAGGAGTAAATGATCGACAAGGACGGCCCAATAGCAACGCCGCCTTCAAAGGCGGAGATATGGAATTTGCTTTGGTTTGGGTCTTACGAAAACTCGTGGCACCGCTATTAACACGCGGCTAGCGCCGTAAAGCCGGGAACCCCGGCGCAGTGGCACTGAATTCCCGCATCAAGGTTATGTTAAGTTACTCTTTTGTCGAATAAAAAAGGAGGCCTTGATCAGTCGAGGCAAACCCAGGATAGCCCTCATCATTGACCGGTTGAAGCTTTGTCACGATGCATGCCTTACATTCCACCTTGCTCCCCTCCTCCGCCATCTTTCACTCACTATACCTACCTAACTTCACCCCTTCGACCATCTACCAGCTACCTCGACCTGCAAAAACTGTCGACGCACCTGATGTCACCGTCTTGGGAAACCTTGTCCTGGCCGGGGGAGAGGATCTGCGGGTGTTTGAGATCCGAGAGGAATCTGTGCCGATTCGTGAAAGGGAGGTGAATAACGTAAACGGCGTGAATGGGGATAGCGAGATGGTGGAAGAGGATTTCTTTGATACCGGGCATGCAGAAGTGAGATGCTATGCTTGGGTTCCGACTCTCACTGATGGAAGCAGCGAGCACCTTTGCGATATGCGACGACCAGACGATTGCACCTACTTACTCGCCATCAACTGCATGGGACCATCACTGGCTTGGCGGCTCTACGGACGATGGAGAGTAGTGTGGATGGCTTGGACCGACTGCTTGTGTCCATTAAGGATGCGAAGGCTAGTCACTTCCTACGTCCTACGTAGTTGACCATATGTTGATGCTGGACCCCACAGATGGCCCTGCTTGAATGGTCCCGGGGCGATATTTCCGCCGTCTCGCTCCACACCTACGAGCGATGTCCGCAGATGAATACTGGCGATCTGCAAAGCTATGTCCCGATGTTGAGGAGCGATCCCCTCTCGAGGATGGCTGTGCTCAGCTTGCCTGAGGATGCGGTAGCTGTCCTACCTGTCCTGCAAGAGCAGACCGACCTCGATCCAATGCAGGAGTCCTTCTCGCGGTAAGTCTCCTGTAGCTGTGATATCGCTAAACACCTACAGTGACGTACCCTACTCTCCTTCCGTCGTCCTGTCGCTATCCGACATCTCCCCTTCCCTCAAGAACCTCCACGACCTCCTCTTCCTGCCTGGCTTCCATTCGCCCACTCTCGCCCTCTTGTACAACCCCATGCACACCTGGTCCGGTCGATATAGCTCCGCTAAAGACACCTTCTGTTTCGAGATCCGCACATTCGACCTCTCGTCCGGAGGATCCTACCCCCTGCTCACCAGCGTTACCGGCCTACCCAGTGACAGTCTCTACCTAGTCGCTTGTCCTGCTGAATTGGGCGGTGTTGTTGTCGTCACAAGCACAGGAGTCATTCACATTGACCAAAGCGGGCGTGTGGTTGGAGCGGGCGTAAATGCATGGTGGGAGTACGCATCCTCGCTGAAGGCGGACAAATCCTCGGAATCGCGCCGATTATCGCTCGAAGGGTCGAAGTGCGTCTTCGTGGCGGAGCGAGACATGCTTCTCGTCCTGCAGAACGGCGACGTCCACCAGCTCCGCTTCGAGATGGAGGGACGCGCGGTGGGGACTATCAAAGTCGACGAGCAGTCGAGCTCCGTTCCGCCACCATCAAGCGTGATCATCGCAGGAGATCGCGCCCTATTTGTCGGCTCGAGCGATGGGAATGCACTTCTGGCGAGAGTGGACTTGATGCGAAAAGCTAGTGCGGTGAACGGGGATTCGCAGCCGGAAATGAATTCGCTCGAGATGGAGGTCGACTGGGACGAAGGTGCGTTGAAAGCGATGTCCACGAGGCTCATGATCACTAGATTTGTATGGCGATATCTCCGCCCCGGCCGCCAACGGGAATGCGAATCCCGCGGCTCATGATGTTGTGACCGGACCGGTCAATGTGCACTTGTCGCCATATGATATTCTCTCTGGAGTCGGGAAGATCGTGGATATGGCATTCGGTATAGCGGCCACGGACCAGGGAGTGAGTCCCTCCGTGATTCTGTGCTGAACCAAAAGGTTCGAACGTACCCACAATTAGTCGCTGTCAGTGGTGGAAGCAAAAGATCGACGTTCAACGTATTCAGAGTGAGGTGATCAGCCGTTAATGTGAGACTCATTCTGACGGGGACAGCGAGGAATACCGATCGCGAAACGCCGGCGGTTCAACGAGCTCGTCAACACAGACGCGGTGTGGTTCTTGCCCATACAAAGAGCATCAGCAAGCAAACTCAAGGATGTCCCGGAGGCGGAGCGGACGACGATGCTATTCAGCTCGGAGATTGGCCAAACTCGAGTGAGAAGCTTCGGGGCGATGGATTGAGGAATGGACTGACATCTTGGACAGATATTTGCCCTATCGACTAAGTCTACGCCACAGCAGATCGGACGAATAGGCAGTACTACCGTATCCGCTGGTCCATTCTTTCAGAGATCGTGTGTCGTCCACGTGTCTCCCTCTGAGGTGACGTTGTTAGACCCAGGTGAGTCCCCAGCATCGACGTGATAGATTACGCTGATCGCCATCTGCAGACGGCAAACAGCAGCAGGTCATCGGTCTGAACGAGAGCAAGTCCCCTATTGTTAGCGCCAGTATTTCCGACCCATACATCTCCATCTGCCGCGCCGATGGCACCGCGTCGTTCTTCGTCGGTGATACGGTTGCTCGCTCGGTCACTCGGACGGGCTTCACACCTGACTGGGTCAGTCATCCCTTTTCCAGGTGTATTTACCGCTCTGATGTCCGCCAGGAATCGCCGTCCTGCCAAGCCATCGAAATATTCACTGACAGCACCGGTATTTACAGAACATTCGAGGCCAATCGGGCGAATGGATTGCAGACGGATCCTTCCACGTCGGCTCGCTCAACAGCAATCCGATCGGGTCAGCAATCGCGCATGCAGCTCACCCATCAACAAATACAGAGGTTACAGGATGAAAAGCCGGCGATCTCGAACAATGCGCCGAGCATGGAGACCGCGATGAATGCCGCGAGGGGATCCCAGTGGTTGGCTTTGCTTACGAGTGCCGGAGACTTGCAGGTATGATTTGTCATTCGCTTCCGGGGTGGGAGCTGACTCGAGCTCAGATTCGATCACTGCCAGATCTAGCGATCGTACTGCAGTCCGGAGGGGTGTCATCATCCGATCCCAGCTTCACCGACGATTTCACCGGTGGAAAGCATATAGAAGCGGAAGAGGTCGAAGATCCCGTCAAGCAGATGCTCTTCCATCCTATCGGCAGTAGGACTCCCCGATCACACCTTCTTGTGAGTCGCCCGATGGAGCTCACGATCCTAATGCGTCCAGGTACTGCATCAATCCGGACGTCTGAACATATACGAAGCTCAACCGCGGTTCACCGTCGATTCCTCCGCCCACACGCGGCGCTCCTTGGCCGTGCGCTTCCGCAAAGTCCACACCCAGCTATTACCTATCGACAGCACCTCCAAACTGCCTTATGCTCTACATCCCTTCTCCAATATCGAGGGCCTGACGGGCGCTTTCATTACCGGGGACAAGCCTCACTGGATTGTCTCGTCCGATGCACATCCTATTCGAGCATACGCGCTTAAGCAGGCTGCGATGGCTTTTGGCAAGACGACTCATCTTGGAGCTCTGGGAGAGTATTTCATCCGCATCGAGGATGTGAGTCATCGCAAGTGTTTGGCAGGCTGGTCTGACGTCCAGTAGGGCTCGTTTATATGCTATCTGCCGCCAAGTCTGAATACCGAGTTCGCAATGCCTTGCGATCGGTTCGAGATGGACCGAGTCTATACAAACATCGCCTTCGACCCGACATCGGCGCACTATGTCGGGGCGACTGCTATCACTGTGCCGTTCCAGGCCTACGATGAGGAGGGAGAGATACAGCTTGGACCCGAAGGTCAGTGCTTGACCGCCTGGGGACTCCGGTATTTACAGTTTCAAGCAGGGGAGAACCTAATTCCGCCGACGAATGAGCGGTCTTCCCTTGAGCTGTTCTCGCAGGGTTTCGACCCATGGCGAGTGATCGATGGGTACGCCTCTTTCTCTCGCAAGTCCAGTGTCTCACCTGAACGGTCTACAGCTACGACTTTGACCAAAACGAGCAGGTTCTCTGCATGGAAAGCGTATCTCTTGAATCGCCCAGCACGTCCGGCGGATTTCGAGATTTCATCGCAATTGGCACAGGATTTGATTTCGCCGAGGACAGAGCCTCTCGAGGCAATGTTCGTACCCCTGCTCTGCGCAAATGTATTGCTGATCGACGATGTAGGTATACATTTTCGAGATCGTCGAGACAGTCGGAGAGCCAGATCAGTCTGGCGGCGGATTTCGCCTGAAATTGCGATGCAAGGATCCAGCGAGGAATCCGGTCAGCGCTCTTGCCAATATCACTGGATATCTGCTGCATTCGAACGGGGCGAAGGTGAGTTTGGCGGAGATGTGCCGCAACTGAGGTCCTCAGATCTACGTCAAGGGCCTTGACTACGACGACCGCTTGATGGGCTTGGCTTTCCTCGACGTGATGCTCTATGTTACGAGCATCAAGGTGTTCAAGAACCTCATCCTTATCAGCGATATAGTCAAGAGCGTGTGGTTCGTTTCGCTCCAGGTGAGTTCCACCCCTTAGATTCTGTTTACGAGGCTGATCCTGGAACAGGAGGACCCATACAAGTTCACGATAGTCAGCAAGGACCTTCAGCCGGTTTCGCTGCTTGATGCAGACTTCCTGGTGCATGAGGGACAGGTGTGTTTCTTGACCAATGACCGGTCGGGGGAGATGCGCATGGTGGATTTCGATCCAGCGGGTTTGTTTCCCGACCTCATGGTATTCGTCGCTGACGATGGCAGATCCGGACTCGTTGAATGGCGAGAAGCTCATTTTGAGGACGGAGTATCACGCCGGCGCTCCGGCTATCGTCTCAAAAGCCATAGCGCGCCGCCGCACTGCGGATGAAGATTTCGCCCCACAGACGCAGATGGTCTACGGTAAGAATGATCCTCCCCTAGTCGTGGCCGTATCGCTGATCAGCGATAGGCACCGCCGATGGATCCATCACCACTATCGTCTCAGTCAAGCCGGCACGATTCAAGCGTCTTCAGCTGGTTTCTGACCAGCTCGTGCGTAATGCACAGCATGTTGCCGGTCTCAATCCTCGTGCATTCCGGTCAGGATCCCGAATGCCTGCCTGTGTCGCAAGCTGATGCGCAATTTCAAGTACCGTGCGGAACGACCTTGTTCCCCGCCCCTTGTCGAAGGGCATACTTGACGGAGCGCTCTTGAATCACTTCGCATTACAACCGATCAACCGACAACGAGAGATGATGAGGCAGATTGGGACGGATGCGGTAACCGTAGCGAGCGACTTGCAGGCGCTTGGCGGGTTCTGGTGATTGCGGAAGTTTGGATGCCATGCATCGGGATGGGCTCTGCGGATCTCCGCGTCGCATAGTTGGAGCTCCTTCGCTTGATGATCCCGTTGTGCCGTCAATATACTTAGCGCCGCATTTTCGGATCTATTCGGCTTGACCGTTAAGCCGCTGCTCGGGCTATGTAGCCAAAACTCGGCGCGAGGACGACCGTCATGCCGTCTGAAACGTGAACATGTAGCATTCCTTTACCGTTCTTGGGTTTGCCTTTCAATCAGGACAACATCGCGGGGTATACTCTTCATCACATTATCACACTTGAACGGAGCGCCCCAAGGATAACCGACAAGGGGAGCAGATCAATCCGCCTCGAGGCATTCTTCCCATCAGCCTTCTTCCAACTCGCTGCAGAATTAGCGATAAGCGAGACTAGGCGGCATGGCCGAGACACAGACGCCTGTAAGTGATTTTGATTTTGATCTGAACTCAATCATTGCCCCATGAAATCCAACTTACTTCTGCGCTGGGGAGCTTCTTCCCCAGCGAGACGTACCGCGCTTGGACCCATTAGAATGATGAGCTGACTTTGTTGCCATCCTTTCCTCTACTTTTCGACTCGTAACACCATGACACGTATCATGACCAACAATACTGCTTGTACGCACAATCAGATCGAGGCATGGGTGTCCCACCTCAGCATCAGTACCTCTCGACCCGGCACTCCTGGTAGTCCCGGCACTCCTGGCACACCTCCCGCGCAGACGTGAGCTGCTTCCACCTTACCCCACCCGCTTTCCTCAATTACTGATAATGCACAGTATCCAGACCCTTAGGAGCAAGCAAGCCGGTCATGCTGGTCCACTCAAGAAGGTCCTCGTCGCCAATCGCGGGGAGATTGCCATCCGCGTCTTCCGAACCGCTCATGAGCTCGCCATGTCCACAGTCGCCATCTACTCGTACGAAGACCGCATGGGAGCGCATCGATACAAGAGTGATGAGAGTTATCTCGTGGGGAAGGGGTTGACGCCTGTCGGGGCGTACCTCGCTCAGGATGACATCGTCCGCATCGCTCTTGAGCACGGCGTCGACATGATACACCCTGGGTTAGTCATCCAACCTTTTCCTCAGCTGATGGAGTAGGTATGGGTTCTTGTCGGAGAACCACGAGTTTGCGCAAAAGGTCGAAGACGCAGGGATCGCCTTCATCGGTCCCCGCCCCGAGACCATTGATGCCCTAGGCGACAAGACCAAAGCCCGCACCATCGCCATGCAGACCGAAATCCCCGTTGTCCCAGGTACCCCTGGTCCCGTCGAATCATACGACAAGGCGGACGACTTCATCAAGGAGTATGGGTTCCCGGTGATCATCAAGGCTGCTATGGGAGGGGGTGGAAGGGGGATGCGAGTGGTTAGGGATCAGGAGAGCTTTAAGGAGAACTTCGAGAGGGCGGTCAGCGAGGCGAAGAGCGCGTTCGGGGATGGAACGGTCTTCATTGAGCGTGAGTGGCTGGACCAGAAGCATGCAGAAGCTGACGGTCAACAGGCTTTCTGGACCACCCCCGACACATCGAGGTGCAGCTCCTTGCGGACGGTGAGGGGAACTGCGTCCACCTCTTTGAGCGAGACTGTTCCGTGCAGAGACGTCATCAGAAGGTGAGGTCTCGCCAGGCTACCATCAACCAGTTCTGACGATGTCAGGTCGTGGAAGTCGCTCCTGCTCCTCACCTCGACGAGTCCATCCGTCAAGCCATACTCAACGACGCGCTCAAGCTCGCAAAAGCCGTCAACTACCGTAATGCCGGTACAGCAGAGTTCCTTGTCGACCAGCAGGGCAGACACTACTTCATTGAGATCAACCCTCGTATCCAGGTCGAGCATACCATTACGGGTGAGCTGATTTGACCTCCTCAAGACAAGGCTGACATCCTAGCAGAGGAGATCACCGGTATCGACATCGTCGCTGCCCAGATCCAGATCGCAGCTGGTGTGACCCTTGAGCAGCTCGGCCTTACTCAGGACCATATCCACCGTCGGGGCTTCGCCATCCAGTGCCGGATCACGACGGAGGACGCCGCGGCCAACTTCCAGCCAGACACTGGAAAGATCGAGGTGTACCGGTCGGCGGGTGGAAATGGGGTGCGATTGGATGCAAGTTCGGGTTATGCTGGTGCTCAGATCACGGCGAGTCCTCCTTTTAAAGTGTAGATTGCCATGCTGATTCCTTTCAGCCGCACTACGACTCGTTGCTGGTCAAATGCTCGGTGAGCGGTGCGACCTATGAGGTGGCCAGGCGGAAAATGCTTCGAGCTCTTGTCGAGTTCCGTATCCGCGGCGTCAAGGTCAAATCTCTTCTCGGTGTTCTCCTTTCGCTCATGTGCCTAGACCAACATCCCCTTCCTTATCCGCCTCCTCACCCATCCAGTCTTCGAGTCCGGCAAGACCTGGACGACCTTTATCGACGACACGCCGGAACTCTTCAGGCTCGTCACTTCTCAAAATCGAGCGCAAAAGCTCCTCGCCTACCTCGGCGATGTTGCCGTGAACGGTTCTTCGATCAAGGGTCAGATGGGAGAACCTGGGCTCAAGACCGAAGCTCTCATTCCTCAGATCAAGGATATGGACGATCCGACTAAGGTGATCGATACGTCCGAGTCGTGCCAAAAAGGTTGGCGGAACATCATCGTCACAGAGGGGCCGGCGGCTTTCGCCAAGGCAATCAGAGAATACAAAGGCTGCGTGAGTCTATCCCTCTTCGCTCATGCGCGAGCTGACTCCTTGACAGCTCATCATGGACACCACCTGGCGGGATGCTCACCAGTCCCTCCTCGCCACGCGAATGCGTACCGTCGACATGGCAAACATCGCCAAGGAGACCAGTCATGCGCTCCAGAACGCCTTCGCCCTCGAGTGCTGGGGAGGAGCCACGTTTGACGTGGCGATGCGGTTCCTTTACGAGGATCCGTGGGACAGGCTTCGCACGCTCCGCAAGCTCGTCCCCAATATCCCTCTGCAAGCCTTGGTTCGTGGTGCCAATGCGGTCGGCTATACATCTTACCCCGATAACGCGATCTACGACTTCTCGAAGAAGGCAGTCGAGGCTGGTCTCGACATCTTCCGCGTCTTTGACTCGCTCAATTACTTTGACAATCTGAAGCTCGGGATCGACGCCGCTAAGAAGGCGGGTGGTGTGGTCGAAGGCACCATCTGCTACTCTGGCGACGTAGCGAATCCGAGGCGGACAAAGTACACCCTGCAGTACTACCTCGACCTCACAGACCAGCTGGTCAAGGAGGGTATCCATGTGCTGGGTATCAAGGACATGGCTGGTCTACTCAAGCCAGAGGCGGCAAAGATGCTCGTCAGCGCGATCCGCACGGCTCATCCCGACCTGCCAATACACGTTCACTCGCATGACACGGCGGGTATTGCCGCGGCGAGCATGATCGCATGCGCCGTGGCGGGCGCAGATGTGGTGGACGTAGCGATTGACGACTTGTCTGGCTTGACATCTCAGCCTGCAATGGGTGCGCTCTGCTCTGCCCTTGAGCAGACTGGCCTTGGTACCGGCATCTCGCACGAGAATATTCAAGCGCTCAATACGTATTGGAGTCAGATCCGTGTGCTGTACGGCTGTTTTGAAGCGAATGTTCGAGCCTCTGATTCGGGTGTATTCGACCACGAGATGCCTGGAGGGTGAGTCATGAGTCCATGGGGGAGCCCATTCCATAGCTGACGCTTATCAGTCAATATACCAATCTTCAGTTCCAGTCCTCGCAGCTTGGTCTCGGTACACAATGGCTCGAGATCAAGAAGAAGTACATCGAGGCGAATCAGCTTTGTGGCGATATCATCAAAGTCACACCCTCATCCAAAGTCGTTGGCGACTTTGCGCAATTCATGGTGTCCAACAACCTGTCGCAGCAAGACGTCATCGACCAAGCCTCCAAGCTCGACTTTCCCTCTTCCGTCGTCGAATTCTTCCAGGGATATCTAGGCCAACCGTACGGCGGCTTCCCCGAACCCTTGCGGTCCAACATCATTCGCGATAAACCCCGTATCGACGCCCGCCCGGGTCTCGGCATGAAGCCGTTGGACTTCAAAAAGATCAGGACGGAGCTCAAGGAGAAATATGGCTCCCACATCACGGAGTATGATGTGGCGAGCTATTGCATGTATCCCAAGGTGTTTGAGGAGTTCCAGGGCTTTGTTGAGAAGTATGGTGATCTTAGGTGCGCAGCATATCTGGGACGAGATATAAGCTTATACGACGGTAGTGTGGTCCCGACACGGTACTTCCTGTCCAAGCCTACAATCGGGGAGGAGATGACTATCTCGATCGAGAAGGGCAAGACACTTACTATCAAGCTGCTGGCTGTGGGACCTTTGAATGTGGATAAGGGGACCAGGGAATGCTTCTTCGAGCTCAACGGAGAGGTCAGCTGTTCTGAGATCCGTTTCTTGCCAGGTGCTGAGGAAGGTAGTCTCGAGCGGTGGTCATCACCGACACGAATGCGGCCATCGAGCAGGTGACAAGGGAGAAGGCGAGCAGCGACCCGGGTAGTGTGGGCTCTCCTATGGTGCGTCTGGCGGGACTTTGACGGAGGAGCGATACTGATCGGTACAGTCTGGTGTTGTTGTCGAGGTCCGGGTGAAGGAGGGCCAGGACGTCAAGGCGGGTGACCCGGTCTGCGTGCTCTCAGCGATGAAGGTGGGTTAGGGATCCATGTCGATGTTTCAAGCTTATCGCCTCGCTTAGATGGAGTCGGTCGTCTCGTCACCGGTGTCTGGCAAGATCAAGCGGGTGCTCGTGCACGAGAGCGATTCGATCGGACAGGGCGACTTGGTGGTGGAGATTACGCATTGATACCCGAGAGAGCATTGATTCCCGAGAGTGGAAGGATAGTAGTCGTACGTGGAACCCAACCAACATGCAATTATGCCTCGTCCATACAGTAGTGTCCAGATCTGGTCATACTTCTGTCCGCTGAGACTGTCCCGACAAGGTATCCGTCTCCGCCGCCTCCGCCTGCCTCAGTTCCAAATCGAGCAGTCTCGAGACCGCCATGAACCTGTCCAGGACCCGTCAGCCATCACTATCCGTAACACGACAACTATCCCAGCTAAAGGAGGAAGAACGGGTGGCAGACTCACTGAGCCCCGCAGTTCACACCCAACTTCGACATAGCCTGCAGATGCTCCGCCAACGCCCCGAGCTGGTGTTCGGTATCCGAGAGGTTCTGGCCGAGATTGCGCAAGCGGGAAGAGAGGGCGGCGTAATGTCGTGTTTTCAGTGTGAAGGTGGACATGGCGGTGAGTTTGGCGAAATCAGAAGACACGGAGTAGACCGCCGTATCGAGAATACTTGATGGCGAACAAGAAGGCGGGCTGCTGAGCCGTTGAATGCGAGCAGATGGGGATCGAGACGACAGCTCGAGTGGGTCAAAAGCTGTTCTCAGCGCGTCCATTGTTGAAGGGACGCGAAGAGGCACATGTTCTGACCGTAATAGATCCCCCCGCTTTAGATGGGAGGACGTCCGGTTTTCCCTGGCCACCAAGAATTCGACAATAGCTCTCTGTTTGACACAAGAATCGGATCGTTTCTTTAGCAGGACCATCCTCGTGTCTTTGAACTATCAGTAGCTCACACGTCATCAATCACCAGCATGAGGTGGAACATCGGCCCGTCCACTTCGACTCCCCTCACCCAGCCCGATACCCCTCCTCTCCCGTTCTCTCACCCCCCGATCGCCTCCTCCTCTCGCAGCCCACCTCCTACCTGTCCCATGTCCAACACCGCCTCCACCACCTCTTTCATCCCTCCATCCGCCAAATGCCCCATCGACTACGAGAAATCCTCTCCAACCGGATTCAATCCCCTCAATTCCATCCCCCTCGGCGTATCCGCCACCACCCGTGCTGTGAACCAAGTACTTGACCTCCCCACCGACCGAGAGACGTCCACCATTCCCCGTCCGAAGTCCCCGATTCCCGATGCAGAGGACGAAGGTCCGACATGGGAGTATCCCTCGCCGCAGCAGTTTTATAATGCGCTTGTGAGGAAAGGGTGGGAGACGCCAGAGGAGAGTATCGAGATGGTTGTTCAGATCCATAATTTCTTGAATGAGATGGCTTGGGAGGAGGTCATGAAGTGGGAGAGGAGATTGCCGGGGTGAGTCTCGTTTCCATTCACGAAGCCGACAGGGCTACGATGGAAGCAATGACGGGCTGACGGCGGCTGCAGGGGCGAATTCGCTCAGCTCGCCAAGTTCCAGGGACGACCTGGGGAGCTGTCACCGAAGGCGAGGATGCATCTCTGGGCCGGGCAGCTGTTTCCCTCTCGCTTCAAGTGAGTGCCCCTACTGGGCTGATCTGTAATCAGCTGATGTCTGTGGTCTACTCAGCACGATGCCCCCATTTGACAGACACGACTGGATCGTGACCCGTCCACTCCCCTCCGAAACCCCATCACCTACCCAAAACCCGTCCTCACCTCCATCCGGAACCACCCTGACTACCCGCTACGTCATCGACTACTACTCCGCCCCGCCTGACGAAGAAGGGAACCCCGTGTTCCACCTCGACGTCCGGCCGGCACTGGATAATCTGGAGAGCATCAATTTGCGGATCAAGGTCGGGTTTGAGGAGTGGATGAAGGGGGAGCGATCGTAGATCAAGTCAGATTACAGCATAGTTTAGAGTCCCCCTTCATTGCATGCAAAGCTATCATTCAAGAAACCCAGTCGCGATTCAGGTAGTCGCTGAATGGCGATGATAAAGCCCTTGTGCTACGCCTAGTAGGGAAACAGCCGTTACGCATAATCCAGCAGACTGATGTCGATCGCACGACACAGTGCATTGATGAAAATCCTGCTTAGGGCTTTCCAAGCCGTTCGAGGCTGCCGGACTGAGCGCGAGTGGCAGTAGACGTCTCGCGAGATGTGATGTTGGCATCGCATGGTTGTATACATGAGGAATGCATATACACATCATGTTGGTCATCCTAGTTGTCGTCGGTGTGGCGTGTCTCGCTTCGTTCTTCTTATCGAGCATTCTCTTCTGACTCTCCTTCGCGATTCTCATCCCTCAAAACCGCCTCCTCCACCCGGCCTCCTGTGTGTGTCTGACATCCACCGCAACCAAGCAGTCCAGCTCAAGACGTCCTCGCCAGCTCACTCGCGGTGAGATCCAGCTCGAACCTCGTCCTGAACCCCTTCGTGGGAACAATCAGCTTCGGCCCCCCTCCCCCACCCTTCTTCTTGCCACTCGCATTCAACGCCGGATG
>JAABUY010000245.1_pt1 | contig 105884 bp, 91 predicted proteins | sample 5560271 | NCBI WGS metagenome assembly JAABUY01 (sample SAMN10711886, study PRJNA513374) | rock metagenome | isolation source: Antarctica rocks | place: Antarctica: Victoria Land, University Valley | reverse complement strand
ATGCAAACTATTTGTTTATTGTGATTTTAACATCAAAACACTGAATTTGAGTGTGATTTTCAAAAAAAAGTTGCAAAAAGTTCTGAGCGAACCGAGGAGCCAACATTCTAGGAATTGCTGTACAGTAAGGAGCGGAAATACAGTAGGGCCGAGGGCCGTTATCGATACAAGAAAGGGCACCAAGTAAAGCTCCGTCGTTCGGCACAATCACACTCACTCAACTTCGGACTCATAAGGGCTGTCGATTAGACTAGGTACTCAGTATGGCAGACGATGAGGTCGATGCGCTCGAAGCGCTCGAGAAGGAGGCGACAGAGTTCAACAAGGTAAAACACAAACACACCATATCTGTTCTTACCAGACTAAACCTACATTCTCGCAGGACGCCGAGATAGACCGTACGTGGTCCTCCCCTCGATATAACCTACATTCATACCAGCACTCACCCCAATCTACGAACAGGAATCCTCAAAGCCTTCAAACTCGACGCGTACGTACCCCTCCCCGTCCCCTCCCCCTTCCCCCACCCCCCCGCCTTAACTAAGCCGCGCCCCAGCTACGCCGTCCTCGACCTCCAACCCGGCGTGCCCGAATCCGACATCAAAAACACCTACCGCAAAAAATCCCTCCTCATCCACCCCGACAAAACCTCGAACCCGCAAGCGCCCGAAGCCTTCGACCGGCTGAAGAAAGCGCAAACCGAACTCATGGACTCGACAGCACGCACGCGGCTTGACGAGGCGATCGCCGACGCACGGATGCTGCTGATGCGAGAGCGCAAGCTGACGGTCGAGTCGGCGGAAGTGAAGGCGCCGGACGCGGAGTTCGCGGCGGCGTGGCGCAAGAAGACGGTCGAGGTGCTGGTGGACAACGAGCATCGGCGGCGGAAGCAGATGCGGGCGCAGCTGCAGGAGGAGGGGAGGGCGCAGCGGAAGGAGGACGAGGAGGTGGAGTTGAGGAAGAGGAAGAGGGAGCGCGATGTGGCGTGGGAGGAGAGTCGCGAGAAGAGGATTGGGAGTTGGAGGGATTTTACGACGGGCGCGGGGAGGAAGGATGGCGTGGGGGCGGGGGAGGGGAAGGGGGAGGGGAAAGGGCTGGGGAAGGAGGGGAAGGCGAAGAAGAAGAAGTTGAAGCCGATTGGGTGAGGTGGGGGGAGAGGGCATGGACTGGAGTTTGGGTGATGGTGTCGTTGGGCTTCGTTGGGTGGGGGAGGGAGTACAGGCGTGGAGCTTTCGCGGTCTTGTTTTTCGTGTTTGCGCTTTGGTGGATGGGCAGCTCGAAGGTCTACAGCAAAAGGAACTACGCAAATGACCTCGGTTCTCGATCATCATGTCTCGAATGTACCCAAGCATGAGAGCTAGATTCAACTTTATTCCCAGGGTAAACTTCGTGGCATGGCATAGCATCCTAATCAGCCCTCATCCTTTCTCCATTGCATCATCTCACCAACAGATGGAAATCCCCTAGAATTCACATCATCGTTCACTCTCGTCCGAGTAACCAGCAACCAACCCGAAGCCGCCAGCTCGACATGCTGCGGTGCGGTGTGTTGTACAGTACATCCCCCTATGGAAAAATAAAGAAAACTCAGGCGGCCAATCGCCTGGCTCCGGGTCCGATGATACCGGCTCGAAGGGACCAAAACAACAAGAAAACCGACAGCATTAAGGTGGATGATTTAGTCGAACATAGAGAACGTGCAATCCAAACCTGAATAGGACGTAATTGAAGAGTTTAGTCTGCTTAGATTGTTATGCGGATCTTCTAGAACCAGTCATTGCCGTTCTGCTGTTAGGGATAATAGACGTGTATACCCAGTTGTGAATGCAATTGTTTGTAGCCGATTGCTCTATCTTCTATAAACTACAACAAACCCTTCGCCCGCAAACCCAGACAGAAGACTATAGTAAAAGGATGATCTAGAGGGTTATTACATACAGACATCATGATCATTCGTTGCGCGGAGCTTCGTGGCATGATTCAAAGGAAAAATAACGCCATGTGGTAGCAGAAGGGAAGAGACACTTTTGCGGACATCGTGAGTGTTCGTTGTCTGCACGCTGAGACAAAGAGAATGAGTGATGGTGTGGGATATGAGCTGCGCTCATGGTGTACAGAGACATGGAGGCTGTGCTGTTTCATCAGGCCTCGTGCGACGAAGGGAAACATTATTATGGGGAAAGTCACGACAAAGGAAAACCCAGAATGTACACGAACCAACGCTGTGAAATCCTATAGTTCTTGCAACCCTTGAGATGTGTGCCTCGAGTCCGTACGTCTACTCAAAGTCTCTGAATCCGGCTATCGACGCATTGTTTCGGTCCTAGATAATTCCTAGTCCAGCATCTCCTCGATGCCGACTCGTTGTCGTTTCCGTCTGCGGTGGCTACTGTGTTGGGTCTCCTCGTTCAGTGGCACTTGATCGTCGTGCTCGCCATGGGTTCGCCTCTGACCATGACCACTCCCCGTACCTGGCGTGGCACCATGGATGGGCGGCAGTTCCAGATGCCTCAGATCCTGCGAGCGTGGGCGGGGATATGAGCCCACTTCCTTAGACTGTGCTTGCGGACTTCGGGCCATCTGGGAAGCAGGCGCGGAGGTTGCTGGTGGTGCTTGTTGATTTTGAAGGTACGCGTGAGGGATACGTGTGTCGTTATGATGCTGTGAACGCGGTATGTTTGCCAAGAGGCGCGTTTCCGGAGATAGATTAGATCCTGGAGGGGAGAAGTAAGGAGATCCTGACTGGGAAGAGCCGCTCGAAAACGTTCGATGCTGACCGACTTGACCGAGGACCGGGGATCGTGCTAGGGAACTGGTCACGGGCGACAGCTGGAACTGCCTCTGCGGATCTTCTATTGCGTAGGGCGATGAGGACGGAGCAGGATACTGCGAGCCTGGCGGTAGCATCAAAACAACGAAGAAGAAAGCTGTTCTTGCGAGTTTGACTGTGAAATGGAAGTTCCGTTGCTGGCCACTTAGCGTGCGGAAGGTCCAGTACAATTTCCGGTCCATGGCACCTTGTGTCGCATTGTGTAAGTCCCTGTCATTGACGGAGCTAATGGCATCGAGATCATGCGCCGACCCGTGAATCGGAGGCAGATATGTAGGATCTTTTGTATCACGTTCTGCTCGAAGCTGACTCTGAAGTCCCTGTATCTCTGTTGCATGACTTGGGGACACCAGATCGAGCAGCGGTCTGCCACGAAGGTTGACTCCTGGAGCAATGGCCTCATGAAAGGCGTGGTTGGCTTTCGCAACAACGAGATCGATACTCAGAACGGCTATTGGAGGTATTGGGGAGATTTCCAGGTGAGGTGCTGACGGACGGAAAGATCCCAAGTCATACGCCTGCGACATCGGGACACCGATCTGGGGCCCATGATGAAAAATACCTGGTTGAGATCTCAGTTCGCGATAAGACCCCATCCTCTGATGACCTCGACCCGGAGACGAGAGGACCGGAGACACAAAAGGAGGCCCCATTGGTGCCGACGACTGCTGATGTTCGAGGTGTGAGCCTTCTATACGTTGATCCCGCTCGTCTCGGAGTCGCGGCCGGCCTCGCTTCTTGTGTTCTACATCGATGCATGAGCTCTGATAGTACCTGTCAGTAAACGTGCCCAATTGAAGGTTCTCGAGAAGTCATACCTCCTTCCCTGCCTGGACACACCGATGACAAGGCCTCCGTTGCTCACATCGCAAATGCTTCCTCTTGCAGTTTACACAAGCTGATGGCACATGCGCCTTCGCTCGCCGTGCAGATCTTGGAGACGGAAGTGATAGATGAGACACGAAGGGCGTCCTATGAATCGTGGGCGACGACGAATGTCCACGGCGCTCCTGTACAGTGCGTGGTGCCTCCTCCAGTACGCCTTGTACTGGATGGGTTTCACCCGGTCGTTCCGATCTATTAATCTCGGTGCTCCGCCAAAGGTCTTGTCGTCGCCAATCTTCCGGCCTGGGAGGTTCTGCGATCCTGATGTAGCTCCCAATTGACGGATTGGACCGTACCCGCCTTGGTTGACCGGGAAGCCCTTGCTGAGAGATCTCGCCCGTTGATGATATCTTGCAAGAGTCCGGAGGTGGTGGGGATCTGGACATAGGAGGAGAAAGGTACGAAACCTTCTCGGCCAAGCTCTGCGCCTCGAACTGCGTCTTGATCAACTCCCAGGGATACCTTGTCAGATCCGTGTTGACCCTATGTTCGACCAGCGAGGTTTGAGAGAAAGGACACCTGAAAGGAGGTAAGGCTTGCATCTGGTTGACCGTTGTTGGATGCTCCCAGCCGCTCGGAAATTTCAAGCCCTAATCTGCCGTGGAAGGCGAGCACGCACACAAGCTCGCAGCAGCCGGAGTCGGTCCGGTTCAGTGCGATGGTCGGAAGATATAACCACTGCACTCGCAGATAACATTTGGGTGAGGAACAGGATCCCTGGGGGCAACCGACGTCGACTTTCTAACTCCAGCAACTCTACAGCACCCCAAACGAGGATCACCCACGCGATCTGTCGCCAATGTGAGTTCAGATCATCGGACACATAGCTTCTGCTGTCGGCCAGCAAAAGTACACAAACGGGTATGCTTCACCTTAAACGACCGAGACGAGGATTGGATGTAGCGGTCATGTCACTCGAGGAATGATCCAATCCAGTGAAATCTGACAATAACGAATCGGAACTGCACCTAAAAGGACTTCTGAAACACCTGAAGCACCTTCCACTGCACCGTCTGCGCTTCGAAAGTTCCTGCGCCTAAGTTGACGTTGAGTTCAGGATGCGCTTCAAGATGGTTCATCTGATCGATTTAGGGTCGAGCAATGCCGCACCGATACCCTTGTTTACACCTGCAGGTGTGACGAACTGGTAATGGTCGGCTACTGCGTAGCTGCAGAAGCCATTGCGACGGACAAGTCCTCGAGATTGATGGAACATATTCGAAGGTCCATGTTGAGAGGATTGCGAAGGATGACAGACCACCGCCTTGTCACGGTAGACCCACAAGACCCCGAAGACCCCCGGAGACGGTCGATGGAATGTTTCTCACCCCTTCAAACTGCCCGCAAGATAGCTTCCGCTTCCGCTGTCTAACCTGTCACTACAGTGAGTAGGCGCTCTGGCCAATCTAAAAGCGCATTGGCGGTCGCCTCAGATGTTGCCAATCAACGAATGAATTGTCCCTAATGCCCGTTTACGGGTTATAGATCTACATCAGAAGGGAGCCAATAGCCTCTCCCGCTGGGGGTTGACTTGCGAATGTGGCTCCTTGACAAGGGAGTAATCGCCGGGTGGTGCCATGATTGGGTTATCCGTGAAACTCGCCAGCTCTGGAGGATGGCTGAATTTTCCCTCAGGCGCACCAGATATTTGATTGACACCCGTTAGAGTCCTGGGGGCGACGTCCGCGAGAGCAGAGGAAATCCTTTTCATCCGCAACCCATAACAAAAGGGGCTCAAAAGCCAAAGTAGAGAACGCGTTTCAACTTCTTCCACGATGTTGCCTAACTTATGATAAGGATATGGAGTGTGGTTAGCTTGCTGTCCTTAGCCAGCGTCCGATGTGCTACGGAGGGTAAGCCATTATTGGGTAGATCATCGTTCGTCGTCCACCGAAGACATCCGAATGGGCTTGGTGGCACACAGGCTTTTCAACGACTCGAGCGGCAGACACACACTAAAGTTAAGGTAAAGCTGCACGCACAGCATCTTGCATAGGCGGTCAGTTCCGACCCTGAACGGATGCTGCAGCTAGCTGTGAGAACCCAGGAAAACCCGCAACAAGTTTGGCGCGGCTGAGGTGACATTACCTTAGGCTTCGGAACTGGTGAGCAAGTACTAGGACAGGGGTTGATGTGAGGTGGGATATAAGCATCTGCCTGTCTCCTGATTAGACGGCAATGGGAGGTAATCGATTCTGTTGTTTCTCAAACAACCGCCTGTGTAGAAAGACGAAATAGCCTTCTCCTTTGCAAAGACTCCCGGCGTTTCGTGTTGTCGTTCACAGCATACAATAACAACAACAAGCTGCTAGGTCATGTACCTAAAGGATGAGTACTCCAACCCATACTGTACCTAGGTATGCACAACAGCAACCTGGACGCAGCATCCTCTTGACGTACTTAGCCGTAAACCTTAAAGGGTAGCGACAAGGAAATACCTCTTGGTTATAGCGGTACGCCAAAACAAACTCGATCCTGGCCCTCTAAACGGCGAATATCGCCATAGAGATCTTCCGATCAACCTAAATCTAGGTCCAGCATCCCGGAAAGAGCACCAGGAAAAGCTGGTGAGGATGATCTCGTGCTCTACCATGGACCAACCTCTGCAGTAGTATAAGATGACTTTCTATCGAATGGAGTCGAAAACCCACACCCGAAATCCTTTTAGAGTCCTCTGATGCTCTAGGTGTAAGGATGCAAACTGACCGGCTCTGCGAGTGTTTCTTGTAGGATCTACTTCGTAAGCGTACTCGCAGGAAGATAATGCCAGAGGCCTCGCTCTTCCGAACCCGAGCTAGAATCGTCCGCGAGTAACAGCGAGCGATTCCTGCACTTATCCGACCCAACGGAGCGATGCCACCGTGGCTGGAGCACAACGGCCACAAAGCGCAGGCTTGAAGGGCGATTGTGGGGCTTCGTCTTTGGCGAAAATCTCCCCAGAGTCCCATGCTCCCCTTCTCAAGCTTGTTTTTCGAATCGTACCGTGCTGTCAAAACCAACCACCGAACTGCCCGGTACCATACCCTCGTGATCTGTTGTTATGCAGGAAGGGACTTAGACTACCTTCGTACACACACACTCAATTTAGGTCGGGGATGATCATGACGATCGCGCGGAACGGACGATGTTTCTCCCAATGCCCATTCTGGTGGGCCCGGCTTCAGACTGCTCATCTCCCGTGTGATCTCCCTTAGTGGGAGACATTGGCTGTCCATTGGCCTTACCGCTTTGGAGCGTACTGTACCTGGCTCTCGGCCAAATTTTGCGAAGTAGTGGCCCCAACCCATGATCTGATGCCGGCCTGGCGCGGTTGATAGTCTTCTGGCTTGCAGTAGGGCCTGTGGCTAATCTCCGAGATCATCATTTAGATCGGTATGAACCGTTGCCCACCAGGTCTCAAGCTGCTTGTTGAGCCAGGACTTGGGAGTGGAGATCTTGGAGCACTAGTCCTATGGGCATGCACTTAGTAGGCCATGTGTTAGCCTTGTAAAACCGTGATCAGGATCTGATGGAGACTTATCTGGGCGACTTACCTATCTGCATACTGCTGTGACGATATTGAGCTTCCTGTTGTGTGAGGGCACTGCACAATACAGAATTCGTCCCTTGTGATCTCCAACATGCCACCTGGAGATCTTGCTGAGTGCAGTGCTTTTGCATGCTTGGTGAGATCTGACCGGTGCGGTGGGAAGGGGGGGGGAGGGATATAATGTGTACCTAAGGGGAGAGCTTGGGCCCTAAGGCGCTAGTCGGGGTTGGCTGTCGATATAGAGGGACATCAAGGATCTTACCTACCTTACCATCACATTCGAGACTCATAAAAGGGTCCAAACGCTATCAGGGGACAACTCTTTACTGTCACTTATCAGTCGAGTTCTACAAGATTCTTGAGCGGTGCAACGCAGTCTAACGCTGTGATTCCATTGCCGCTACTGATGCACTTCATGTGGCACATTCCCCTTTCCTGGTTTCCGGACTGCATATTCAGAGGTTTGCGTGGCCAGGTTTGTGTTCATTGTTGCATTGTAACCTAACACACCGAGAACTCCAGAATGACCTGTGAGTTGTATAACTCGAAGATGGACCGAACGCTGCAAATATTCGCCATGCTCACATGCTCAAGACCTCAAAGAAACGCTCGTGTACATTCTAGTGGGCCAGGAGAAACACTGCCCACCCGTGCAGCCCATATTTACAGTCTGCTCTCCAGCCCCGCAAGGTGATCTTCGCCTGGCCAGTGCGCTTCTGGCCATACATGTCTCATCGCCTCCCAAATGTGCCTAAATTACCACGGTTAGCAATGGTTCAGTATGCTTTGAATGTAGATGTGTGTAGAGTTCTTAGTTACCTAACATGAATAATCTCCAACCCATCCTTAACCTCTTGCGGCAGATCTTTCACATCCTTCCGATTCTGCACTGGGAGCAATACGGTCTTGACGCCAGCTCTCAAGGCACCGATAAGCTTCTCCTTGATACCCCCGACTGGCATAACCCTGCCCCGTAAGCTAATCTCCCCGGTCATAGCTATCTGTGGCGGCACAGCTTTGCCTGAGAACAACGAGATCAGTGCGATTGTATGAGCCAGGCCAGCCGATGGACCATCTTTGGGGATCGCTCCGGACGGGCAATGAACGTGCACGCTGCGGTTCTTCATAATGTCCTCGTTGACATCATGAGTCAAGCCTAGCTCATACGAGTGCGCCTTCACCCAGGTAAGAGCGACCTCGACAGACTCCTTTAACACATCACCGAGCTTGCCTGTGAGCTGAACCCGCCCACTACCTGGCATGTCCGCAACTTCGATAAAGAGTATACTACCTTGGCCGCCGGTAGAGTAGGCAACGAGACCAGTGACGATTCCTGGCACCGACTTTTTCTCGGCGATCTCCTCGTCATACCGCTCAATGCCAAGGATATCTTCGAGCTCATTGAGTAGAACTTGAGGTTTGTACGTGTTGAGTTGATTCGTGTCTTTCGCGTCCGCATACTGCACTGCCTTGTACCGACAGACTGATCCGATCTCGCGCTCAAGGTTTCGGACGCCAGATTCTCGCGTATATGAAGTAATGATTGTATCGACGACGTCGTCGGTGAACTCGACTTGGCCAAGAGCCATGCCGTTGGTGGTGATTTGCTTTGGGATTAGGTGCTGGTTCGCAATATGTCGCTTCTCTAACGTCGTATACCCTGACAGTGAGATGGTCTCCATTCTGTCCAATAAGGGTGGAGGGATTGTATCGAGAGAATTTGCGGTGGCAATGAATAGAACCTTGCTGAGATCAATGGGAATATTAACATAGTGATCGGTAAAAGTGTAATTCTGTTCCGGATCCAAGACCTACACGAAGTCAGTACTCCATTGTGACTGCCATTAGCCGAGTGTATAACATACCTCTAACATTGCCGCCGAGGGGTCCCCGTGGAAGTTTGATGTTCCCACCTTGTCAATCTCATCGAGGAGGAACACTGGATTAGCAACGCCAACTTTTTTTAGTCCGTTGACAATTAGACCAGGCATTGCGGCCACATATGTTCTTCGGTGGCCTCTGATCTCAGCTTCATCCCTAACGCCGCCAAGCGATATGCGATGGAACTTCCGGCCGAGTGCAGTTGCAACTGACTTGGCCAAACTTGTCTTACCTGTACCCGGAGGACCCACAAGAAGAAGGATAGGAGATTTGTCCACCATTCGCTTGCTCTTCAATATCTGAACCTTGGTATCACCGACGCCCAACTCACTTTCCCGTGCTGTGTCTGCACTAGTCTCCTTGTCCTTTTCCGTCGCGGCTTGCTCAGCCGCTGCCCTCTTTAGTTGGGCGTCGATATTTGTATTGACGGCCTGCTTCAACTTTAGAACTGCAAGATATTCGAGCAATCTCTTCTTAATCTTCTCAAGTCCATAATGGTCGTCGTCGAGTTGTTTGCGGGCTCTCTGAAGCGTTTCTGCGCCCAGTTGATCCTCGGTCGTCGTAGTCCACGGAATTTCAGATAGGTTTTCGAGATATGTCCGACAAACCCCATACTCAGCTTGCGCCGGATTCATCTTCTTCAGCCTCTTCAGTTCTTTGTCCGCCACCTTCTGCGCTTCAGGTGTGAGCTTAGCTTCATCAAGCTTACGCTTTAAGTCTTCTATCTCATCAGGCTCTTCCTCGCCCTCGTCATCCCCCGCTCCCCGACCGGACAAACCAGGGGGCATCTGTCCAGGCCCCAAGCCGGTCATGGCTCGTCTCATCAACGCATCTCGTTGCTGCTGACTTATGTTTCCCAAGTCCGTGCCTAAGTTTGGCGGAAAGGTCGTGCTAGTGATGGAGGTGATCTTAACCTTGGTCTTGATGCCTTGGACCTGTCGTAAGAGCAACTCGATAACTCTCTCTAATCGGGTCTTTACGTCCACTGCGGCCAGTATTCGCAACTTTTCCTCGAATGTTGCTTCCACAATGTTTGCCATAAAATCTGCCAGTATACCAGCATCGCGGAGGTCCTTCCTTGCGATGAAGAGCTCTAAGCGTCGAGCCAGTATTGGTGATAGGCTGGTCGTAGACCGCGGAAGCAACGATGATATTCGGACAAGCGCAAGGAGCTCTCGTGACAATTGCTTGAGTTGAGCAAAAAGCCTCTGGACCTCGGTGTCGGCTGGGTCGACACCTTACCGACGTGTCAGCTGTGCATGGACGCTGTGGAGGTACTGTCTCATGCTTACCATCTTCATTATGGTACGTGACATCTGCTTCGAGGAAAGGTCTTTCCTGAGTGATACTATTGATCCTGAACCTCTTTACGCCCTCCACCACTAAGGCAAGTTCTCCCGGCCTTCGCCCTGTTACACCCGAGATCCTTGCCATCGTGCCGTAGTTGAACAGATCATCCTTACTTGCTTTTCCCGGGTTCACGTCGAATGATGCCTGTCGTCTCCCGCTTTCAACATTTCTATCATCGAGAAGCTGTTGCCCATCATCGCCAAGAAGTGGTGACTTGAGGGGCACGCAACCGATAGCGATGGCAGTGGCGTCGGGCTTCGGTGTTGCGGACCGTGCGTAAATTGACGACAAGAGCGCAGGTATGTCTGTCCTGTTAGAGACTGGTATTCGTAAGGTGATGCCCGGGAGGAGGACGGAGTCTCTTGCAAGGGCGATGATTGGAAGCGCCTGCGGCTTCGAAACGCCCATGACGGTAAACGTTGCGGCGAGGAGCAGAGTAAGGTCTATACCCAAAACCGTGTCTTCTGTGTAATAATGAATGATAAGTTACCGGCAGGAAGATGAACACCAAGAAGGATTGCGTGAACAGCGACCTTTCCAATGGAGAGGGGAGTTTCTAGAATGCGCTGGTGGCACGGCAAAGCATCATCACTCCAGGCGATTATGTCATTGTCATTTGCCGAGGCATCATGCGCCAGACTCTTGAACAGACTGTTATGAAGATTTCCTGACGACACAGAATGCTTGTCTTGACAGTCATATCATTCAATCGATTTTCTTGACGTGTTGTAGTGCTCCAGATGATATTATCAGTATCTATCTAAATGCGAGACAGGCGTCATCAAATAAGCTACGGAGGTACACCTTTTCAGCTACCAGAATCTCTGAGTAAGGCTAGAATATCTGAAATCAAGTTGTAATGTCCTTGTACAGCGATAAATTCCTTTGATAACCTCTACTACACTGATGGGATGGTTGATTCATCGACTATCCTCGTCAAAGATTACTAGAACTTCCGCCTCTTAGAAGGCCGCGCATTCTTATCATTGCGCTTCTCCTTCAACTGCCTCTCCTTTCTCACATCATCAACACCTCTGAGCTCACTCTTACCCTTTCCATCCTTGAACCTCCCGATACGCTTCTCCTTGGCCGCCTCGACCTTCTTCTTCCTCTTATAAAAGTCATCCCTGAACCGATCGGCTTCTCGTGGAGCCTTTTCTGCCTTGTGTTTGAATCTCCTCCCCACGCCTCTATTGGCAGCATTCGACGGCGTTTCCATCTCGCCTGTTCGGGGCAGTCGAGATATTTTGTTGGCCTTGCGCCAGGCATCGAAACGACCGCTGCGAAAGCTTGCTGCTATCTTCTGTCCACTTTCCCCTTTAACCATCTGCGCACCTTTTGACCCGTCTTCGTCGTTCACCCTGGCAACGTACTTTTTGTTTTTCTTATCCCATCGCTTGCCTCGCGCTTTACTCGGCTCAGCAAAGGCCTTGGCCCCGTCGTCATTGTTGAGATCCATTGTAACTCCTCTTGCAGCCTCCACGAAGTTGGAATTCTGCGAAGCTGTATTGTATGACCCAGAATGAACGCCGTAGCCGCGGTCTTCGGCAAGATTTGTTGAGACAGGTATGTAAGACATGAAATGTTCGGAGTCCCTCCACGATTCCTTCTCGCCTTTCCCTTTACGTCTCATTGGTTGCGTGAAGGTTATTTCGAGCTCCTCCTCAGACGCGGAATCCATATCTACATCTGGAACTTCACTGACAGCACTCTCTCTGTCCAGCTTTAGCCCTTCCTTCGATCCTTCAAGAATTGATGTGGCGTCCTCCTCAGCCTTCCGCTGAACTTCTTGCCGATTCCTTCTCATAGGGTCAATCTTCTCTCTCCTTCTCCTCATTATCTCCACTGCTTCTCCAGTACTGCCTCTCTTGCCAATCTCAAATACAGTCTCCTGCGGCCGAAACCCACTCACTCTCGCGAGCATATTCTGCCTCTCCGTCTCCAGCAGGTCGCTGTCTCCGACAAATAGTGGATGCAGTGCCATCCAGTCCTTGGAGGTCACTACTTCTTTTGATCGTTTGGCACTCTCGCTGGAAGCCGAATTGCGGGTTCTTATATAGAGCTTCTCGCCTTTATTCGCCACAACTCGGAGCGCAGCCAGGTCGGAGTCCTCATCTAGGATCTTGGTTACCCACTCGCTGCTCCTCTCCAACTTGTCCCGTACTAAGCTTCCCAGAACGACGTCTTCAGTAAAGTTGACATTATCCGCAGCCTTACTCCCAAGGACTAATCTTTTCCCGAGAAACAGCTGCAAGTCTAAAAGATATGGTGCATCGGAGTCTCTGACAAGACTATAGCTCCAGCCACTTTGACCCGCTCTGGCCGTTCGGCCCACCCGATGAACGAAAATCTTCGGCTGAGCCGGAAAATCGTAATTGACAACATTAGCCAACACAGGAATGTCGATACCTCTAGCAGCGACATCAGTCACTACTAGAATATTGGTCATCCCCGTACGGAAATCCTGCACTTGGATCTTTCTAGCCGTCTGATCTAAAGATCCATAAGCGTGCGATACTGCGTACCCGGACAGGCGAAGCAAGCTTGCTAAGTAGTCAACGTGGTGCTTGGTCGCGGCGAAGATAACCGTCGAGTGTGCTGTGGGCGACTGGTTGGGTTGGACTGAATCCGACCCTGCAGCATCACGCTTTCTTTTCTTACTGGTCTTTTCGGCGGTGTCTTTGGCTTTGCTAGCGGCTTCTGTCTGTCCTGTAGGGATTTTGAGGACGTCTTGTAGGAGATGGAGTAAGGCGCCCTCCTTGTCAGCGCTCTTGACACTAAAGAAGACACTCTTCAAGTCTGGCGAGATCTTACTCTCCGCATCTAACCGGACTAGATTTGGCTCATGTAAACCGGCTCTGGCAAATTCAACCAGAGACTTGGGAAGAGTGGCAGAGAACAACAGCGTCTGCCGTGACTGAGGCAATGCATGCAAAATCTCCCTCAACTGTGCAGCGAATCCCATTTCAAAGAGTCGATCTGCTTCATCGAAGACCACATAACGTATTGACGATAGGTCAAGCCCCATCTCCACCTGCAAATGCAAAAAACGTCCAGGCGTAGCAATTAGAATATCCGGATTTGCAGCCATGAACCCGAACTGCTCTTCCAAGCTATCACCACCAATCAACAGGACACACTTGAGATCCGTTCCGCGACCGAGCTCCTTCACCACTTTCAATGTCTGCAGAGCAAGTTCTCGGGACGGCGACAATATCAATGCTCTTGCGCCGACTTTGGCACTGTGTGCTTTGAGTTTCTCGATCATCGGGACCACAAACGCTGCAGTCTTCCCAGACCCTGTCCTTGCCATGCCCACAACATCCTGTCCGTCCAATACAAGTGGTATAGTCTTCCTTTGTATCGGTGTCGGCACAGAGAAACCTTTTCGAGTAATGGCTTTGAGCAGGTTCGCGTTGAGTCCCATGGCTTGGAAACCTCCGCCTTTCTTCACGCTCCTTCCCTTCAAGTTTGAGGCTTTCCGGTTTGAAGCTGCTTGCTGAGCTGCAATAAACACCGCATCACCATCTGCATCATCCGGGTCATCTATCTCCAAATCCAGGATGGCCCCTGTGTCCAACATCTGCGCCCTTCTATCAGGATGCTGTTGTGGCCCACCATCTTCAAGGTCCGAGCTGGCATTGTCGACGAAGAGTGCATTAGATATGTCCAGCTCATTCTCCGACCTAGCGGGAGAGATGGCTCGAGGCATCTGGGATGTGGAACAAGTCAGACCAGCCGATTGTATAGGGCTCTCTTGGTATTAGAATCGTGCAATAATTCGTGAACAGTAAACTCTGGATTCAGATAACGCTAACCGAAACAGGCATAAAGTAGAAAATTGTCGCGTCGACACGTCTTCCCCACCACTGCCCAAGACCCCATTTTGAAGGTCCACTCTCAACATATACTTCTTTTCCGACTTTGACTGCGTTTCTCCACGTTAGGGTATATTGCTTGGTTGGCATCTCTAGTTTCGCAGTCACTCGAAACTCCAGTGTCGGTTCGGGAATAAATCTACGTCTTCTCTATACCTGCAACCCCGCGACGCGGCAAAAATGGGTGCAGTTCGCCCTCTCGAACATCAGGAATCCTACCTGTGCCCATACTGACGTTTGTAGACTACAATTCGTACAACCAAAATCAATACTCGACGACCTCATACGGCGCTCAGGGTGGTGCAGGCGGAGGAGGCTTCACACCAGGCTCTCAAGGCGGCAGTCAGGAGACTCCCAGTGGCAGCAAGGTACATGCTCCATCCCCAAAGATAGTTACAAACCCGCGCTCATGGTCCAAAGTACGGCAAAGACACCCTCCGACCCGTCACGATCAAGCAAGTCATCGACGCGCAACAACCACACCCAGACGGCGAGTTCAAAATCGATGGCATCGAAATAACCCAAGTCCGCCATTCCCCTCTTCGGCCCCAAACCCGCCCCCAAACCTACACTCCGCATACCAGCTAACCAGAATCCTCCACTCACCCGCAGCTTACCTTCATCGGCCAAATCCGCAACATCTCCATCCAAGCCACCCACACCCATTACAAGCTCGACGACGGCACCGGCACCCTCGAAGTCAAGCTGTGGACGCGGCCGTGGTCCGACTCGGACGACCGCCCCGCCACCGACACCGACACCACCACCGCCCCCGGCGGCGTCGACCGGTCGCGCCTCGTCGAGAACGCCTACGTCCGCGTGTGGGGCCGCCTGCGGGCCTTCAACAACAAACGCCACGTCGACGCCCACGTCATCCGCCCGCTGACGGACTACAATGAGATCCAGTACCACCTGCTCGAGGCGACGTACGTCCATCTGTACTTCACCCGCGGCCCGCCCGAGCAGTTTGCCGATGGCGCCAAGGGCGCGCTTGCCGCTCCGGGGGGCCAGCATCAGCTGCAGCAGCAGGATGGTGCGGGACACGGAGACAGCGCGGGATCGGGGGTGCCGCTGAGTGCGCTCTCGATGCCGGCGAGGAGGGTCTATCAGGCGCTGCGGTCGAGTCCGCAGAACAATGAGGGCCTGCACCTGCAGAATATTGCGGCGCAATTAGGGATGCAGGTTAGTGAGGTGTTGAAGGCGGGGGATGAGCTGGTGGGACATGGCAAGATCTATACGACTATCGACGATAATACGTGGGCGATTCTGGAAATGTGATGCTGTTGTCATGTCCTTCTGTGGTGCGGGGCGTTATGGGGTTGGGTGTGCTAGCGAACTGTGGCTAGGCTTCTGTAGCTTATGATTGAGATCTAAAGGCAAATGTGCCAGATAAAGGGGACAGATTCCCGTCGACATATCTACACTTGCAACTTCTGGTCTGCGGCTTCTGGTACTTCAACCACTGACCCCAAAGCCTCCCACCTGCGAGATAGGAGCACAAGACCGCCATGCCCCAAAAACGCCGTATCCACGTATCCACACCCAGAAAGCACCCATCAACATCCGGATCAAGCCAGTGAGTTCCTCACCTTCGCATCCTCCACACTTCGTTCCCAACTCGTCCTGTACAAAAACACCGCCTCAATCACCGCCACCAAAAATAACGCAATCGCGACGCCAGCCCACAAGCCATACAGATCCCAATGCAAGCCGAACGCCGTGCCTATACTGATGGGAATTGCAACCCCATAATAGCAAAAAAGCTGGACCCAGCCTCCAACAACCTGACGACCCAGACCGCGCAAGATGCCATTACAGTTTGCGGCCAGGGCGTCGAAGAGCTGGAAAGCGGCGCACAGGGGCAAAGTGCGGGCGACGAGCGCGACGACGTCTGGGTCAGACGTGAACAGCTGAGGGATGTAGTTACGGAGGGAGGAGAGGAGGAGGACGTTGAGGGCGCCGACGGCGATGGAGACGACGAAGGCGACTTTGGCGGAAGTCTTGGCGGCGGTGGAGAGGGTGGCGCCGATGAGGTTGGCGATGCGGGTGCTGGCGGCGATGGAGATGGGAAAGGGGATCTGAAAAGTCAAGCCGGTGAGGGTGGAAAGCACGGATTGCGCGGCGAGGTGCGTCGTGCCGAGGTAGGAGGCGGCCAGCGTGAGGATCTCGAAGGCGAGCCATTCCGCTTCGACCATGATGAGGCCCGGGATGGCGAGGCGGATCATGGGTCCCCAGTTCTGGAAGGCGCGTTTCGTGAAGCCGTTCCAGCAGGCTCGGCCGTCGACGAAGCGGACGTAGAGGAAGAGGACGAGAGGGAGGAGGTTTTCGGTCACGACGACGGCGATGGGGGCGCCGATGAAACCCCAGTTGAATTGCTAGAATGGTGGTGTAAGTTGTCCCTTTGGAACGATTATCTTCACAGAACGGATCGCTTACCCAGACAAAAAGCCAATTCATCAGCGCGTTCAGAGGCGCACAGAAGAGCAGCACATAGAGCGATGCGGAAAACAAGCCTTGAGCTTGTACAAACCGCTTTCCGCTTTCAAAGCACGCGTACCCTGGAGCGCCCAACACGAGTATCTTAAGATACTTGCCGGCTAGGACGGCGATTTCTGGCTCGGGCACAATTCTGTGCAGAATGGTTTCGGCATTGAGCCAGAGAACAGCTATAGGGATGGTGATGAGCCAAAGGAAGTAGATCATCCTCTGCATCTGCAATCCGACCAATTTTTTCCTCCCCGACCCATACGCCTGCGCGCAGAGCGTATCGAGACTGGTGGCGAGACCTTGAAATATCGCAAAGCCCGTGATGTTGGCCGTCATACTCGCCAGACTCACTGCACCAAGCTCGACTTTGCCTAAGTGGCCGACAGTGAATATGGAGGCGACGGTCAGTGAGTATTGAAGCATGAATGTGGCGATCAACGGTGCCGAGTATTTCCCAATCACCTTTGCTTCTCGCTGCCAAGTCGTCTGAATTAGGCCTGCTGCTACAGCCTCTTCCCACTTTCTATTGATATTTTCGGGAGTATCATGCCCTCCATATGGTTGTTCCGGGTCACCGAGCAGTGCGGTGGTTTCAGATGCCTCTACCGTACTTCCGTCCGCCACCGGTATACCTGGCTCTTCACCGGGCCGTACGACTTTGCGGTCACCACCAGGTATGCCTCGTATGGAAAGCCGTCGTCCAAGCCGACTGACAACACTCAGAGATCCGTCAATCTTCTGCGGATGTTTTGGCGGTATCACATTGTTATCCCTGAGCAAGCTTCTCTCTTCTTCCCTAGCTTCCTTTCGTTCCAATCTTGTCAGATGCGGCCGCTCTGGCTTAGCCGTAGACGGTACGACTACAGCTCTCGGTCCAGCATTGGCAAAGCTCGGTCGACGATACCTTCCCGCCATAGAAGACCCCAAGGTTGTTTGCCCCGTTGCTGCCCGGATTGTGGATGCCTCCGATGTTGACTCATCTTCCTCGCTGTTTTCGAATGGATCGTCGTCCGGATCATCCTCCAAATCCCTTGCTATCGACGCATCAGCTATGGGCGACCCAGCCGCGAATGATCCAAGATGACTTCTTGTCTGGGACCCATAGCTATGTGTGTGACCCGTGGGTTTGCTCCTACTTGGTGCCATGGTAATGAAGTTGGGCGTCACGGTGGGGTAGTGACGCGAGGTGCGGGACGCAAGACCCTTGGTGGAGTAGCAACGTACCCAATACTACTACCTAGTACACAAAAGTTTACACAGTTTTGTGAGTCTTTGTGACGGTGATAGCGGTCCCCACTAAGAAGATAAGATAAGATGACGAGATTGAGGAGGCAGCTGGAGCCGACCACCTAAAGCTGCGTCTATGCGACCACACATCCTACCTTGCGCTTCTAACGATCCCCAAAATGTCAAGGAACAGAACCACAGCAGAGCAGCAGTCCTCTTCACGAGACTCAAACGGCAGCAGAGATGTCCAACACCCTGACCACCGATGAGGAAGAGATCGCCACCAAATACAACCCAATCTACAACCCCATCAACGCCAAACCCGTCCTCGCCAGCCAGTAAAGTCCCTCCCCCACCCGCAGCGACCACCGTACTCGGACGCTGACCCCACCCCTCCAAACCAGGCACGCAAACGACTCCTACCTCATCCTCCGCCGCCCCATCTTCGGCCCCCTCCTCTTCGACAACACCGACTCCGACGCCCGCGACCACTGCGCCAATGAACGAAGTAACCCTCCCCGCTCCCACCTTACCCCCCTCCTTACCACCTCCCTCTTCTCCTCTTCCCCCCCCCTCCGTCCGACAGCGCACATCCAAAACTAACCCCGCCCCCCCTCACCAACCCAGCCTTCCTCTCCTGGCTCCGCCTAAGCATCTACCTCTCCATCGTCTCCGTCGCCATCGTCCTGTCCTTCCACCTCAAGACGCGCCCGAGCGCCGTCGAGAAGCGCGTCGCGCTGCCCCTGGGCCTCATCTTCTGGTTCCTCGCCCTCGCGTGCCTGGCGAGCGGCTTTGCGAATTACATCAAGACGGTGACGCGCTTCAACAGGAAGCAGGCGCTGGTGCAGAGCGGGTGGAAGACGCAGATTGTGAGTTTGGTGGATTGTCCCCTCGTGTGTGTTGGGGTGGCTCGCGTTGGGGTTGCGAGGAGTGGCTAAGGTCGGGGGGAGGGACGCCGCGTGCTGACGTTTCGGCTGTAGGTGTTTACGGTGGTGGCGTGTACGATCATGGCGGCGTGTGTGTTGTTTTTGAGCACGAATGTGGTGGGGTCGAGGAGGTGAGGGCGGGCAACGAGGCACGGTGCGTCCCGGCTGCTTCGGTCAGAATGCTGGAGGGTGCTGGTAGGCTGTGGAAGCGTTTGACGAAATTTGATTGCTTCAACATTCCAGGTCTACGCTACAGTGGGACTTGGTGACTGAGCTCGTGCTTCAAGCGATGGTATGGGGTAGTCCGTTGTTGGTGAAGATGGAGCACGATCATGGCAGAGGAACGAAGCTGTTCCGCGTCATGGGGGATTTATCTGTCGGGCTATTTGCGAGTGTTGACGAGACACAAATGCACCTGTTCGTACTTATAGCTATTGTACAGCGTTAATGGTGCCCAATCTTTGGGCTTATGAAAGCCATGCAAACGCCAACGCTAATGCTCAAATGACAATATTTTCGCGATCGTAATCTTCCTCAGTCCAGCTCTATATATTCATAGATTCGGCGACGCTTCCCTCCTCCATCTTATACTTCATGAACCTCTTCAGATTCACCACTGCCTCATCAGCCCTTCCTCTCAGGACGGGAGTCTTTCTCTTATCGACACCTTTTGCCATCCTCTGCACTTTTGGCTGCAGAGCTTGCAGATACGCCAAGAAACCGCCTTGTACGAAGACAGGATCGTCGTAGTCGAAGTCCTTGTCGGCGTAAACGTCGAACATCTGATTGAGAACCTCAATGGCGTCTTCTGCCGGTGTTTGAGGAAGGTTGTTGAGAATGGCGAGTAGGAAAGCCCCAATTTCCCGGTTTCGAGCTATTTGATGCGGACACAGAGCGAGGGAGCCGAGGACGCCTATGCATTTGACACCTAGGCTCGCATCAGGCCCATCTGGGTGAAGACTTGTGTCTTTTCCGGTGACGGGTTCTCGAGGTAGGCTGACAGAAGCTTGGTATAACGACATGAACTTCTTGTGCTCATCGTTCACGAGGTTGATTCGACCGTCAACGCTTCGCGAAACTCCCCATGCGAGGCTGGTAATCGAGGAAGCTAGTTCAATGTCGGCGGTATCTGAGCTCAGCACAGGGGTTATTCCGGTTTCCCAGATATCCTGGGCTTGGGTCTGCCATTGCAGACGGAGACCCGTGACAAGAGCGGCCGTGGTGAGAGTCCAGGCAATACTGTTCAGCGTCTGTAAGAGAAGATTGCGGGTGGAAGAGAATGGTTTGGACGGAAAGGCGCCTCGGAATGGACGACAAGTGTCCGAGTTGGAAGGAACGTGTGAACAAGCTCTGAACAGGGACAAAACTTTGGGCGTAGTACTATTCGTAAGGAATCCCTGCAGTGTTTCATAGCCCTGCAAGGAGCTTGGTGGCGGGCTTGAACCATTGTCTGCGTTTGAAAGTGCCGTTCCTGTTGCGGGGCCTCGATCCGTATCGTCGTCCATTCCATCGGAGGTAGCATCGCTGTCACTGTCGTGAACATTCCGTGAGCCTACTCCTTCGACATCCCCTGGAAGAGATTGCTCCATATCGTCATCGTCCGCAAATCCTTCGAAATCATCGTCCTCGAAGAGCAACCCTGATTCTGCGCCTATCTGAGTATCTGCGGCTATTGATGCTATCAGTTCAAGCACCAGACCCAGCCCTTTTTCGTCCTCGAGTAGACTGGCATGGGTGACGAGCTTCTCTGCATCGGAGGCAGCTCTAAAACAGTGCCGGTCAAGTTGCGCGTCAAGTAATTTCAGTACTGATAGTCCGGAGGGGATAGCTGTATCTACGCCAACGGCGTTGATTTCATAGATGACCCCACACGCCGCGATACCGATCACATCGGACTTGTTGCTGAGATTGGACACGTGTTGGAGCCAGTCCGACCGTTCTGCCAATTGCTCCGCAAGGCCCCAGCCCTCTGCAATCATTGAATACAGACACAGCATTGCAGCTTCGTTGACGCTGTCTGGCGCCATCGAAAGTTCGAGCACGCCGAAAAGAAAGCTCGGTATGACTGAAATCTTCGACAGAGCCTCTGTGATATGCCCATTGATGTCTGTTAATGACGACAAGATAGTAAGAACAGACTCTGTGAGATTCCACACTACGTTCTGATGTGAGGCTGGTAGCTTCGACAAGGATGGCTTGGTGGAATCGATCATACTCATAATCTAACAACATCTATAAGCCGCCGTACGATACAGACGTATACTGAGTCTGAGTGAGGACTGCATACATATCGAGTGACTGCTTCAACAGGGGTGAGGATGTCCAGCCGGAACAGGTGGATCCGAAGATCATCTCCTTCTTCGAGGACCAGGTTACGCAGGACTCCCCAGCCAGCGGCCATAACCTCCAAATTTGAGTCCGTAATAATCTGTTCCATGATCACACGCACAAGTTGCTCCTTGAGAAGCAATTTCCGACATCTTTGATCGTCAATGAGGTTAGCAATGGCTATGGCTGCTTCGGAGCGTTTCTTGGGCTCTGAGCTTGCCAGAGCGGCAATGACAGGCAAGATCTTCTCATCGCGGAGTGCTGCTGTTTTCGCATCTGCAACAGGCTTTGGAGATCGACCGATTGTGGGGTCTCTCCGCCGCCTCGGCCGGTCATTCTTCTTCGATTTGGGCATTGCCAGATCATAAAGGGATTCATGTAGGTTTCGGCGCACAACGGTGTCGCCGTAACCCGTAGGTACCTTAGGGTTTGCCTCAAGTCTCACTCCGCAAGCTCGGACCACCTGCCAAATGTGTCACTAAAATATCACCTCCAACGGGTCTTTTGCCACTGGCCTGGCTCCTCTCTACGTTCATTAATTGTCTGCCTGTCTGTACATGCATGATCCAGTAACAACGTAGCTGCGCTCATAGATTTACAACCTCTTGATCAGCTACACCATCACCAATAACGTTCGTGTAATAACTTCTCCGCCACCATGAGTACAACAACGACATCGACGCGCACCGTCACTGCAGACAATGTCATTCGACTATTCCCCGAGGTTGATGCAAGCCTAGCGAACTCACACCGCGCACCTTCAAGAGACAATGACCTCGAGGGATACGACGAGGAGCAGATTCGGTTGATGGACGAAGTGTGCATCGTCCTCGATGAGGACGATAATCCTATAGGAAGCGCGAGCAAGAAAGTCTGTGTGTATCTACTTGACCGCCGCGGAAAATGGGGATTAATCTAATGCTGCTTTCTAGGTCATCTCATGAAGAACATCGATCAAGGGCTCCTGCACCGTGCGTTTTCCGTATTCCTGTTCGACTCGCAGAACCGACTGCTCCTCCAACAACGAGCGTCGGAGAAGATTACATTCCCGGACATGTGGACCAACACTTGCTGCTCTCACCCGTTGGGTATACCGGGAGAGACGGGCGCCGAGCTCGAAGCGGCGGTACAGGGCGTGCGACGAGCGGCGCAAAGGAAGTTGAACCACGAGTTAGGAATCAAGGCTAAGCAAGTGCCGTTGGACGGATTAGAGTTTCTGACGCGGATCCATTACAAGGCGCCGAGCGATGGGAAATGGGGCGAGCATGAGAGTAAGCTCCACCATAAGGCCTACACGGCACGAGTACTTACCAAATGTGACTTTCCACAGTTGACTACATTCTCTTCATCAAAGCCGACGTCGACCTTGACATCAATGTCAATGAGGTCAAGAACAGCTTATACGTATCTGCAGAGGATTTAAAGACGATGTTCAGAGACGACGCCCTCAAGTTCACTCCGTGGTTCAAGTTGATATGTCAGTCGATGCTTTTCGAATGGTGGGAGCATCTGGATCAGGGACTGGAGAAATATAAAGGAGAAGCGCAAATCAGGCGCATGTAAGATGTAAGTGGTAGTTTAAGTAGTAGTCGATTCTTGCAGACTGAGGTATGGTCTTTCACTCCTCATGGACAGTTATGGTGTCAGATATCGATAAGCCAATCGTCCGTTCATTGTTCATTGTATGAAGTGTTTCTTCCGCACGACATTTAGCCCAGTGCATGTCCCCTCATCGCTTGAGCAATCATGAAAATCCCACTCACAAAGCAATGTCTTCAGGAGCTTATTGTTCTCTTACTTCTCATTGAACAACAAACATCATCAACAGCTAAAGTACAAAGGCTGTTCACTAAATTCTGAGACATCTCACAAGATTAGACAACATCATAAGAGTAAGGTAGCATAATGAAGTCTTGAGTGCTCAGAATTTAGAAAGTAGTCTCTTTATCAGAGAAGATGTGATGAAAACTGAAACAATGTATTGTATTATTGCTTCTAAATCACAATGCTTCTATAAAATAACAATCAGTGCAACTCTCTGATCTTCATTCATTTGTTTTATCTAACAATCATGTTAACAACCTCATTCAGTCATGTCTTGATGTTATCTATTCACACATCAGTATTATATACTCTTTCAACTCTGCACTGCTGCTGTTTCTGTTTAAGTTTCTTGTCATATGATGTGATGCACAGAAGAGATTGATCAAAGAACTTTGATTGAGAACTTTTGTTCATTGACTTAAAATATCTGTTTTAAAAATATATGATTGTCTTCAGCATCAGAGTGTCATTTTGAATGTTTAACAGAAAGAATAGAAGCTTTTAATATATTATTGCTTTTAAATCACTGCTTCTATGAATTAACAATTAGTCAATTCTTTACACTTCATTCATTCATTACATCTCAGTGTTGTCTATAAATGTGACAGTGTCACCTTCACTTTATATTCTGTGTTGCAGATGTCTCTGATCAAGCTTCATACTTAACTTTATGAGACACAGAAAAGATCTATCAGAGAAATTTAGCTGACATTTCTTGTTTAAAGACTTAAAGTATTGATTTTAAAGATATACAATTATCTTCAGCATCATACAGTTATCTATGTCATGTTTTGCAGAAAAAAGACACAGTAAAAGCTTCTGATGTTTTATTGCTTCTAAAACACTATGCTTTTACAAGTTTAATAATTAGAGTGATTCTCTGAGATTTATTTATTCATTATGTCTCAATGTTGTCTGTCAACAGATCAGTGTTATATGCACTTTTAACTCTGCATTGCTGCTGTCTTCAGTCTAGATTCAGACTGAGTTTCATCAGATGTAGATGCATTTCATTATTTAATGTGTAAAAATATCTTTTTTATAAACATATAATCATTTTCAACATCAGAGTGTTGTCTTTATTGTGTTTCTCAGAAAGAAGACACAATAAGAGCTTTTTATGCACAAGAAGATATATCTAAAGTGCTGCTCAATTTCTTTTATTAATGACTTCATAAACATCACAATGAAAAGTCTTATTTCAAGTAGTATATATCTGAATTCAGAAGCACATCATATTAAAGTTAACAAAAAAGTCATTATGTCTCAGTGTTATCTATTAATGAGTTAGTGTCATAAATTCTTTCAACTCTGCACTGCTGCTGTTTTTGTTTGACTTTCTTGTTATATAGTGTGAGACACATATAAGGTTGATCAGAGAAGTCTGATCAAGAATTTTGCAACATTTTAAAAAATCTTTTCTGAAGATATTGTATCATCTTTAACATTAAAAGACTGTCTTCATGATTTCTTAATGAAATGATGAAGAGTAAGATCTTTTAATGTATAAAAATGTATTGAAACAACTTAAGACAGTTATTTTTAACTTTATTTGAGTTAAATTTTCATAGCTGCATAAAAGACATTCACTATCTTACTACTAATATTCTTGCTGTCATTCTTGCTGACACTCTCACTGTTAAGTCATTACTAACATTTTTGCTGACATTCTCACTGTCACATTCTCATTATTATTCTCACTGTCATTCTTGCTATCACACTCTCACTATTACATTCTCATCAACATTCTTACTATCATTCTCACTGTCATTCTTGCTGTATGTAATTACTACATTGTCTTCACAAAGACAACAGCAAGAATGTTAATGATAATGTTAGTGACAGTGTCAGTAAGAATGTCAGTGAGAGCACAGACAATAATGAGAATATCTGTACAGAATTGACTTTGCAGCTAATAAGAGTTCTTTATTAACAATTATATTTATTTAACTCTAAATAGTCAATGCTTTCAGTGCAGTCTCAATGCAGCTAATAAAATTTAATCAAAAAAGATTAAAAATAACTGCTCTAATCTTACTGCTCTGAGTTGTTCTGAGAATGTATGACTTAAATGCTGACACATTGTTGATGTTGAGAACTTTATGTACTTTACAATGAAAAATCTCATTTTTAATTGCATATATTCTGATTTAAAATTGTATCATGTCAAGAATGATAAAAGAATTCAGTTTAACAGCAACTTTTTTGATACTGTTGTGTAGTAATATCTTTAAAATGTTCTTTAAAATGTTTAATTATTACTTCTTTAAGTTTTGATTCTTCTGCTTGACTTCTCATAAACAATTATAATGTTAAATATTGATAAGTCAATCATTTATTTATTGTTTATTGTACAAAGTGTTTCTTCTACACAATATTTAGCTCAGTGCATATCTTCTTATTACTTAAGCAATCATAAAAATCTCATTCATAAAGCAATGTCTTCAGAAGCTTATCATTCTCTTACTTCTCATTAAACAACAGACATCATCAACAGCTAAAGTACAAAGACTGTTCATTAAATTTTAAGACATCTTATGAGATTAAATGACATCATAAAAGTAAGATAGCATAATAAAGTTTTAAGTGCTTAAAATTTAGAAAGTAGTCTCTTTATTAGGAAAGATGTGATGAGAACTGAAACAATGTATTATATTATTGCTTTTAAATTACAATGCTTTTATAAAATAACAATTAATGCAACTCTCTGATCTTCATTCATTTATTTTATCTAACAATTATGTTAACAATCTCATTCAGTTATGTCTCAATATTGTTTATTTACACATTAATGTTATATATTCTTTTAATTCTGCACTGCTGCTGTTTTTGTTTGAGTTTCTTATTATACAGTGTGATGCACAGAAGAAGTTAATCAAAGAACTTTAATTAGAAACTTTTGTTTATTGACTTAAAATATTTATTTTAAAAATGTATAATTGTCTTCAGCATCAAAGTGTTGTTTTGAATGTTTAATAAAAAGAATAGAAGCTTTTGACATATTATTGCTTTTAAATTACTGCTTTTATGAATTAACAATCAGTTATTTCTTTACACTTTACTCATTCATTACATCTCAATGTTGTCTGTGAATGCAGCAATATCATCTTCACTTTATATTCTGCATTGCAGATGTCTCTGATTGAGCTTCATATTTAACTTTATGAGATGCAGAAAAGATCTATCAGAAAAATTTAGCTGACATTTCTTGTTTAAAGACTTAAAGTATTGATTTTAAAGACATATAATTATTTTCAGCATCATACAGTTATCTGTGTTGTATTTTGCAGAAAGAAGACACAGTAAAAGCTTTTAATGTTTTATTGCTTCTGAAACACTATACTTTTACAAGTTTAACAATCAGAATGATTCTCTGAGATTTATTTATTCATTATGTCTCAATGTTATTTATTAATAAATCAGTGTTATATGCACTTCTAACTCTGCATTGCTGCTGTCTTCAGTCTAGATTCAGACTGAGTTTCATTAGGTGCAGATACATTTTATTATTTAGTGTGTGAAAATATCTCTTTTATAGACATATAATCATTTTCAACATCAGAATGTCATTTTTATCATGTTTCTCAGAAAGAAGACACAATAAGAGCTTTTTATGCACAAAAAGATATGTCTGAAGTGCTGCTCAATTTCTTTTGTTAATGACTTTATAAACATCATAATGAAGAGTCTCATTTTAAGTAGTATATACTTAAATTCAGAAGTACATCATATTAAAGTTAACAGAAAAGTCATTATGTCTCAGTGTTGTCTGTTAATGAATTGATGTCATAAGTTCTTTTAACTTTATGCTGCTGCTGTTTTTGTTTGACTTTCTTGTTATATAGTGTAAGACACATATAAGATTAATCAGAGAAGTCTGATCAGAAATCTTGCAATATTTTAAAAAATCTTTTCTAAAGACATTGTATCATCTTTAACATTAAAAGACTGTCTTCATGATTTCTTAATGAAATGATAAAGAGTAAGATTTTTTGATGTGTAAAAATGTATTAAAATAACTCAGAGCAGTCACTTTTAACTTTATCTGAGTTAAATTTTTGTAGTTGCATAAAAGACATTCACTATCTTACTGCTAACATTCTTACTGTCATTCTCACTGACATCTTCACTGTTAAGTCATCACTGACACTTTTGCTGACATTCTCACTGTTATATTCTCACTGTCATTCTCACTATCATTTTTGCTGTCACATTCTCACTGTCACACTCTCATCAACACTTTCACTGTCATTCTCACTGTCATTCTTGCTGTATGTGATTATCACATTGTCTTCACAAAGACAACAGTAAGAATGTCAGTGACAGTGTTAGTGATAGTGTCAGTGAGAATGTCAGTGAGAGCATAGATGACAGTAAGAATATCTGTACAGAGTTAGCTTCATAGTTAATAAGAATTCTCTATTAACAGTTATGTTTATTTAACTCTAAATAGTCAATGTTCTCAGTGCAGTCTTAATGCAGCTAACAAAATCTAATCAAAAAAGATTAAAAATGACTGTCTTAATTTTACTGCTCTGAGTTGTTCTGAGAATGTATGACTTAAGTGCTGACACATTGTTGATGTTGAGAGCTTTATGTACTTTACAATGAAAAATCTCATTTCTGATTGCATATATTCTGATTCAAAATTGTATCATGTCAAGAGTGATAAAAGAATTCAGTTTAGCAGCAACTTTTTCAATGCTGTTGTGTAATGACATCTCTGAGATGTTCTTTGAAATGTCTAATTGTCACTTCTTTAAGTTCTGATTCTTCTGCTTGACTTCTCATGAACAATTATGATGTCAGATATTGATAAGCCAATTGTTTGTTTGTTGTTTGTTGTATGAAGTGCTATCAAATGTAAGGATTGTGTAAGTGTCTGAATTGTTATCTTAAAGTGGTCAGCTAAATACCTGCTAAGTGAGCAAAACATCATGACAAAATCCATGGGAACAACAGGAAGGTGCAGGTAAGCAAGTAAAACAACAGGAAGGTCTATTTGGTTCATAACAATTGCTCACTTTGAAGAAAAGTCAACAACCACATTGATCACATGCACAAATTCATATCACTCATTCTCTTTTTCTTTTCCTCAAACCATTTCTTTAAGATTCTGTCAATGATTATTTCTGACACATTGTCATGAAATGCAATCAGCCTCTGACTGAATTGCTGAACACCTGAACCCTTACATATACAAATGTAGGTAAGCAAAGAGGTATAAAGAAAGCCCTTTGCCCTGAACCCTTTAAGTTTCTTAGTTGTTAGTCTTCTTATAGATAAGAGGCTCGTGAGATCACAGCATTTTATCATCTATTTCTTGAACTGTAACTCTTTTGGGAATCTTGTGAACATGGAGTCAGAAAGGTGCTTATGAAGTTATGAAGAAACTTATGATCAATTAGAGACATTGTATAGCTGATATTTAGGCAGGCTGGGTGGCTAGTTTCTGTGATGTTGAAGTAGAAAAGTATAGTCATTGCTGAAAGCTAAATCCTGATTTCACATTGTTGTTATGTGATGTGTCTGATTTGATGATGCTGTGATAGATTTCAGGCTTTGGATCCTTCACTGCAACTGCCAATGGATTTGATTTCTGGTGATTGCTCCGGATGTGTTTATGGAGCTTATTGTTGGAGAGGAATGAGAGCTCGCAAAACCGGCAGCTGAATCGGTTTAGCCCAGCGCACATCCCCTCACCAAACCCGCTCACAAAGCGACGTCCCTAGGAGCTTACCATTCTCTTACTACTTACTCATTGCACAACGGACGTGGTCGAAAGCTAAAGTACAGAGGAGGTGTGAAGGGAGTAGAGAATTGTATGGTATCATTGCTTCTAACCACTATACTATGCTTAACAACCCGTACGACCCTCTTAAATCCCCCCAGCCGTCATGCCTCGGTTTGGTCTCTCGAGGCGGCGGCGCCACCTGTGCTTCTCACCCTCCGCTGCTGTCGTCTCTGGTCCAGGTCCTGGCTATAACTCGAGAGGCGCCAGCCGGGTTCAAAATGTCTCTTGGCTAGACGTTGAATGGTCTTCAACACTAGGATATTGTCACAATCGTGCCTGGATGGAAGGACAGATGGTAGCAGTTTTCGATGCGTCAGGATGAGGGAGCTGAGCGCCATCCAATTGTTATCATCGATAGCTTCATTCACCCCACAATGGAATGTTTCATTCCTGGTGGCATACATTTTTATCCAGAATCGTACCATCGCCGGGTCGGTGGGAGGGTTTAACCGGCCGGCGACTTCTACGATGCTGTCGCACAGCGGGGTCTCTGGTAGTTCCTTGGATCGGTCCGACCACCAGTTGGCCAAGCTCCGGTCTTCCTCCTCAAGCTTTTCCTCTGCGTCCTTCCACTGCTTGAAATGATTGATTGGGTAGCTTTGCCCAAGATTCTTGATCTCCTTGCAGAAGATCGCCGCGTAATCTTCGAAGATTGCATAGAACTTGAGCTCTTTGAGCTCTTCGCTCAGCTGTTCGAATCTTGCCCTGTCGCTTCTGGGCCCGTATACCTTGTCCCAGTGGGACGCCCACATGTCTTCAAGAACCTTGATTTCTCGGACAAGGTCTTCTCTCGCTCGACCGAGGACCGTGGTGCACGCCCCGTGCTTGTACTTGCTTTGAAGAAGACGAAGGTATTCCTTCGTTCGGCCCGAGATGTCTCGTCGCGCGAGGATGACATCGAGGTGGCGATCCCCTTGCTGGCAACCCTTTGAAGTCTGGGCCGGGAAGTGGAATGGCTCAATATCCTTCGGGTCGATATCGTCGCCCTTGAAGGCAGTTAAGGATGGTGCCTTCCGCACCCGAAGACGGGGACTTTGTACGTCTTCGTATGGTCCTGGCATCTTTGTCTACAAGGTTATGGATGAGCTAATGTGGCTTAGAAAACGGCTTGATATTGTAACTTACCGGAGAAAGAGGAGGAGTAAGACCACGACGAAGAAGAGGAGGAGTAAGACCACGACGAAGAGGAGGAGAATCAAGGAGAAGTGGTGAAGAATCGGTGCGATGTTAAGGAGAGCTGTACGTTGTGGATAAGAAGATGGTGACTGTCGATTGGGTATGTTCAGAGATGTGTGTTCGATAGCTTTTCAAGTGAACAGAGTGGGAAGAAGAGAAGGAGAAAACGGCAGCAGTGGTCATGGAAGGGGGTTTAAGTAGCCTCCGAAGGCTCATCTTCCTCCCAATCGGGTGTGGTTTCTACGCACTACATTTCTACGGCCTACAGTCGAACTCTTACAAGGGCCGACAAGATTGAAATTTTGCGGTGTGGGCCTTCGACTCTCGTTGGCACTTCTCCTATTCCAGACGCAGAAGCCAGAAGCTTGCCCTCTCTTGGTGAGAGAGCAAGCTGGGTGTGGCGCAGCATCAACCGACATGTTATAAGGAGGTCCGGGGCAAGTTTGGGCTGCTTCTGGCTTAGTAAATGGCACATAGGGTAGTGGCTAAACCCTATGGCTGCGGAACATTTCAACCCCAACCAATGTCTACGTGGTACGTCGAGGAAACCGGAGGCCGACGTATCTCACAAGGAACTTCCATTCGGTCGTATACTACCAGGTATACCTTACCTCAGAAGACCAGTACCCTGACCAATATGTTGTAACAGTACGATAAATGTATGGCAAGCCTCTCAGCTCAGCAATTTACCCAGTTCACCTTACTGTGCAGCTGCCAGATCTTCTCTACAATATTAATGAATCAGAACCTGTTTCATTTCGACCCGGGCCCTTCTGGTTCTCCGTGAACTCGGTAGGATACACCCGAGGACCTTAATAATTGTGGTGCGTACCTGGGCTACTACGGTCACCGGATTGAAGCAAACTAAGCTTCTTTCGGACCGTTTGTACACAGTAAGTTACTGTAACGCTGTTAAGTTAGTCCTAAGTAGTTAGTGAGCAGGTACAGTACCTAAGGTACCCATATGTGAATCAGTCCATAGAAAGTTGTCTCTATTCATTTACACTATGTAGAGTATATATAGAAAATGATGACTAAGACATAAATAGAGACACTTAATAAGAGATAAATAAGCAACAATATTATATTCTTTTTTACTGCATAGTCACAACAGTTCACTGATGTAAATACAGAGATTTACTTAACATTTTGTAAAATTTCTGTCTGCAGTTTGCATTCACATTGTTTTATCTCACTTTACATTATTATTATCATTCAGTGTAGATGACAACAATTTAAATTGAAAGAAGTCTATTTTTAATTATATTCATAAGATTATTAATTATTTCTATTTTAAAAAAAGTTTGCAAAACTATTCTCTTAATATGTTGTTGTTTTGCTTTTAATTTGAAGATTAACAATACATAAAGTTAATTAAGTGTTCTGTTTTTAATATTATTATCTTTTAATTTATAAGAATCTTTTTCTTAAATCTCTTACATAAATTATATAAGCTTATATTTCTTTTATAAATCATCATTAAATCATTATTAATCATTATTAAAGTTAAGACTTTTTAATCTTTCTTTTCAGTTTTATTTCTTGTTTACTTTAACTTTAACTCATTATATTGTTATTATAAATCTTTACTGAGTTATTTTTAATCATTTAGTTTTTCTTTAATATCATATAATGTCAAGACTTTTACTTTCTTCTGATTATGTCTTTCTTCTATCATAAATGTTAAAATCAAATCATCAACATTTTTTTAGCTTTCAATAATTTTCTATAATGTGTTCATTACATTATTTACTTCAGTCAAGATCAGTTTGAAAGAAGCAATGCTTTAATGTGCTTTTGAAATGTTTTATAATGAGAATACAGATAAATTTATTTATTTATAACATTTTTATATTTTATAAATTGTCTTTTAAAAAAGATCTTCTTTTTTCTTTACTAAAAGCTTATATAGTTCTTTCTTTTATCTGTAATCTTATTTGACTCAAAATATAATTAAAAGTTCTTTATAAAAAGACAATAATGACTCTTTCTATTTAAGAATCTTATTAATTTTAAGATTTAATTACTGTACAGATAGTTTAGCTCATTTTAGACTGCTTTGCAGCTCTGAATTAGCTCAAAATTCATTGACATTAAAGATATGTGCTTTTATAAGTTAATTATTATAAATTAAATTTTATAAAACACATCTCATGAACATTTTTAATGCATAAGTTTCTAATAAATAAGTTTTTAATATCTTATAAGATTTAAATCATTTAACTTTAAACTTCTAAAACTCTTTATTTCATATAAATACTCAATCTTCTTTCTTTGTAATGCTTAACTGCACTGTTTCATTATGAATCATTTTTAATTCAATAATCTTTTATAAAAGAATTTTATTAACAGTTACTTAAATCATCTATATCTATCTAACTCATTTTAACTGATCTTTAAAGTCAATTTCTCTCAGTAATTAGAGATTGTTTAAGTTGTCTGATAATTGTAAATTTATTTTATACAGTAAATAGAATGAGCTCTGTTTAATTATATTATGAACTTGAATTTACACTGCAAAAAGTATTTATAATAAGTATTTATCTCATAATTGAGTTGATTTACTCATAAGATATTTTGTAAGCATAAAGCTTAAGTTTTATTTAGATTTTTTATCTTTTCATTTATACAGAAATAATAAAGAATTATTGTTTTATGTTGAGTTCTGAGCTTTTTTAAGTAGTAAATCATGATACAGCTAAGAAAGTTTGTATTATTATTGAATAGTAACTCTCTTAATAAACTATAATTTATAAAGATTTTGTTACACAGAAACTCTGCAACTATTATTTTTATTGCATTCAAAACAGCTTTAATCACAGATCAGTCTGTAACATAATTAATTGCTGTTATAATTCAGCAGTTTTCTTAAAGCATTTAAGATAGTATGTTTATTATGTTGATTTCTTATCTTTTAAACAGTAATAAGTTCTTATAAGTTAAATATAAATGTTCTTTGATTTCTTAATGTTTTCAGAATTGTTGAGCAACTTAACAGTTAAAATAATGCTTTATAAATGATTTAATATTCTGCAATAATTTATGTCATCAAGCTTAAAGTCAAATGACTTTTAACAGTTTTAATGCTTTTAAATGCTCATATTTAATATATATATGTTTCAAAAAGTCTGCATAATACTGAAACTGTAGAAATGATGCTTTGTTATTGTCTCACTTTTAAATTAAATATGAGTCATTCAATTTCAAATCATAATGTAGTCAAAATTGATTCATTACATCATTTTTGCATACATACTTACAAAGCAATGACTTTTCAAATTCTGTATTATCTTTCAAATACAATATTATTGCTTTTTCTCATTTTACATTGTCTAGCTCTCACAGAACATCTAAGAATGCTTTATTTGCTGAGTTTTTTTTTATAAAATTGAGTTAATAATTAATTAAATCTGATATGACAGCTTGAGCTTTAAGTTAATATTGAATATTAAGATTATATTGCTGAATGTTAGATATATAACTCATGATAGCTATGCTATTAGTGTGGTGTCACCTTTTAACAGGTTATGAGCCTGGGTTGGTGTAATGGTATTGAACATGTGTTGGCTGCCTTACCTGCATAAGCTCAAGGTTATGAGTTTAAACCATGTTGTGTGTGCATTCTTTCCGCCTATGAGAAGCTGAGTAAGTGACATATGAGCATGCTGGCCGATCGCGGGTTAGGGGAAGTGTTAGATATATAACTCACGATAGCTATGCTATTAGTGTGGTGCCACCTTTTAACACTGAAATTTATTAGTTTATTGAGCTAGTCATTTAAATAAGTGCAGTGTATTCTTTAAATATTGTAGATCTTCATAATTCATAATAATAATTATAGTATAATCATTTTTAATATAGTACTGTCAAGTTCAAAGTGCATGCTTAATGATCAATAGCTTCTTTTTATAAGCAGAATAATTGAGCTCTGCATCTTGTAACTTTCAGTCATTATAAATAACTAAATGAAGTTTCTTATTCATTTCATTCTGCATCAGAGCACAGTCAATTGTCTATTTAGAAGTGTTCATTTTAATAGTAAATGATTTGTGTACAGCTACTTAAATAAGTATTAATTTGAATGTAAGTGCATTCTTAAACTGTTGAAAGACACTTTTACATAATGTATTTCAGACAATGAGTCAATTCTTTTTTATATACAACTTGTCAAAAGGTGGCACCACACTTTTAGCCACAGCTATTATGAGTTATATATCTAACACTTCCTCTAACTCACGATCGGCCAGCATGCTCATACATTGCTTACCCAGCTTCTCATGAGCAGAAATAATGTGCACACAACATGGTTCAAACTCATAACCTTGAGCTTATGCAGATAAGGCAGCCAACACATATTCAATACCATTACATCAACTCAGGCTCATAACCTGTTAAAAGGTGGCACCACACTTTTAGCCACAGCTATCGTGAGTTATATATCTAACACAACTTAACATTGTTCTTCTTAAGCAAATTCAATAATAATGCTGCAATTCATACAAATTCTTGTACAAACTATTGATAATACAAAGTCAGTTTAAGAAACTATTATACATAATACACTGTCTTTGAGACAGATCAATTCTTAATGACTGATATCTTGATAAAGATCAGTCATAGTGTGTCTTGTCTTATAATATATTTACAAAACTTAAGAATTTTCATCTCAACAGTGCACTTATTAGACTTAACATATAGCTTATGTTTCTTTAAGATATTAAGAATGATTCATAAGTGTTTTTAATAATTTAAAATTGAGTCAGAAAAGATTAGTATGTTGTTAAGATATATTAAATAGAATTTATTGAGTAAGTTTTGTAATATAGAGTTCATCATTAACTGAAATGTTATTGAGACATTGCATAGCTTAAAGAGCATAATTATAAACTTATATTTATTGTAATAAATGTTAAAGACAGTCTTTTTTGTATTGTTTTTGATTACATAAACTTAATAATAGCTCAAAGTGAGATTAAGCTTAATTAAATATCAGACTTTGTCAATTCAATCTAGACATTTCTGAATTCAAGAAAGTGAATATTTATTCTTAACAGTAATGTTGTTTAATACTCTGTAATTAATGTACATTCATCATATACTTTTCTTCTTTTTAACAAACAGAATCAAGAAGCTTCATAAACTTATAAATTTACAAATTAAATCTTTATTTAATAGCTCTGTTATCTGTTTAGTCTGTTTGTTTAGCTGTAGCTGTGACAGAAAATAAGCATTTATGTTGACAGACTTAACATTATTGATATTAATGCTATGTTTAAACATTTATTTAAATGATAGTTTGTCTGATAAAGTTAATCTGAATATGAATTGAAACTTTTTAATAATAGCTTATAATTATTCATTCATAATAGTTAACAGTTTAGCTTCTGACTTCTTTAAGTTTTATTAAATTACTAATAAGTATTTGACATGTTAAGAAGTGATGTTCTAGCTGCTTCTATGAAGCAAGATAGAACTAATGTCAGAGACTGAGTAAAGACTTTATTTACATTAATTGCAGTCAATATTCTTTTTACTTTTTCTGTAACTTTCTTAATCAAGATGTGCTCATAGACAACACAGTTTAGAGATTTCACTAAATGACATAATATAACATAAGTATCTACTTTCTTTTAATAAATTATGAGCTCAAATTAGCAAAAAGCTTTTCAGAGAAAGTGTATACTTTTAGTGTGATAGTAGCTGTATATGCTGACTATTAAGATTTATAGTCAATTCAGCTTTAACAATATTATTAATTATTAAGATTTATAATAAATTTAACTTTAGCAGAATCAGCACATTGACAGTAGCTATGTATGTTGATTATTGAGATTCATAGTCAATTCAGCTTTAACAGTATCACTGATTATTGAGATTTATGATAAATCTGACTTTAGCAAAATTAGTATTCTGCAGTAGCTGAGTATGTTTAATTTAAAAGATTTACAGAGAATTAATCTCAATAAAAATTAACATTTATAGTTACTCAGAAAGCACTGTTCTTCAGTAGTTTAGTATAAGTCATTAGAATAAATAAGCATTATTATTTTATAAAATAAAAGATATAAAAGCTTTCTATTTGTTTTACTTATATTATCTTCAATACATATATTGTTATTTTACTTTATTCACTTCTTATATTATGTGTCAACTATCATCATCATAAACTTCAATAACTTCTTTATAAAGCAATAATTCATCTCAATTCTTACTTACAAGAACTGCAATCAATGATTTACTCTTATAAAAAGATAATTGATAAAAAAAGATCTATAAAATGTTATTAAAGTCTCAGTAGTCAACATACTGATCAGTAAATTCTTAAATTCATTTTTTCTCAGTAGTCTTGACTTTGAAAGTTAAAAAATCAATGTAAAGACTTTATATTAACTTATTATCTGCATAAACATAGATAATTGTTAGATATATAACTCATGATAGCTGTGGCTAAAAGTGTGGTGCCATCTTTTGACAGGTTATGAGCCTGAGTTGGTGTAATGGTATTGAACATGTGTTGGCTGCCTTACTTACATAAGCTTAAGGTTATGAGTTTAAACTATGTTGTGTGTGCATTATTTCCACCTATGAGAAGCTGAGTAAGCAACATATGAGCATGCTGGCTGATCGCGGGTTAGAGAGAGTGTTAGATATATAACTCATGATAGCTGTGGCTAAAAGTGTGGTGTCACCTTTTGACAATAATTAAGAATATCTGATGAATAAAATTAACATAAAGAATGTTTGAGATATGTTAAAGTTTAAGTATAAAAAGAAGCTGCAGATGACTGAGAGACAATATTTAATAAAGTTTGTTAAATATAAAATGTCAAAGAATGTATTCATTAAAGAAGCATAAATTTATCTGAGCAAACTCAGCAGAAAAATTGCTGCAACTTAATCTGATATGACTGAGTTGTTTAAATCAGAACAATGATTTTAAACACTGCTTTAAATATTATTAATTGAGTACATTGTGATCTGTGATGTCATTAATGCTTAAAACAATTTAGACATTAAAAAAAATTTATAAAAGTTTTAAAAGAAAGAGATACAGCTTAAGACTGACAAGACTGTCATTGTTTTGTAAGTAGATAAACAGAAAAAAAGTTAACATTTAATGAATTAAAACTGCAGTTTATTAAATTACTGCATAGCTAATATTAAGCAACATTATTGCAGATCATTCAGCTCAGACAGTAATCATTTTTCTTGTTACTTTATTAAGTATTTTCTTTGTAACAATTTTCACTTCATTAAAGATTGCAAATTTCTTCTTAACATTAAGCAAGATACTTAAAAGAAAACAAGCAGATTAATTATAGTTAAGCTGTACAGATTAACTGCAGTTAAGTTATATTAAAAGTCAGTTTACAAAGAAAAAGAAAAAAGATACAGAGTCTTTAATACAAAAATTAATGACAATAATGATGATGATTTCTTCTTTAAATTTAAAGAAAAAGAGAAAGTTAACAATGAAATTACTGCTCTGTTTAAGAAAACTGTCAGCAAAATATTTAAATTTAAATAAACTACAGACTCTAAATTCTTCTTATACATAACTGATTAACTTTAACTCTTCAATGACTTTCTTATATGAATGAGATGTCAACAAATTAAAGTTAAAAAAGAACATTTATACTTTTATTATTGTAAAGTGATCATTATATAAGTCAGATCAGAAAATTCTATAAGATTGAGTTCAACACTTTATATATTTAAACTTGAGATCAATCTTCTGTCAAGAAAGCAAATGTATAAAATAAAACTGCATAAAAGCTTTGATTAACACTGTCTTTAAATATATAATAAGCACAGCAAAACTATAATAAAAGCATCAGAGCAAGACAGAGTCTATATAGTTAAATATATTGTAAAAAGTCTTAATAAATTTACTTTAATATTTGCAGTATACACATTACATTCAGAGACTGCCTTCTCTGCTGCTGCTTTAAATATAAGCTTATATGTTTAGATTTATGAGTATAATCTTATGATTAACTTCTTAGACATCAACACTGCATCATTAAATGAAAAGATTAAGATTTACAGACTTTAACATTGATAATTTGCTCATCTTGATTTTATAAAGTTGTGTAATCTTTACAAAATGATAATTCTTGAAAAGTCAATTCTCATTATTGAAAACAACAAGAATATATGTGAGATTTATGCTTTAATTAAGTTCATCAATAAGTAAGATTACACTATAAGTAAAAGAAAGATTAACATTCTTGTTCTTGTCTTTATTAATATATATAACTCATTACTCTTGTCATTTAATGAATATTAGTATTTTCTGAAGATAGTAGATAATCATTCTTAAAAGATGTGAATGATACTGTTAAAGTGACATAATGAGATCTTATAGACACTGTAAAAATGACAATTAAAGACTGAACTTCAGACTGATGCAAAGATTCTTGCTGTACAAAGCAACAACAAAATAAAGTTAAAGTTCATTTTAAATGACTGATGCAAATCTTTTAACATTACACTGCAATACATGATGTTCTACATGTCAATTCAGAATGACATTGTCAAAAGAGTCATTCAAATCACTGAGAACTCAGTGCACATCATAATTAAAGAGATATAACTATCAATAAAGTTCTGAGTACAGACAGTACAGACAGATGTTTATCTTTACAATTAGACAGCAATTAATTTCTTAATTAATGGTAAGCAGACAACTTCTGAGAAAGCTTTCATCAGTGTAAAGTTATTTATTAATTACATTTATATATAAAAATGCAAATGCTACAGCTACATTGATCTTAAGTTATTATCTGAAGATAGACACAACAAATTCATAAATTAAGAATAAGTAAAAGTCTTTATGAATTACATTGAGAAAATCACAAAGCAGTATTAGCTTTGAGCTTTAAATCTTAAATACATCATTAAAAATTACACTGTAAAGTTTGCTGAAAGCAAGAAGAAAGATACTGTTAATTTTAAACTGTAATAATAAATATTAAATGTTTTTCTGAATAGAAGATTCATTAAATGTTTATATAAAAAGTCAATCATTGTAAAGATCATAGCTTCAGATCAGACACTTATAACTTAAAATAGTAAGATACAGTTTAATTTAATCATAATTAAGACTGACAAGTCTTAAGATAAATAACATGAGATTAAGTTGACTGCAGTCAATCTAGATGAGTTGTTAAATAAGAAGATCAACATTAATTAAGTTAAAACAGTGACATTTAAAGAAGTCAGAATCTTTCTGTATGTTGAGATTCTGAAATGAAAGAGAAACAACAACAATGATAATTAAGATGTGAATGAGCTCTTAATTAAAATATTAAAAATGAGACTGATACTTACAGTATTTTTTATAGATAAAGAAGACTCTATAATTAAATTTGACATTTTAATATCTGTCATCTATGCTGAAGCAGTGAGAGACTCAATCTGAGAAGAAATGTAAAAGAATGTTATTTATGTAGAGCTGACAGTCTTGATAGTAAATGAAATATGAAAAGAGATTGTGTCATTAAGAAAAATCAACATTGTAATTAATAAATGAGTTTTTAAACTTAAGCTAAACATCAATGAATTCTTAAATAAGCTTAAGACAAGACTTGTGACAAGAGACTTCTTATAAACATATAATGTTAATTATAAAAACATTTTTATTCTCATTATTAAATTTAACACTCTGCAAGTCTTTTTGACTATTGTTGCACTCAAGAATTTAAAGTGTCATCAAGTAAATGTTAATAATATCTTTATAAAATTCTTTTTAAAGAAAACAATCTATATAACACTTTCTTCTAAAATTAATATTGCATCTAATCATATTCTGTGCATACTGCACAGCCTTTATGATCTTAAGCAAGTCACACAGAACTAATATGAACAATGTGTCATTAAACTATTTAAATTAAATTTTCATCAAAGCAAAACTGATCTCTGTCTTCTTCTTTACAGCATTAAAAAAATTATGCTACTTCTTTATATAAACAATATTGTTGTAACTTCAACAAATCTATTATACATTCTTTGATTCAAGCAAGCTCTTATGAACATGTTTAAAGTCAAGAACTTAAGAGAGACACAGAAAATTCTTGACATTTAAAATTAAGTTATACATAATTAGAAAATAAGAACTCTGTATTTAGATCAAACTCATTACATAAATAAGATATTAAAGAATCTTCATATACAATCTAATAAGTACAGAGTCATCAGCATTTCATTTAATAAATATGACACTCTTTATTTTGCTGATTTAACTGATCAAAGAATAGATTAAAAACAGTATTAATAGATAATTAAAAGCTTAATGTACACAGCAATTCATACTCAGTTAGACATCATCTTCACATTAAATTAATTAAGTCAATATCTCAGCAATTCTGCAGAGCATCATAAACATACATTTAAAAAATTATTGCAGTATATAAAATCAATTATTAATCTCAACATCATGTACAGTTTTAATGAGAATCAAGCAATACTTAAATACTCTGACTTTAACTATGCTTCAGACAAGCAGAATTGAAAATTAATTTTAAAGTGCATTTATATGTTTAAAGATGAATTAGTGTTATGAATAAGTCAAAAATAAAAGTTTGTTGTTATCTTAATCACTGAGATCAAATACATAACTATGTCAATGTGCATAAAGACTGAGATCTGACTTGAATAAATGTTAAAAAATATAAATATAAGTAAATATCTTGAAGTCAATTTACACTGCATAAGCATTCAAAAGAATGAAATTCATTAAGCATCTTTACTTATTTAGCTTAAAGAAGATAATCAAGCTGTCTTGATTTTAATTAAGAATGTATATATACATAAGTAATTAAAACACATCAATGTCTTTTATTACAACATCTGCAATCTGCATAAGCACAATCAGATTCAGATAAACTTTATATTCAGTTAAGAAATGATTGCTAACAGACTTATTAAGTCTCTATTTAGACAGATCTTTAAGTAATTTATTGAATTTATAAAACTTATTATTAATGATTAATTAAATTCTTAAATGATTTGTTGAACTCTTAACAATACATTTAATCATTTAATGTTTGCTGTCAGTAAGAGTCAATAAACACAGTCTCATTAAATAAAAGTGTTGAGAAGCAATGTTCTAGCTACTTTTATGAAGTGAAGTAAAATTAATGTTAAAGACTGAATAAAGACTTTACTTACATTAACTGCAGTCAACATTTTTTTTACTTCTTCTGTAACTCTCTCAATCAAGATGTGCTCATAGACAACATAATTTAAAGATTTCACTAGATGACATAGTATAGCACAAGTATTTACTTTCTTTCAATATGACAGTTCTGCAATTTTAAAGTGTCTTTATAGCTGTACACTCTTTAATTACATTTAATGTTGATTCATTTACAGCTTGTTGTCACTTTTTTAGAAACAAATAATGATGTTTTCATTGTTAATTCTGAATTATTATACAGTTCATAGCTTAATCAATCTGAGAATTAGTGACTTTCAGTCAGATTAATCTCAGAATGAGATTATATTCTTAAAAATTTATAATTTATGCTTTTAATTGTTGCTGAAAGCTATTTATCTTAAGATGAAAGATCAGCTTTACAGTTAATTAAATGATCTATCTATTTAATAAGAATATCTTAAGCAGTTTAATTTCATATTGACTATTAATCAACATTTAATTGATAACTATCAAGAAAACATATATTTAATTTACATTTAAATCAATTAATACTTTCACATTTATCTTGTTCAGTCTGTCTTGAATGCAGTTTGTAAGAATATATATATTTAAATTAAAAGTGTTAATTTAATTAAAGATCATACTTAATAATAAGAATTTTAGACTATTCAGTGCAGATATTTTACTCAAATTATTATTGAGTTAAATAGAAGCTTCTGTTAACTTGTTTATGAACACTTCTATATTTATAGACAACTTTAATTTTTTAAATCATTTAAATTGTTTAAATCAACTTCAACAATCTTCAGCTTCTTTTTATCTTTACTTTTTCTCTTATTCTTATTTTTATTCTTATCTTTACTCTTATCTTTACTCTTATCAGTGTTCTTGTTATCTCAGCAATCTTTAACTATATGCAAGAACTTTTTACAATAAAAGTATATTTTATTCTTTTTACATTAGATTCAATAAACTTTCATATTTAACTTATTTAATTTAAACATAATTGATCTCTTACAGTTTTGAGACTGATCTTAAGAATTATTTAATGAGTTATTACAGTTTAAATTTAAGTTATTAAAGATGTTAAGATAATTCTTATTATGTGTTTCTTAAAGACTTTGTTTAATTTAATTAACTTATTAAATTAACTTATTAAAAGTAGTCATTTCAGTCTCTAAATACTTTCAGAGTTTAAATTAAATCTTTTGCTTTAAACTTTAAGTGAATTGTTATTTCTGTTCATATTTAATTGATATAGACTGAAGAAGTTATACAATCTTTGTAAACTTTATTTTATATTGTTAAACTGATTTTGTTTGTTTCAAAGCCTCATAATGATGATGTTAATGTTTTATTTCATTAATATTTTTAAAGATCAGTAAAAATGCTAAAAAGAAGTTATTTATATTTTAAGATTTAACATTTAACAGATTTTCTCTAACTTGAAGTTGTTCTTCTTTTTGAAGTCATCATACTTTGATAGTATCTTTTAAATAATTAATTATAACAGTAATTTTTGCTTTATCATTCAGAAATTGATTCATCAACATTTTATAGAATTGAAAATAAGCTTTTATTTTAAGAATTTATATCTCTGCAGTGTTTACTTTTTAATTATTCTTATAAATAGATAATATCTTCATCTTCAGAGAATTCTTAAACACTGTTATAAAGAAAAACATTATTACATTAAATATTTCTTAAGTCTTTAAAGCTGCACTAAATAAAGATGTGATCTTAAGCATAAAGCTAAAAATCAATTAATTAGTATAAATATTTTTTAATTAAGTCTGAAGAAATGTAATTTAACTTATCATTATTTTATAATTAATTTAAAAAATTATTTCTGACACTGCTGACTGATTAATGATAGTGAGTTTATTCATTATTATAAAAATAGAGTTGAGCTTTATATTAAGAGATTGTAAATAATTAAAAACATTAATTAATAAATCAATTTTGATTTAGTTTAAATTGCTGTTGAATATGTTACAATATAAGAAAGATAAAACTTTTTTCATATAATATAATATAAAAATTTATCTTTTTATTCTGTAGTCTTAATGCTGAAGTAGTGATGAGCATTGAAGAGAAGATAAATATGTAATTTATGCATTATTGTATTGAAACTTTTATAATTAAAATATAAATTAAATCAGCTCAGACTGAAGCCTGAGCTTCAGAGCTGCTTAAAAGTGTGTTTTAAATCTTTAATGTTATTAGATGTAAATTGATCTGTAGAAAGTTGTCTTTATTTGTTTATGCTATGTAGAGTATATATAGGAAATGATGACTAAGACATAAATAGGGGCACTTAGTAAGAGATGAGTAAGCAATGATATCACATGTAGATGTAACAGACTGACATGACTTCTTCAAAAAGTGTATAGGTAGTAAGTTATCCATATCCAAATGCATTCTGCTGATTGCAGTGCAAGAAAACATTCTAAAGTAGTATTAGTATGTCGCTCCTCAATACGGTAGTTATACTCATAACTGCATTGAATTGGTTTAGTAGTGCGGTAACCTTCTCTGCAGAGGGGATCCCTTACAGTACCGTATATGTTCAAGGCGAGCAGCGAGAGATAAGAACATTCAAGCTGCCAGAAGCAGCGGCGAAGGCACCTGCTCTCGGCGACTGATGCTTCTATCATGATCAATCTATCGATGACGGAAATTTTCTGATAGGAATGTGGTGTAACATTGATAAATACCTCGCATCCTAGTTCTTATTCTTTCCCTATTCTCCCCCCCCCACCTTCTGGTCCTTGCCCTCGCCCTCGTTCCTCATGCATCCTCGACCAAACTACACAGCGCGGCGCTACAATACGTCCGCTGCCGTCTTGACTAGAAAGCACCAAGACAATGCAGGAAAAGTCGGAAAAGTCGGAAAACGAAGGGCAATTGCGAATTCCAGCCTTGACGGCAGGAACCGAAGAGACGCCGGAGACTCAGTCGGTATCTTCGACTACTGAGCAACCTAGCGGGCATGGCATGTCCAAAACCCAAACGACCCTTCTAGTTTTCGCTCTCTGCGTGAGTAAGTTCCTTACATTGCAAAGCTGCACACTGATATATAAACACAGTGCTCCACCTTCCTCGCCGCCCTAGACATCACCATCGTCACCACCGCCCTCCCCACCATCGCCGAGCACTTCCACACAAATGCCGGCTACATCTGGGTGGGTGCCGCCTACATTCTCGCCGAAGGGTCCTCGACCCCTGTATGGGGCAAAGTAAGCGAGATCTGGGGCCGTAAGCCCGTGCTCCTGATTGCTATTGCCGTCTTTTTTGTCGGGAGTGCGTTGAGTGCCACGGCCGTCAGTATGGCGATGTTGATTGCGGGACGGGCCGTGCAGGGTCTGGGTGGGGGGGGTTTGTTGAACTTGACGAATATTGTGATTGCGGACTTGTTTTCTATGAGGTATGCTTCTTGTTTGGATATCCATGATGGAGGATTGAGGCAATGGACGCTGATGATCTAAAGGGAACGTTCTAAGTATGGTGGCTTCCTAGGTATGACTTGGGCGGTTGCTTGCTCCATTGGGCCTCTACTTGGAGGGGCACTCTCGGAGAAAGCAAGCTGGCGTTGGTGCTTCTACATCAACCGTGAGTAAACTTGTCGGTGTAATTGACTGTCGTTTGACTTCTTGCAGTTCCGTGCACCGCAGCGGTGTTTGTGCTTGTGTTATGGACTCTAAAACTCAAGACGCCCAAGACACCTCTCGTAGCCGGGCTGAAAGCTATGGACTGGCTTGGATGTGTCACGATTGTCGGTGGGACTGTCATGGTCCTCGTCGGATTGAACCTCGGCGGCTCGGCATATTCATGGAAGTCTGCAACGGTCATCTGCCTCCTCGTTTTTGGAGTCGTTACTTTGATCCTCTTCCTCTTCGTTGAGTGGAAGATCGCCCGAGTCCCTATCATCTCTCTCAGCATCGTCAACACGTGGCAACGTTCGGGCGCGCTCATTGCTGCTTTGTTTCACGGCTTTGTGGTCTCCACCATCTTCTATTTCCTTCCACTATACTTTCAGTCTGTGCTCGGAGCTGGTGCCTTGATCTCAGGCGTCTTGCTACTGCCGTTGGCCATTTCTGTATCCGTCGCAGATGCTTTGACAGGCTGGGGTATTTCAGCGACAGGGGTGTATACATGGTTTATTCGCGGTGGATTCTTCGTCATGACTCTTGGGAGCGGTCTACTTATCAATCTACCACACTCGCGACAATGGGCTCGGGTGATTATATTTCAGATCATTCTTGGAGTCGGTATCGGTCCGAATTTCCAGGCACTGACCATCGCTTTTCAAAGCGCCGTCAAGAGCAGCGACGTCGGTACAGCTACCTCTACATTCAGCTTTGCCAGAAACCTTGCTACTAGCATCGGACTTGTTCTTGGCGAAGCGGTCTTCCAGAACGCCATGCGTGGGCAATATACCAGGCTGAGTGGACCACTGGGGCCTGAGCTTGCCGGTATTCTGGCCAACGGAGGAGCGGCGTCCAGTGTTTTCACAGTCGACAAATTGCCCGCAGATCAGAAGACAGTAGCACGGGACGCGTATTATATTGCGATCCGCGACATATGGATTCTACAAACGGCCTTCTCTGCTGTGGGACTAGTGGCTATATGCTTCATCAAGGGTCGGGTATTGAGCAAAGATCATACAGTCGTGGAGACAGGGCTGGAAGTCGAAGCGCGACGAGCAGCGGAACTAGAGAAGGAGCGCATGGGTGGCAGAGCTGGTAGACAAGAAGTACTTGTATAGATCTGTCAAGTTGGCTATATATTGCATAGCATGCTGTTCTGGTTGTAGACTAGAGCTGTAGGCATCTGGTGTTTAGAGTGTTTGTAATATACTCTATTCGAAGTCGAACATTAGCAATGGTGCTCGTGCTGTGACATAGATCAAATCCAACCAAAGGACAGCAGACAGACTTCTATCTTCTGCCAATCGTATATGACAATTGCTGTCCAATCGCCAGGTCATGGCTAGGATGCGATTAGTGCCCGCAATTGGGGGCTTCCGCCCCCACCACGATGAAGCCATGAAGTCTCCGCTTCACCAGGACAATTAATATCGAGTTGCAGGGTCGAGTACAAATACAACAGTCTAACCCCGTCGAACCCGTCTCTTCATCCTCTCGGAAGTGCACGAGTACATACATTGACGTATCCCGAGTCTCTGGTAACGGCATATCTCCAATCCCGACTGGACAGACACTCCCGGGCCGTGGGGCTTCTTTTCGACCTTCGTGGCATGTTACATAAGACTACTGCCGAGCTGTGAACATATCAAAGCCGTCTTGTGACCGTTGCTGCATATCCAAGGAACTCCCTTATCATCCGTAGGCCGCCATCACAACCAACTCGACGACACTCCCGCACTCAGCCCCATCGGCTTTGATCAGCGGCTCAGCATCTCATCATTCACTGAGAGCCGCACAGCCGCACTTCTCTAGAGCATTCTGCAGCTCTCAATCTCATTTTTCCGTCTCTCTATTCCCTTTCGTACCTTACACAGTACCGTTTGAACATCAGCGTTGATGTCGGTTGATACACGTCAATCGCTCACTTGCTTGCGTTATCCGTCTCGATTTGAGACTGTTTCGAGATCGCAGTTGTCCAAAGTCCACACGGGGGACTTGACGAGACCTGTTGATCGTCGTGGAAGATAAGGGAAAGTGTATGCGGTACTTGGATTCTTTCGATCTTGTTGGCCTCGATGAGATCTGGCTTACGGGTGGTCCAGGTCACGGTTTGCGGCTACGGACTACTTGGCCGTACCTTTGCCGTTGTGCCTCTGTCGCGAGAAGCGTCAACAAGTCTAGCAAGTATAGAATCCAGAGATCGGGCCTGCTCCAACTCTACCGGTAGTTTCAAGTTATGGAGAAAGCAAGCATGCACACGCCAGCTCTGGCCGCGGGCGTGACGATCGAATCTACATCCAGCACCATGTCAATGCCGGAGCCTATCGCCGCTCAGAACGACGTCCGCATCCTCAAGACCGGCGAGTACAAGGCGGCCGCCCTCTGCCTCGCCGAAGCATTCGTCGCGGACGACGTAGCCCGCTACTTCATCGACACTCCAGACCGCGCACACTGGTCCGAGGCCGACAAATGGCAGCTCCACCTCAACATCATGGAGTACGTCGTTTTCGCCCACTGCCTTAAGGGCCTGGCAACGACCATCGGGCCCAACTACGACTGCGTCGCGCTGTGGTGAGTTCTACCCCCTACTTCCACCCCCCTTTCGCCGTTCCCACAAACCCCCCACCCCCCCCCTCCCCCAAAAAAAGACAAAGCAGTGCTCGTACCCCCTGGCAATGACAAAACAAAACAAAAGCACGACTGACCGCTGCCCACACTCGGGACCCCACAGGATGCCGCCGGGCCAGAACATGGACGACTGGTGCACCATCCTGCGCAGCGGCCTGTGGCGCCTGCAATACAAGCTGTCCGCCGAGGGCAAGCGCCGCTTCTTCCACGAGTTCCTGCCGCTCCTGCACCACACCAAGCGCGACGTGCTCGGCGCCCGCCGCGACCACCAGTCCTGGTATCTCGTCTACGTCGGCACCAAGCCCTCGGCAAGAGGCAAGGGTTACGCTAAGAAGCTCATCCAGCATGTCACTAGCCAGGTAAGCCGCCACTACCACCATCACCAGCCTGATTTCCTTACCGGGCGTCACTACGCTTTCTCCCCCTCCCGAATCTCTAAATGCAATGGAACGTGGCCCCCTGCCCTCCCTCCCATCCCGCCCGCCCGCTGCTGACGTGTGGGCGAACAGGCTGATGGCGCGGATCGCGTCTGCTACCTCGAGAGCAGCAATGGCATTAATCCGCTCATTTACGCTAAGCTGGGCTTCGCTGTTAAGCGCAAGATCCACCTCGTGCGCGGCGAGAGGCCGGTCGAGTTGGATATTATGGTTAGGGAACCTGTTGGTACAGGGAAGAGCGAGCAGCGAGTGGATGAGGGGGTTGGTGAGACTGTGATGACGATGGTTGAGGGGAGAGTGGGAAATGTTTGATTGAAGTTGGGACGCCGACCGGCGGTGGCGGCGGTGGTGGTGGGGAGTTGGGGCAAGATCAATTCTGGGATGGGGGGCGGAGGGAAGAAATGACGGGGTTATATGGGTCAGTCCTTGGTCCTCGGCGTCGTGCTGAATGAAATGAAAGAAAGGCTCACTTCCTTGGCATAGCGGGAAAAGAGTGCTGCTAGTTAGGAGGGAAAGGATCGAAATTGATAAAGCTCACATTGAAGGGGGTTTTTATTCATTGGTATCTAGTCCTGCGTGCGAGGTAGGTAGTTGAGATCGGATGGTCTTTCGTAGCTGGCGTTTTTTACCAGCAGTCACATTCCTTGAAACACTTCAATCTCTAGTACAGTTCTAGGAAGGAGGTACCGACTCAGACGGGACACGATAACCTTCCGCGAACGGGTCTTCAACCCCATGTCGCATGACCCACCTCTAGCTAGCCCGCCCCTTCCCGTCCCGCACCCTCACCGGCCCGTCCCGATTCCCATCTCTCCCCCTCTCCCGACCCTAAGCTCCGAGTGACTCCATCAGCGGACTCGTTTTCTCCTTTCCATCTCCGATCTCATCATTTCGACTATGTCGAGGAGTAAACGTCACATGACTGACCATGGATGTCCTATCCTCCACACACGGCGGTTGGGCCCCCAACTTCAAAGGGCCCCTATGCCGTCCTGGCCGTACACGCACCCATCCACCCATCCACCCATCTATATACACATATCCAGCCCGCCCCAGAATACCAGACAAGGATGAGCTGCACAGACGGCTGAGTTTCGCCAAAGCCCCTCTATCTTCCCCTTAACTCGTCTGCTCGAGAGACAGTACCCAAGACAGCGATACGATCGCACCCATCAGCCATAGCTTACCGCTCAGCCTTCCCCGACCATATCCCCCTGCGTCTCCTCGCCCGTCTCCGCCTCCCCCTCGTCCTCCAAGTCCGCCAGTTCCCGCTCCTTAGCCCACAGCATCTCGCGCATCGCTGCCGCTTCCCGACTCAACTGCTTGCGTCTCTCGATCTTCTTCTGTGCCGCTTTCGTCTGAGCTGTGTCTCCGTCCACCGCGCCATTGATGGGCAGCACGGTTACCGTAGGCTGCGGGGCGTGTGCGTATGCGTGTTCGGTGCTCATGGCGAGGAGGGAGGGTTCGATGGGCATGTCTTTTGCTTCCGGTTCCGCCGAGGAATCTGACTCTGACGCCGAGCGTTCGGCGTCTTGTAGCGGCTGGTGTTGGTGGGCGTGCTTTGTGGGGTTGTTAAGGATTGAGGACAGAGAGCTTGGACGGGCAGGATCGTGGGAGTCGAGGGCGGTGAGGGCTTGGTCTTGGATGGCTGAGAAGGAGCGTTTGCGTGGGTTCGGAGAGACGGAGGCGGGAGGCTGCGTTGGTGAGGGGTAGGTTGGAGGTTGTGAGAGTGATGGTGCGCTGCTGGAGCCATGATGCTGAAGGTGTTGGGTGTGGGACAGCGGGATGGGGTAGTCGGTAAAGTCTACTGGAGAGTGGACCTGGCGTATGTTGAAGTTGCTGGTGCTGGGATTGTCTCGATGGCGGACGCCGAGGTTAACGGATCCGTCGGGGTTGCTGCTTCCCCGCTGGTCGTATGCGGGCTCCGGAAGATAGGATTGTGAGGGTTCTGGCGAGACGGAAGAGGCAAGAGGGGGTGTTGTTGAAGGATGTAGTGTTTGATCGTGAAGAGCGGGGACCACTCGCTTTCGTCGCTTGATGATGGATTTCTTCATCGCTACCGGTCGATGTACGCCATGGAGCTTGTGGTACAGGCCTTTTTCTAGAATGAGCATTGACTTCGTACTGAGATGTGGAAAGAACGAACCACAGGCGTTACAGATAGTATGCCCACTTTCATCCCTCCTCCAAAGTGGCGTGATCGTGGTGCCGCAGTTCTGACATGCCACTTCCACGCTCGTGGAAGCCCGAGTCTGGGCTTGCACACTCTGCATGTTTTCTCCTTCAAGGCCATTCTTTTGAGAGAAAGTGACACCTTCAGGAACGGTGTAATCAATCTGGGATTGATCTTGCCGATCTAGTGCATCCTTGTGAGATAAGGTTAAGTGCGCGGTCTTCGCCACGCGATTGTTGTAGGCAGGACATCCGTCGCAACCGTTAGCACCTCCAGTACCATTACACCTCCCACCGCCGGGACATGATCCTGTCGGCGTTTGATCAGCAGGCACATACGTAGCCCCTGCTGTGGGATGATGGGAAGTCTGATTGGCATGTGATGAAGGCGACACACTCCTTCCACGTAAATTGTGCATCAAGTTCGAGGAAAAAGTCGATGTTGATAGAGGTCGTTTGAGATTCGTCGGTCGAGACGCATTGCGAGCTTTGAGATACAAACCACAAGCGTTGCAGATAGTGGCACCTGTTGGTGAGCGCCGCCAGAGTGGTGTCCGTGTTGTGCCACAATTGCTAAATGACTTGTCAGCCCAACGTCAAGATCAGTAGTCCGTAGCAAGTATCATCAACAGCATATGCTAGCTCAACAGTATATATCGTACCTGCACACTTGTCCCATAGTCGAAGGGTTAAGGATCTGCCCTGGAAGCCGTCGGTCATGTTGTGATTCGTCAGCGGAAGAAGAATGCCTGTTTGGTGTCCTTTCCACTCCATTCTCGACCATTCGTCCGACATTGCTGCAACCGTCCTGTGACCCTATCTCGAAAGCCCTCGAGTTCGAATACCCAGCGTGTTCAGCCCTAAGAAACCCACCGACAGAATCCCTTCGGCCTTCAGAATGTTGAACGAGCTGATGAGCGAGCTCTAGGTCCTCCTTGGATGGCTGTCTCACCGGGACCGAAGGTATTCCGTTCGCGAACGAGCCCAGTGCGCTCTCCTGCGCTTCCGCCATGAATAAACCCGTCATGGTGAACGGTAAAAGTATGTCATCACCTTGGCGAACTCAAGTAAAGCTCTTATTCCGATGATAGTGAGACGGCTCGTTGATCCGCGCAGGAGGAAAGCACTCTCCCCCAAGTCAGGATCTCGCTGTGGGCCGTCCAGGATCGGGGAGTTTAGAGCGAGCCAAATTCCAGATATGTTAACAGTTGGTGGGAGCACTCTGTTCTGTTAACACTTGAACATACAAGCAACGTTTAATGAATTCCGTTTGCGGCGCAAGTGCTGTTAGGTCAACGTGTAGATTGAAGTGAAGTTCTGCCCCGGGTTGCCTGGGCCTGGACTACCTTTGCGCATTGAAGCTTGCACCAGATGTTCTGACAAAACACAATTACCGAGGCCCTGATTGGTCGGAACGTGGCAAGCGAACTTGTGACGGCCCTCATCATCACAGCAGCCTGCCTAAGGTAGCCGTCCCAGGAATATAAGGTACAGAGATTGAGTTGGTCGTTGATATTGATACTTAGCTATAAAATGCGCGAGAAGACCTTGAGGATCTGATACACTCGTGGCTGGCCAAGCTCGATTCATCAGATTAGATATGTGCATGCGATCTACAAATCTGATGATGATAACGCAGACTTATATCAATTCTCAAAAGTAAGACTGTAGCAGCCTGCCAATCTAGTCTTCGAATAGAAAGTCCGGATCCCGAATCAATCGCGCTGCTACAACTTACAGTGTATAAACCGATCGAAAAAAATTGAGAACCGAAGCCCTGAGCGACACCCCAGTATTGTGTACATGCGTGTTCGCCAACGCAGCTCTTGCCATCTTATCCGATGCGAACCACACGCAGATCAAAGGAGGATTGGGACCAAGATACCTCTCCATGCGCGCCGTGCCTAGACCTGCTCCGCGCCCCAGCCAGCATCCGCCTCTCTCATGTTCTGCGGCGGCTCGATCGATGGGATGAACTCTAACACGGCGTAGATGATACCAATAATGATGATGATGGCCCCGGCGATGTACCGTAAAATATTCCCGTTGATAAGAATCGATCCGACAAATATGTAGACTTGGCAGTTTCGGTCAGTATGCTGGCCAGATGCACCGAAGTCTGAACGAGAGGGATTGCATACAGATACCACGCCCGAGGAAGCTGAACAGAAAGGACGCGTATCTCGAAACATACGGGGGGATTTGAAATTCGAGTAACGCGGTTGCTAAGGGTGGTATATCAGCTCCAGCCGTTCGTACATCGACTGTTATGAAACCCACCAAGACCGAATATTATCACGTAGCTCCCGATAATCGCACTCTGACTATACGCACCGTTAGACTGTTGTCGGCACAACTGGCGTTGAGCGCTCGTAGGAGGAAGCGAGGAGCTCTCACAGGCTGATTGGGAAGAATTGACTGATACCGCCGAGGAGCATTATCGCCCCCACAACCATATTGACGATTCGACTGTCAGATGTCCAAAGTCAGCAAAGACATCGCCCATCAAACCTCGAGATGGCGCATCATTCTGCGCGGCGCAAGGATCGCCCAGCAGGTAGCTTACAAGACATTGCTGAAATCCATCCTCTCGCCGTCGCAGAGTAACACTCTCTTCTGCACTGCACCTTGAAAACCCAGGAGATTATTTGCTCGAGGCAACGATCAGTGATGTGCGCGGTATGGACGGGAATCAATGACGAACAATGGCGAGAGTAGAACGAAAGCAGTAGAGCGGCTTTTGGATTGTTCCAGGAGGTCGGGAACAGCTACAGTAAGTTACAATTAACCTGTATGGGGAGATTCGGGGCTAAGCTTAATTTGGATCTTAAGCGAATTGAGCGGACAATCCGGGTGCAAATATTAACCTAATGTCCGCCAAAAAAGATAACAAAACCCTCCAGAAACGGCGGCAAAGGTCCCAGGATATGCCAGGTAATGAACCTAAGGTAAGGTACCGTATCTTAGACAGAGGAGTTTACCTTAGGCAGCAGGATGTTGTCAATGAAGGCAACTGTAGCCGGGCTCAAGGCCATCACCTCAGGCCCCCTTGTGTACTGCACCTACTCACAGGTGCTCACCTCAGCTCAGGCACTGCTCACCTCAGCTCACCTAAAAGCAGCCGCTGCTCACCTGTGAGGCTAGAATTGGAGGGGCCAGAAATGTTGGATGATCATGCCTAGGAAGGTAGTCGCAGCTGTCACGGAACGACTCCGGGCAGTCAAGTCGGGGCAGTCAAGTCAATTCTAACCTTTTTCAGTTAGATCTTATTAGCTGCATTGGGGGCGTCGACTAGAGTCAGGTGGACGTGACTGCTAGTAGGGAATCCTTACTAGCTGCGGAGGCAACCCTTGCAAGTACTGACACCCTCACTGTCACTCTCAGCCTCACTGACACCTTCGCTGACATCCTCGCGTCGCTCTCGCTTTCTGTCATTGTCTCTGCGAGGGCGACAGCAAGGGTGTCGGCGAGGGGCAACAGCGAGGGTGTCAGCAGTAGTAAGGGACCCTTACTAGCAGTCATGTCCGTCTGACTCTACCTTACCTTAGGTAGTGAACGCCTCCCATGCAGCTAAGCAAATCTGACCCCGATAGGTTAGAATTGACTGCCCCGACTTGACTGCCCGGAGTCATTCCGCAGCTGTCAACATATTTGCAGGTTGTGGGTAAATTTCAAGAGAGGCCAACAGCAGGAGAAGACAAAGGGGCTGGAAATGAACATGGCAACAGGCCGACAGCCATCTTTCCTTCAGGAGCTCTACCTCACCCAGCTGCTCATATCTCTGCATAAAGTGATGATTTTGGTTAGCAGGAAGGAATATTATTAATGTCTCGATTGTGTCAACTTCATTAGTAGTGTTGTCGAAGCGCATTTCTATCCGTTGCATACCTTATGCATTGACTTCGGAGAGCAGGCTGCAGGCAAAAGCTTTTATTAGGTGGGAATTATTACCTTGTCTACCTACCTCTAAGCCTTCCTGCGGATTGGCCTGCACACCTCTCGGACCTTACTTATAAAAGATGTCCGGAAGGTGTCCTTGTACTGCACGTGAGATTGCATAAATAGCTCATCTACTGTACTTGAAGCTGGCGCCTCCTCTCAGACTACTTCATCTTCTTCCTACCTACTTACATCGCCATTCTCAACACTTCTTGACCTACGCATTTCTGACTTGGACCGTTACTCTAAGAATCATATTCCCGATCTGTGTTGGCTTGTATCTATGCAACACTGTTGAAGGGTGAAGATGTCAACTCCATGTTACTTACCAGCTGCTGGTGACCAAATCAGGGCAGTCACCGGTTACGCGCCCTGTGGGCAGATAAATACCACGAATCCGTTTGTAACTTGCTGCGCTCCTCGTGATCGTGTTTCGCAGGTGGGATTTGCCATTACACTCATTCACTTGAAGGTATTCCTGAGAGCGCCAGTTTGATAGTAACGAGCTTACTTGTATCTTAGGTGGTAGCGGCTATTACAACGGTCCCTGTACAGACGCCTCGTTAAAGAGTGATGTCTGCCAAAACAGATGTGGTAAGTTGCAAGTCAAACTGGTTGTTTGTGTATGTCTCCGCTCATAGCCACGATACAGCCAATCAGCCAGACAACGATATAGTATACGACCCTACGCAGGGCATATGGCACTGCTGTGGGAATTTTGGGAATGGCACTCGATCGTGCTACGCGCCAACTTCAGACAACTTTGATGCACCCGCGCCTTTGAACCTTGTGGCTTACTACACTGTTGGTACAGGAGCATCCACATCCACATCCACTTCCACTTCCACTTCCACTTCCTTAACATCTTCATCCACAAACCTTTCCACAGGCGCCCCCTCACCGGTCTCTTCACCGTCTTCAACGTCGGGTCTTAGCACAGGCGCCAAGGCAGGAATAGGCGTTGGTGTGGGAATTGGCACGCTCTTTGTCCTTTTTCTATTGGCTTGCATCCTAGTAAGGAGAAGGAGACGGCAGTCTAGCCGGATGACAGCCCTGCCACAGGAAGCTGGAAATGACAACAAGCCCGCGCTGCAGTTCAGTCAGCAGCAAGCTGAAGCGCCATCAGACGGGCTTAGACATGAGCTTGATCCGCATGGGAACAGGCTCGGACATGAGCTCTATTCACAGGAGGTGGATAACCGGTAGAGTGAGGTAATCTCATCTCTGGATCACACAATTGCGGTATCATTCTCGCACAAATTTGACTGATTCTTCCGTCTTCAATGACTAGGTGCTTCATGGTCTTTAACCTTTGTGATCCTGCCGTTACATGCGATTCACTTGTTCTTCAGTGGGGTTACCATACATCCATATACCCTGGAACTGAGCGGGCTGCCTTTCCCAAATTATCTGTGGCATATTAAACGAAAAAGTGAACATCCGCCACCACATACGGCCGCAGGTCATGGAAAACAACAGATCTTATCTGCTCTCTAATATTTAAGCTATGAACCGATGGATTAGTAGTTAGATGGATGATCACTAGCGAACACTCGCTGTTGTATGTTTGTCCTTTTTTCCAAATGTATGGTTGGGCGGAGGCCAGTGGGACCATGTGTCTCTCTGTTTCGGTGCTTCATTTCATGCAGATTCAGATGTATCCACAAATGATCAAATCCCTGGATTGAGTGATTCCTTCACTGCAGTAGTGGATAATCTACTTTATTCAGATAGCAGACACTGAAGCATGTTAGAAGTGCAAGCACATACTCTCACAGCGCATTAAGAAAAGACATCAGTAGAGTTGTTTGCAAAATTTGTGATTGGTAATTTCCTCAGTTTTTAATAACATGAATCGCAGAGAAGAGAAGTTGTGCATTTTAACCAGAGATCGTTTACTACCATGGAGCAACGTAAGTAAGGTTGTTTTCATGTTGTTACCTTCTACACAAGTCAGATTTGAATGTCTTCACCCTTAAGCCACCTCTCGACGTTCTGTGCTGTCTCATCGTACCACATGTGCATCGTCTCTTCGTCCACATACCCCATGTGTGGTGTTAACAGAACCTTACTTCTGCCCTCTTCTCCCCATTTAGTTGTCCGCCACGGACTGTCCTCAGGTAACGGCTCAATATCAAACACATCCAGAGCGGCGCCCTTAATCTTACCTCCTTGCAGTGTCTCAAGCAGCGCCTTCTCATCGACCAATGGCCTCTCAACACATCAATGAAAAAAGCCAATTTCTTCATGATGTCCAATTCCTGACTCCCCACCATACCTCTTGACCGTTTACTCAGCACATGATGCAGACTCACCACATCCGACATCTTGAAAAGTTCTTCCTTGCTCACACCCTTGAAGGTCTTCTCCATACTCCCATCGTCGGCCTCAGTCTCCACCAGCACAGCACATTCACGTCTCTCGCCACCCCATCCGCCCCCTCCTGCGTCAGATGCTAATTCCAACACACAACTTTCATCCCTCAAGCCAGCATGCTTACCTGCGCCACTGCCGCTCCCAACTTCCCCAACCCAACAATCCCTAACGTCTTCCTGGTCAGGTTAACCGCCATATCCGTCTGCCACCCGCCCGGCTGCGTCTTCGCGACAAGATCATCCACCGCAATGTTCCTCGCCAGCGCCAGTATCAGCGCCCACATATGCTGTGTCGTACGATGCACCTTCCGCCGCTTTACATCCTGCGGCTGGTTGGCCCGATCCGTCCGCCCAACCACCCGGCGCCGTCGCTACAACAATGCCTAGTTTCCCCGGACCTTGACTTGGAACTCCCCGCTCGGGGTATGAGCGGATACCTTGGATCCAAGCTGGGCAGGAGGCCTGTATGATGGTAACGGCAAGCTGCGCATCTGGGCGAGGGAGTCGGAAATGTGCACAGCTGAAGTCGGGATGACCAGGATAGCCTCGATGCCGTGTCCTAGACGCAAGGCGGATCCAACAGCCACCGACTCACTGATGGTTGATGCTGGCCTGGTCAGCTGATCTGTTTTTCCGTGGAGCAGCGGCATAAAGTACCGCAGTGGATCTTCTCGGAGTGCCTTGGACGTGGCGAATGACATCTCATTATGCCTCGTATGCGCCTCATGTGGAGGCACTGCAAAGTCATGCGTTCTTCGCATCCTTCTGCTGTTGACGTGATATGATTGAGATAACCGGGAGGGTAGCTGTAGCATTAGCCATCCCTGTGGATCGGGAAAGGGGAGTCTTTCGGCGAGTATGCTGTAACGTGTCTTAAGGGGCAGCTGTTGCCTGTAGCGTTCAACTGCCCCATCTGCCTGGTGAAGAAAGGGTAATGTAAGAAGGCTCTCATACTCGCACAAAATCTGCACAAAGCTGACTACTCTTTCCCGAAAACACGTCTAATACATCCCGTCATTTCGTTGGTGACGTGTGATTCAGACAGTACAATCCCGGACAGTCAACTCTATCAGACAGAAGTCCGTTTCGATTTCTCTAGAAAGGAAGCAAACGCTGGCGTTAAGAGGAACAGCTGTTAAGACGTTGGTGCATCAAAGACGCCTGCGCAAAGCCAACGTCAGCGTTGCGAGGGAGCCAAAACGGACTCCAAGACGCCGTCGTTTCGATTACGCCGGCGTGTGAAGGACGCTAGCGTTCCCATCGCGCTGGCGTGTGAGTAGCGCTGGCACAAGGCAAACGCTGGCGCCGAGAGAGAGCTGCTCCCAAGACGCTGGCGTTTCCACTGCGCTGGCGTCCTCCGTACGTCAGCGTCGTGAGATCCGGTTTGGGCCTCCCCTCGTAACGCTGGCACTCTCGCTGCGCTGGCGCTCTCATTGCTCTGACGTCTGAAGACCCCGGTTTAGACTCCCTTCCCAGCGCTGGCGGTTTCTTTGCGCCCGGCTTTGTGGGATTCCTGCTATGGTTCCTGAGGCTGGTTGGCACTCTGGCCTCTCACATGACTCAGCCGTTTTCATCCTCCAGCCGTTTTCATACCCCAGCTCTTTATGTGCTCCAGAAAATTCTCTGCTTGGCCTGGAAAAGTGAAGTCCTAGGAGGGGTCCATGCCTAGGAGAAACCTCCTGGGACAAAATACCTCCTAGGAGGATTATTGAGCTAGGACAAAGCTCCTAGGACCCAAGCTCCTAGGACCAAACCGCTCTCAGGAGCTTTGTTTCAGCTTAATAGTCATCCTATGAAAAAGGCCCTCGGCGCGGTTCCGTCCTAGGAGCCTTCTCCCAGCCTGAAAACTCTCATAGGCGTGATATACTTCCAGGAAGACGTATTTATCGTAGTCACTTTCTCATCAACGGGCTTTTGGCACTAGCAACGATCAGACAGATTTATAGGATAGATCTGACAGATCCGAAGAACGAACTCCCTTTAGCCCTTGTTATTCGATCTTATCTAACATATACTAGCGCGCAAGAGACTGGTTTGGTTTTCTCAAAAGTTGTAAACAACCAGGTTGCGGTCGGACGCTCTGGTAGCGGAGGTGTTGGTTGGCGGTACGGTGGGGTAAAGAAGTTAGAGAACGGCGAGAATGGAAATCCCTCTCTTTGGTGGGATGAAATTTGTTAAACTTGGATCCAGAATGGGCCCCGTCTACCTAGATAGAGGAAAGACAAGAGAGCTCCTAAAGCTCAAAGGGCCTCCCAAATGGACTCCGCGGGTTCCGATTCTGGCCTCCAAGTGTCAGCGTTTGCTTTTACAAGAATGGAGAACGCGGCTGGCACTAGATTGGTTTTGGCAGGGTGCTTCCAATATGGCACAACTTGCGTGGCTGTGTGGACGCTGGCTTGTGCGGTTGGATGAAGCATCAAGAAAAGCGATACCCCCACCTGTGGCTGAAACTCATGTTACTTTCCAAAGGTTATCGAACGTCGTTGCATTGCCCTGACGCCCCACGCCTGCGTTCCGTTACTCGGGCAAGCACTAAAATTTAGAGCAACCTGTCGTCGAACGTCTTCGCCCTCACCCTTACCACGCTCACGCCCTCACAGGTACAGTAGGTAATTTGTACCTAAGGGACACAACGTTAGATTGAGGCTTTCTTCCACTTCGTCGAACGTCTCATCAACTTTACTTACGCCCTCAGCTCCTCCATCCATCTTCACTTTTACCACTTACCAGCCCTATTAATATTATTGAAGGAGTAACTAAAGGTACCATCGAACGTCTCTTCATTCAAATACCTTACGCCCACGAATCCACGCTTCACAACCCATCAGATCACACTAACCCAATCTGGAGAGGTTTCCACACATCTTCGTCGAACGTCTCACCTGGTTCACTCTCGGCAAACCAAAATAACCCCCCAACACCCCGTCTCCCCAAAACAGGGATATCAACAGATTGGCTCAACCAATTTCCGCAGAACAACTCACACAAGGGTTGTTATCGCATCAATGATTCTTTTACTCACATGAACTCCGTGTAGAGCTACAAGCTACTTTCTTACAGTCAGAAAGAACACTGACTGATCATGAGGACCTATCTCCTGGACTTACCACAAAGTAGTACCGCTGTCAATCTTTGTTGTTATTCTCTTGCTAACATAATCGCCACCCAGTTGAGCCAGCCACCCAGTTGAGCCAGCCACCCAGTTGAGCCACCTCACTGTCACTTAATTAACTCTTGTCAAAACACCTTGAATTATTGAGATTACCATCTTCCTAGACTAACTACATGAAAACTGAATTATTCATGAGCATTTTCTTTCAGATCAGCTTCACAAATTCAACTTTATCTTTTAATGCATAATATTTAGCTATTTTATCAGTCAATTTCTTCATCTTCTTCTCTGTCTTCTGCATCATAGCTTTATTCTTGTCAACAATAAAAACTCAGACATTTTCAACATTCTTTCATGACTGCTTCTTCTGCTATTGCTTTTACTTATTAAGCAGTTTCTAATTAATTCACTGTAAAACTGTTCTATTCATTACAGCTGTCAGAGCTGTGTCTTTTAGATTTAAGATACATATATATAATGACAGTATCATATTTACTATGATCTCATTCACAAACTGATTGATTTGAGTTGCTGTATTAAATGTGACAGTAATGTTGACTTGAACTTCATTGAAATTTATAAAGAAGACATAAAGTGAGATCTTTGACTGAGATAATTTTGAAATAATAACAGAAGAATTGAATAAAATAAGATCTACATTTTATTATGCATTCAAAATGTTTTGAGTTGTAATTGCTGTCAATTTAGTCTTTTGATAATAGCATAGAAAGTTTAGCTTATTGATATTGATGATTTCATAATGTAAATAAATATAAACACATTTCTTATAGATCTTGCTCAATGACTCAAAGACTTCAACATTTAATGACTGTAGCAAATAAATTAAATGTAGAGAAAGATATAAAGTCATAATGCTGTGATCACAGCAGTACTGAATAAAATTAATAAAGACATAACTTTTGTGATTATTCAGTACTAATAGTTGATGAGTGTCTTGAGTCTGAGTTTTAATGTATAAATTAAAGATCTTAAATCATTAAAGCTTTATCACATTAATAATTCAATCATTATCACTGACTTATAGAACAGTCTGATCATTCTTAACAGAGTTTAGTTATATTTGCTGTATCAGCTTGTTCTTAAAAATGAAGTAGAGTGAAAGAATAATGTTATTAAATAATATATACTCAATGAGAAACACTCAGTTCTGATTATCAGTCTGAATACTGAAAGCTTGTACTTCTATACATTATACTAAAACTTTAAAGCTGTCTGCAATGCTCATTGCAAATTTCTTTTCATTCATGTTATATATGTTTAACTTCAAAATATCATGCTGAATTTGTGTGAAGTTGTATAAATCAAATCATTTTTAAATAATTTTAAGATTCTTAACATTCTTTCAATTCTGATTAAGATTGCAGCTATACTGTGTCTTGAAGTCTGAATGTCAACACAGAAAATTCTTATATTAATGTTGTTTTAGAGAATTCAGATTGTTTTTGATTGTCATTAGATGCTTTATTATGAATTTCAGCTGTTCAATTCATGAAGGTCACTCTCAAGCTGTTATAGTATTGATTCATCAAATTAAAACATTCTTCTCATGCATTGACAGTCATTATTGATCTGTCTGAAAGATCTTTGCTGATTGTCTTTCTTTTCAACAAGCTTGTAGAGTAGATCAAGATAAATCATAGATTTAAGCAATCTTGCAAAGAGAAACTGATGAATCATTGTTCAAATCAGCTAAGGCAAGACTATATTGTGTGGACATATCAGAAATTGACTTAATTGATTCATCTGAGGTCATTGTGAATGTGTGATGACGACAAGGTGGACAACAATGTTGATGAGGATGTTTGTGGCTAATGGGGTGGCTTGACTGGGTGGCTGGCTTGACTGGGTGGCGATTACGTTATAGGTGAGACTTGCAAGATAGGAGATTGATTGTAAAAATACATCCATGCTAGACACTGCTATAGTTGTTCCAGTTCATAACCAGATTCAACATCTTTCGACGAGCTTACCAAGTCCCATAATTCCGCGAATCAGCACAGCACATACCGCCCTTACAGCTTCGATTTCTGAGCCAGAGCCTCCTCCACCAGCCTCACTACGACCTGAGAGCACCCGTACGAGGACTGATACCCATACCCGCCATGGCCGTAGTTGTGCACCGTCCAGACGCCGTCGATCCGTTCCTTCTCCAGTCTCACGCCGTTGAGCCGGATAGGTCGCAAGCCCACCCCGTGCCGGACGATACTCAAATGTTCGATCCCTTTGCCGCCCGTCAAGGCGGGACACAGGTCCACGGCTCTTTTCATGATCCTGTTCGCCAGGTTCGGATCGAACTGAGAGTCCCAGTTCCCTTTCTGGAACGAGCCTCCGAGAATTGTACCACCGCCTGATGTCGACGTTAATAAATTCTGCTAGGGAACGACAGACGCCACGGGAGGGTTCACCTGCAGCGCGTTGCATGATATAGCAGGCCTCGTCCTCCCCGTCGTCCGTGCCGGAGGTGGAGCACATGATGCCCGGCTCGTTACGGACGACTACGATCTGACCTCTCGCCGGGACCATGTTTGGATCCTCAACGCCACCCAGCTTTCCCGCCGACAGGCCGGTACAGTTGATGATCAGATCCGCTTTTTTGGCGGAATGGTGGACGTTAGCTGCTTCGGAGATGTGCTTGAAGATGGCTCGTTTGACGATGACTTTGTTCTTGAGACACTGGGACATGAGCCAGGGCAGGTAGAGCGCGGTGTTGATGCAAACGGAGGTGAAGGCGGTCCCGGAATCCATGCCGGGGGGAAGCTCATCCTTGGGGATCTGGCGGAACTAGCATACCGTATGTTAGTGCAGTCGTCCTAGAAGTCAAGAGGTCATCTGTAGTACATTGGGTACGGTCTCCTTGAACCAAGGATCTGTTGTCAGCAGTTCCGAGAACCACTCCGCGGTAATTGTCTTGGCGTCCTTTTCGCGGTTGTATACCGCGGTATCTGCCAACATTGGCATGCGATATAATCGTTTGGACAGAGAAAACCCATAGCAGACCTTGAAAGTATACTCCAGATTCCGGATGTTTTGTCGCTAGAGTCTGTAGTTCGGGCCAAGTGTTCTTATCCCACTCGGCAGCATCGGTGCCCTTCTTTGAAACCCTAAGAGGGAGTTAACAACCACGCCGAAGGTACAAAGTCCGTGGACACAAATCTCCGCATCAAGACGTATGGGTTTCGAAGTTTCGCAGGATGTTGATTGAATATGGCCGAGCATACTTACGGCAAGTAATTGGCACCTGCCCAAGGCGAAGCATATTCGATATCGTAGTCCCCAGGCATATGCTTCGCCGCCACCGTGATTTGGTATCTCCCGGTGCGGGACAGCAGCAATGCCGTGGTGAGACCGGCAACACCAGCTCTATGGCGATGTCAGCATCCTGCCGCTTTCAAAGAAATCCGTGCTAACCCAGCAACAACGATATTTGCATCGGCCATGGTGAATTGTTTAAGGAGAGTTCGGCTGACTACGCTCATTATTGCGGGTGCACTACTAAGTTCCGGGCATCAAGAAAGTTAAATTTGGCCTTGAGTTGACACCAAGACAATACAACACAACACTGCTATAGTATAAAAGACAACCAGAATCGAACTCGAGTTGAATTGATCAGTTCGTCGGACAGTGATATTGATGAATCCTGCAAGCTGTACGGTACATGGTAGGTATGTTGATTATGAATCACTCTTGAGTTGAGTTGTCAGTTCAGCCTTGTCCAAAAACCCCCCACATACTGTACATCAACTACTGCAAGAACGCTGCAGAGATCCACATGATTAAAACATGTCGAGAGTCCAGAGCCACAACCTTGAAAGAAGTAAGGATATTCGAATGGCCTGATATCCTCATTTTCTTATCTTAGCTCCCCGGACCGACAGGCATTTTATGCCCCTAATTCTTGGATATCAGTGAAGCCAGCTTGTCAATTGAGCTGGGTCGGTATGGTCCGCGATCCAGAATGTCTAACTCATCTTGTCTCCGGCTTCACTAAAGTCGTTCACCAGTCGTCATGATATGGCCTGGACGGACTGTGCCATGGTCACTTGTGAACTCAACAGGCATCTCGAGCTGCCGAAAGTAGCCCCTAGGTTTGGTGTAGGCGTACATCTGGGGGTACAGTTTGGCCAATCGGATATAGCCCCGAACAGACGTCGTGGACGTGCACAAATTGAATGTGTTGTGTTCATATGTCCACTCATCCTCGCATTCATCGGACTCGAATTGGCATGTTGGCGATACAAAAGTGCGCTGTGATGGGCTCAAATCTATACTGACAACCACGGGGTCAGGATGTGCGTCAGCAAATACCATTGTCCAAAGCTACTGCAGCCCAGATGTATGACTCGTTGACAGTGATCGTTTCTGGATGCGAGATACAGCTGTTGTTGTGGAGGAGCGTGAGCATTTAGTGGCCAATGTCGAGTTGGTCGATCTGCTACTCATCATAAGGGCCCAGTACTCATTCTCGTTACCACAGAATTTGTAGTACGTCCGGCCATTTCCTTCACGATGTCGAAAGATGGTAGAGGCGACGGTTAACATATCAGCTATCACACAGGAAGGCAGGGATGTGAGTTTCGCCGTACACGGTGTCGGCCAGAGCAGAGTCTCCATCATTTCCCCGGTCATAGCATACCTTTGTGTCATGCGGATGCTGTGAGATTTGTCCTGGTCAACTGTGGTGCAGACCGATCTCGACATTGTGTGTACAACAGACCGTCACAGCAACGATATCCAGGTCTTCCTGTTGTTCTGCAGCCATGCTAAGCAGAGATATTATCCCGTGAGGTCCTGAATCGAACTCTGAACAGCAATGCTAGATGGACAGAATCGACGACACGGAGGGGGTGCAGGAAAGAATCCCTGAGAACTAAACTCGCGAGTTGCTGGCCCTCGTCTGCGAGCCCATCATCATCTCCTGCGTCTTCTACGAAGACATCAAGCATGGGAGTGGAAGGACGTCTGCCGGCTCCATTGCCGACAGGGCTGCCGTTATCGCGCTTTCACCGATTCCCCGGAAGAGGCACGTTGGGGCTGTGGAGTTCGAGTTTTGCATGGCGTAAAGCAGGCTTCAAGCTCATCATAAGCAGCCGCGATTCCGGCTATGCTCTGCGTTTGGAACCGACTTCCTTAGCTTGATGATCCGTCTCCCTCCAGCTAGACGTAAGCGAAGTGTTGCGGGTTCAACTAGGTCTCTTGGATTTCTGATGCGGCGACTGGGCTCAATCTGTGATCTAGAATGATTATAGCTCACCATAGTCAATGCTGCTGGAAGGCTTCCTGAGACGCTATTAATTAGCCCTTGTATACAGGAGAGATAATTGGTGGTAGAGTCCCCATGGCAGAGGACATGTGTAAGGGAAGCCGGTGCGGGATCAAGTACAATCTCACTACCTAATCGCGTTGGTACGATTTTAACTTAGATCTATTTCTAGATCCAACTAAGGTAACTTAAGGGAAGTTAACTTAAGATAAGGTTCACTTGTCGAAGAGACTTAGCTCGACTGAGTGTACCCTGGTACATCGTACCTTGAGTCTCCATACGGCTGTCTTTGCTTGCAAAACCCACATTCGCCTTTCTACAGACCAGACACTTTTCCTCACTTCTCCACTGTGATTCCGGAGTTGTTTGGTCTGTCGGCGTTCTTTTGCCCGTCATGAACCGTCCGGGGAATGAGTTTCCATTGCTTGGGGCGTCCGGGTTGTACGCTGCTGATATTAGAGGTGACGGTATGCAAGAAGCCCGCCCCCCTACCTAGGCAGCTGCTTTCAACAACCAAACTACCACAACATCACAACAATATTTTGTTTCATGGTCCCTTGACTAACGATAATTACGATAGGCAACTGCTTGTTCAATGCGCTTTCAGACCAACTATACGGCACTCAATCCCGACACCACGAGATCCGCGCTCGTGTGATCGAATACATGCGGGAGCACGCCGCCCACTATAAACAATACATCACCGTCCACCCCGGCGGCGGCGCCCGACGCAACCCTAAACGGAAGAATACAAACGCTTATTCGACTCCGGCCAACAGTGTCCCACCCACACCAGAAGAGATTCAGAGTGCGTTTGAGAGTCACTTGCAGCAGATGGCCCGAGGAGGTACATATGGTGACAACATGGAGATCAATGCTTTCAGCGCGGCGTTTGGCGTAGATGTGAAGCTGTACCAGAGAGACTTTGCCTACATGGTGTCGGGGAGGAAGGACGATGTCAAGAGGGAGGTTGCACACATTGCGTATCACGTCAGTAGTCATTACCAAGGCCGGAAATACGAGACCAGGCCAGTATAAGCTAACGACAAAACCAGACATGGGAACACTACTCCTCAATACGAAACCTTGACGGCCCCCACACCGGCCCACCCAACGTCGCCCCCAAGATCCCCTCGCCACAAGCCGAGCGCGAACAACAACGCCAACTCGCCGAAGCACCCCACGTCCTCCCCTGGATGGTCAACGCCGTCACGCAATCCCTCCCCTACGTCGCCGACCGCGCCGCCATCCAGCGCATGCTCGAAGAATGCAAAGGCAGCATCGACAACGCCGTCTCGAAGCTGCTCGACGCCGAAGAGCGCGGCAGCGTCTCCTCCGCCCAGACGAGCTCGAGCATCGAGCGCGATCCCGACAGCGACGACGACGACCTCTACGCTCCCAATAAACGACAAACCCACCACCGCCCCCGACCGAGCCGTGATCTCGCTATCCGCCTCAAACTCTCCTCCCCTACCAAACTCAACCAGAGCACTCCCGATACCACGGCCACCACCACCACCGCCGCCGCACCACCACCGCGTCTCAAACCCGGCCCGAAGACCCAGAAGCAGACTCAAATTCAAGCGCAGCCAAAACAGCCCGATCACGGCGGGGCGCCCAAGCCGAAGCGTGCCACGGCGCGAGATCGGAAGGAGACGAAGAAAGCGGCGCAGAAGGCCGCCGCCAAGGAACGGAAGAAGGGCGGTGGCGGCGGCCCCGGCGGTGGAGGGGCGTTAGTGGGCGTGGGCAAGGAGAACGCGCCCGTCGTGAGCGTCGGCATCAAGGTGCTGTATATCTGACGACTGGACGTCACACGACACCATCCCCGTTATCTCTCTCTGGTGTCTGTTGTCCCTTCTCTTTCGGAATCGTTGTTTTTCGTCATGGCATTTAGCGGCTGCGTTTGTGTTTGCGTTCATATTACATGCCCACGTAGCGGGTGGGCTGGCGTGGCGGGGGCATTTCACGGTGTCTCGTATGGTTCTGCATGGCGTTGCATGGCATGGCATGGTGTGGCGTTCGAAGGGCATGGCACGAAGGTACGGGGTTACGACTTTGACGGCTGAGTGTACTTTAGAGGCTTCATACTGGGATATGTAGATATGGGTCGTGGTCTGTGGAACGGACCCGACCGGAATCCAACCAGCGGTCTTCGGACCGAGAACTGGATTTTCTCGTTCTGACTTTCGTGGTAGAGGATTAGAGGAGAGGGAAGGAAGAGCGGGTGGTGATTTCATGGCCACGGACCGTACACAGCTCTTCGCGAGAAACGTGCACGAGTTGAATCCGAGCGTGCCTTGTGTGACCTCTACAGGTCTCTTCCCTCCGTGACGATGATGTACAAATACCTAACGAACTTGCTAGCAAAACACCCGGGCAACGGACGAAGAAGTATAGCTACTGTTGTGCATGGCGCGACGCGGCCGGATCGTGGAAGGATGTCGAAGTACATACACGACTTTGAGCGGTCATGGTGGACTGTTTTCCGACCGAGCGAGTGGATGGATGGGCGCCTTCACTCCGCTTCGCACGCAGAGTATAGGCACAGACCCTGAGACCATCCTATCTGCTTCTGCTTCTACTTCTACTCCTACAGAAACGCTACTAGACTCTCAACACTCGCGAACTCCGATGATCCGTCTACCGCGCCGGCTGATTGCGCTGAATGAAAGAAGCAGGAGATTTTTCCGAGATGCAGGGCAATGCATGCTCTCCCGTTCGTGGCCTCATCGAGACTTTAATACCCGACAAGTACCTAAGCCTCGAGATCTTGAACGAAGAGCCGGATTGGCTAGGTGCTGACAGATGTAGCTTCGGTATCGTCTGAGCGGTTGAGCGCAGCTGCTTGTTGAGCTGGAATTGTAGTGAGCCGGTGCTCATGTCTGGCGTTGTCGAGATTTCGAGCGTGATATGGTCGAAGTCGGGAGATAAGCGTAGTGCTTCTTCGCCGTGGTCTTCGACTTCGTAGATTCGTAGGTGGATGGAGATTGCTGCGTTCCTGACCAAACTCTAGATAGTGTATGGTTGATCTGTACCTAAGCTACTTATGTGTATCCGCTGCACGCTGTTCGTCTTGCTCTATCTGTGGATGTGGTTTTGCCACGCTGCTCCGAGCAGAGTAGAGGGTTCAGAACCAGATCTTGATCAATTCTTCACTGACCGCACTCGGGGTCAAGACTCCACTTTCCGTGATGAGAGCGGAAATTAGATTCGGGGGAGTGAAATCGACTGCGTCGCGCTTATCCGCTGTCGGGGGTTTATGCCTTTTTTCAGAACCTTGTTGGGTGGACTCGCTGTCGATACTTTCGTCAAAATAAGAGTGTTTTCCGTCAGGTTGTATGAAGGGCGTCTCGCCGGTCCAAGTGCTATCCCGGCTCGAGCTGTCCTTGGAATCTTTCGCCTTTGAGTCTGGAGTAACTTCCTGATGTTCTCGTACGTCCTCATCAACAGCAGTGCTGAACTCGATGACGTTCTGCTCGATCGGCAGGTCATACTGGCTCAGTGGGTATAACCTCACGAACTTGTGGCTTTCCGCAACGACGTAGAACGGTTTCCCGGCCGCTTTAGCTAGGAGGCCAATCTGATAGGTACCGAGGCGGGAGATGATGCCACCGTTTTCGACGACGCCCTCCGCACCCACTATCACCATGTCCACTTTGCCAAGCGAGTAGGCCACCGCCGACTCCGGAATGGTGGCGACGGGGACGTTCTTCGCGCGGAGGTCACGGACGATGGAGTGGCCTTCTGTATCTGCTTCTGATTTCGAGCGTGAGGGATCGGAGTTGGTCGAGGCGGAGCTGAGGACGTAAATGACGCGAAACCGAACACTGCCGGAGCTCGAGTCTGCGGCAGATCTAAGCAGTGCGCCAACGACACGCGAGCCGCCGTTTGTAAGCACCGTCGCGCCGTCGTGCACAAAATGTCGGCCGAACGATGCAATCTTTTGCCGGGATTCCTTGGCCCGTTGGACGAATAGCCGGCCGTTGGAGAGCAGGTGGGAGCGGATACTGCGGAAGTCGCCGGCGGGACCGAGTTGTCCGGGTCGTTGGAGTGTGGTGATGAGATAGCGTTGGAAGAGGTCGGTTCCGGCGGAGAGGGAGATGGGGTTTGGGATGGATCGTTTCAGGTGTGCGGTTGAGGTTGCGAGGAGATCAAGAGTCTCGGAGACGGTGGATGCTTGGGAGCAAGTGAGGAGTAAGACGAGGGCTTCAATTGCGGCGACTGGCATGGTCAAGTCGGGATCGGAGGCTAGAAGTTCTCTGTAGGTCTTCACTATGCTATTGAAGGCTGTCAGTGTCGACTCATTCCAGTGGGGGTTCGCTGGACATACTCAAAAGGCCGTTTGCCATTGTTCTTCAGTGTCTGATCCATGGCCGCCGGTCTCGTCATGTCCTGTGATCACCGGCAGACTACCTGGTAGGTATATGATTGTATGAATTTGGTCTGGTAATATTGGTATTCGATAACGTTTATACCTTACCCCGTGCCTCCGTCGGAGCTAGCTGTGATATCATTGCTTACTCATCTCTTACTAAGCACCCCTATTTATGTCTTAGTCATCATTTCCTATATATACTCTACATAGCATAAACAAATAAAGACAACTTTCTACAGATCAATTCACATCTAATAGCATCAAAGATTTAAAACACACTTTCAAGCAGTTCTGAGACTCAGACTTCAGTCTGAACTGATTTGATTTATATTCTGATTATGAAAGTTTCAATACAGTAATGCATAAATTATATATTCATTCTCTCTTCAGTGCTCATCACTACTTCAGTGTTGAGACTACAGAATAAAGAAATGAATTTTTATGCTGTATTATATGAAGAAAAGTTTTATCTTTCTTATATTGTAACATATCTGACAGCAATTCAAACTGAATCAAAATTAATTTATTAATTAATGTCTTTAATTATTTACAATCTCTCAATATAAAGCTCAATTCTATTTCTATGATGATGAATAAATTCATTATTGTTAATCAGTCATCAATGTCAGAAATGACTTCTTAAGTCAATTATAAGACAATAACAAGTTAAATTGCATTTCTTCAGACTTAATTAAGAAATGTTTATGCTGATTAATTAATTTTTAACTTTATGTCTGAGATCACATCTTTATTTAGTGCAGCTTCAGAAACTCAAGAAATATTTAATGTAATAATATCTTTCTTTATAATGATGTTTAAGAATTCTCTGAAGATGAAGACACTGTCTGTTTATAAGAATAGTTAAAAAGTAAACACTGCAGAAATATAAATTCTTAAAATGAAAGCTTATTTTCAATTTTACAAAATGTTGATGAATTAACTTCTGAGTAATGAAGCAAAGATTACTGTTATGATTAATTATTTAGAAGATACTGTCAAAGTATGATGACTTTAAAAAGAAGAATGACTTCAAATTGAAGAAGACTCATTAAATATTAAATCTTAAAATATAAACAACTTCTTTTTAACATTTCTACTGATCTTTGAAAACATTAATGAAATGAAACATTAATGTCATTGTTATGAGACATTGAAACAAACAAAATCAATTTAACAATACAAAGTGAAGTTTACAAAGATTGTATAACTTCTTCAGTTTATATCAGTTAAATATAAACAAAAATAACAGTTCATTCAGAATTTAAAGCAAAAGATTTGATCTGAACTCTAAAAGTATTCAGAAGTTGAAGTGACTACTTTTAATGAGTTAATTTAATGAGTTAATTAAATTAAATAAAGTCTTTAAGAAGCACATAATAAGAATCATCTTAATGTCTTTAATAACTCAAATTTAAATCATAATAACTTGTCAATCAATTCTCAAGACTGATCTCAAAGTCATGAAAGATTAACTACATTTAAATTAAATAAGTTGGATATGAAAGCTTATTGAATCTGATGTAAAAAGAATAAAGTATACTTTTACTGTAAAAAGTTCTTACATATAGCTAAAGACTGCTGAGACAACAAGAACACTGATAAGAGCAAAGATAAGAGTAAAAATAAAAATAAGAAGAAAAGTAAAGACAAGAAGAAGTTAAAGATTGTTGAAGTTAATTTGAACAATTCAGAAAATTAAAGTTGTTCACAGATATAGAAATGTTTATAAACAAGTTGACAGAAGCTTCTATTCAATTCAATAATGATTTGAGTGAAGCATTCATACTGAATGATCTGAAATTCTTATTATTAAGTATAATCTTCAGTCAAATCAATGTTCTCAATTTGAATGCATACATTCTTGCAGACTGCATTTGAGACAGACTGAATAAGATAAATGTGAAAGTACTAATTGATTTAGATGCAGATTAAATATATATCTTCTTAATAGTTGTCAATTAAATGTCAATTAATAGTCAATATGAAATCAAATTACTTAAGATATTCTTATTAAATAGATAAATCATTTAATCAACTGCAAAGCTGATCTTTCATCTCAAGATAAATAGCTTTTAATAATGATTAAAAGCATAAATTGTGAATCTTTAAGAACATAATCTCATTCTGAGATTAATCTGACTGAAAGTCACTAATTCTTAGATTGATTAAGCTACAGACTGTATAACAATTCAGAATTGACAACAAAAACATCATTATTTATTTCTGAAAAAGTGACAACAAGCTGTAAATGAGTCAACATTAAATGTGATTGAAGAATACACAGCTATAAAGATACTTTAAAAGCATAGAACTGTCAGACACTTATTAGTGATTTAATGAAATTTAAAGAAGCTAAAAGCTGAATTGTTAGCTGTTATGAATGAATGACTACAAGCTGTTATTGAAGAGTTTCAATCTGTATTTAGATTGACTTTATTAGATAAACTATCATCTAAATAGATATTTAAACATAACATTGATACTGATGACATCAAGTCTGTCAACATAAATGCTTATTTTCTGTCACAGCTACAGCTGAATAAACAGATTAAACAGATAATAAAATTACTGAATAAAAATTTAATTTGTAAGTCTACAAGTTCATGAGGCTTCTTAATTCTGTTTGTTAAAAAGAAGAAGAGTACATGATGAATGTGTATTGATTACAGAGTGTTAAACAACATTACTGTTAAGAATGAATATTCACTCTTTTGAATTCAAAAATGTCTAGATTGAATTGACAAAGTCTGATATCTAATCAAGCTTAATCTCACTTTGAGCTATTATCAAGTTTGTATAATCAAAAACAATACAAAAAAGACTGTCTTCAACACTCATTACAGCAAATATGAGTTCACAGCTATGCTCTTTGAGCTATGCAATGTTCTGATAACATTTCAGTTAATGATGAACTCTATATTACAGAACTTACTCAACAAATTCTGTCTAATATATCTCAACAACATACTGATCTTTTCTGACTCAATTTTAAATCATTGAAAACACTTGCAGACCATTCTTGATATCTTAAAGAAACATAAGCTATATGCTAAGTCTAGTAAGTGCACTGTTGAGACAGAAATTCTTGAGTTTTATAAATATATTGTAAAACAAGACACACTACAGTCAGTCTTTATCAAGATATCAGTCATTAAGAATTGATCTGCCTCAAAGACAGTACATTATGTACAGCAGTTTCTTGAACTGACTTTGTATTATTGATGATTTATATAAGAATTTGCATGAATTGCAGCATCATTATTGAATTTGCTTAAGAAGAACAATATTAAGTTATGTATGAAGAAGAATTGACTCATTGTCTGAAACACACTATGTAACAGTGTTTTTCAACAGCTTAAGAATGCACTTACATTCAAATCAATACTTATTCAAGTAGCTGTATGCAAATCATTTACTATCAAAACAGATGCTTTCAAATAAGCAATTGACTGTGTTCTGATGCAGAATGAAATGAATGAGAAATGTCATTTAGTTATTTATGATGAGCAGAAGTTACAAGATGCAGAGCTCAATTATTCTGTTTATAAAAAGAAGCTATTAATCATTAAGCATGCACTTTGAACTTGACAGTACTATATTGAAAATGATCATACTACAACTATTATTATGAATCACAAAGATCTACAATATTTAAAGAATACACTGCACTCATTTAAACAGCTAGCTCAATGAATTAACAAATTTCAGCAGTATAATCTTGATATTCAATATTGATCTGAAGCTCAGACTGTTGTATCAGATTTGATTAATCATTAACTCAATTTTATAGAGAAAAACTCAGCAAATAAAGTGTTCTTAGATGTTCTGTGAGAACTAGACAATGTAAAATGAGAGAAAGTGATGATATTGTATCTGAAAGATGATACAGAATCTAAAAAGTCACTGCTTTATAAGTATGTATATGAAAATGATGTGACAAATTAATTTTAACTGCATTATAATTTGAAATTAAACAATCTGTATTTGATTCAAAAGTAAGACAACAGCAAAGCATCATTTCTACAGTTTTAGTACTGTGCAGATTTTTTGAAACATATGCATACTGAATATGAACATTTAGAAGTGTTGAGACTGCTAAAAGTTATTTGACTTTAAGCTTAATGACATGAACTATTGCAGAATATTAAATCATTTATAAAACATTATCTTAACTGTTAAGTTGCTCAATGATTCTGAAAACATTAAGAGATCAAAGAACATTCATATTTAATTTGTAAAAATTTATTACTGTTTAAAAGATAAGAAATAAACATAATAAACATACTATCTTAAATGCTCTGAGAGAACTGCTGAATTATAACAGCAATTAATTATGCTACAGACTGATCTGTGACTAAAGCTGTTCTGAATGCAACAAAAACAATAGTTACAGATTTTCTGTGTAATAAAATCTTTATAAATTATAATTCATCAAGAGAGTTACTATTCAATAATGATATGAACTTTCTTAGCTGTGTTGTGATCTACTATTTGAAAAAGCTTGAGACTCAACATAGAACAATGACTCTCTATCATTTTTACATAAATGAAAAAATAGAAAATCTAAATAAAATGTTGAACTTCATGCTTACAAAATATCTTATGAGTAAATTAACTCAATTATGAAACAAATATTTATCATAAGCACTTTTTGCAGCTCAAATTCAAGCTCATAATATAATTAAACAGAGCTCATTCTATTTACTGTATAAGATAAATTCACAATTATTAAGCAACTTAAACAATTTCTGACTGCTGAGAGAAACTGACTTTGAAGATTAGTTAAAATGAGTTAAGCAGATACAGATGATTTAAGCAATTATCAATAAAATTCTTTTATAAAAGATTATTGAATCAAAAACAATTCATGATGAAACAGTGCAGTTAAGCACTATAAAGAAAGAAGACTGAGTGTTTATATGAAATGAAGAGTCTCAGAAGTTTAAAGCTAAATGATTTAAGTCTTATAAGATATTGAAAACTCATTCATTAGAAACTTATGCATTAGAAATGCTCACAGAATGTGTTTTATAAAATTTAATTCATAATAATTAATTTATAAAAGCACATATCTTTAATGTCAATGAATTTTGAGCTAGTTCAGGGCTGCAAAGCAGTCTGAAATGAGCTAAACTATCTGTGCAGTAATTAAGTCTTGAAGTTAACAAGATTCTTAAATAGAAAGAGTCATCATTGTCTTTTTATGAAGAATTCTCAATCACATCTCAAACTAAATGAGATCACAGACAAAAGAAAGAGCTACATAAGCTCTTAATAAAGAAGAGAGAAAATCTCTTTTAAAAGACAATTTATAAGACATAAAAATGTTATGAATGAGTAAATTCATCTATACTCTCATTACAAAACATTTTAAAAGTACATTGAAGCATTGCTTCTTTCAAACTGATCTTGACTGAAGTAAATGATGTAATGAATACATTACAGAAGACTATTGAAAGCTGAAGAGACACTGATGATTTAACTTTAACATTTATGATAGAAGAGAAACATAACTGAGAGAAAGTGAAAGTCTTGATATTACACAGTATTAGAAAAAAACTAAATGATTAAAAATGATCTGATAAAGACTTGCAACAATGACATGATGAGTTGAAGTTGAAGTGAACAAGTAATAAAGCTGAAAAGAAAGATTAAAAAGTCTTAACTTCAATAATGATTAACAGTGATCTGATGATGATCTGTGAAAGAAATATGAGCTTATATAATCTACATAAAAGACTTAAGAAAAAGGCTCTCATAGATTAAAAGATAATAGTATCAGAAGCAAAGCAATTTCATTAACTATCTATTTATTAAAAAAAAAAAAAAAAAGTTATGAGCTGAGTATAAATTATATTTAAAGCAAAACTATCATTCACTGCAATGATGCAACAGTGAGTGAGAATGTAACTGATGTAAATGAAGTGATAATATAAGCAAAGCAATAAACACACTGATGTTAAGTCTTTCAGCTTAATGATGAAGAATCTTAGTAATCATTTTTAATTTATTTACAGTGCTTAAAACATTCTCTGCTGATGAGTAATTGTAGCTGACAAGAAGTGTAATATCATCAATGATGATGACAGAGACAGTGAACAGAGCAGCAATACAACAATAATGAGAAGTTGTTAAGTCAATAAATAAAGAGAATTTGAACTCTGCATAATTTAGAACAATAAGCAGTCATTATATTAATATAAATTTATATTTATAAAAGCTGCACTAAATATTCTGTGCACCTCAATGACAGTTTGTACACAAACTGCAGAGAAGATAATGATCATTAAATTTAACTTAAATGCACACTGTAAATGATCTGTCTTTATATACACAGTTATTATAGACAGTCAGCTTACATTCTTTATAAATATGAGTGACAGCAACTTCACAATATGTTTAGTAAGTGCAAAAACAATTTAGATTCATATTAATATGCAGAATTAACTGCTAAATTATTAACAACATCTTAAGCTCAGCTTTAAGTCAACTCTTCAACAGCAGATCAGTTAGAACATTAAGCAATGAGAAGTTAAATTAATTAATAGTTAATTTGTTAGAGAGAGAAGAGAAAGCAATATTAGAAATAGAATGTTTAATTAACTTTATATATTATTAATTTTTAAATCAAAATTGAGATAACAACATACTGAGAAAAGAGGTTTGTAAGCTTTTTTTAAAACAGAAATGATCAGTAGTCTTATGAATATAATTAAAAGTAGATTTCTTTCAGTTTAAGTTGTTGTCATCTGCATCTGATGATGAAGTGACAGCAGCATAATGTGAAACATAAATCTTAAGAGATGATCTATGAAACATTAATGATATGCTGTAAACATATCATAAAAGCTTACATGATGATAAAGCAAATAAAAAATTGATAAGTTGATGAAGTAATGATCAAAAGTTGAAGTGTGATTGAAAACTAAAGAAAGAAGAAGAGAATTTTTTTTAAGAAATTGTAACTGATGATATAGACAGATAGTGTAAACAGTGAATAATTTATTTCATCATTATAACAACAACAATCTGCACTTCTAGTTGCTTTTGAATGACAATAGTGATGTGAAGCAGAATAACACAATGTGAATGTGAATTGCAGACAGAAATTTTACAGAATGTTAAGCAAATCTCTGCATTCACATCAGTGAACTGTTGTGACTGTGCAGTAGAGAAGAATGTGATATCATTGCTTACTCATCTCTTACTAAGTGCCCCTATTTATGTCTTAGTCATCATTTCCTATATATACTCTACATAGTGTAAACGAATAGGGACAACTTTCTACGGACCGATTCACATAGCTGAGCTAGCACTAGCACTGGAAGGTGCGCGCACTAGTGGAGCTTGTTGAGAGCCGCGTACGTCAGAGAGATCGCATCGCAAGCTGTTGCAGGTGCACCGACGTACACACTACCTTGGGTAGTGACATTGATTTTACTGTGCTCTACTACATACATTATTGGGGAGCTCGCAGATCTTTATATTTGGTTGTTTACAGATGAAAATGTGGGTTTCGAAGCGTGGAGCTAACTGGACCCTGCATGGAATCTAAAATCCTCCACTCTGGCCCTGGTGGAAACCCCATTCTTGTCTGTACTGTTTGATGTGTACAAAAGCATTTCCGGTAATACGTCCGAGAACTATACAGGTCATGAGGTTGAACTGGACAGATTGACGATATTTTTCTCTCTGTGATCGTTACCGGCGAGACCTATCAATTATGCTAGATCAGTTGCATTGATCATTCAAACCACCATGGCCTCTGTCGATCTGTCAACCGGCCAGCCGCTGCCAAACGATGCGATCCAACGAATTCTATTCGTGGCCCCGTCTGTGCACGTCTACAATATCCCACCTCTGACAAGTAACAAAGGTTACACTGCTTCGACTTGGACCGCCGATAACAACAGACGTCAGATCTTCACTGCGCGTTTACGCATCCTCGAAACCGCTATTCCAACACCGGATGGTGCGGGTGAGACGGTAAAGACAGATGTTTTGCTAGAGGACCCGCGTAGTGGACAACTTTACGCGGCGGCACCATACACGAGCCCCTCGGCCGTGGAACAAGTGCTTGATAGCTCCCGATTCTTTGCCGTCAGGGTTGTGGGTGATAAAGGGATGAAGGCCGTTCTTGGCATCGGCTTTGAAGAGAGAAATGAGGCGTTTGACTTCGGCGTTGCGCTGCAAGAGGTGAGGAAGGTTCAAGGCCTGGATAAAGATGCAGTACCTGCAGGACCAAGGAAAGCGCCTGGGAAGGGCGTAGTAGAAGAGAAAGTTCCGGAGAAACCGGATTTCAGTCTCAAGGAAGGCCAGACTATCACTGTGAACATTGGTGGAAGAGGGAGGAGACAGAGAGAAAGGAATGAAGAATCTTCCCCACCTCCACCCTTTAGTAGCATTGGACCAGCGACTACTGCATTGCCATCAGCAGTCTCTGCTGGGATGAGGACTGTACCGTTTCTGCCTCCGCCCCCGAACACGCAGGACTTGAAGGCGGAGAACAGACGGAGCAGGCATGGATTGGTCCCGGAGCCTGCATCGGCGACGGATTTAGGGTTTGATGATGGAGAGTTTGGAGAGTTTCAGTAGTGCTAGATTTGTGGCAAGCCTAGCTTATGGCGTCCCTGGAGCCAGTCTCAAGTTATTCACTAACTGAAGCTTTCTTGTCTTCGCACGTATTGTCAACCTCCTGAGTTACGCCAAGTAGTGCCGAGTCCCTGAAGCGCGCAGACCCTGAATAAGTCTGCCAGGGAGCGGCTCGGAGGATATTATACAGGGTAGAGCTACCTTATAGAAGGCTTTACAGCATTTAAGCGCCGCATCCTGTTGTATCTAAAAGCACTAGAAACACGGACTCTTGGACATGTTGCGCATCCTCGGTGCAAGTCCCAAATCCAGAAAGTTACCCATCCGCTCTCTCCGCATTTCTGCACCCCACCGTTCTAGAATCATGGGAACATGATCGAGTCGTCTCACAGGCAGGCGCATCGCGCAGACACAGGAAGACCTGCCCAATGAGGTTGGCAAACATGAGAGTTAATCACATTGCTTCCTGTCTCTTCTCCGTACATGTTCATCGAGCGCTCTACTACGGCCGTACTCTCCGAATCTTCAAGCTTGAAGCTTTTATTTGAATCTCCAGTATCTCAACGCCATTAGAGCCATACCATCCAAGCTTGTCAAGATGTTCAGTGTCATCACGCTTGTGTTTCTGAGATATCTCCTTCTTTTTACAATCGCTGTATCGACGCCGTCTGCAGCTGCGTGCGAGTCCGAGGGTGCCCCCTGGCGAGAGCTATACCCTCGAGATTCCTCGTTGGACTCATGGGTCAATACCGAGAACGTCATTGCAGTCGACAGACTGCTGGCCAATATCGCACCAGGTGGGCAGAATGCTGGGGGCGCCACTCCCGGCACCGTCATAGCCAGTCCGTCCAGGGCTCACCCCAACTACTATTACCAATGTAAAATACTCTCTCCCAACGAGCCAGTGAAGTATATTGCAGCTAAAAATATTCTAGGGATCCGAGACGCTGCAATCACAACGTCATCACTCGTATCCATCTACGCTTCCGATCCCAGCTCACCCCTCGCAAGTCAAATACTCGACATCATGAGCGCGTACACGAGCCTCTCGTACAACATTCAACACACAACCAACCCTTCTGGATCTTTTGGTGACCTATCGGGACTCGGCGAGCCTAAGTTCAACGTGGACGGCACACCTTTCACCGGACCCTGGGGCAGACCGCAGCGGGATGGACTTGCTTTACGTGCGCTCACACTCATGCAATACCTCAATGCTTACAACAACACGCACCCCTCATTATGGACGCCCGCAGATGGCCAGGGCCAGTACAAGAGCCTCTACACGGCATCCATGCCACCCAACAGCGTCATCAAAGCCGACCTCGAGTACGTCTCGCACAACTGGCAGTCCCCAGGCGTCGATCTGTGGGAAGAAGTCAACGGCATGCACTTCTTCACCGCCATGGTTCAACTCCGGGCCTTACGCGAGGGAACGATCGTCGCAACCCTATTTGGCGACCCCGCCGCAGCAGCCTTCTACCAGCAACAAGCCGACGCCCTATCCTCATTCATCGCCGGTTTCTGGGACAACAGCAAAGGCCACCTGATCGAAACCATGAACAGTCCCCGCTCCGGCCTCGACTGCGGCATCCTGCTCGGCGCCCTGCACGGGACCGGAACCGACTACACCCCCAACGAAGGCGTCTACCCCCCCTGGTCCGACGAGGTACTCGTCACTCTCCTCGCCTTCGTCACGGACCAGCGCGCCCGCTTCCCCATCAACAGCGCCGCCGCACGCTCCAGCGACCCTCTCGCCGGCGTCGGCGTCGGCCGCTACCCCGAGGACGTCTATGACGGCGACGGCACCAGCACTGGCAACCCCTGGTTCCTCTGCACCGCCAGCGTATCCGAAGTCCTCTACCGCACCGCAGCGCATGCCGAGCAGCGCGCCGCGTTCGCCGTCACGCAGCGTAACCTGCCCTTCTGGCAGGCCGTGCTGCCGGGTACCTTTTCCGGAGCGAGGACCGTGCCGTCGTCGGACGCGGCCTTTCACCCCGCCGTGCAGCGGCTGAAGGACGTCGGCGATGGTTTCCTCGGCGTCGTGCGGGCGCATGCGACGGCGCAGGGGGATCTGAGCGAGGAGTTCGATGGCGTGACGGGGTTTGAGAGGGGGGCGGCGAATCTGACGTGGAGTTATGGCGCTTTTGTGGATGCTGTGAGGGGGAGGGGGGAGTTGCCTGCTGTGTCGTAGAGTTGGGGGTGAGTTTGTGGTCTATAGCGTATCTATGCAGTATATATGCATGGTATATCATGGAAAGAACACTGTTCTCCCTGTATCGTCTCTCACAGCATCGTATTTGCCACTGTTGAGGATCTTAAAGAGACCCGTTCCCGGTCCCCACAATCCTCCCGTTTTTTCAACTACCTTTGGATCTAAACATCCCTCTCCCTTCCACGAACCGCATGTATATGAAATCCAAACCGAATGCTACACAACTCGGAGTCTTCCGCGCAGCACCTAAACGGAAAATTACCTCAAAATGTGCAAACGACAGCACGCTTCGTCAAAGTAGCCAAGAACTCCCCTCGCAACTCTGGCGCCATCGCCATGCAAATCAATACCCCGTAACTCGGGCCATCATCACGTCCGCAGTCCTGCACCGAATGCGTTTCTCATCTCATTTGGAGCCTCTCCGCTCCGGTTTCGGAGTTCTTCAGAGCTAGGAAGACGACACAAACTGCGGCTTGCTCTCACCGCCGCGTGGATCGAGAATTCGAGACTATTGCTTTTCGCAATGGAGAGATTGCACGCAATTTTTGGAGCGGAGGGGAGGTATGAAACGGGCGGATTGACTGAATCCATACAATACACATAGAGAGAGAGAGGGCGAGAGAGAGAGAAATTGGGAGAGCTTGAAGAGGATCTCTTCCATGCAAAGGGTGTGTAAAAATGAGGCCGAGCGGCCAGAACGAGGAGGTGTCGCAGATATTTCGTCGCGGACCTCAATGGCGCCTAGATCTAGCACGGACAGCCAAAGTCCGACGATCCTACGAACGATAAATAATCTCAAGCCCTATCCTACTATCAAGTCAAAACATATCAAAAATCAAAAATCAATTGATAGCATGGACGAGGTTCGAACTCGTGCGGGCATCGCCCAAGTGATCTCGTTCTCCGAGGTACACGGAACTTAAGTCACTCGCCTTAACCACTCGGCCACCATGCTGAAGGGATGACAAATTTGTCTTATTTTAGTACATGTTACCTCTCTCCTATCGGAACCCATTGGCAAAGTTATGGTGCGATTTCGTGCAGGTTACTAGATACCTATGGGCATGACGAGTGGTTCTTGTTGAGGTCAATATGGTATTTCCAGCTAAGGTACATTCTTGTGAAATTGCAAAGGGTTTCCACACGAGCACCCCTCGCATTGCCTAGCCTACCCACCCTACCCTCACAACCCATAGCAAAGACACTGAGATTGAAGCTCCACATGAACGAGACCCTCTCCCAGCCCACCACCCGCTCGCCACCCAGACCCCCTCACTCGCCAGCCCATCGTAGTCGTCTCGTTTCTTCGGAGACATTCCACTCTGGCCTGGCCACGTCCGTCCACCGTAATCAGCACCAGCCATCGCGTCCCCGTCACCAACTCCGAGACCCCCCAACAGCGGTGCGTGCGCGCGTCGATCTCCCACCGAAAGCGACCCACCAAGCAATCTTCTGTCATCGTGCGCGTGAACTGGCCCTCCGGCTGTAGGAACCAACACCGGCGCGTGTCGAGTTAGGCGTTGGATTGGTTGCTCGGCCAGGTCTGGCGAGATCTCAACAAGGGTGAGATGCGAGGGGTTTGGGTAGGCTGAGAGGGAGGGAGGGAGAGGTTGGGATGGAGGGGGAGGGAGTGATTATATAGAGGAATGGCTTGGAAGGGAGAGGGGGGTCGTATTGGATGGGTGGCTTTCGAACGGGGGAGGTGGAGAGGAATATCAGGCGTGGAGTGAGAGGAGGAGGGCTGGTAGGGTAGCTAGACGTGTTCAGTAAGGATGGTAGAGACTAGCACCTGTCTTGTCCTGGAAGGCAAGGGCATGGATGGATAGGAGGTAAGAGGGAAGTTTGGTAGTCCGAAAGGCGCGAGTGTCCGGTGAGATGGAACCTGTAGCTATGCTCCAGGTAGCTATGTCGAGGCACAGATGTAGAAGCAGAACTGACGTCTGACGACATACCACTGACGACACTGGTAGACAATATGGGGCAAGATATGAAATAAGAGGTCAAGGTCATTACTTATATGTCAGCAAGGAAAGGGAAACACGAGACGGATACAGGAGACCATGACGTCCGAGACCGTAGCGTGACCTCGACGGTCGGAGTCTTCCTCAAATTGCCGGTAGAAATGTGTTCAAACGTTTGTCCCGTCGCAGGTAGAGCACATGGCTGCATTTAGCTGTGGTATGAGTAAAAGAGCAAGAACAAGAAAAAGATACTGTGCAATCAACTAAAGAAAGAGAAGCGCTTCATAGACGACGTGGAGAGAGTGTGGCAGCGCTTAATGGCTCGTAGAAGAAAATGGGAAGTGGTGTGTTTCGTGACCATGTAGTTCATTCAATATCGTTTCGCAGTGCCTGAACACTCGCACCCAACCGGAATTGGTGGTTGGTACGTCTTGAGTATCAGGCAGCCGCCGCTTCTTCGAGTGAGATTTTGAGCTTTCCGATCTTCTGCTCAAGACTCTGAATAATCGCCGGATGGGGTGCAGGCGTCACTTTCTTCGGCCTATTGTACCTATTAGCAAGTACGCTTTGTAACAGAACAGTGTCAGCGTACGGAAACCTGGTGCAATCGTCGCAGCGCTCATGATTGCATTTCTCGCACGTTTTGGACTTTTCTTTGAAAAAGGTCGAACACGAGTGACAGGTCCATTTCACTCGGGTCCGCGTCTTGCGGTACTGCCTTTGCAATGGCGGGTACAGTTCAGGCGGCGGCTCCGCATCGCCGGGGTATCCATCGGGGTATTTGTGGAGTTTCGCCGGATCTCGAGGGCACATTTTACAGCGTACGTGTTGACAGCTGGCACAGGTCTTGTCGCCCCTGGCGAAGTCACACTCGCAGAGATGACAGGTCCTCCGCACTGTCTGTCTGGGTTTTCTGCGCACGAGTTCTTTGCCGTTCCTTAAGATAGTAAGTGGTTGCGGCTTGGTTTTCATCTTCGCTTTGGTCTGTTCCACACCCTCGGTTTTTCCGCCAGCTTCATCCATTCCGCTGGTAGCAATGTTCGTCTCCTTGGATTGGATGTCCTTCTTCTTTTTGAGCGGATAACGTGGACACTTCTTGCAGCGTGTGTGGTTACAACTCGAGCACACCTTGTCAGAACCAAACGTTGTCTGACAACGATGACAATGGCGACGGACTCTCATTCTGATAGGTTTCTCAACCCTTTCGAACGGCCGCGAGACTGGAGACTGCCATTCGTGAGGTTCGAGCTTGAGACCGTACTTTTCAAATAGCGCTCGAGCCTTGTCCTGCTGTGTGGAGCCAGACTCGGCAGCGCCGTTCTTCAATTCGTCAACTCCAAGTCCAGCAGCAGCACCCGTTCCAGTGCCCTTTGCTTTAGGACCCTTGGGTTTCTTGACCGGATAACGTGGACAGGTCTTGCAACGCGGATGACCGCAGTTCGAGCATGCCTTGTCACGGCCGAAGAGCGTGTGGCAACGGTGACAGGTGCGGCGTACCCTCATCCTGATCGGCTTTTCGATCCTGTCGCCGGACGGTACACCGGGATAATGCCAGTCGCTCGGCTCGAATTTCATACCATACTTCTCAAACAACGCACGAGCCTTCTCTTGCTGTGTGGCATGCCGCGACCCGGCCATGGCCCTATTGGTAGAAGGGTTCATTTCTCGGATGGATTGCTGAATTGCGGCGTGTACAGAAGATGTTGCTGGATTTGGAGTAATCTCAGATGTCATATACGCAGGGTCCACGGCGATGGGTTCAGTAACTGCGGAATTTGTCTTCACAGATGCGCTTGCTATTGGATCAGTACTGTAAAAGTTAGTCGAACAATACGAAGAGTCATGGTCAGAATGAGACGAGTGAGTGAAGTCTCACCCTCCAGGCGCAATTTCTGGACCGGTTACCGCAGGATCTTTGATGCTGGACTCAACCCTGATATCGGCCCCGCCAGAGCTAGATCCTTCAAAAGAAGACCCTCTTCTAAGCACCGTCTTTACTTTCTTCACGACTTTGGTGAAACCTTGCTTATTTGCGGCCTTGTCTGAACCTTCCGGTACGGACGAGCTCATCTCGGGGTGGTCCAATGTCGACGCTGAATCGAACAACTTATCAACATCCGGCGCTCGTTGAATCGAACGGGCCGAGTGAAACTGTGCGATATAGTAGTTAGGAATCGTTTGGGCTCATCGATCGGCGAGGCAATGTGGAATAGTACTATAGTTCAATAGATGCGAATACCGAAACAGAGATTCGATATGGTTAAGAGGTTATGTTGACCTTTGTTGTTGGGTTTTGCCGCAGAATATGTCGGATTCCAGTGGATGAGTTCGATATCGAATTGACCTATCATACGGTTCAAGACACGCTTCCCACGTTGCTGGAACGGCGTCCACGTTTCTCTGGGCCACACGATATAGCTGACCGTAATCAGTGTCGACTTCTGAAGCAGATCAGGTGAGGCGGGAAAGCTGATCGATCAGTCAGCCTCAGACATTCGAGACGCTGCTGGCAAGAGTCTCTCTCGTACAGTATCCACGAACAGAACTGTGTGAGACCTCGCAGCCTTTCGAGCCTGCTCTTAACAAGTCGAAGCAACAGTCGTCCGAAGCGCCACCATCAGATTACGCTCATCTATCGACCTCTGAAACTAATCTTGTACGGAGTACATGTTTGAAGAGTAAAGAGGAGAGTGAGTCTAGCAGGTACGGGCCGTCGAGGGAAGGAAGAACATCGCTTGCACCCGCACTTATGGGTTGGGGGGCAGGCAGGCGCGATTGAGACAAGGGAACAGGGAAGCTGCTGGGGTGGGGATTGAATGTGCAGGGCCGGCCAGGCTCGGTTGGAATTCCTTTTGAGTTAAGTTAGTTGGACGAATCAGAGCGAATGCATTTGCCGGGAGAAGCAGATCTGTAGGGAAGTACTTTCGTAGTGTACTCCGTGCTGCGCGTGTGTGGGTGTGTGCTTCTGCTTGATGGTGCAGCGTTTGCTGAAAGAGGGATGGTCTTCACGGTGTCCAAGGCAGCCAAGCAAAAGCAACTGGCAGACAGACTCGACCGCGGACCAGAGTGAGAGGGTACGCTAAAGGGAGGCATACTATACTGTACTATACTGTATCGAACCATGGTCAACTCTCTGACCGAAGAACTGCGAGAAAGCGCTGCAAGCTTGAAAGGTTGAGCAACCTATCGAGTCGCACGAAGAGCAACGCCACCTGCAGGTGTGGGGTGTTGGTGTGGATAGCGCGGGTGTGGAGCTGGGGACTATTGGAGTCGATCCCGGCACGGTTTTGTCTAAATGCATGAACTGGAAATCCCAGACGAAGGAGATTTGGTAACCTACACTACAGGACCGTACAGTGCAGATTTGTGGGACCATCATGACTCGGCCAAAGTATCTAGAGACCGGGAAGGGCAGTTTTGCCGACTCTTGCAGCTCGAAATGCAAACTGCAGCGCTTGGTCTTGCTGCTAAGGTACTGTATAAAGTTCTGTAACTAAGGTACTATGGTTAGGCGTCCCCGATCTTCCAGTCTGTGTCAGTGGTGTTGGTCGGTAAGTCAGGTCAGGTTAGCGCTGGGGGTAGACCCAATCGCCTGTACTTGTATTTGTACGAGTAGGAAGCGCTGGCGAAAGTACCTGGTAGTTTGCATATATACGGAGCTCCGTAGTAGCTTTGTATATATATAACGGCAGCAAGTCGAACGTTGGAACGTTCCTAGTGTCATCAAGCTATGTACGAATGAGTATACCGTGCTCGGGGGGTGGCAATTGTCATCTGTGGATGTTGGATAAGCGTTTTCATGGAGGTCGATACGAGTACTTGACGAGGAGATGATGCCGAAGACGAAGAGAAATATGAAGATGAAGATGAAGATGAGGATCAAATATGACTGCGTATAGATGTTAAGCCCTAACCCTTATTCGCATTGATCGATTGTCAGAGCGTCCCGAACTCTCAATATTAGGGAGGTTTTGCCACGAAAACAAGTCCTCAGACAAGTCATCTGGGTGGCTGCCCATTGTAGTTAGTAGCTGAGCTAGACTATAAATCAATTACATCAATAATTAATCATAATTATTGTCACAGCATGCAGAAGTGACAAAGGTTTGTCTAAATTATCTATCTAACTATATCGGTAAGACCCTAACCTGATATGTGACTTGATCCTTGATTACAACTGTTGTAAGCGAGGATCAAGTCCTACCCCCTGTGACTGCCCGAAACGGTTGCCTCTAGCCCGATTAAGGACTTGTCTGAGGACTTGTTTTCGTGGCAAAACCTCCCTAATATCAAGCCCTCGGAAGTTTGATCCATTTGGTGCAAATCGAACCTGGTACATTTTAAGTGGGTGACTAAGCACTTCATAATATATCCGGCAGATCAACATCCGAGCTTTGAAGTCAGTTCTCTTGCGACACGACGCCTGTCATTCATGCAATGCCTGCACGAAGTAACGTTATGCAGGCCAGGTCAGGCTGGGACATCTTTTGGGATCCCGAGGCCGGAATGATGGGGATGAGCTTATGTAACGCATTCATTTTGTTGGTCCGAGCCCTGGTCCCCAGATATGCCCCAGATAGGGTTCTGCCTTGCTGTTTAGGGCTCCGCTACCACAGAAGCCCCCAATTTCCAATCCAATCCCAACTCTAAGGTAGTTACCGGGTAACATCCATCTACAGTACATGTGTACATCGGTAAGTTCCCAGGCCTGTCAAATCGCGGCAGTTCCCGTACAGCCAATATCCAATATCCAAACCCTGATCTGAGATCCCCCTGCCCACAACCGCCATCAAGACGAACCATCTTTCCTACTACAGTACAGTATGTGTACTCCGCTCAGCAAACTAAATTTTCTAGGAGCAAGGAGCTACTTTAGACTGCCGCGTAACCAACCGTCTATCCTTTCATTTTGCATCCTTGAAAGTCTAATCAGCAACTCCGGGGTTGCCGACGGATCCTCATCGGCAAGAGAGAGATCAACGTAAGTGACAGCACCCTGATCAAGTTTACACCCTCGATGTCTGATGCAAACACCAATCTGTCAAGGCTGGACATTTTCGAGAGTTGCGCTTGCGAGTGGTGGGATGTGATCGTTTCGATGAATCAGCATCTATCGAACTTCCACCATAGGGACCAAGCGTCAAGATTTATTTATATATTCTTTTCACCTGGGGTTGTTGAATCCAGCGAGTTCCATGCTCCGCTTGGATGGTCATTCTTGTTCAGAAATAGAATAGAAACCTGCTTCAGCTAGCATAAGCATGGCTGTGACTACCCTGTCTGCCGACATGATTCTTCACTGACAACCATGTTCTCACCAGCAGACGGAATTTGTCAACAACACTATGCCATGATGAACACTGCATGAGCCAGCAATCCATTTTAACCATGATGTTTCTATCAATCATGTTTGCTCTCAGGCATAGAGGTCCTTGCTTCCTCAATCATACTGGGAATTCCTTGGTCTTGCCCAGTCTCAGTAAAAACACCTTCTTCAGCTCAAAACAAATTTTCAGAATAACTTCATCAGAACTGTGTCAAATAAGCTCAAAATCTAGTCAGTAACTCTTCTTATTGCACTTTATAACTTAATATAGATCATGATGTTGAGATCTTCATGATCAGTAATGAGTGTGCAATTCTTTTTTTTATCAGAGCATGTCACTCAATTAAAACATAAAGCAACTCAACTTCAGATCTTTATGAACTTAAAGATTAAGAAAAACAAGTCTAAAAAGATTCTTTAATAAATTTACATTAAATTCTTTGTCAGATCTGTTCAGAACTTTGTAAAAAGAATTCTGAATTAATTTAAAACAACTGTTATGGTCTTCTTGGCCTAATGGCTAAAAGCTATAACCCTAATGGTAAATCTATGATATGAGTGAAAGATGAGTGAATGTAAGGGCTACAATGACTACTTAAATAGTAGCTAAGCAACTCACTAAGGCACATGGCTGAGTCCATGTGACTAAATGGCTAAGTAGGCTATTCACCTAATAGGTGAAGGCGGCAGCAACAAGGTAAGCTGTGATCAGGTGATAATTCTGACAAGTGTCACAAACAAAAGAAACTGCAATGCTCTCATCACTATGTCTTTGTCTGAATAGTCTGTGCCCTATAGGCTTGAAAATGCAACAATGATGATGTGCTTATGAGACAACATTGAGGTGTTATGGTCAAATGACTCAATGACAATGTGACAGTGAGGTGTCTTGAAATTGGTTTGATGATGAGATGTTGATGAGGTAATAGTGTGAGCAAAACACTTGCATAAGTCATGAATCATTAGATAAGGCTTCATGCTGTAAGAAGAAGGTGTGATGAGCTTCTTTTATATAGATATGAAGTCTTATAGAGTCTTTGTGTCATGATGAAAATGATTGTATAGGTTGATAATGGTAAGGTGTAGTACAACATTTGTGTGGTGATTTGGTGTAGTATCTTCACATAGTAAGATGAGTAATAAGGTACTCAAGGCTGTCAAAGCTGGTAATTTATCTTGTTGTGGTGGTGTTTTGACTTGAAATTGACTCAAAAGGGCAGCATAATTGAGTCTTTGTTGATGGAGAATTTCATGCATAGTAGACTGTGTGATGATATGCATGTCAATAGGATTTTAAGGTGTTTTAAAGACTAAATCAGCCTCTTAATAGCCTATAGTAAGCTTATTTCATTTCAAATCAATATTAGCTTCTTCTCTTGTCAAGATATCTGTGCCTAATAGAACTTCAGCATGAAGATTATTCACTAAATAGATTATGATATCTAGCCTGATTGACAACAACAAGATGAATATGATGATGAGTAACTTCACTAGCTGATCAAGAACTTGCTTTCTGAAAAAGCTCTCTGCCATTATGAGAAGTGTTCATTTGATTTTAGCCTTATTCACTAGACTTTAATTAATAAATGTAGTTATGCTTTCAGTATCTAGGCAAATAGTCATTTCCTGCTCAACATCATGTCAAAATAGAGTTGCTTTGACAGCAGTGTATTCATGAACTGATGATTGTAAGATGACAACAACATTCTGAAGAATGTGCTTGATGTAATTGACTTGCTGAGTAGTCACCTTAATGATACTGAAATGAGTGTCAACTTCATGTCAATCAAGAATGTGATTCTGAAGATTTTTGCTTGTTTCTAGAGACATTTCACATGAATGACATGAATAAAGTGAATCATCATATCAAGTAGACTGCACAGAGTCATTAAAGAAGACATCAGTGTGATGTAAAGGTTCAGAGACATTAGCATGGTGTGAAGACTCATTTTTGATGTTGTTATTGGCAGACAATGCATCATTTGGCTTATATGCCCTGTATAACTCATTCATTTTGATGAAATAGATGAGGTAAGATGGCAGTAAGACTTCATTTTGACATTTAAATTGTGGTTTGTTTCATCAATTATTTAAATACTCAGAGCAATGAAGCTGTCAGTTGTTACTAGTGAAATCATATGACAGCATATGATTCAGTTGTTGTGCTTCATAGCATTAATTATTTGTTTTATAGCCTTGATTATTTGTTTCATAGTCTCAATTCACAGCATTTTTGAAGGCATTATTTGACAAGTAGTTAAAGTGATGAGGCTGTCAGTCATTATCAGCAAAATTGTATGATGATGATCAACTTTAAGGTTGCAATTCATAGTCTCACTGTTCATATTGATATGAAGACTGACTGAACAGGCATTTCCACATGTCTTTGTGTTTCTCTAGCTGTTCAATAAAGCTAATCATCATTGTGTCATATCTGGGCTGCAGAACATCACACTGAAGTTTAGAATTGAGCTTGTTTCAGGCTAATGATATCTGATTTAACATGAATAAGTCAGCATTTCTTCTGTTTTGAATCATTGATTGCATGTAAGCTGTAAGGCTAATGTGGTTGTTTTGTAAGTCATCAAGAATAAATCATAAAGCAAGTAAGACATCTAAGGTGACTTGCTCTGACTGCTTAAATTGAGTCATTAGAGTATCTACTCAGTTTTTGATGCTGAGGCCTTCATGTAAATCATTTCATTGTAGATCTGACAGTTCAGCAACATATCACTGTTGAGTGAAGCCACAAAGACAAATGTGAAGATTAATGTAAATAAGATGTGTGCTCTTAATCATAACAGTGGCCTTTGCTTAACTCAGAAAGAGGTGCACATCACAGTAGTACATATTTTTTTTTAGCTAAACAAAATTGTTCTTTTCATATACATCATTGAGGTGTGAATCAAAATAGTTAATGTTCTCTGATTAAAAGACTAGTGATAATGTAGCAATGAGAGACAGCAAGAGTTCTTAATAGTAGTTATATTTAAGCTTTTCTTTCTTTCTATCATCAACACATTTATCATTCATTTCTTTCATATCATAGTCACTGTTATAATCATTATTTCATCTCAGCTCAAAAGCAGATCATCTTGTATTGAGCTTGAAAGCAGATCTTCTTGCTGAGGTAGATGTAAGAGCTGAAAGATGTGAATATGATAAGTTAATTGTTGTTGACTTCTCAGCTTGATGAGGTTAATCAGATGATTTTAAAGAACTGATAAATTGTTATGACTGTGATCTTGATTCAGAATGATGAAGCAAAGTAATTAGAATTTCTTGCATGCCACTCATCAGCTTGTTTGTCATATGAGCCTGTCATTTCAAGACATCTAGACAGGCAGATTTGCTAGATGACTGTTCAACTTCAGAAGAAGAAGACAACAAGACTTATGCAGTTAAAAGGCTTTCTTTCATGTCTTTTAGATTGAGAAGCTCATTTTGGGCAAAAGAGTCAGATAAATAAGCTGAAGACATAGCTTTGTACTGGTATGAAAGTAGAGTAAGGTAGTAGTGTTTAGCTTGTTGAACTACAACAGCTTGAGTGAATGTAGAGTAGAGAGATAGAGTAGTGAAAAGACAGTTAGATGAACAGGTAAATCAATGTGTTGCTGATGTTTTGATGAGGTTGAAGAAGGTGATGAGATATTGAGGTGGAGTGAAAGTGAGGTGAAAGCAAAGAACAAAGAGATTATTAGATATAAAGACCTAATGCTGAGTCTTTAAGTTGGTGCTATCATATTGTTACAGTCTTCTTAGCCTAATGGCTAAAAGCTATAACCTTAATGGTAAATCTATGATATGAGTGAAAGATGAGTGAATGTAAGAGCTACAATGACTACTTAAATAGTAGCTAAGTGACTCACTAAGGCACATGGCTGAGTTCATGTGGCTAAATGACTAAGTAGACTATTTACCTAATAGATGAAGGTGATGACAGTGAGGTAAGCTGTGGTCAGGTAATAATTCTGACAACAACTTAAATTATAGCTGATCTGAAAGCTCTATAATGAATTATGAATACAGTACAACACAACATTACAGTCACAAAAAACATTTTAGAAATTCTCATCAGCAGAAATTTTGCATTGCAATTCTTTATCATTACAAAATATAAATACATACATATTTAAGCTTAAATAACAGTAAATGTGCTGTCATCTTTAACAATAATGTTTCTTTCATCATTATTTAAAGAAAGAAGCATCATCACAGATCTTTTTATATTTAATAATTACAGAATTGTCATCAAATTCACTGACACTATTCTCATTAATTATTGATGCATTCTTTCATCAATTACACTACACAATCACATCAACAGTCATATCTGTGTCACTGCAGATCAAAACATCATCATTATTAAGATTATAACTGTTAAACAACTAAAATTAAATAATCTGATGATATATGCATTCACAGTGACTGAAAAAGAGTCATTATAAAGTAATATTAAATGAATTATATCTTTAAAAGCAGACAGCAAGATAGTCATTATCATTTATGATGTCATTGTGCACAACATATTGATACAGAGCATCAAAATGAAAGATTAGTGAGTTATAGTGACATATATATAGACAGAAAATTATAAGATTGAAGCTGAGAAAAATATTTTAATTAATTATATAAGATGACTGTGCAGTTCAAAATGAGTGACAGAGTCTGTAATGATGAAATTTATAAATGCAGAGTACATCAATTTAACATTTTAAACTGAGTTAATTTGAAATTCTAAATACAAGAAAACAGAGTTATATAATTAAGTTTGCTGCATTCAGAAGTGCTTTAAATGTCATAAATATGATTATATAAGTGCTCAATGTGAAAATACTCAGAAATACAACATATATGCAGAAAATCATAGATTTGAGAATTGTCTCTTTAAGAATCTAGAATTTAATATTAAGAAGTGTGTAAGCTGTGAAGATTCACACAAGATGTAGAACAACAAGTGTCTTGAGTTTTAAAAAGAAATAATGTGCATATAGATAATATGCAACATTAAGCAGACTCAGTAATGAGTATTAATTTAAACATTAATTATTAAACTTAAAGAAGTTACATTCTTAAAGACAGTTAATGATGAAGTCAGTAAAATTGACATTAATAGTTACAGTAAAAGCATTAACAGCAGCAACAGTGACAACAGCAGCAGCAGTGACAATATTAATAAGAATATAACACTTACATTATATATAACAATGAGTAATGATTATAAAATCATTAGTGAGCTCTGCTTAATAATATTTAAGATTCTTATAAAAATCTCATTAATTCTGACATCAGTCTTGAAGATATTCATTAATGAAAATGAAAAGTAATCAGTATCATCTACAAAAATAACAATTATAAATGCAAATTGAATTTCTCTGAGATCAATAAATGAAAACAGATCTAAAAGAATTACAATTAAATCTTTAAAAATGCAGAAGACAGATACTGCAATAAAGATAGTAATGAATTATTAAAGCATTAAATTCTTTGAGTGTCAGATAAATCTGAAGAACAGTTAAATAACAGAAATTGAAAATGTCTTTAAGCAGAACTTAGTGAGCTTGCTGCTCATTAATTAAAATGATTTTACAATAAACATTATAAATATAGAGACAGCATCAACTTCAGAGATTACAATAATAATGAAGTAATGTTGATACATTTAAACTTCATCATCTTACAATACAACACAATAAAGTCAAAAAACAAGATTATGACATCTCTGCTTCAGAATTTCATCATATAAGATTAAAATGTGCTGATCATTCAGAAGTCATGACACAATAAATATAACAATAATATTTATCATTTCTGTAAAGATCAATTTTATTTAATTTATTCAGAATTCACAAAAAAAAATCAATTCAAGTCTGCTTTTACATTAACTCATGACTGAACTGTGCAGACTGAACAGTTTAGACATACAGTAAAGATTTTATAATTTTAAAGATTTAATACACTGAACATAGTCAGTCTAAGTGTTTATGCATTTACAATGTGTACAGAAAAGCAGTCAAAGAGAACATTCTAGTAACTTTAAAGTAACTGAATGATTTATTAAAGAATGATCATTGACAATATATTATAGTAAAAGACTTTAATTTGCATTATTTAACATAAGAAGACTTAAGAATGAAGAAGAATTCACAGATAGAGCAGTTAATATAAATAATAAATGAATAATAATTCTTTCTGTTTTTACTGCAGAGCTCAGTCACATAAAGATCTCAGTAAATATACAGCATTATAGATCTAATGTTAAGTAGCTTAAACATTATTTAATAATTAATTAGCTGCAAAATACAACAATAACATTATAACTTTAATTACAACTTTATTGTCACTCATCTTTTGCTGTCTGCAGCAAAGATCACATTATAATTTTATTAACAGTAAAACAGAGTAGATATAAAGCTTTTATAATAGATTTTGATAAAATAGCTGTCAATGTCACTTCATAATTATAATGAACTCAACATGAAGCAATATATAACTGTTATTACAGAGACAATTCAGATCACAATGAAGACAACAGTATTAATGTCAACTCTTAGTAAATAATTAAAGTCAGAATTTGATCTGAAAGCAAAAGAGATAATAAGAGAAGTAAATAGAGTCTGTTATCATTGATAAAGAAAGTAAAGTATGCATATTTAAGAAATGTATTGTTGAGTCTGCAATAAAAAAAAAGAAGTTGATAAAATTAATAAGAATGAGTTACAGAGAACAGATAGAGATGATTTTAAAGAATTTTTAAGAATTATAAAAATTAATGAAGTAAATTAAAAATTATGAAGTTACAAGTCAGACTTTCACTTCTGTTCTGAAATAAATAGAAGAGTTGAAATTCACAGAACTGCAGAATAAAACAAAGTTATTTTAAATAATTTTTTTTTAACTTCTTCAGAGATAGATCTCAGCAACATTGCAGAATATAAATATTTTAAGCTGATATTTATGTCTTTAATCATAAAGGCTGAACTAACAGAGATTATAATGTAAACATTAGACAATAAGATATTAAAATTGAATAATATATTAAATTGAGTTTTACATTAAATATTATTACAACTACTTTCATTACTGCTTTCACTGTATAACTTGTATTTAAACAGCAGAAGACATTTAAGAATCTTTAAACACTTCATTATAATGATGCTGCAGAAGCTCAACAAAGAAGACTATTAACAGTTTAAGATATATTAATTAATGATATTTCTGAATATTATAAATAAGATTTTAAAGTTCATAATGACATACAGAATAAGCTACATGACAGAGATTTATTAATTATTATTTAAAACATTGTTAAGAAATTAAAAAATTATGTTTACAAAGTAGACAATTCACACACTGCTGAAGCAGATTTATAGAATATAAAAATTAAGCATGTCAGTTACATTATTATTAATGCTGAATGTATCAGAAATCTTTAACAATATCTTTTATAAAAGATTATTTTACAATCTTTAAAAATGCTGTCTATCACTAAAGATAATGAACTAAATAGAAGACTTTTTGAGAAAAAGAACATCAATAATAAAGCTATTAAAATATGAGTTAAAGAGCTTTGTCATTTATATAGACATATTTTAAAGCTTATTATTGTTATTTATTTTATATTTATTCTATAATGCTGACATACTGAATCTAGTCAATGATTCACAGCTTTGAGTCACAGCAGCAAGTTAAATTGATGATGTAAGCATTATAATAATAAAAAAGTCAGCAGAGAAGAACTGCATCACTTTATATACAGTGCATAGTTACACAGAGCAATAAGCTTAAAGATATATTTTTATTTTTGTTTTAATTAAGTATGAATTTATTCACTTTACAAACTGTCTCACAAGACATAACATAACAGTGAAGCTAATTCTAGATATACATACAATACAGACATCATCAATATACAGAGTGCTGAGAGTCATCTTAAATTTACATTTAAAATGAAATGCACATATACAACACATTCAGATCTGAGTCACAATAAGTCTTAAAGATCTAGCAGTGCTGACAGACTTCATATAAAACTTTAAATTTAAGAATTTATAAAGATTCTATATAACAATGATGCTGCTGCAGATTCTATACTGCTGCTCAGTCTAATACAGCTTAGACAGTAAGCATAGAACAATTATACAATAAAAATGAATTCTTTAAAAACTGACAGTTATACAGTAATGAGTAGAAGTCATTATAATAAAGATCTTTCACATAACAGTGAGCTCAGCACTGAACATAAAATTCTTTCTTTTCTTAATGAAACAGCAGCTAAAGAAGACACTGAGAAAGTTTATGCTTTATATTATCATTACATCAATTTATATTTTAATAAAGAAAATCAGATCTGACTTTATAAAAAAGCTTTGCTGAAAGAGCTCACTGAAATGTCTATAACTTCATTATAAGATGTAAATATAACTCTTATTAAAAGTTAACTTAAAATTTAAAGTGCTCTACATTGTATTATTATGATGAAATGACTCAATTATTCATATAAACAACAATGCAGATAAAGCTGTCTGCAGACACAATATTAACAAACTTTGTCAGAATTAAAAGATGTTGAATGTCTATATGAATAACAGTGACATTAAGAGTCAGATAAGTGCAATAACAGTAGGCTGAGTGTAGAGTTGAGTTGAGTCAGAAAAAAGTGCACCTGACCTGAACCTGTGCTAGGATCTGGGTCAGGTCAGGTTGAGTTCATGCACAGATCAACTCTATCTACAACCTGCGTGGGTACCCGCATGCGGGTGAGGCTAGCCATTATGGGTAAGGTCAGGGCTAGGGCTCAAAAATGTGAAAGCTTATTGATATATTAGTCATAATAAATTACACCTTAACTAGTCATATAGGGATAAATTACACGGTCGCAAGATATATTACTGAATAAGTTACGAAAATCATGACTTTTCGTGAAGGTGCGTGTTAGAAACACACATTAGTAAGCATGTGTATGTGCTTACTAAGCGCATACACATGCTTACTAAGGCTATATATAACTCACAAAAAACCCATGACCCTACACAGGTCAGGTCAGGTTAACCTGCACCTGACCTGACTGGATAAAAGTTAGCCCAACTCAACCCAATATCTGGACCCAACTCTGACCTGCATGACCTATAGGCAACCCGCGCACCCAGCCTAAATAACAGTGACATTGAAAAGAGATCTGAGATATATGATATATATAGATATAGATGAGACATTCACAGTATATATGATGAAGTTACAGAGTCTGATCATGATGATAAGTATAGTAAATACAGTGAAAATGATGAAACTGAAGCTTTAAATAATGAATATATACATAGATAATTAAGCAGTAATTTAATTAGTCATTAAATTGAATATACAGTCAGATCAGTACTTATTATAGTGTATAATGAAGAAAATAAATGATCTGTAAAATTAAAAGATTCAGATATGAATCTGATGAATATTGATGCACATAGAGATATCAGAAAATGAAGAGACAGATAGAATGATTAAGACAGTGATTTAAATTAAAGATTTACATATTAAGAAAGAATAAATTACAGAGATTTGACATTTAATTATTATCTGTAAGATAAGACTTCATCAGCAGATAATAAAAAAATGAATTAATGACTGAAAGAATGAAACAGTGAGACAGATTATATTTAGCATGAAGTAACAGTCAGATAGAAAAGTGTTGAATAAGTATACAGAACTTTATTGATTTATAAGCTTTCTTATTATTTAATTATGTATAAAGAAGATTGACATAACTTATTATCTTTATGTTATAAACTGAGCAGATTCTTTACAATGTTTATATAATCTGAGTATTCAGACTGTTCATTATGTACTGATGAAATATCTGCAAACTCAGAATCTAAGAAAGAAACTATTAAGATAAGTTAATGATACAAAGAAGATTTTATGAGACTCAGCATTAATTAAAGCAATTATTATATTTATATTATGAAGCAATTTTCTGAGACAATTTCAGACTGTAAAAGAGACATCAAAAGATCTAATATTTTTAGATGCAGTCTGAAATAGAAAATTCAACAATTACATACTTCAGACTGTAGAAAAGATAATTAATTGTTTACAGCAATGTTTATTTTTTATTGATGACAGCTGAAGAGAGACATTAACATTAAATCATAAGAAAAGAAGATTAGCAAGCATTAAAATTAAGAAAAACATGAAGAACTACAAAGAGTAAAGTTAGAATTTGTATTAGTTAGTTCATGAGATGACAGTGATGATGACAGCAAGATGATAATGAGAATGAGATCAGTATGTGCTAGCTGCTTGTAGTTATGCAGTGTATGGCAGCCTAGACAGCCTTGGTCACCTATGAATCAATCAATCAATCAATCAATCATGCCCGGTCTCGGTTGGGACAGAGTAGTACAGGCTTGAAGCAACAAGCATGCGTGCGCTTCCGGACGTCCAATGGCGGTCACTGCTGACATATGCTGGGATCGAAGAAGAGAAGGCATTGTGAGGAGGTCCTCCAGTTTCGTCGTTTGCCTGCGTCGACCGTTGCTAGACACTTCTTGGATACTAAGGTACAGATGTGCTTGCCTGACCTGATCTAGATAGGGTCAGTCAAGAAAGTCATATTAGACATTGAGTCACTGATTTAGTTCAAGGTCTGTAACAGTGTTATCATATCATGCGCGCCCTCCCATATACTGTGTTCAGCAGCGCATTACTGTTCCTCGAGGACTGATTTTTCAATTTGTCAATATTTGCCAATATATTGTCACACATCGGCGGTCTGTTCTCTTACCTACGTGGGATGCTGCGATGCTTTCATGTTAAGCAATGGCTATCTCATTACTAACGCCCAACTTGTCTCCGGTTGTTGCTATCATCGTTTGGTTGGAGGAGTTCGCCAGAGATCGCATACCAACGGGGACTTGCGAATTCCGGAGGAAATATGTGCGTGAATCTCTATCATGGTTGCCACCAACCCACATCTGGGTAGGACGCTGCGGAAAGCAGAACTTCGGAGTCCACCTCCGCCCAAGTCGACCAAGACGCAATGTTTAACGATCGTTAACAGCAGTATTTCGGGCAAGGTTTCAGCTGGAAACTCTCCGCAAGCTCCCGTCTTCTGGCCAGAGTATCATCTCCTCATCTCCTTGCCCCCAGCATTGACATCCTTTGTCAGAGTTCGGCTGCCATAACATACTGTGTCTTGCAACCTCGGTAGTACACCGAGTCTAGTCACACGAACGGGTATCCGTTGGTGGTGGTGCCAATATCTTAAGCTTTCTTTATCGTGAACCAGTTCCAGAAGTGGCCGTCAACCAACACGTCCGCACTCAAGATTGCTTGACCTCCGTACTTTACAACTGAGAACGTCCCAGAGCTTAAGGGAGAAGGGCTTCGGGCTTTGACTCAGAGATCGAACCTGACCCTGTCATGGCGTTTGAGATCTGTCCTCCGACCACAACAAGTGCGATGGGGCGAGAAGTACACATGGACACGGCAATGGTTGACCAGCAGGGGCAATTGTTGAGCGAAATTGATCACGTATTACATCTGACAGGAAAGAGTAACAGACAAACTGTCCTTGGAGAAGGACAAAATTTAGCATGTTAGGATAGAAGCTGGAACCGTCCAACGGTCAAAGCACTCCACTGCTTTCTATGGATGAGAGATTGCCGCTCCCTCGCTGACCCAATATATCGCGGATCTGTCGGATTGAAAGCACTCAGTGTTGCGACTCCTCGAAAGGTCCCGCTCACACTCAGATCGCAGATTCTTGGCTCTGCTGTCAGACTCACCGAAGACTGCGACAGACCCTCATACCCCTTATACCATCTTTGTCGACTGTACGTCATTCCAGTGAAACTACCGAACCATGCCGTTACTGTGCACACGCTGAACACCTTCTACGAAGCTCAGACCTTGGAATGAAACGCACCCTTAGGGGTTTACCCCCAACGGACCGGGCCAAGGGTACACGTGATTTGATTCGTATGCCCAACGACAGCCTCGAGAGCAGTGTTGATTTCTAGGGCCCATCGCGTGGTCTCTGTTTCCAATGACCGTCTTGAAGGCCTCGATATGGTGCCAGCGGTGAACATGACGAGTCTGATGAAGGCAGGGAAATCGTCTGGGAAGCTGTGTCGTTGTAGTAGCCCTCACAGGCGGCATTTGTCCCGTATAGACTAGTCAAATCTATTGTTGCGCCATAATGCCGTGCTTCACAAAGTATTCGATCCTACCGAGTCTCTCTTCAGTTTAGTCGTGATACCTTCCCTCTACTTTGCAAGACTCGAGGCAATATTTCTCAGCATGTCTCGATAATTGTAAGCAATTATTAATGTTGGCTTCACCCTACTATAAAAGTCCATTCATCACAGCAGCCCTTGTACTACTGTAGAGACCACGACGAAAGAGGTCCAGTAATGATCTATCAACAGATCTAGGTATGTCGAAGATTCTATAACAAGTATAAGATATTTTTGAACATTTTTCCTTGACCACGCACAGTGTGTGCGTATCGCATCAGCCGTTCTCATCTTTCTGTGTCCAATATCTGTTATACATAACGTACCGTCAAACTCTACTGTCCTGCGTACCAACTTCCCCAGGGCACTTAACCTAACCAGCGACAAGAACAGACAACCCCAAGCTCTCCCCCCTCCCCGCCCCCAATGGCCCCACCAACCACTTCCACCACGCGCCCCAAACCCCGACCCACCACCCGACCCCCCGCCCAGCCAATCTACATCCTCCGCGGCCACCACGCCCAGATCCACACCGTGGCCTTCCTCCGCGCCAACACGCGCCTGCTCACCGGCGACGGCGACGGCTGGATCGTCCTCTGGGCCCTCGCCACCAAGCGGCCCACCGCCGTCTGGAAAGCGCACGACAACGCCGTCGTCGCCGTCGCGCTCTGGGGCCCCAACCGCCTCGTCACGTGAGCCCCCCTCCCCCAAACCTCCACGCCCAGCCAGCCAGCCAGCCCCAACGATTTCAAGCTCCGCGTACGTACGCTGACTGTGATCCCCCCCTCCCCAGCCATGGCAGAGACAACAAGCTCTGCGTCTGGCAGCTCGGCCTGGCGGACGAGGCGGGAATGGACGCGACGCTGCCGGTGGTGGATGCTGCGGCGGGGCGGCGGAGGCAGCCGTGGTTGTTGCATGTGTTGGATGTTAATGCGTTGAATTTCTGCGCGTTTGCGATGTGTGAGGATGAGGGGGGGGAGGTGGAGGAGATGACGGGGAATCTTGGGGCTGGTGGTGGTGGTGGTGATGGGTCTCGGCCTGTGCTCGTGGCTGTTCCTAATGCTGTTGATTCGGGGGGGGTATGGAGGGTTGCGTCGTCTGGGACTCGAATTCGGGGGCTGATTGTGGGGGTAGATCGATGTCCTCCGGCTGCCTACGGAGAGACGCGACTCTACGATCTGGCGAGACGAGGGGGCTAATACGGGTTGGTCACCTGTGTTCATTCTTCCTTTTTTCAGACTCATCGTCGTGCGTTGAGCGCAGCGGGGGCTGGGTTGTTTGCTGACGGCGGTGCAGGCATGGTCATGTCGATCCACATCTCTTCCGAGACGGAGAGGTTACGAGTCGTAGCGGGCTACGAGAGCGGGCACACGATGGTCTTTCACAGGCCCAATGCTAACTCGGCTTGGCAGACGGTCTACAGATGCCAGCCGCATTCACAGCCAGGTACGAACTTCGTATCTCATTGATCGTGGATTGTACAGAGAGCTAATCGGTACTAGTCCTCTCGCTGGACGTCCTGCCATCTCGGGCCTCTTACTTCACGTCGTCGGCAGATGCAATCATCGGGAAGCATCCGCTCGCCCCATGGAACAGCGCCGCCAGCGACTCGAAGCCGCTCAAGGTCGTCCAAACCAAACATTCCGGCCAGCAAAGTCTGCGCGTCCGTTCCGACGGGAAGGTCCTCGCGACAGCGGGTTGGGATTCCAGAGTCCGGGTCTACTCGACCGCGACCCTGAACGAGCTCGCGGTCCTGAAGTGGCACAAGGAAGGCTGCTACGCGGTCGCTTTTGCCGAGATAGACCCACCACTATCTCCGCCCGCAGAGGGTGGTCACGTACTGGCAGCGGGAAACGAACTGGTGATGGTACAGAAGCCTTTAGCGGTCACGACGGTTCAGCAAGAAAGGGAAGAAAAGGCACGGTTGACGCACTGGCTAGCGGCAGGGTCAAAAGATGGCAAGGTATCATTATGGGATATCTATTGAGCGCAGCACGGTCGTGCCACTTTAACCAATGTTGAACTCATTGGCACCGGCCATGTGCTCCTTCATCTTCATCCTCATTCTCCTCGCCGCCTCCTGGCCATCTGTCATGGGAACATCATGATCGTTCCTCGAAGCCTTGCGACGCTCGCCTCCATCTGAGGCCGTGCCTCTTCTTTGAGCTTTATGCTCCTTGGCCGTCCTCTCCTTACTCTGCCGCAGCCCAGGAACGTTGATACTGCCCGGCTTGTCCCTCAGAGCAAACGCCTTGGCCAGATGGCCCAGATGCAAGCTCTTCATATCGAAGATGGCCCTCTCGGCAGCGACATGCGTCGCGTAAGCTCTCACACAGCTCTGGAACGCCCTCCTGGCCATCTCCAGATGCTGAGGCACTTCCAGAACCCATCGCTCGACTTCCAACTGCCACTCCGTCGCCTTATCCTCCCAGTCGCGACCTACCTTCCCGAACCCCTTTCGCAACAGATCCTCCGCTTCGTTACGCACCAGTCCCTTCGCCTGACCTTCACGATACCCTTGCTTTAGTATATCGACATATCCTTCCTCCGGTCCCGGCATGAGGAAGATCATAGCTCGTCCGTCGCGTCCCGCGCGTGCGGTTCTTCCGATGCGATGGAGATGGTCGTCGGCGGAGAATGGAGGGTCGTATTCGATGACGAAGTCGATATTGGGCAGATCGAGGCCTCGCGATGCAACGTCCGTGCAGATGAGGACCGAGGGGTCTTTGGACTTTGTGAAAGCGGCCAGGGTTGCTGTTCGGGTGATTTGTAGAAGCGAGCCGTGCAGCCTGCAAACTCGAACATGGCTGTCGGTTGTTGATAGAGCGGAAGCGAAACCGGCGGTACTCGATGTGTGGGGTCCTTTGATCTCTTCCGGGGGTGCAGGAACGCCTTCTCCGTCTACCGGACTAGCCTCCTTCCGCGTGAAGATTTCGAAGTGGAAATCGACCGAATCGGCACATGAAAGGAAGACGATGGCCTTCATGACCGAGCCACGCCGGGCAAACGCACGCTTCAAGACCGCAGTGAGGGTGACCAACCGCTGTTTGGCCGGCACAACGGCGTACGACTGTTTCAGCTGTGCCGGGGCGGAGAAGGCCGCATCTTGAGGTTCTCGGCCATTTACAGAAGCTTTAGCATCCAGCGGATCTGCTTTGATATGTACAGCATCTTTCAAGCTAATCTCGCCCAGCCGCTGCACATTCATCTTCATCGTCGCCGAGCAAAGCACCGTCGTCCTCTTCACCGGCAACCCTTGCATTGTCGTGACCTGACTCCTTTGCTCCAGCTTGGACACTATGCCCTGAATCTCTTCCTCGAACCCCAATTCCATCAACCGATCCCCCTCGTCCAGCACCAGCCACCGCACATTCCTGACATCCAGCACCTTCGTATTATTCAGATGATCCGCCAGCCGACCAGGCGTCGCAACTAGAATATTCAGCCCCTTCCTGATCCGTGCCTTCTCCGATTTCTTCTTCTCCCCCCCGATCACCGTCCCAGCCACGATCCAGTGCGCGCACCGTAGGAGGCCCTCGAGCACCACGGATATCTGCTTGCAGAGCTCGCGCGTCGGCGCCAGGATGATAGCAAACAAACCCGAATCCCGATGCACCGCACCGCCGCCATCCACCCGCGTCAAGCCGCCCGCGCCGTCGCCAGCGCCTTGCTCCGACAGCGCCACGATCCGCTGCACGATGGGCAACAGGTACGCCAGCGTCTTGCCGGAGCCCGTTTCGGCCTGGATGAAAGCGTCGGCGTCTTCCCGCAGCAGCTGCGGTACGACGGCCTTCTGGATCGCCGTCGGCGCTTCGAGGCCGAGCTTCGTCAGCAGGTGCGTAGCAATGCTGGGCGAGAGCCCCAGCGACGTGAACGTGTCCACGCCGTCGAGCAGCGGCGCGTTCGACGCTTCCGCGGGAGGAAGGTCTGCGGTAGCTTCTTCTTGCCCCGTCGGCGCTTTGGACGCTGGGTTGTAGGAGAATAGAGACGATACCACCTCCGCCGGCTTGCCTCGTCCCGGGCCGGAAGGTCGTCCCCTAGCTTTGCGGCCTGTAGCTGCGGTCCCTGGCCGTGAGGGCGCAGGGTTTGGGCCCTGGTCTACTTTCAGTCTCTTGACGGGTCTGACGGCGTCAAGCGCCCTGCTCTCTTCGTCTCCGTGGGCCGTTGGGGGTAGATCGTGTGACGCAGTTCCATTTACGATTGCCGGCTTGGGAGCGAAGATCTTCTGCTGTCGGTGCTGCGAGACTTTCTTGGCCGTAAGCCTATCCTTCCATTTCCCGCCTTTAAATCTCGGCTTGGTGGCGAGGAGCGCATCTCCAATTGAGAAGTTCAGCAGCAGACCGTCGTCGGCCATTCGTGGTTTTGGAAGCTTTGTAGCTTGACTGAGTCCTTGGGTTCGGAGTTTTAAGGGTATAAATAATTTGTACGAAGTACCTGCGACTGGTTGAAGAAGATGACTAAGCATCCCGGTGTCACTCGCGCGACTCAGTTGTTCGCCGAAGTTACCATCACGACGGACGCTTCGACCAATCTTCGTCAGCCGTTGATTATTTTACCATGAAGGAGCATATAGGCGGTCAGCACCGGAAACGCAGAGCTCACCGGTTATTCTACCTGGGGCTTTGCGTGCACACCCCCGAGTTCAATAGCAGAGGAGCTAGCAGCCATGTACGCTTGATCAGTCGTCCTTTTGCGGATCTGTAGCCATGTCTCACCGGCTTAGATTATTTGTTGGTAAGCGCAGTTCAAGTTTGCTTTGCTATGGAGGTGTACTGAGTGTAGATAGGAATATCTCGGAGAAGCCTCTCTACGCTGTCCAACCCCATCAAGGTCTTCCGCGATGTAGCTCCCCTCCGAGATTTCCGACGCCGGCTTATCTACGACCACGAGGGTGTCGGACTCGTACCCACGATGGGCGCCCTGCACGACGGCCATCTGTCCCTGATCAGACAGGCTGCGGAAGAGAACGCGAGTGTGGTCGTGAGCATCTACGTCAACCCGACGCAGTTTGGCTTGAACGAGGACCTGGACAGTTATCCCAAGACGTGGGAGAAGGATGTTCAGCTTCTGACCCGGCTGAATGAGGAATTAGAAGCCGGCGCCACGCGGGGTCGGATCAAGGCAATCTTCGCGCCGACCACCAAGACCATGTATCCGACCCTTCCTCCGACGTCCGATCCAGCAGGTCAAGGCTCGTTTGTCACGATCACGCCTCTTGGAGCGATGCTCGAAGGGGCTTCGAGGCCGGTCTTCTTCCGCGGGGTTACTACTGTGTGCATGAAGCTTTTTAGCATCATCATGCCGGAACGGGTCTATTTCGGCCAGAAGGACATTCAGCAGACAATCGTCATTAGGCGCATGGTCAAGGACTTTCACTTGAACACGCTGGTACGAGTGGGCCCCACGGCCAGAGAAGAGGATGGTCTCGCAATGAGCTCGAGAAACGTCTATCTAGGCGCACGAAGACGGAAGGTTGCTGTGACGCTAAGAAGAGCGCTGCAGGCAGCAGAGCAGGCGTTCATCAACGGCGACAGACGAAGAACAGCTATCTTGCAGTCGGCGCTGGAAATCGTGCACTCGGTTGCCAGTACGCAAGAGAAGCTTTCACCGCGGAACAGAGCTCGATTCGAGGTGGATTACCTTTCTTTAGCAGATCCAGACACCTTGGAAGAGGTAGAGGAGGTAGATGTCGACCGTGGTGCAATCTTGAGTGGTGCCATCAAGATGCAACCGGTCGAAGACGCTCATGATGGTGAAATTTGCGGTCTGGGTGGCGGGACATCGACGGTCCGTCTTATAGATAACATCATACTGGAGAAGGCCTCATGATACCCTGAGCACATATACCAATTAGAAGATGTCAAATGAACACTGAAGGTCGTAAACTTACGGAAGATCCGCGTCATATCCTCTCTAGCCAAGGAACCAGTCACGGCTCCAGCCAACCTCTGAATCCATTTCACCTAGCACGTAGCACGTTCATGCTTCGCGCTCACAGATCCGACATATTCCTCTGCTTAAACTTCTTCGTCGCTCTCTCCGGCGCACGATTCTCAAACTGTGACCCATGGAGCTCAAACACCAAACTCCTCAACCCCACCCCCTCTCCCTCTCCCTTTCCCTGCCCCTCCCCGGTCCCAACCCCTTCATCCACCGCCCCTTTCCTCGGCGGCTGCGGGATCTCAAATTTAAAGACCGTATGCTCCTTCGGAATAACTGTCCACAGCACTCTCAAATCAGCCCAACTCAACCCCAAGACCCCACCACATCCATCAGACGCCCCCCCCTCTCCCTCCCCAGACACTCAATCGGAAA